>Ga0070667_100000006_pt1 | contig 336732 bp, 326 predicted proteins | sample KBSS33metaG_FD_64659 | JGI IMG/M metagenome (GOLD analysis project Ga0070667, IMG submission 64659) | Switchgrass rhizosphere microbial communities from Kellogg Biological Station, Michigan, USA - KBS S3-3 metaG | ecosystem: Host-associated > Plants > Roots > Rhizosphere > Soil ...
ATAAAGCAAAATAAGACATGGAACGGCTTAGCTTTAAAACGACCCACACGACCTCGAAAATCGCGCAGACCGCTGCCGCCGCCCACATGTCCCTTCATCTTCCAACAATGAGAAAGAACCGAAAAACATCCCTTCCCCAAGATCGCTCTTCGGGTGATCGAGTCATCGATCGGGAGGTCGGTGGCTGTCGGGTCGAACCGTCTCGCCGCCGTCGGTGGAGGGGCTTCTATGAGCGGGACCCCGACCGGTCAACAGCAAAAATTACAAATTTTCGACAGCGCGTTTTGGGCCCGATTTTCCGGGCTTTCGCACCCCTTCCGATTTCCCAGATAGGGCGAGGCGGCGGCGAATCAAGCGGGCTTGTTATCTGCAGCATCGAGAATCAGACCGGCCAACCGCTTGAAAGGGCGCCCTTCCTTCAGCTCATTTGAATATATTCCCGCAGCGCAGCCGCTTCTTCCTCGATCCTCTCCATCCGCGCCTTGACCAGATCGCCGATCGACACGAACCCCACCAACACCCCCTCGTCGACCACGGGAAGATGTCGGATCCGCCGCCGCGTCATCATGGCCAGCGCCTCCAGCGGACTGGTATTGCTCGTCACGGTAATCACCGGAGTCGTCATGACGTCGCGCACCCGGCTCTGTAGATAGCCCGGGCCGACCGCGCGAATACCATAGATCATGTCGCGCTCGGACATGATGCCGATCACTTGTTCATTTTCGATGATCGGTACCGCGCCGATTCGCTTGTCGGCTAGCATTGCGAGCACGTCGCTGACAGACATGTCGGGGGTCGCACGGATGATGCTGGACTCGCCCCGGCCGTGAAGTAGTGCCGCGATCGTCATTTCAGCCTCCTTCCTGACGCGACCCGCCCTGCCTGGCTATGGTCACCACCCCCTGAGCCGGTATCTCTGGCCGCCAGCCCGATCGGCATCCCGTCTCTAGTCGCTTGATACTCCCACTTTTCGGTCGCAAAAGAAAGCCCATGCCCAAGCCGCGCAACCGTCTTTCCGATCCGGCTCAGGCGGCCCGAGCCTGGGCGCGTTACCGGTGGCTTATGCGATGGGTGCTCGGCGCAGCCGTCGCCAGCGTTGCCGCCGCGCTCTACTATCTGAAGAAAGCGGGGGCGCCGATGACTGCCGCGCTCCTGATCGCGACCACTGCCGGCGTGGCACTGACCGTACTGCTCGCCGGAGCGCTGATGGGACTGATCTTCCTAAGTTCGGGAACCGGCCATGACGAGGACGTCACCCGGCCGGACGAGTAGGTCGTCGCGCCTGAGGCTCGCCCAACGAAAAGGGCAGCCGAAGCCGCCCTTCCCTGATCCCGTCATCCGAAGACCGTCACGCCGCCGCGCGCGGTCGGCGGGTGCGGCGACGGGGCGCGTCCTCCTGCTCCGGATCATGCTCCTGCTGGCCGTCGCCCTCGCCTCCGCCGAATGCGGGGGGCAGGCGGTCGATCTCGATCTGATCGGCCGGCTTAGCCTTGGGCGGGCGGCCGCGGCGACGGGGCTGAGGCTCGACAGCGTCCACCCGCGCTGCTTCGGAGCGCGGCTCGTCTCGCTCTTCCTGGGCAGGTCGCTCTTCCCGAACAGGCTCGACCGCGAAGCGTGCGCCCTGCACGCGTTCGCCACGGGATCGTTGCGAGCCGGCCTGGCGCTCCTCACCGCGCTCGGCCGCCCTTTCGGTTCGGCTGTCTTGGCGCTCCGCTATATCGAACCGAGGTCGGGTGCCATTCTCGCGCGCGTCGGTCGGTTCGACCGCCCTTTGCTCGTCGGTGCCGACGCGATCACCCTCGTCGCCATATTCCTCATCGGGCTGGGTCATGAAGTCGTCACGGCGCGGCCGCGGCTGCTGCTCTTCGAAGCGGGAGCGGCTCTCGCTCAACACCCGAAAATAGTGATCCGCGAATTGCAGATAATATTCGGTGTTGACCCGGTCGCCCTGCATTTGGGCGTCACGTGCCAGCGCTTTGTATTTTTCATGGAGCTGGGCTGCGTTGCCACGCGCGCGGTTGTCGACGCGGTTGCCGCGATCCTGGCCAGCGTTGGGCCCGTTGGGCCGGGGCGCACCCTGACCCCCGCCACGACCGCGACGGCGGCCGTTCTGCCGATTATTGATCAAGTTACCGATGTCCTCGTCACTCGTGGTACGGTTCACCACTCCCACACCGGGACCATCCCGGATCCATATCGGAGCCCTTGCTCCGGAACTGTCAAGATGCACGCCGCCCCTGGCGCGGGAGCCTGCCGACTCCGCATCCACCACCCGCATGGCCGCCCTGCATGGCGTCCGTGACTATGGAGGTCGTTGCATCGGGCCGGTGCACTACGGCATCCCAAGCCCGTCCATGCTTGTCGATGTAGGACGTCGCGCGCGAATTTCCAAGAGGAATGTGCATGGGTGAGACGAAAGGCTCATGGCTTGACGAGGATTGCCCGATCGCGTTCCGCGAGATCGCGGCGCACCGATGCGGTCAGCCCCGCCGCCGCGAAAAGCGCCGCTACGGAATCCGCCTGGTCGGCGCCGATCTCGATTGCGCCCAACCCGCCCGGCGCGATCAGCCGGGCGATCTGTGTCGCGAGGCGGCGATAGGCGTCCAGCCCATCCACCCCTGCAAACAGCGCGGACGCCGGCTCGTGATCCGCCACTTCGGGACCAAGCGGCGCGTCCGTACTGACATAGGGGGGATTGCAAAGCAGCAGGTCGAAACGTTCGTCGATTCCTTCCGCCCAATCGCCAAGCCGCCATTGAGCCCGGCCCTCGAACCCCAGCCGCTCGCCATTGCCGCGCGCAACCGCCAACGCCGCAGGAGACGCATCCACACCGAGGCCGGACGCTTCCCGCCATTCCGCCAGTGCCGCCAGCAGCAGCGCGCCGGAGCCGGTGCCGAGATCGATGACACGCTGCGGCCCAACCGCCCCGAAATGTTCGACGGCAGCCTCGATTAGCGTCTCGCTATCGGGACGCGGGATCAGCACCGCCGGAGTGACGAGGAGGTTGATCGTCCAGAAGTCACGGCTGCCGATGATATAGGCGATCGGTTCGTGCGCCCGGCGCCGATCGACCAGCCCATCGAACCCCGACGGCGCCGGGCCATCAAGGCCGCCGAGCAGCATCGCTCCGCGATCGATGCCGAGCGCGTGCGCCATCAACAGCTCGGCATCAAGGCGCGCCGTATCGCTCGACGGGACCAAGAGCGCCGTCGCGCGCCGCAGCGCCGCGGCGACAGCTTCAGCCATCAAGTTGCGCCAAGCGCTCGGCCTCGTCCTCGGCGATCAAAGCGGCGATGAGCTCATCGAGCCCCGGCCCTTCCAATATTTCCGAAAGGCGATGCAGCGTCAGGTTGATCCGGTGATCGGTCACCCGCCCTTGCGGAAAATTATAGGTGCGTATCCGCTCCGAGCGATCGCCCGAGCCGACCATCGACTTGCGCGCGCCGGCCCGAGCGCTTGCGAGTCGCTCGCGCTCTATCTCGTAGAGGCGCGTGCGCAGCACCTTCAGCGCCTTCGCCTTGTTCTTGTGCTGCGACTTCTCGTCCTGCTGGATGACGACCAGTCCGCTCGGCAAATGGGTAATGCGCACCGCGCTGTCGGTGGTGTTGACCGACTGGCCGCCCGGTCCCGACGACCGATAGACGTCGATCCTCAGATCCTTCGCCTCGTCGATCTGGACGTCGACATCCTCGGCCTCCGGCAGCACCGCCACCGTCGCTGCCGAGGTGTGGATGCGGCCGCCCGATTCGGTAACCGGGACGCGCTGTACGCGATGAACGCCGCTCTCGAACTTCAATCGTGCGAACACGCCCGCGCCGGTGATGCTCGCGACCACCTCCTTATAGCCGCCCAGATCGGCCGTGCTCGCGGAGATCAGCTCCACCCGCCAGCCGCGATCTTCGGCATAGCGCTGATACATACGGAACAAGTCCCCGGCAAACAGTGCGGCCTCGTCGCCGCCCGTGCCGGCGCGGATCTCCAGCATCGCCGATCGTTCATCCGCAGCGTCGCGAGGCAGCAGCCGGAGCGCCAGCGCGCGTTCGGCGTCGGGCAGCTTTGCTCTGATCTCGTCGAGTTCCTCGGCCGCCATCGCCCGCATCTCGGCATCGCTGCTCTGATCTTCCGCCAGCATCATCAGCGTGTCGAGTTCGCCGCGCAGCCGCCGCACCTCGCCCGCGACCGCGGCGACCGGCTCTATCTCCGCATAATCCTTTGATAGCTGGACGAACTGGTCCGACGGGAGATCGCCGCGCGCCATCATCGCCTGCAGCTCGTCACGCCGGGCTTCGATCTGCGCGATCCGGGCGGAGGTGATCGTGACCATCGATCAGCCCTTGAGCGCTTCGACGAGCCGATCGATCGCCACCCAACTCTGCGTCTGGCTGGCAAGCTGCTTGACCGCGACCTCGCCTCTGGTCACCTCATCGTCGCCGATGATGACCGCGAAGCGCGCACCGCTTGCATCGGCCTTCTGCATGCGCTTCTTCATATTGCCCCTATAGGACATGTCTGCCGCTATCCCGCCCCGGCGCAGATCGGCGAGGAGGCGGATCGCGAGCGTCTGCGCGCGCTCTCCCATCGGAATGACGGCAACCTCCACCGTCTCCGCCGCCGGTTCATCGATCAGCATCGCCAGCCGCTCGATGCCCGCCGCCCAGCCTACCGCGGGGGTAGGCGGCCCGCCCAGCACCTCGATCAGCCCATCATAACGGCCTCCGCCGAGCACCGTTCCTTGCGCCCCCAACCGGTCGGTCACGAACTCGAAGGCGGTATGACGATAATAATCGAGCCCGCGCACCAGTCGCGAATTTCGCGTCCAGGCGATGCCGGCCGCGTCGAGCCCCTCCGCCACCGCCGCGAAGAAGGCGCCGGCCTCGCCGGAAAGATAGGCATCGATCTCGGGTGCGGCGTCGGCGATTGGCCGGTCGCGGGGATCCTTGGAATCGAGGATACGTAACGGATTGGTGGCGAGCCGTTTGACGCTCTCATCGCTCAGTTCGCCGCGATGCCGCTCGAAATGCTCGACCAGCGCGCCACGCCATGCGTCGCGGGTGTCGGCGTCGCCGAGCGTATTCAGCGTCAGCGTCACGCCCTCGGCGATGCCAAGTTCGCGGAGCAGCAGATCGGCCATGCAGAGCAGTTCGACGTCCGCCTGCGGCTCGCTCGCGCCGATCACTTCGGCGTCGAGCTGGTGGAACTGGCGATAGCGACCCTTTTGGGGGCGCTCGTAGCGGAACAGCGGACCATGGGTCGCGATCTTGAGCGGCGCATGCTGTTGCCAGCCCTCGGTAAGGAAAGCCCGGCATAAGCCGGCGGTGAATTCCGGCCGGAGCGTCACCGAATCACCGCCGCGATCGTCGAAACTGTACATTTCCTTCGAAACCACGTCGGTGGTCTCGCCTAGCGAACGCGCGAAGACCGCGGTCTGCTCGATCACGGGCACCTCGACCCTGCCGAAGCCGTACAGGCGGCGTATGCGGTCGAACGCCGCGACGACCGCGCCGAAGCGGCGCGCCGGCTCGCCCAGCATGTCTTGCGTACCCCGGATGGGCCGGGGCGTTTCTGTCCTGTTCATGCGCCGCCCTTAGCAAATCCAGCGGCGGTGGGAAGATGGCGGGCTTCCCTATCCTCGTTCGTCGCGGAAATCCGCGCTGTAGCGCGTTTCGGGCTTGGCTTCCGATGCAGTGCAGCATAAAGGCCGCGCCATGAACATCGACCTGATTCCCGTGGGTGACGATCCGCCCAACAGCCTCAACGTCATCATCGAAGTGCCGGTGGGCGGCGAACCCGTCAAATATGAGTTCGACAAAAAATCGGGCGCATTATTTGTCGACCGCATCCTCCACACGCCGATGCGCTATCCGGCGAATTATGGCTTCGTGCCGCACACTCTGTCGCCCGACGGTGATCCGCTCGACGCGCTGGTCGTCGCGCGCTCACCCTTCGTGCCGGGCTGCGTCGTTCGCGCGCGGCCGATCGCGGTGCTCAACCTCGAGGATGAGCATGGCGGCGACGAGAAGCTCGTCTGCGTGCCGGTCGACAGCACCTTTCCCTATTATACCGACGTCAACGAACGCGACGATTTGCCCCAGATCGTTCTTCAGCAGATCGAGCATTTCTTCACCCACTATAAGGATCTCGAAGCCGAGAAGTGGGTGCGGATCGGCACGTGGGGCGGCGCCAGCGACGCGCGGCAGATCGTCCTGGAAGCGATCGAGCGGGCGAAGAAGGCCAAGGCTGCGTAAAGCGGATCGACAACGGACGAATCCGCTGGCCCGCAGAGCCGGAATAGGCAGAGCCCTCCGATCTCCTCCGCCATTGCGGTGCACCCGCGTGCTGCCCGGCTGCGCTACGGCGGCGGCCCTCGATAAGCGCTTACTCCGCTCACAAAAGTCTCGATTGGGCCCCTTGCAAGGAATCGGCACCGCCCCTATAGCGCCCCGACTTGGCTCAATCCGGCCGGCTCCCGAAGCCGAAAAACTGGCCGGATCTCCGTCGGGGAGTAGCTCAGCCTGGTAGAGCACTGTCTTCGGGAGGCAGGGGCCGGAGGTTCGAATCCTCTCTCCCCGACCATTTAGGGCCTCACGCCTGATAGTCCCGTACAGGCGGTGGCAGGACATTTTGCTTCGCGACGGAACCGACTGGCCCCGCTCCCCATTTGCCTCGTGCGGGGATCGGATCGGGAGCCAACCATGGAAAACGCGCCAACGGCAACGCTCAAGCCTGTGGTCACCTCAGTTCTGGGCGCCGACGTGGGCCTGACCGCCACCCTGCTGGACGGTCATCACGTCATGGAGACGCGGGTCGGAGACGGGGCGATCGGCTACGCATTGTCTGACCGGCTCGGCGATGGTTGAAGTTGCCTCCCCCCGATTCGCCCATGTGAAGGCGAACCTCGTCCTTTACGGCGCCCTCGCGGCCAATCTGGGCATCGCCGCTGCGAAGTTCTTCGCCGCGGCGTTCAGCGGTTCCTCGGCAATGCTGACCGAGGGCGTGCATTCGCTGGTCGATTCGGGAAACCAGCTGCTCCTGCTCTACGGCAAGCATCGCGCACTGCGTCCGCCTGATACCGCCCACCCTTTCGGCTATGGGCGCGAGCTCTATTTTTGGGCCTTCGTCATAGCGATCCTGATCTTCGCCCTTGGCGCTGGCGTGTCCATCTATGAGGGAGTCGCGCATATCCGCGCGCCGGAGCCGCTCCGCGATCCGTGGATCAACTATATCGTCCTGGCGGTAGCGTTCATGCTGGAGGGATCGTCCTGGCTTGTCGCAGTTCGCGAGATGGATGCGGCGCGCGGCGCGCAGAACTGGTGGCAGACGGTCCGCCGCTCGAAGGACCCGACCTCCTTCGTCGTCCTATGTGAGGACAGCGCTGCGCTCATCGGGCTGGTGTTGGCGGCCGCCGGCGTCTGGGGAAGCCATTATTTCCTCGACCCTCGGCTCGACGGCGTGGCGTCGATCGCGATCGGCGCCGTGCTCGCGGCGGTCGCGATCCTGCTCGCGCGCGAGGCCAAGGGCCTGCTGATCGGCGAGAGCGCCGACCCGGCCCTGGTCCGTTGCGTTCGCGAGCTGCTCGATCGGCGTGCCGAGATCCATGCGGTCAACCACGTCCGCACGATCCACACCGCGCCCGATGCGGTGTTCGTGGCGATCAGCGCTGATTTCGTGGACGATCTGCCGATGGGTGAGGCCGAAAGCGCGATCGAGGAGATCGAACGTGAACTCAAGCGCCTGCTCCCACAGCTGTCGTCTATCTATATCCGGCCTGAGAAGGCTGCCGATGCGATAGATAGTCCCGGCACGCCTTGCGAAAGATAGCGCCTGTGGTGCCTCCGACTCAGCTCCCCAAATCTCGTTGCGCCCCATCCTCCGCTTTGTGCCTCCCAGCATAGCGCTGCCGGGCGGGTTCCCGCCTGGCCCGCCCCCAGGCGGCAAGCGGACCCGGATTCCTCGCGCAATGGGCCTTTCGCCGGGGTCTCGCTCCCGCTACAGGCGCGACATGATCCTCGTCATCGACAATTATGACAGCTTCACTTGGAACCTGGTCCATTATCTGATGGAGCTTGGCGCCGACGTGGAGGTCGTCCGCAACGACGCGATCGGCGTCGGCCAGGCGATGTCGAGCGGAGCGGAGGCCTTCCTCATCTCGCCCGGCCCTTGCACGCCGAACGAAGCGGGGATCTCGCTCGAGCTGGTGGGCGCCTGCGCGGCGGAGAGGCGGCCCTTGCTCGGCGTTTGCCTCGGGCATCAGTCGATCGGTCAGTTTTTTGGGGGTAAGGTGGTCCGCGCACCCGAATTGATGCACGGTAAGACAAGTCCTATCCTGCACGACGACACCGGTCTGTATCGAGGATTACCCTCGCCATTCACCGCGACACGCTATCACTCGCTGATCGTACCCGAAGAAGGCATGCCGACCGAGCTGGTTATCAACGCGCGTACGCCGGACGGCCAGGTGATGGGCGTCCGCCACGCATCGCTGCCGATCCACGGAGTCCAGTTTCATCCGGAAAGTATCGCGACCGAGCACGGCCATGCCATGCTTGCCAACTTCATGCGCGCCGCCGGCATGCCGGTGAAGGAGCGCAGTTGACTTGAGGTCGCTACCCGATCCGATGTTCCCGCTCGACGAGGCCGAGGCCGAGCGGGTTTTCGCGGCTATCCTCGACGGCGCCTATCGAGAAGACGAGCTGGTCCCCTTCCTCACGACGATGGCGGAGCGCGACGAGACGGGCGCCGAAATCGCAGGAGCGGCCCGGGCGATGCGGCAGCGGATGGTCAGGATTTCCGCGCCACCCGGAACGATCGACGTATGCGGTACCGGCGGGGACGGTGCCCACAGCCTGAACGTCTCGACGGCGGTGGCTCTCGTCGTCGCTGGAGCCGGCGTGCCCGTCGCCAAGCATGGCAATCGGGCAGCGTCATCGAAGGCGGGCGGCGCAGATACGCTGGAGGCGCTCGGCGTAGATCTCGATCGCGCGTCCGATCGAGCCGAGGCGAGCCTCGCGCAGATCGGGCTGTGCTTCCTGTTCGCGCAGAGGCACCATCCGGCGCTCAAGCCGCTGGGCCCTGTCCGCAAGCGCATCGGTCGTCGGACGATCTTCAATCTGCTTGGCCCCATCTGTAACCCGGCCGGCGTCACTCGTCAGCTGATCGGCGTCGCGCGGCCCGATTTCCTGCCACATTATGCGGGCGCGCTCGATCGGCTCGGATGCGACGCAGTCATGCTCGTCGCCGGCGACGAGCCCCTCGACGAGCTGTCGATCGCGGGACCGAGCAGCATCTTTCGCCTGGGGACGATCGGCTTCGGGCCCGAACGCTTCGAACCCGCCATCGCCGGGCTGCCGCGCCATGGCCTGGAGAGCATTCGCGGCGGAGACGCGGCCTATAATGCGGCCGCGCTCGTGCGGCTGCTCGCCGGCGAGGCCGGCCCCTATCGCGACGCCGTCCTCCTCAACGCCGCCGCGGCGCTGATCGTCGCCGGCAGGACGACGCGATGGACGGAGGGTGTCGCCATCGCAGGAGACGCGATCGACGGCGGCGCGGCGCGCGCGCTGCTCGCGCAACTTGTGGCTTTCTGACCCGGCGACGGCGATGCGGCCGAAAAGATACCAGAGCCTACCCATTTCGGAGTCGACACGGCGCCCTCGGCGCGGTGGCGGCGCTCGCCGGTGGTGCCATCGTCAACCTCGACCATAAGGGCGGGTGATAGCCTCGAGCAGATGGCCATCGGGATCCTCCCAATAGACCCCCCGTCCGCCATCATGGTTGTTGATCGAGCCGGCCATGGTTCTCGCGGGATCGGCCCAGTGATCGATTCTCCTCTGCCGGATACGCGCAAGCAAGGCGTCGAACTCACCTTCGCCGAGCAGAAAAGCATAATGCTGGCGAGACACCGGGCCGCTCTTCTCCATGAAGTCGATGGAGACCTGGTTGGCGAGTTCGACCACCAGGAAATGGTGGAAGGGCATGGCGGGCGGCAGCCCCAGCATATCGGTCAGGAAAGCCGCGGAACGCTGCTGGTCGCTACACCAGATGATGATGTGGTTGAGCAGTACCGCCATTGCCGAACCATAACCTGTCGCACGCCGAACCTCCAGCGGTGGCAGCGGCATGGCCGTCTCCCTTTTGAGAGCGATTTGCAACTTGCGTGATTTTCCTAGTTGCGATTCAATCGCATTATCAGTAGCAGGCCGCAACATAGCAATCAGAAGGGGAACAAGATGGACGTCATGACACCGCGCGGCAGCTTCCTGGCACTTGCCTGCGTCGGCTTCATTGCGAGCGCACCGGCCGCCGCGCAGGACGCGACGGCGGGCGAGAAGAAGCTTGGCGGACTGTCCGTGACGGCATCTGCGATCGACGACGAGATGAAGGTCGATCGCCTCGAAAGCCCCAAGGCCACCCGGCCCCTGCTCGACACGCCGCAGACGATCACCGTCATCAGCGACCAGGTTATTCGCAAGCAAAATCTGCTGACATTGCGCGACGCGCTGCAGACGATCCCCGGGATCACCTTCGGCGCCGGCGAGGGCGGCGGCGGCTATGGCGACAGCATCAATCTGCGCGGCTATTCGGCGAACAACGATATCACCCAGGATGGCGTGCGGGATAGCGCGCAATATAGCCGCAGCGAGACTTTCAACCTTCAGCAGATCGAGGTCTATAATGGCGCGAACACCGTGTTCAGCGGCTCGGGCTCGGTCGGGGGCACGATCAATCTCGTTACCAAGGTCCCGCAGGCCGAAGACCTGACGATCGTGCAGGCCGGCATCGGCACCGCCGATTATTATCGCGCCACGATCGACAGCAATGTCCGCGTCAATGATTTAATTGCCTTCCGCCTGAACGCCGTCGGCCACAAAAATCGGGTGCCGGGCCGCAACGTCGAGCGCAACAAGCGCTGGGGGATCGCCCCCTCGATAACGATCGGTATCGACAGCCCGACTAGCCTGACCCTGCAATATTACCATCAGCGCGACAGCAACATACCGGTCTATGGCGTGCCCTATTACCGCAACGCGGTGAACGACGGGCCGCTGCCTGGATATGATCCGAAGGATCGCAATTATTACGGAATCGAGAATCTCGACGATCAGGATACCACCGTCGATCAGCTGACGATGCGGTTCGCGCATGAGTTCAGCGAGAAGGTTTCGATCCGGAACCTGACCCGCTGGCAACGGGTCGGGCAGGACTCGCTGACGAGCGCCCCACAGGGCAACGTCAGCACCACCGGTCCGTCGGGGGCCTTCTGCCTGGCGAGCGGCTTCCAGCCGATCCCCGCGACCAACATCGCGACGACGCCGCTCGCCTGCCCGGCCGGTATGAACACGCCGAACACCTACTATCCCAACGGCCCGCGCGGCAATGTCCGCAACCAGGAGAATCAGCTTCTCTATACGCAGACCGATCTGCGCGCCCTGTTCGACACCGCGGGTCTCGAACACACGCTTGTCGTCGGCGTCTCGGCGGCGAGGGAGGATTATGAGCTGGTCGGCGGCAACGTCCTGCGTACAGCTGCGGGAGCGACGGTTCCCCAGCCACCGATCAGCCTGATCAACCCGAACACGATCTATGCCGGGCCGGTGAACTTCATCCAGTCAGGCTTTTCCGAAGGCGACAGCAGCAATATCGCGGGCTATCTGTTCGACACGGTGAAGATCGTTCCACAACTGGAGTTCAACGCCGGATTACGCTATGAGCATGCGAAGGCGACTTTCCGCGCCGATACCTTCTCGACAACGGTCGGCCCGACGCTCGGCGCCTATACGCGCGGCCTCAACCAGCACAGCAGTAAAACGCTCTTTTCCTATCGGGTCGGCCTGAACTACAAGCCGATCGAGACCGCTAGCCTCTACATCGCCTATGGCAATTCGAAGACGCCAACCTCGGCCACGGTACGGCTCGGCTGCGGCACCTTGATCACCAGCACAAGCGGCGCGACGGCCAATCCCTGCGATGCGGCGCCCGAAAAGGCGGTCAATTACGAGATAGGCGCAAAGGCGGACCTGTTCGAGCGCCGCCTCCAGCTGACGGCCGCATTGTTCCGCAACGACCGCACCAATTTCCGGGTCGCGACCAACGATCCGATCTTCCCGACGCTCCAGATTCCTGACGGGCGATCCAGGGTCGACGGACTGGCGCTCGGGGCGACAGGCAACATCACCGAGCAATGGGCGATCTTCGCCAACTACACCTATCTGAAAGGGAAGATCCTTCAGAGCGTTTCGAACGCCTGCCTCGCCACTCCCGGGCCGAGAACAACCGATGGCACGACGACAAATCCTTGCGGCAACAGTGCCGCGATCCCCGATCCGCAGAGGGGCCAGCGGCTGACGAACAACCCGCGACACGCGGCGAGCCTGTTCACCACCTATATGCTGCCGTTCGGCCTTCAGGTCGGCTATGGCCTGACCTATACGGGGAGCTTCACGCTGAACAACAGCGCGCTGGCATCAGGCACGGCGCCGACGGTCGTCAACAGCCTCACCCCGATATTCCGGTCAAAGAGCTGGCTCACGCATCGCGCCTTCCTCTCCTATGAGGTCCTGACGGGCCTGACCGCGCAGCTGAACGTCCAGAATGTCACCAACAAGCGCTATTTCACCAGCATCCGCAACAATGGCTGGGCGACGCCCGGCGAGGCGCGCTCGGCGGTGTTCAGCCTCTATTACAGCTTCTGACCGGCAGGCGCCGCCGCCGAGCGCGGCGGCGCTTCCGTCATCGCCTCGCCCGCGCTATGCCGCACGGCGATGAGCAACAAGCTGACAGAGATTTGCGAGGCGAAGCGCGATCATGTCGCCCGCCGGAAGGCGGCCACATCCTTCGCGGAGTTGGGCGCGCGCGCCCGCGCCGCCGGTGCACCGCGCGGCTTCCGCGCGGCGCTCGACGCCAAGGTCGCAGCGGGCGGCTATGGCCTGATCGCCGAGATCAAGAAAGCATCGCCGTCCAAGGGACTGATCCGCGCCGATTTCGACCCGCCCGCCCACGCGAGGGCCTATGAGGCGGCGGGTGCCGCCTGCCTTTCGGTCCTGACCGATATCCCCTATTTCCAGGGCGACGACGCCTATCTCGTCGAGGCCCGCGCCGCCTGTTCACTGCCCTGCCTGCGCAAGGATTTCATGGTGGATCCCTGGCAGGTGACCGAGGCGCGCGCGCTCGGCGCCGACGCGGTCCTGATCATCGTCGCCGCGCTCGACGACGCGCAGATGGCCGAAATCGAGGCAGCCGCGATCGAATATGGCATGGACGTGCTGGTCGAGGTTCACGACGCAGCCCAACTGGAGCGCGCGACGAAGCTCCGGTCACGGCTGATCGGCGTCAACAATCGCGACCTGCGCGACTTCACCGTCGACTTCGCGCGCACCTATGAACTGGTCGGCCAGGCACCGGCCGGCTGCACCTTCGTCGCCGAGAGCGGCCTTGGGTCCAAGGATGATCTTGACGCGATGGCCGCGCGTGGCGTCCATTGCTTCCTCGTCGGCGAGAGCCTGATGCGTCAGGCCGACATCGCCGCCGCGACCCGCCGGCTGCTGACCGGGGCATGACCGGCAAGCTCACCCATATCGACGACGACGGTGCGGCCCGGATGGTCGACGTGTCGGCCAAGAGCGATACCAGGCGAGAAGCCGTCGCGGAGGGCCGCATCCTGATCGGTGCACAGGCACTCGCCGCGATCCGTACCGGTGCGATCAGCAAAGGGGATGTGCTCGCCGTCGCGAGGGTCGCCGGGATCATGGCCGCCAAAAGGACCGCGGAACTCATCCCGCTCTGCCATCCGCTGCCGATTTCCGGGGTCACTCTCGACCTGACAATCGAGGAGGGCGGCATCCGCGCCACCGCCGCGGTCGCCACAACCTATTCCACCGGCATCGAGATGGAAGCGATGACGGCCGTGTCGGTGGCGCTGCTCACGATCTACGACATGGCGAAGGCGCTCGATCGGGGGATGCGGATCGAAGGGGTGCGGCTGCTGTCGAAGACCGGTGGCAAGTCGGGCGACTGGAGGGCTTGAGGCTTCGATGGCGCTGCTTCCCGTTCACGAGGCGCAGGCGCGAATGGCCGCGCTGAAGGCACCGTTGCCGGTCGAACATGTCCCGATCATCGGCGCCGCCGGGCGCTATGCCGCCGAAGACATCATGGCGCTGCGTACCCAGCCAGCGGCCGATCTGTCGGCGATGGATGGCTACGCGATCCGTTTTGCCGAGCGGCCGGGGCCCTGGACGGTTGTGGGCGAGAGCGCGGCCGGCCGCGGCCTTGATCGCGCGCTCAAGCCTGGCGAGGCGGCGCGAATCTTCACGGGTGCTCCGACGCCCCCCGGCGCCGATACGATCCTTGTACAGGAGGAAGCGGCGCGCGAGGGGAACCGGCTGACTATGGCCGGCGCAGGGCCGTCCCATGCGGGCGCACATGTCCGTCGGCGCGGTCATGATTTCGTCGAGGGTGGCCGGCTGATCGCGGCGGGAGCGCCGCTCCGCCCGCCGGCGATCGCGCTCGCGATAACGGGCGGGCACGGCCATCTTGCCGTCCGCCGCCGTCCTCACGTCGCCATCCTCTCGACGGGTAATGAGCTGGTCCCGGCAGGGGAGCCTGTAAGCGGTATAATGCTGCCCGCCTCTAACGGCCCGATGCTCGCGGCGATGCTCGCCCCGCTTGCCAGCGACACGACCGATCATGGTATCGTCCGCGACGATCTCGGCGCGATCCGTAGCGCGTTCGAACGACTGGCCGGGACAGCCGATATCATCGTCACCACCGGCGGCGCTTCGGTGGGCGACCATGATCTCGTCCTGCCGGCGCTTCAGGCGGCGGGAGCGAGCATCGATTTCTGGAAGGTCGCGATGAAGCCGGGCAAGCCGGTGATGATCGGCTTGCTCGGGGAAGCCCTCGTCCTCGGGCTGCCGGGCAATCCGGTTTCGGCCTATGTGACGGCCCAGCTCTTCCTCAAGCCTCTGATCGCCCATCTCCTCGGCGCGGCTGCCCCCTTTGCGCATCAGGCGCAGGCGCGCCTGGGCGCCGCGCTCGGCGCGACAGGCGGCCGCGCAGAATATCTGCGCGGGAGATGGGCGGAGGGCCGCGCCTTTCCGCTTGCCTCACAGGATAGTGCCGGGCTCGCGGCCTTGGCCGAGGCCGAACTGCTGATCGTCCGCGAGGCGCATGCGCCCGCTGCTGCCGAAGGCGACGAGGTTTCGGTCATCTGGTGCTGAGGTCGCTTGCCCGAAGACTGTTCGACTCACGACCACCGATCGCTTGAGCGACCGTCTCGCCAACCTCTCATGGCATTGTATAGGTCGATGTATAGGTCGATTGCCTGCCGCTGATCCCGCTTGCTTGACAGAATCCCGATAGTTGCCTAAATGTTCTCCGTCCGTTCCCGACGAGGCTAAGGCGATGCTCACGCGCAAGCAACATGAACTGCTCTGTTTCATCAATGATCGTCTTCAGGAGACCGGTGTCTCGCCATCGTTCGAAGAGATGAAGGAAGCGCTCGACCTCAAATCGAAGTCGGGTGTTCATCGGCTGATCAGCGCTCTCGAGGAACGCAATTTCATCCGGCGGCTGCCGAACCGCGCCCGCGCGCTCGAGGTCGTGCGGCTGCCCGAAGGCCTCGGCAAGGCGCCTGCTGCTCCGGCCGCGGCTGCAAAGGCCTCGGCCGCGCCACCGAAGGCCGCGAATGAGAATGTGCTGGAGATCCCCTTGCATGGCCGCATCGCCGCCGGCGTGCCGATCGAAGCTCTCGAAGGCCAAAGCACACTCTCAGTCCCTGCCGCACTGCTGGGGCCGGGCGAGCATTACGCGCTCGAAGTGTCCGGAGATTCGATGGTCGAGGCAGGCATACTCGATGGCGATTATGCGCTGATCCGCCGCGCCGACGTAGCGCGGGATGGCGAGATCGTCGTCGCGCTGATCGCCGACGCCGAAGCAACACTCAAATATTTTCGACGCGAAGGCGCGATGATCCGTTTGGATCCCGCCAACCGGTCCTACGATCCCCAGCGCTATAAGCCGGACCAGGTCCGCATCCAGGGGAAGCTCGCGGGGCTGCTCCGTCGCTATTGAGGCGTAGACCCACGATTCCACGCGATCACCAGGCCTGAGCAGCTGCGCAACTCAGCTATGGTGCAGCCTGCGCTAGCGTTGGAAGCTCGACCAGGGGTGCTCGCGCACATGGGCGGCAACCGTTTCGATCCTGCCATCGTCGAGGTTGACCGCCACGCCGCCGGTTCGGGCGAGGACAGGGCGATCCAGCTTAGCCCAGCGCGGCGTGCAGGATCGCGGCAGCCGGCGCTCGCTGATCGCGATGTCGGCCGACGTGCAGGCGCGCGACAGCCGCCGCCAATCGAGGCGATAGGGGCTGCGGGTTGCCAATATGTGCCATTCCCGCCCGTCGCGCCGCAGCCGCGCCGTGCACAGGTCATCCGAGCAGCGCGCGGCTATCAGAGCGTCCACGGGCAGTGGCTCGCCGTCAAAGCCGCCGGCTTCGCTCAACACATCGCGGATATAATCGCCGGCGCGATCCCGCAGCAGCGCGACGCGACCATCGTTCAGAACGAGCGCGACATGGCGCCCGTCGCCGGTGACGAGCAGATCGGGTCGTGGGGCGAGCAGAGCCCATAGCGCGCCCGCCGCAACAGGCAGCAGCCCCCAGCGGCGGGGCGACGTCCGCCACAGCGCCACCCACAGGCCGCCGATCACCATCAGCGCGAACGCTCCCCATGGCATCGCCGGCAGCAGCGCGACCGCCCCTGGAGCACCGCCCACCCGATGGGCGATCCACAGCAGCACGCCGATCGCTTTGCCTGTGAGCCACCACAAAGGCGCGCCGAGCCCTGCCAGGTCGAGCAGCAGCGCAAGCGCCTCGAACGGCATGATGATGAAGGTGGTAAGCGGAATGGCCACGATATTTGCGGCGGCGCCGTACAGGCCTGATTTGTGGAAATGAAACAGGGCAATCGGCGTCAGCGCCACCTCTATGACCAATCCCGAGAGCAGGAGCATGGCGAGGGCACGACCGGCACGGGGCGCGAAGCCTTCGTCGCGCCGCGCGGCAAAGGCCTTGATGTGCGGATGCTCACCGAACGCGACGAGCGCGGTCACCGCGGCGAAGCTCAGCTGGAAACTCGGTCCCGCCAGCGCCTCCGGCCAGAAAATGAGCACAATCAGAGCGCCGGCGGCGACAAGTCGAAGCGTGATCGCCTCACGTCCCATCGCGACGCCAATCAGCACGAACAGCGCGGCCAGGCACGAGCGGATGGTCGGCACCTGCGCACCCGACAGCAATGTATAGCCGATGCCCGCTAACGCGGCTGCGCCCGCCGCGATCAGCGGGAGCGGCGCGTGGAGTGCAAGCCTTTGGCTGAGCGCGAGCAGGCTCAGCGTGGCCAGCATCACCCCGCCGACCACTGCCGAGACATGCAGCCCTGACACCGAGAGCAAATGGGCGAGGCCCGATCGGCGGATCGCCTCGGCATCCTCTTCCTCGATCGCCCCCTGGTCGCCGGTCGCAAAGGATGCTGCGATGCCGCCGGCACTCGCTTGACCAACGCTGTGCTCGATATGCTCCGACAGCCGGGCCCGCAGATCGGAAAGGCGCATCCGCCAACCCCCGGCCTCTGCCGCCGTGAAACGCGGCGGATCGAGCGCGCGTCCGGTCGCGCCTATTCCGGCGAACCACGCGGTGCGGGCGAAGTCATAGGCGCCGGGCACGGTGGGCGGAGCCGGCGGAAGCAGGCGCGCGCGGACGACGATCCGCATTCCGCCGACCGGCTGCACCTGCAGATCATCCTCGTCGACGTTCAGCCGTATGCGGCGAGGCAATATCCCCTTGTCCGTGGCGACGGTAAGGCGGACGAGTTGGCGTGCGGGCAGGCGCTCGACCGCTTCGATGCGGCCCTGAACCTCGGCGACCGTTGGCCGGTCGATCCTGGGGCTCGCCACCCAATCGGCCTTGGTCCAGACCGTGATAAGCCCGAGCAGCGCCGCGAGCGCGCCGATAAGCAGGCAGCGCCCGCTTCTGGTGGTGGGCCCGACCGCCAGCCCTGCCAGCGACAGCCCGGCCAGCATCAGAATCGCCGCCAGCCAACTCAGCCGCCCGGGCAGCACGAACCACAGCACGATCCCGAATCCGAAGGCTATCGGCAGCCAAAGGCCGATCTGGTCGCGCTCGGCCTCCAACCAGTCTTCAATAGCGTCGCGCCGATGCGCAGACCGGGCCGCGATCGCGGTTTGAAGCTGCGGAAGCCCTATGCTAGGGGCGCGGTCGATCATCGATCGTCCGCCCGCTTTTTCTCACCGAGGGGGCATCGGTCTCGCTGGCCATGCCGCCGATCTTGGAGAAATAGCCCGTGGGCGCAAGCACCGAAGAGAGTCAGGTCGTAACCCGCTTCGCGCCCTCGCCCACCGGCTTCCTCCACATCGGCGGTGCCCGAACAGCCTTGTTCAACTGGCTTTTCGCTCGGCATCATGGCGGCAAGTTCCTGTTGCGCATCGAGGACACCGACCGGGCCCGATCGACGGATGCCGCCATAGCCGCGATCCTGGACGGCATGTCATGGCTGGACCTGAACTGGGACGGCGGGGTCGTCTATCAATTTTCGCGCGCCGCCCGCCACGCCGAAGTCGCACGGGAGCTTCTCGCCCAGGGCCATGCCTATCGCTGTTACGCGACCGCAGAGGAGCTCGCCGAACTCCGCGAGCGTCAGCGCGCCGCAAAGCAGCCCCTGCGCTACGACGGCCGCTGGCGCGACCGCGATCCTGCCGAAGCCCCGGCTGGTGCGCCGTTCGTGATCCGCCTTAAGGCGCCGCGCGAAGGTCAAGTGACGATCCAGGATCGCGTCCAGGGACCGGTGACCGTCCAGAATGCCGAACTGGACGACATGATCCTTCTTCGTTCCGACGGAACCCCCACCTATATGCTCGCCGTCGTCGTCGACGATCATGACATGGGCGTGACCCATGTCATCCGCGGAGACGACCATCTCAACAACGCCTTTCGTCAGCTCGCGATGATCCGCGCGCTCGGTTGGCCCGAGCCCGTATATGCGCACATCCCGCTGATCCATGGCGCTGACGGCGCGAAGCTTTCCAAGCGCCACGGCGCACTCGGCGTCGAAGCCTATCGCGATGAGCTGGGCATGCTGCCCGAGGCCGTCAACAACTATTTGCTTCGCCTTGGCTGGGGCCATGGCGACGACGAGATCATCAGCCGCGATCAGGCCGTTCGGTGGTTCGAACTCGACGCCGTCGGCCGATCCCCGTCTCGCTTCGATATGAAGAAGCTAGAGAATCTCAACGGCCATTATATCCGCGAGTCGGACGACCGGCGTTTGGAGCACCTGATCTTGTCCGGAGTCGCCAAGGCGGCGGGCCGGGAACTCGGCCCTTTCGATCGGGAACTTCTGCTTCGCAGCATTCCCCATTTGAAGGTAAGAGCAAAAGATCTCAACGAGTTGGCTGACAGCGCTGCCTTTCTGTTTCGCACGCGCCCGCTCGATATGGACGAGAAGGCCGCATCGCTGCTAGACGAAGCTGGCAAGGCGCTGCTGGCCAAGGCACGCGACGCGCTTGCTACAGCAACCGACTGGTCGGCGCCGGTGCTCGAAGCGACGATCCGGACGGTGGCGGAACAGGGGGGGACGGGTCTCGGCAAGGTTGCGCAGCCGCTCAGGGCCGCGCTCACCGGTCGTACCACCTCTCCCGGCATATTTGATGTCCTTGAGCTCCTCGGCCGCGAGGAGAGCCTTGGGCGATTGGACGATCAGCTGAACATGGCGGCCGGTCGAAATGGTTGAAGACAGGGCCGGCATGCCGGCACGGGGCAAGACAGGAGATAAGAGCATGGCGGATAATGTGAAGCTGGAGTTCGGCGGAAAAACGTCTGAATATCCGGTATTGTCAGGCAGCACCGGCCCCGATGTCATCGATATCCGCAAGCTCTATGGCGCCACCGGTGCATTCACCTACGATCCCGGCTTCACTTCGACGGCTTCCTGCCGGTCGGCACTGACCTATATCGATGGCGACGAAGGCGTCCTGCTTCATCGTGGCTATCCAATCGATCAGCTCGCTGAGCAGTCGAGCTTCATGGAAGTTTCGTATCTGATGCTCAACGGCGAACTTCCGACCAAGGATGAGCTTGCCAAGTTCAGCTACACCATCAGCCGCCACACGATGGTGCACGAGCAACTCGCCAGCTTCTTCAATGGTTTTCGCCGCGACGCCCACCCGATGGCGATCATGTGCGGTGTCGTCGGCGCGCTCTCGGCTTTCTACCACGATTCGACCGATATCGACGATCCCACGCAAAGGCTGATCGCCTCGCATCGTCTGATCGCCAAGATCCCCACCATCGCGGCCATGGCCTTCAAATATTCCGTGGGTCAGCCCTTCGTCTATCCGAAGAACGACCTGAGCTACACCGGCAATTTCCTGCGCATGACCTTCGGCGTTCCGGCCGAGGAATATCAGATCGATCCCGTGATCGAGTCGGCGATGGACAAGATCTTCATCCTCCACGCCGATCATGAGCAGAACGCATCGACCTCAACAGTTCGTCTCGCCGGCTCTTCGGGAGCGAACCCCTTTGCGTGCATTGCGGCCGGCATTGCGTGCCTGTGGGGCCCCGCGCATGGCGGTGCCAATGAGGCGGCGCTGAACATGCTGCGCGAGATCGGCACGCCCGATCGCATTCCGGAATATATTGCCCGCGCCAAGAACAAGGACGATCCCTTCCGCCTGATGGGCTTCGGCCATCGCGTCTACAAGAATTTCGACCCGCGCGCCAAGGTGCTCGGCAAGGCCGCCACCGAGGTGCTCGACAAGCTGGGCATCAACGATCCGGTGCTGGATACCGCCCGCGAGCTTGAGCAGATCGCGCTCAAGGACTCCTACTTCATCGAGAAGAAGCTTTACCCGAATGTCGACTTCTATTCGGGTGTGATCCTGTCCGCGATCGGCTTCCCAACGACGATGTTCACCGTGCTCTTCGCCCTCGCCCGCACCGTGGGCTGGGTCGCGCAGTGGAACGAGATGATCTCCGATCCGGAGCAGAAGATCGGCCGCCCGCGGCAGCTCTACAGCGGTCCGACCCAGCGCGACTATGTAGCGATGGACAAGCGGTAAGGCGGCTTCGTCTTGGTCTGAGAAGGCAAGCCCGTCGGGCTTGCCTCCGTGCCTATGCTCGGGCGCGTGAATCCAGGAGGTGTGAGGCCTGGTTGAACGGGGCAGCATTCCGAAGTCGGACCGCCGCCGCCCGCACCTGATGCGGTAAAGCGAAGCGTGGAGACGGGCCCCCGGCGCTGGAGCTGGGGATCAGGCAGCGGGAAGCGTCAGCACGAACCGTGCGCCATCGCCTGGCAGGCTGTCGACGCCGAGATCGCCGCCCATCGCGCGGGCCAGTCGGCGTGAAATATACAGGCCGAGCCCGCTGCCGGTTCCGTCCCGCAATCCCAGCCGCTCGAAACGCTGGAAAATGCGCTCATGATCGTCCGGGTCGACACCGTCGCCAGCATCGCCGATCACGACAGCGACGATGTCCCCTTCTCGTTCGCAGCGTATCGAGATTGCGCCATGCTCCGGGGAATGGCGGATCGCATTGCTGAGCAGGTTCAGCAAGATCTGGAGGATACGCCGGAGGTCGCCCCGCGCGAGCACCGGCTGAGAGCAGAGTAGGCTTTCGATGCGGAGGTGCTTGCCGGCGGCGCGCACCGATAGCAGACCGGCGGCACGCTGCGCGGTATCGCAGAGATCGACGGGTTCGGCCTCGGGCCTGAAGTCTGCCCGTTCGATCGTCTGCAAGTCCACCAAATCCTCCACCAGGCCGAGCAAGTGGCGGCCAGCTCCGGCGATATCATTCGCATAAGCGGCGTAATCGCGTCGGACCGGTCCGTCGCTGCGACTGGAAATCATGTCGGCATGGGCAATGATTTCGTCGAGTGGCTTGCGCATGGCGCGGCCGAGCTGAGTTCCAAAAGCATCGTCCAGCGGCGGCGGATCGGCGGCCTCACCCGCGCGATGCGGCGAAAGTTTGCGGCTCACCAACAACTGGTAGCCGGTGAGCCGTCCAAGCCCGTCGATCAGCGGTAAACCCACGACGCGGACCGGCACGCCGAAGCCGATCAGGAATGTCACACCGTCGCAATCGAAGCGTTCGGATCGGCCGACCGCGGCCAGGATCGGCTCACCGCCGTCCTTGTCGGGTGCGAATCGGAACAGCGTCTCGAGCGGCTGCCCGGTCACCGCCGGCACCCCCGCCGGAGCCTGGGTGATCCTCAACATGGCGTCGGTTTCGAATATCCAATCGGCCGCCGCCCGGCTGAAGTCGCGCCAGCGCATCGCCTCGACCACCCGCGGAGGGGCCGGGGGCGTGATCTCCTGCCAGGCGGTGATGGCGAATTCGACATTGTCGCCCTGCGGAGCCAGCTTGACCAGGAAATCAACATCCCGGTCGCCACAAGCCGCAACCACGCGACGACTGATAGCGATCTGCAGCCGCCGCGTTAGTCGAGCCAGCGCAGCCAGCTGCGGCACCGCCAGCGTACCGCCCCGCACGCCGCCCGCCTGCTCCTGAAGCCGGAGCAACATCGCATCGGCCTCGACCAGCCGCCCCTGCTCGTCAACGAGGCCCTGGACGGGCTTGAGCGCTGTCGACGCGTTCACCGGCGCCGTCCACTTTCGCCGATCTCAAGCACCGCGCGGCGATAATTGGGATCGAGCCGCCAAATCAACACCGCCTCCGCTGCCTCCCTGACCGTCAGTGCGTCGAACGCATCGGCGCGTTCGATCACAACCTCCTCGGGCACGGCTTCCGCAGTCGCCACCCGCCAGAGTATCGTCACTGCGGTGGTCCGGTCGCAATTGATCGCCCGCAAGATCGTGCCAAGCATCATCCCCGATGGCTCGAGGAGCATCGACCAGACCCCGGCAGCGTCAATGCCTGCCCGCTTGGCAACCGCGGCGGTGAACAGCGCGAGCCACCCCTCCTCCAGCGCACCGAGCAACAGCGCGTCGTCGATCAGCTTGCGATGCCAGAGCAGGTCGGCCAGCGCCTCTGCCCGGCCTTCCAGCGTGTCCTCGTCCTCATGCTCGGTCAATAGCCCGCTTACCGCATCGGCTAGGAGCAGATCGGCCCGGCCTTCGGCTATGCCATGCTGGCGGATCATATAGTGCCGGAGCGCAGCAGCGACGGCCCAGAGCAAGCGGCGGTGCGGTCCGGATGGAAGATCGGTGCGGGCAAGCGCTGGATCGCCGAACTGATCATAACGCCGGCTCTCGGCGACAAGAAGCGCCATGAGGGCTTCGGAAACCGCCTGGTCGCCGAGATCCAGCAACCGCTGAGAGAGCTCGGCGACGTGAAACGGCGAATCCCGGCCCAGCGCGAGCGCCAGCCGGTGTTCGTCGACGCGGCGCAGCGTCGCCGCGACCAGGTCGGCTTCCCGAAGCAGATCGGTTCGTTCGAGCAGCGGCATCGCGATCTGGACCCGAGCCGAACCGAGCGCCGCATGCAGTTCCGGCGGCGCGTCATCGGGAAGCGCTTCGCAGACGCGGATACGAAGTTCGTCTTCGATCGCGGTGATCATACCGCGCATCAGCTGGGCGATTTGCACACGACATTGATCGGAGAGACCTGCCGCGCCATCGCGAAACAGGTCGATGGCTGCGTTCTGAATCCGGCTCTCGACACCGTCCAACGCGCGCGCAGCATCGCTCAGCCGATGCATGCCCGCTGGCCCGAACGCCGCTTGTTCTTCCCCGTCGCGCCCCATCATGCTCCGATCATACCAGGATGGCGTTAGGTCGAAGCTAAATGGCATTGTCATATTCCCGTGCGACTTGCCATGCTGCCGTACAGCGCTGGACGAAAGAGATCGTCGCATAGGCTGCCAGCGCGATCAGCATCGCGCGCCAGCCGGCGAGCAGCGCAAGCGCGGGTGCCGACCAGATCAGCGCATCGCCGTTCGCCAGCCAGGGCGGCGCGGCGGCGGCTCGGAGCGCGATCGTCACCGGCTCGAGCGCGGCAAGACCGACCAGCGAGGCCGGCAGCAGCGCCGCGACGATCCACCAACCCCAGCCGCCATCCTCGACCAACGACCGAACGAGCAGCGCCAACACCGCCAGGCCGGCCAGATTTCGCACCAGGTCGAGCGGCCGATCGGGGCCGACCGGCCTGGCCCAGATTCGGCTCATCCGACGTGAAGTTGCCGCAAGGACGGCGGCAAATGGCAGGAGTAGCGCGGCCACCCAGAACAGGCCGAACAGAGCGAGCAGCGCGGCCGCCCAGCCCGTCGCAGCGGCCGCAAGCGCCACATGCTTCGAATTGAACCCGCGCGCGATCAGCGGACGGATCAGCTGCGCCGCCGCCAGACGGTGAACAAAGCATTCGACCCAATTTCTGTCCGATGTCTCGGCACGCCGCAGTAGGGCGGCCTCTATAGCGTCGAGATCAGCGGGCCCGTTCGCAAGGACCGGGCGCGCGGAACCGGATATGAGCGCGTCGATCCGACGTGCGTCCGCCTGGACCAGCCGGCGCAGCACGGTCGAGGCTAAATCCCACTCCCCGAGCATTTGGGCTGTGGACCCGAGCACCGCCTTGTCGACGAGCGCGAAGCCAGCCCAGCGCTGCGCCGCATCGATCCGCTCGAACTCCCCATGTTCGGCAAGATCGGGCACGGTCAGAAGGGCGGGGCCCGGCTCGGAGGCCAGCACCTTCACCGCGCATGGCGCCGCCGTCGCACCATCCGCCACGAGCAATATCCGTTCATCGGGATGGAATCGATCAATCGCATCTACGGGACCGCGGGCGATGTCGATCCGCGCGCCCCCCCGGCGTAGCCGCTCCGCCGCTTCGGCCAGCGACGCGGGCACCCGTTCTACCAGGAGAACGACATGCTCGGCCCCGGCGCCAAGCACCAGATCGGCCTGATATTCGATGAGGGTCCGGCCCGCCAGGGGCAGGGTCGCGCGCAGCCCCGGCCCGGGATCGGCTTCATCCTTCGCGGCAATCAGAGCTGCTAGCGGCAATCCGGCCCCCCCTGTCCGCGAAGCCCTTCGAAATAGGGCCAAACTCGCGATTCGGCAAAGCTCTATTGCATCGCAGCCGTCCTGAACTGAACCAAAATTACCGGCTTGATCGGGACCAAAGCTTAGCGGCAGGCCGCTATCGCATCGGCGACCGCGTCCAGCAATCGCCGATCAGGCGCCGACGACGCGGCAGCGCGGGCGGCGTCGATCAACTCGCTGATGCCGAAGGTGGCCGCGAGGCCTTGAAGACGCAACGCTTCTTCGCGCCAGTCGTGGACATTCGCGGCTTGCGAGAGCGCAGCGACATGCGCGGTGGCCGAAGCCAGAAACAGTGCGCGGAGCTCGGCGGCCACGGCGAGATCATCGCCGATCGCTTCGGCGAGCAGGCGGTCCAGTTTGCGGGGTTCGAACGACATGGGGTCATAAGCGGCCCGACCGGTAAAGATTTCGTTAGCGAGGCTGGTGCGCGACTCGCAGTTCCTGTAGCATCCTGGGACATGGGGAAGCCTCCGCATCCACTGGATCGCTGGCGCGCCGCCGACGCGGCGGAAGCGGAAGCCGTCCAGGCGGCAGCATCGCGCTCCGACCGCGGCGAGCAAGCCGCCACCGCCGACGAATTGCTGCTCGAGCAGCAATTCGTCGAGGATGCACCTCATATAGATCCTGCCGTCCCGCCGCCGCGCCGTGCCGGCGACGTCGCGCTGGGCGCGGGACTGGGGCTTCTCGGCGCGCTGTGGATAGCGTTGTGGGTCCGCAGCACCGGCACCGCCAGCTTCAGCCTCGCCGAATTGCTCCACAGCATGGCGATGGCGAGCGGCCCGCTCGCCCTGATCGGCATCGTCTACATGTTGGTCCAGCGCAGCAGTGGGCGCGAGGCCCGCCGCTTCGGGGCAACCGCTCTATCTATGCGCGTCGAAAGCCGCCGTCTGGAGGAAGCGATCGGCCGCGTTAACACGGTCCTCAGCGTCCGTCGCGCCGACCTCGCGGCGCATGCCGGCGCATTGCTCGACGAAGGTAGCCGCGCGGCCGAACGGCTCCAGCAGATCAGCATGGACATGCGCGACGAGACCGACCTGCTCGCGCGGCAAGCCGGTTTGCTGCACGAGGCTGCCGGTACGGCGCGCAACGACATGAGCGGACTCCTGGCCGACCTGCCGCGCGTCCGCGACACGGTCGGCGAGGTGGCAGGGATGATTCGATCGATCGGCGAGAATGCGCGCGAGCGATCGGAAGGCCTGGCGGAGACGCTGGGCGCCATCGTCGCCCGCAGCCACGAGGCCGACGAGATGATCGGCGCGGCGGCCGGACGGCTGGCCACCCAGATCGGCCGCATCGAGAGCCGCGCCGAAAGGACCGTGCGGACGATCGGGGAGGCAGGTACGTCGCTCAGCCATGCTGTCGACATGGCCGCCGAGAATGTCGTCGGCGCCGTGGAACAGACGCGTCAGAGCCTCGAGCTGCAGCGGCAGGCCATGACCGCGATGATCGATCACGGTCGAGCCGCGCTCGATGAGGCCGGCACAAGCGCCGCCGCCGCGATAGCGCGCAGACTCGTCGAGATGAACGGACAGCTGGAGACGCTGTCAGCGCAACTCGCCCGCCAGGATGAGGACGCGCGCCATTTGGTCGCGAGTCTGGACCAGGCGCTGAGCAGCATCGAAGGCCGGTTTGAATCGCTGGGTATAACCGGCGCCGAACAGACCGCGGAACTCGCCGAACTGATCGTCCGCCTGGCCGAGCATGCCGAGGGCCTCGGCCATTCGGTCACCAGCGGCATGACCGGCGCGCGCACCTTGTCCGATCGCGCCGAGGCGTTGCGCCTGTCCTTCGACGCGATCACCTCCAATGTCGAGCATGACCTTCCGGCGGCGATCCAGCGGGTCGAGGGTGAGGCGGCGCGGGGACGTGCGGCGATCCGATCGATCGCCTCCGAGGCGCAAAAGCTTGCCGAGGGCATCGAACGCAGCGCGGAGCGGCTCGCCGCCGCCGATGTCATCGTCGAACGGCAGCGCACGACCATCACCGGTCTCGGGGAGACCGCCGTGCGGCAGCTGGCCGAGATCGGCGAGCTCGGTGATGCCCTGGTGGAACGCCAGCGGCGGCTTTCCGAAGGATTTGCCGAGCAGGCCGGCGCAAGGCTGGAGGCGCTGCGCAACCATGCGGCCGAATTGGGCCGGCTGGTCTCTGGCAGCGAAGCCGAGTTGCGGTCGCTCGCGGAACTCTCCGGCGGCAAGCTGATCGATGCTATCCTGCGGGTTCGGGAGACGGCTGGCGACGCGGCCGAGTCCGCACGCGCGGCGCTCGAAGCAATGATACCCGATATCGGAGACCGGCTGGCGCGCAGCGGCGTCGATGCGATGGAGCGCGCGCTCGGCGATCTCTTTACCCAGCGCATCCACCTGATCTCGGACACGGCGGAAGCTGCGGTTGCGGCGACCGGACAAGCCACCGAGAAGCTGCTCGCGCAGATGTTATCGATCAACGAGGCCGCAGGGGTGGCGGAGCGGCGCGCAGAGTCGCTTCAGACACGCACCGCCACCGTCGACGAGAATCAGATGGCGCGCGAGGTCGCCGTCCTGGTCGAGCAGCTCAATACCATAGCGATCGACGTTGCCGCGGTGCTGGCGCATGACGTTCCCGACGGCGCATGGCAGGCTTATCTCAATGGGGACGATGGCGCGTTCACCCGCACCGCCGTGCGCCTTCTTCGCCGTCAGGACGCCGCGCGTATCGCCGCGCTCCATGCGGAGGATCCCCGCTTCCGAAGCCTGGTCAACCGGTATGTCCACGATTTCGAGGCGATCATCCGCCGCGTTCTCGCCCATCGCGACGGCGGGACTTTGGCCGTCACCCTGCTGTCCTCCGACATGGGCAAGCTCTATGTCGCGCTCGCTCAGGCGATCGAGCGCCTGCTGATCTGATCGCTGATGCCAGGTCAGGTAAAGCTTCATGAGAGCTGGCGCGTGCCGCTCGCCGACGAATTCGCCGCTCCCTATATGGCGACGCTCAGGGCCTTTCTGATCGGCGAGCGCGACAGGGGAAAACGCATCTTCCCATCGGGCAGCCACTGGTTCCGTGCGCTCGACCTGACCCCGCTCGAGAAGGTCCGGGTCGTCATCCTTGGCCAGGATCCCTATCATGGACCGGGTCAGGCCCATGGCCTATGCTTCAGCGTCCCCCCCGGCGTCCCGCCTCCGCCGAGCCTGATCAACATCTACAAAGAGCTAGGCAACGATGTCGGCATGACGCGGCCCGGTCACGGCTTTCTCGAACATTGGGCGAGGCAGGGCGTGCTGCTGCTGAACGCGGTGCTGACCGTCGAGATGGGCCTCGCGGCCTCGCATCGCGGCCGCGGGTGGGAGAGGTTCACCGATGCGGTCATCCGCCTCGTCAACGCCAAGACCGAGCCCGTCGTCTTCCTGCTTTGGGGCAGCTATGCCCAGAAGAAGGCCGCGTTCGTCGATTCGACCGACAAGGGCGGTCGCCACCTCGTCCTCAAGGCGCCGCACCCATCTCCGTTATCGGCGCATGGCGGCTTCTTCGGTTGTCGTCACTTCTCCAGGGCGAACGCCTTTCTGATCGCCAATGGCGAGCCTCCTATCGACTGGACGCTGCCGGATGTCTGAACCCGCCGCGCGGAGCGACTGATCAGCGCGAGGCTGCAACGCCGATCAGGCCGCCCACGACAGGGCGCGACACTTGCTCAGGCCCAGCTGAAACTCAGCGTGACCGCGATATCGGGGTGCAGGCTAGGCCTGACAGGACAGGCAAGCGCCGCTCGCTCGATCTTGGCCTGCGCCTCCGCTTCCACCTTCTTCGATATGTCGACATGAACCGACAGCGCCAGGACACGGCGTGGACGGCCTCCAAGCCTCATGTCAACGCGGGCGGTAGCTCCGTCGACGTCGACGCTGCATGCCCGCGCCGCCGCCCCCATCGCCGTCAGGACGCATGTGCCGAGCGCGGTGGCAACCAGATCGGTGGAGGAGAAGGATCGGCCTTCGCCTCCTGTCTCAGGCGCTGCGTCGGTGATCAGAATAGCCTGTGAGCCGCCATGCGTCGCCTCGCACTGCAGGCCACCCCGGTAACATAGGCTAATTGTCACGCTACGCCCCCGATACGAATCGCGATTGGCCACGGGCCGATCGGCGGCAAAGCAGATAAGCCCTCCTTTTCTTCGCGCAACCGCAACAATCTCCGTTTTGCAGCAAGTTGCGCGTTTCGGATATCCCTACCGCCTGCGCTAGCCCGGCTGAACGACGCCGCCGCGTACCGCCAGCCAACTCGCATCGCCGATCCCCTCGAAAAGGGCGCGCTCCGTACCCGTCAGCCAGATCTGACCACCGGTCCCGGCGAGGCGGTCGAAGAGCGCGGCGCGGCGCACCGGATCGAGATGCGCGGCGACCTCATCCATCAGCAGCACCGGGCGGCGGCCCAGGCGGCCAGCGACAAGATCGGCATGGGCGAGCACAAGGCCGAGCAGCAGCGCCTTCTGCTCGCCGGTCGAGGCGCGCGCCGCAGGCTGGCGCTTGGCGGCGTGGACCACCGCCAGATCCTGCCGATGCGGTCCCGCCAGCGTCCGGCCCGCGGCGGCGTCGCGGGGCCGCCCCCGACGCAATTCCTCGGCGAAAGCTACCCGCGCCGGGTCCCAGCCCTCGATGGCCAGCTCGGCACGCGCGAAGGCGCCCTCCGGCTCGGCGGCGAGGCAGCCGGAAAGCGCATCGACGGTGCGTGAACGGGCCGCCGCGATCGCCAGTCCGTGCTCGGCGAGTTGGCCTTCAAGCGCGTCGAGCCACGCGCCATCGAGCGGACCCTCGCCGGCGAGCAACTTGTTGCGCGCGCGCATGGCCGCTTCGTAGCGAGCGGCATGATGTGCGTGACCGGGCTCGATCGCCAGGACCAGCCGATCGAGAAACCGTCGTCGGCCCTCGGCGCCCTCGACGAGCAGCCGGTCCATCGCCGGCGTCAGCCAGAGCAATGACAGCCATTCGCCAAGCGAAGCGGCGGACGCCGCTGCCCCGTTGATGCGGACCTGCCGCCGGTCTCGCGCTGCGGCGGTCGTGCCGGTGCCGATGCGTACCCCGTCCCCCAACTCTGCGGCGACCGCGAAACCACCGTCCCCGCCATCGCGCGCCATCTCCGACAGCGCCGCGCCTCGCAGCCCCCTGCCTGGACCGAGCATCGACACGGCCTCGAGGATGTTGGTCTTGCCGGCGCCATTCTCACCGGTCAGGATCACGAATCCGGGACCTGGGGCGATCGTTGCCGACGCATAGGAACGGAAGTCGGTCAGCATCAGGCGCGCGACGGTCATGCAGCCTTATAGAACCCTCTATCGCTTGCGGGAGAGAGTTCCCGCCGGCCCCGCACTCGGCTACAACGTCACGTGAAAAAGTGGGCATCGTTTTTCGGCGAATGCCGAGACCAAACATCTATGTTCGATCGCCAACAGGGGGAACCGTCGATGCGCCGCACCTTGCCGATCATTGCCTTGCTCGCGGCGCTTGCCGCGTCGGCGCCCGCGGAGGCCGGAATCCGGGCCGTTTATGACGATCCGGGCAAGACCAAGCAGCTTCGAATCGAGGTTGCCGACAATGGCGACGCGCGCATCGCCGACAGCGCCAGTGACGATTACGGCCTGCTCGTCGGCGGCGAATTCTACATTGTGGACGTCGAGGGAGGAAAATCGACTGTCGCGCGACTCAAGGATGTCGCCGCGGCGATGGACCAGGTGTTGCCGCCGATCTTCAAAGGTCTCTTCGAAAAAATCGGCGAGAGCATGAAGGCTCGCAAGATAAGGATCGAGCCCGGGCGGATCGACAGCATCGCGGGCCGCACCGGCCGAATCTACGTCATCCGCGGTCTGGACGACAGCGACCCCGAAAAGCCTACCGAGTTTCTCATCAGCCAGGACGCGGATCTGAAGCCCGTCGGCGCCGCGCTCGAGTCCTTCATGAACGCGGCGATCGTACCGATGGCGCCGTTGATCCGAGACGCGGCCGTCGAGCTGATCGAGGAGACGCGAGCGATCTTCGCGCTCGGCACGCCGATCGACGCGGGCGGGCGCTTCAAGCTGATTTCGACGGAGCCGGCGAGTTTCCCCGATGTCTATTTCCGCCTGCCCGCCAAGCCGCAGAGCCTGAAGGAGCTCGTCTCGGCCATGAAGAATTCGGCGAAGACCGGAGGGCAGTAAGCCTCGGGCCAGCACCCGCCGCCATCCTCACGGGCGGGGCGCGGTCATTCGCCGGCGGAGAACGCCAGGCTCAGTTGGCGATACCCGCGGCCGCAAGCAGCGCCAGCGTCATGATGTCCGCCGCGTTCGAGGACATCGTGGCGATCTGAACAGGCTTCTCCATGCCCACCAGCATCGGCCCGATCATCGATCCCTTGCCGAGCTCGCGCAGCATCTTGGCCGATATGTTCGCCGACTGCAGGCCCGGCATGACCAGTACGTTGGCCGGCGCCGAAAGACGGTTGAACGGATAGAGCTTCATTATCGAGGGATTCAAGGCGGCATCGGGGGCCATTTCGCCTTCATATTCGAAGCTGACACCGCGCTGGTCGAGCAGCGCGACCGCGCCACGCACCAGATCGAGATAGCTGCCCGGCGGATTGCCGAAGGTCGAATAGCTGAGGAAGGCGACGCGCGGCTCATGCCCCATGCGGCGCGCGACCGCGGCGGTCGCTTCGGCGATGTCGGCGAGCTCTTCCGCCGACGGCCGCTCGGTCACCGTCGTATCGGCGATGAAGGCCGTGTGATTATGGCCGACGAACAGATGGATGCCGAGCGGCTTGCGCCCTTCGATCGGATCGAGCACGCGGCGGATCTGTTTGAAGGTGGCGCTGTAGGTGCGCGTCGTCCCTGTCACCATCGCATCGGCTTCACCGAGCGCGAGCAGCAGCGCACCGAAGATGTTCCGGTCCTGGTTGACCATGGCCTCGACCTCGCGGCGAAGCACCCCGCGGCGTTTCAGCCGGTCGTACAGATAGTCCACCATCTTTTCGACCAGCGGCGAATGACGGCTGTTATGAAGCTCGAAACTGTCGGGATCATCGACGCCAAGGTCACGAAGCTTGTCCGGAACCTCGTCACGTCCGACCAGCACCGGCGTGCCATAGCCGAGATTCTTGAATTGGATTGCAGCGCGCAGCACCACTTCTTCCTCGGCCTCGGCAAAGACGACGCGCTTGGGATGGGCGCGCGCCGTCTCCGACGCCAGCGTCAGCACCGAGGTGGTCGGGTTGAGTCGCGCCTTCAGGGTGTGCTTGTAATCGTCCATGTCGAGGATCGGCTTGCGGGCGACGCCGGTGTCCATGGCGGCCTGCGCGACCGCGGCGGGAATCACCTCCATCAGTCTCGGGTCGAAGGGTGCCGGGATGATATAATCACGGCCGAAGCGCGGTGCGGCGCCGCCATAAGCCGCCGCCACCTCTTCCGGCACCTGTTCACGCGCGAGCTCGGCGAGTGCGCGCGCCGCAGCGATCTTCATTTCCTGGTTGATGCCGGTCGCGCGCACGTCGAGCGCACCCCGGAATATGAACGGAAAGCCGAGGACATTGTTGACCTGGTTCGGATAATCGGAACGTCCGGTCGCGACGATCGCGTCCGCACGGACGGCCTTCGCATCGGGCGGCGTGATCTCGGGATCGGGATTGGCCATCGCGAAGATGATCGGATGAGGGGCCATGGTCTTGACCATCTCGGGGGTCAATGCGCCCTTGACCGAAAGGCCGAGAAACACATCGGCACCCTCCACCGCTTCGGCAAGCGTGCGCTTGTCGGTCGGCACGGCATGCGCCGATTTCCACTGATTCATCCCGTCGCTGCGGCCCTGATAGACCACGCCCTTCGAGTCGCAGAGCAGAACCCGGTCGGGCGCGACGCCCACCGCCTTGATCAGTTCGGTGCACGCGATCGCTGCCGCGCCGGCGCCGTTGACGACGACGTTCATGTCCTTGAGGTCGCGCTTGGTCAGGAAGGCGGCGTTGATGAGGCCCGCGGCGGCGATGATCGCGGTGCCGTGCTGGTCATCGTGCATCACCGGAATGTTCATGCGCTCCTTCAGCGCCTGCTCGATGATGAAGCACTCCGGAGCCTTGATGTCCTCGAGATTGATCCCACCGAAAGAGGGTTCGAGCAGCGCGACCGCCTCGATGAAGGCGTCGGGGTCTTCGGTCGCCAGTTCGAGGTCGATCGAGTCGACGTCGGCGAAGCGCTTGAACAGCACCGCCTTGCCCTCCATCACCGGCTTCGAGGCGAGTGCGCCGAGATTGCCGAGGCCCAGGATCGCGGTACCGTTGGAGATGACGGCGACGAGATTGCCCTTGGCGGTGTAGTCGTAGGCGGTAGCCGGATCCGCGGCGATCGCCTTGACCGGCACCGCCACGCCCGGGGAATAGGCCAGGCTCAGATCACGCTGGGTCGCCATCGGCTTGGAGGCGATGATCTCGATCTTGCCGGGCCGGCCGGTCGAATGGAAGAAAAGCGCCTCGCGGTCCGAAAACTGCACCTTGCTGTCACTGCTCATCTCGTCCCCTCGGCGCCGTCGATGTTTTGCCCCGCCCGCTTGTGGGGCATGGCAGGGGAGTCGACAAGCCGCTATCAGCCGGGAAATGGCCACCAAGGTGAAAAAGGTTTCGGAACCGTCTTCCGCTGCGGCGACGCCGATGATGGCGCAGTATCTGGCGCTCAAGGCCGCCGCCGAAGACTGCCTGCTCTTCTATCGGATGGGCGACTTTTTCGAACTGTTCTTCGACGACGCGAGGCGGGCATCGGCCACCCTCGACATCGCGCTGACCGCGCGAGGCGAGCATGAGGGAAAGCCGATCCCGATGTGCGGCGTGCCGGTCCATTCGGCCGAAGCCTATCTCGCCAGGCTGATCAAGGCAGGGCACCGCGTGGCAATCGCCGAGCAAACCGAAAGTCCGGCAGAAGCGAAGAAGCGCGGCGGTTCCAAGGCGCTTGTCGGCCGCGCGATCGTGCGCGTCGTGACCGCCGGCACGCTGACGGAAGAGGCGCTGCTCGACGCGCGCGCCGCCAACTGGCTCGTCGCGGTGGCCGGAGTGGGGCAGGGCGCGGATCGGAAGCTGGGAATAGCGGCGGCCGACATATCGACCGGGCGGTTCGAGATCGCAGCGATCACCCCGGCGGCGCTCGATGCCGAACTGGCACGGCTGAGCGCGGCCGAGATCCTCGTGGCAAACGATTTGGAGGAGGCGCCCGCGGCCTCCGTCGCATGGCCGCGAGAGCATTTCGACTCGCTTCGGGGCGAAGAGAGGCTCAAGCGCCTCTTCGCGGTGGCGACACTCGACGCCTTCGGCGCCTTCTCCCGCGCCGAACTCGCCGCTGCCGGCGGGCTGATTGCCTATCTCGAGCGCGCCGGCCAGGGATCGCTCCCGTTCCTTCAGCCCCCGCGACGGCGCATCGTCGCCAATCATATGATGATCGACGCGGCGACCCGCGAGAGCCTCGAGATCACCATGTCGCAATCAGGCGGGCGCAAGGGCAGCCTGCTCGATGCGGTCGACCGTACGGTGACCGGCGCCGGCGCGCGGCTACTCTCCACGGATCTGTCGGCACCGCTCACCGACCGCAAGGCGATCGACGACCGGCTCGATCTGGTAGCCCTTTTCGAAGGCGACGGAACCTTGCGCGATCGCATGCGCAGCGCGCTCCGCGCGCTGCCGGATATCGGCCGTGCGTTGGGCCGCCTCGTCGCAGGCCGCGGGTCACCCCGCGATCTCGCGCAGCTGCGCGATGGGCTCGAACAAACGCAGATGCTGCGCACAAAGCTGCAAGGCGTGGCGCCATCGCCGGCATTGCTACAAGCGCTGCTGCCGGCTTTACGGGGACATGAGGCGCTGGTCGACTTGTTGCGTCGCGCGCTGGTCCCGATACCGCCGATTGACGCTGCGCAAGGCGGCTATATCGCCGAAGGCTATGATGCAGCATTGGACATGCTGCGCGGCAAGGGCGGCGAAGGGCGCAAGGCCATCGCAGCGCTCGAGGCGCGCTATCGGCACGAGACCGGCATCTCGTCGCTGCGGATCCGACATAACGGCGTCCTCGGCTATCATATCGAAGTGCCGGCGAAACATGCCGATCCGCTGATGACCGCCGATTCCGGCTTCACCCATCGTCAGACCCTGGCCGGTGTCGTCCGCTTCAATGCCCCCGACCTGCACGAGCAGGCGCTGCGGGTCGGTCAGTCGGGCGAGCATGCGCTGGCGGCCGAAGCGGCGCATCTAGCCGAATTGACTGCCACCGCGCTTGCACGCACGGCAGAGATCGCCGCCACAGCGGATGCGCTCGCCAGGCTCGACGTCGCCGCCGCCCTGGCAGAACGGGCCGTCGAAGGCGGCTGGACCCGCCCCCATCTTGAGTTGCACAGCTGCTTCGACGTGCGCGGCGGCAGGCATCCGGTCGTCGAAGCAGCGGTCGCGGCGCAAGGTGAGCGTTTCGTCGCCAACGACTGCTGCCTTTCGGAGCAGGGCCGCCTCTGGCTCGTCACCGGCCCCAATATGGGGGGCAAGTCGACTTTCCTGCGCCAGAACGCGCTGATCGCGGTGCTGGCGCAGGCAGGCAGCCCGGTCCCCGCGTCAAGCGCGCGGCTCGGTATCGTCGATCGGCTGTTCAGTCGGGTGGGAGCATCGGACAATCTCGCCCGCGGCCGATCGACCTTCATGGTGGAGATGGTCGAGACCGCCGCGATCCTCGCGCAGGCCACCGAGCGCAGCCTCGTCATCCTCGACGAGGTCGGTCGCGGCACCTCGACCTATGACGGCCTGGCGATCGCCTGGGCCGTGGTCGAAGCGATCCACGACATCAATCGCTGCCGCTGCCTGTTCGCCACCCATTATCACGAACTGACACGGCTCGCTGAAAGGCTGGACGCGCTGTCGCTCCATCATGTCCGTGCGCGCGAATGGAAAGGCGAGCTGGTCCTGCTCCACGAGGTCGCCGATGGCCCGGCCGACCGCAGCTACGGCATCGCCGTGGCGAAGCTCGCCGGGCTTTCCCCGCCGGTGCTCGCCCGGGCGCGCGAGGTACTCAAGAAGCTCGAGGCGGGGCGGCAGGCCACCGGCGGACTTGCTGCGGGCCTCGACGATCTCCCGCTTTTTGCGGCGGCCGCGCAGGCCGAGGAGGCGAAGACCGATCCGCTCCGGGAAGCCGTCGAGGCGGTCGATGCCGACGCGCTGTCACCGCGTGAGGCGCTGGAACTGGTCTATCGCTTGAAGGCGATGGCGCGCGAGGGGGAGTAGCTTGTCGGAGCGGCGGAGGATGCTCTGCAAGCCTTGGCAGCCTATCGCAGTCCTGACGATACGCCGCGTATCGCAAAGGCTCTGCGGGTCAAAAGTGCTTCGGTTTCGACCTCCGCGAGCCGCCGGTAAGCGTTGCGGGAATGTCGAGCCCAGTCCTAAATTGATCGTCATCCCGGGCCTGCCCCGGGATGACGGTTCTGGGAGACTAGAGCGCCATCCCCGCCGCCCAGCCGCTCGCCCACGCCCATTGGAAATTATAGCCGCCGAGCCAGCCGGTGACGTCGACCGCCTCGCCGATCGCGTAGAGGCCGGGGAGCTTCTTGGCTTCCATGCTGCGCGACGAGAGATCGGAGGTGGCGATGCCCCCGGCCGTCACCTCCGCCTTCGCAAAGCCTTCGGTCCCGCTTGGCGCGAACGTCCAGGTGGCGAGGCGGGCCTCGATGTTGCGTAGCATCGCGTCGGTCATCGCCCCCAGTTCGCCCTGGACACCGAGCCGATCGAGCAGCGCGTCGGCGAGGCGTTCGGGCAATTGCTGCGCCAATGCACGGCGCAGCATGGTCCTCGGACGGGCGCGCTTTTCGTCGATCAGCCAGCCCTGGGCCAGGCCCGGCGTGAAATTGACCAGGATCTTGTCGCGGTGTTGCCAGTAGGAGCTGATCTGTAACATCGCGGGGCCGGAAAGACCACGATGGGTGAACAGCGCCGCCTCGCGGAAGCGGGTCTTGCCGCAGCGGACCTCGACCTCGGCAGAGACCCCCGACAGTTCGCGGAACAATGCATCGTCGGGGCCGAGTGTGAGCGGCACTAGCGCGGGATGCGGATGAACGATGCTGAGACCGAAGTGCTTGGCAGTGCGATAGGCGAAGTCGGTCGCGCCGAGCTTGGGGATCGACGGGCCGCCGGTCGCGAGCACCAGCGCCGATGCTGCGATTTGCTGCGCACCGAGCATCACGCGAAACAGGCCGTCGCCATATTCGATATCGCTTGCGGCCACGCCGAGGCGTAACGTCACGCCGCCCCGTTCGCACTGATCGGCAAGCATTGCGACGATCTGTCTGGCCGAACCGTCGCAGAAGAGCTGACCGAGTGTCTTTTCGTGCCAGGCGATGCCGTAACTATCGACCAGGGCGATGAAATGCTGCGCGGAATAACGGCCGAGCGCCGACTTGGCGAAATGCGGATTGGCCGAGAGATAGCGGTCGGGCGCGGTGTGGATATTGGTGAAGTTGCAGCGCCCGCCGCCCGAGATCAGGATTTTCTTGCCCGGCGCATCTTCATGGTCGACGAGCAGCACGCGTCGCCCGCGCTGGCCGGCGGTGGCGGCGCACATCATCCCGGCCGCACCTGCGCCGAGGACGATCGCGTCATAGCGCTCGGGCGATGGACTCAATGCAGCTTCTTGATCGGAAGGCCGTCGGCCTTGGCGCGATCCTTGGTCGATTCCTCGCTGCGCTTGAGCGCCTTGGCGATCGCCTTGAGCGCCATGCCCTTCTTGGCGAGGGTGTGGAGCTTCTGGATCTCGTCCTGGGTCCAGGGCTGCCGGTGCCGTTCGAATTTTTCCGCCATCTCCGTTTCCTTCCGTCCGCGCTACTACGTCATTCCCGCGAAAGCGGGAATCTCAGAAGGTGAGGAGGAGAGTAGGAGGACAGGAGCCGCCAGAGATTCCCGCTTTCGCGGGAATGACGAATGAGGGCCTGGCATGGCGGATAGGAGGTCACGGCCGCTTGCCCGGACCCTTCTTCCACGGCGCCTTGCCGCCCGGGCCACCTGGTCCGACGGGGCCGCGAGGCCCGCCGCCAAAGCCACGCGAGCCGCCTGGCCGCCCGGGACCGCGCGGCCCCGGGCCATGCGTCGGCCGCGCTGCGCGGGGTGGACCCGAAGGCGGGCCATCGCGGCGACCGAGCGTCTTGCGGTTCGCCCGCGCCTCCTCGCGCGGCGCTCCATCGATGGGGATGATCTCGACGCCGTCATCCTCGGCTTCGGCGGTCTTGCGCGCGGCGGCCAGAAAGCGCGCGGCGACCGCGCTGGCGACTTCGAACATCGTCTCGTTCATGGCGATCCGGATCGCCCCGATCTCACCCCGGCCGAGATGGCCGCGCCGGCAGAGCAGCGGCAGCAGCCAGCGCGGATCGGCATTCTGGCTGCGGCCGATATTGACCCGGAACCAGGCGCTGCCCTCGAAGCCCGGGCGCGGCCCGCGCTCCTGCGGCGCCGACTGCGCTTCGAGCAGTTCCTCGGGCTCGGGCAGCCGCGCGCGGTGGACCTGGACGAGCGCGGCGGCGATATCCTCGGGGCTGCGCTCGGCGAGCAGCCGGGTAGCGAGGGCGCGATCGGCGTCGTCGACCTCGACCGGCGCGAGCAGCGTCGTCAGCAGCCGTTCGCTGTCGGCCCGGCGGATGTCGGCGGCCGACGGCGGCGACACCCATTCGGCGGCGATACGCGCGCCGCGCAGCATGCCGTCGATGCGCTTGCGACGCGGATAGGGGACGAGCAGGATCGCGGTGCCCTTCTTGCCCGCGCGCCCGGTCCGGCCCGAGCGGTGCTGGAGCGTCTCGGCATCGCGCGGAATCTCGACATGGACGACCAGCGACAGGCTCGGCAGATCGATGCCGCGCGCGGCGACGTCGGTCGCGACGCATACGCGCGCGCGCTTGTCCCGCAAGGACTGAAGCGCATGATTGCGCTCGTTCTGACTATGCTCGCCCGACAGCGCGACCACCGCGAAGCCGCGTTCGACCAGGCTGGCGTGGAGGTGGCGGACATTGTCGCGCGTCGCGCAAAACAGCATCGCCGTCTCGGCCTCGTGGAAGCGCAGGAGGTTGACCACGACATTCTCGATATCGGACGGCGCGATCGCCATCGCCTGGTAGCTGATGTCGCCATGGCCGCGATCGGCGCCGACGGTCGAGATGATGAGCGCGTCGCGCTGGTAGCGCCGGGCGAGCGCGACGATCGGCTTGGGCATCGTCGCCGAGAAGAGCAGCGTGCGCCGCCCCTCTGGGGTCGCGTCGAGCAGTTCCTCGAGATCCTCGCGGAAGCCCATGTCGAGCATCTCGTCGGCCTCGTCGAGCACGGCTACCGCGATGCTCGTCAGGTCGAGCGCACCGCGTTCGAGATGGTCGCGTAGCCGCCCCGGGGTGCCGACGACGATATGGGTGCCGTGCGAGAGCGCGCGCCGCTCCTTCGACGCGTCCATCCCGCCGACGCAGGTCGCGACCCGCACACGCGCGGCGCCGAGCAGCCACATCAGCTCACGGCTGACCTGCAGCGCCAGCTCGCGGGTCGGCGCGATGATCAGCGCAAGCGGCGCACCGGCCGGCGGCGCATTGCCTTCGGCGTCAAGCAGCTGCGGTGCCATCGCCAGGCCGAAGGCGACCGTCTTGCCCGAGCCGGTCTGCGCCGACACTATCAGGTCGCGGCCCTGAGCGTCGGGTTCGAGAACGGCCGCCTGGACCGGCGTCGGTTCGGCATAGCTGCGCGTGGCAAGCGCTTCGGCGAGAAGCGCGAAAGGTGTTTGGAAGGTCATATTCTCTGCTTGCTTGGCCCGGCTCCGCGGCCGGGCAGCGGGTCATGTGCCCGGTGATGGGGGCGCAGATAGGCGCTTGGCGGAAAAAAGACAATCGCTGGCGAATAGCTGCGCTCGGCCGACCGTTCCGCCGACATGCGCAGCCTGACGGAAGACGACCCACGCGAGGCACGATCGCCGCAGCGAAAGCGGGGCTTCCTAAGCTCCGGCCCCTTCGCTACACGGCCCGCCATGTCCATCGATCATAATCCCGATCCCGCTCTCCTCGCCAAGGCGGAGACACTCGTCGAGGCGCTGCCCTATATGCAGCGCTATGCCGGCGAAACCTTCGTGGTCAAATATGGCGGCCATGCGATGGGCGACCCGGAGGCGGCGCGCGACTTCGCCGAAGACATTGTCTTGTTGAAGGCGGTCGGCATCAATCCGGTCGTCGTCCACGGCGGCGGGCCCCAGATCGGCCAGATGCTGAAAATACTTGGTGTCGAGAGCCGCTTCGTCGACGGGCTGCGCGTCACCGACGCCGAGACGGCGAAGGTCGCCGAGATGGTGCTGTGCGGATCGATCAACAAGGAGATCGTCTCCTGGATCGCGCAGGCGGGCGGTCGCGCGGTCGGCATATCGGGCAAGGACGGCCGGCTCGTCATCGCCGAGAAGGTGACGCGAACGACGCGTGATCCCGACAGCAATATCGAGCAGATCGTCGATCTCGGCTTCGTCGGCGAACCGGCCGATATCGATCGGCGGGTGATCGACACGATCTCCAAGGCCGGGATGATCCCGGTGATCGCGCCGATCGCGATCGGCGAGGATGGGCACACCTACAATGTCAACGCCGACACGATGGCGGGCGCGATCGCGATCGCGTTGGGCGCCGCGCGCCTGTTTCTCCTCACCGACGTAGCGGGGGTGCTGGACAAGCAGAAGCAGCTTATCCGCGACCTGACCCCGGCTCAGATCGTCATTCTGCGCGACGACGGCACGATCCAGGGCGGGATGATCCCAAAGCTGGAAACCTGTGTTCACGCCGTCGAGGGCGGTGTCGATGCCGCCGTCATTCTCGATGGCCGGGTTCCGCACGCGATGCTGATCGAAGCGTTCACCAAGCGCGGCGCCGGAACATTGGTCTGGGCGGATTGAGCGCCAGAGACGGCTCCCGTCCGAAACGGAAGGACGTGTCGAACGGCGAAGCCGTTGCTCATGATCCTCCGCGCCATTACATCGGCAGCCTCACCATGAAGGGCCACTGATGCTTCTGCTTCTCCTCCAGATCGCCGATCTGCTGCTGGACGTCCTCCGCTGGATCATCATCATCCAGGCGATCCTGTCCTGGCTCGTCGCGTTCAACGTCATCAACACCTATAATGATTTCGTCCGTCAGGTGCTGTTTGCGCTGGCAAAGATCACCGACCCGATTTACCGGCCGATCCGCAGAATCATGCCCGATTTCGGCGCGCTCGATCTTTCACCTTTGGTAGCGCTGCTGTTGATCATCATCCTTCAAATGGTGCTGAATCATGCCGCGGCGCAGGTCGTGGTGGCAGGCATCTGACCGTCTGGTGACCGCTTGGAGACGGCACGAGACCGGCATCATCCTCGCCGTCCGGGTCACTCCGCGCGCGGCGCGCGATGCGGTCGAGGGCCTCCTAACGAGCGATGACGGGCGCCAGGCGGTCGTGATACGGCTGACTGCAGCACCGACGGACGGCGCTGCAAACGATGCGCTGATTCGCCTGCTCGCGAAGATCCTCGCTATCCCGAAGCGCGACATCAGACTGGAAAGCGGAACGACCTCGCGACTAAAGCGACTGAGCATCACAGGGGATCCGCAGGCGCTGGCCGCGCGGCTCGACATCATCGCCGGGGATAAAGATGGGCGCTGACATTATCGATGGAAAGGCCTTTGCGGCGGGGCTGCGCGAGCGGGTTGCGGAGGCCGTGCGCCATTTTTGCAAAGCGGCCGGGCGCGCGCCCGGTCTTGCGGTCGTCCTGGTCGGGGAGGATCCGGCCAGCCAAGTCTATGTCCGGTCGAAACACAAGGCTACCGTCGATGCCGGGATGGAAAGCTTCGAGCACCGCCTGCCGGACAGTGCCTCGCAGGACGAGCTGCTTGCCGTGGTCCGCAGGCTCAACGCCGACGAGGCGGTCGACGGGATATTGGTCCAGCTTCCCCTACCACCGCAGATCGACGAGAATCTGGTGATCGCGACGATCGATCCGGACAAGGATGTCGATGGCTTTCACGTCGTCAATGCGGGCCGGCTTGCGGTCGGTCAGCCCGGCTATGTGCCCTGCACCCCGCTCGGCTGCCTGATGCTGCTCAAGGATCGTCTCGGAAACCTCTCGGGGCTTGATGCGGTCGTGATCGGCCGGTCGAACATCGTCGGAAAGCCGATGGCACAGCTCCTTCTTGCCGAAAGCTGCACGGTCACGATCGCCCATAGCCGAACCAAGGACCTACCGGCCGTGGTGCGCCGCGCCGACATCGTCGTGGCGGCGGTCGGCCGGCCCGAGATGGTGAAGCCCGACTGGATCAAGCCGGGCGCCACCGTCATCGATGTAGGGATCAACCGGGTGGCCGGCGCCGAGCCGGGCAAGGCCCGGCTCGTCGGAGATGTCGACTATGCCGGCGTCGCCGAGGTGGCGGGCGCGATCACGCCGGTGCCAGGCGGGGTAGGTCCGATGACGATCGCGGTCTTGCTCCGCAACACTCTCGTCGCCGCACATCGGCGCGCAGGCGTCAGTGGCCCAGCGCTATAGCCGCGGGGCCATCGTTGGCGGCTTGGTCAGCCGACCCGCCGCCACAGCCGGAAGGGCGAGCCGTCGGGGAGATGCACCGGTGCGAGCCAGGCCGGCACTTCACCTCTCATCAGCTGCTGATAAAAGCCTCGGGGTGCCTGTGCGGCGTAGATGGTAGACTCCGCCATGCCTGGGCATAGCAGCAGCAAAGTGGCGCCGCGCCGCTTCATCGCCTCATGGGCGACCTCGGGCGAGCGGGCTCGGAAGCTGTGCTGGACATCCAGGATCGCCTGGCCGTTCCGATGATAGGGACCGGCAATCGCGCTGTGCCTGGTCATCGCGATCAGCCGAGGTCCGAAATCGACGAAGGTGAGGATCGTCGCAGGCGGCAATCGGTCGAGCTCGCGTAGCGACGGCAACGTCGCGCAGCGACGCGAGATGTCGGTCGCTTTCTTCTGCGTGGCCGAGCGGCGCTGCCCGTTCCCCCCTTGCGGAATCAGCGTCGTGAACTGCGCGAGCAGCCCTGACAGAGCAAGAAAGGCAATCAGCGTGCCGCCGATGCGGACAAGCGACGATCGCGCGTCGAGCAAGCTCGGCAGGATTCGCCAGCCGAGCGCCGAGGCGCCGAACACACCCATGAGCTGCGCCTGCGGACCGAAGCGTGATTGCCAGAACAGACCGAGCGTCGCCACAAGGGCGAGCGTCGCGACCGAAGCCCAGGCGGGCGCGGTTGCCGTCCCCCGCGCGCGCCACAGCGCGAGCCAGGCGCCCACCGTGCCGATCACCGGCAGCCACGCCACGTCGAGCGCGTCGCGCCAGGGCTTCGTGTAAAGCGGTTTGACCTCGCGGATGTTGACGAACCATAGCCGTTCGAGTTCGGGCGAGATCGCTTCGGGACGGTTCAGGCACTGCGGGAAGCTCAGCGCGAAGAAGGCAGCGATCACGATCCCTGCCACCGAAAGGAGCACCAGCCGCGCCACGCGCCCGCCGGCCGGCATGAAGCTTATGCCTACGAGCAGGGCGGCGGTGAGCGACAATGTCGCGAGGTAGACCGGCGACAGCACGTCGCATACCACCGCCCGATTGTCCCAGGAGGCGAAGCCCGCGAAGGCAAGCGCACAGCCGCCGCCCAGTGCGACAGCATAAGCGCGCAGGCGCGGCGTCTCGTCTGGGTCGAACGCCCAGCGCAGCGCGATCGACGCGCCAGCAACCGCCATCATCGGGATCAGCTCGAGCCCGATGCCGAAGGACACCGCCGTGGCCCCGCCCGCCACAGCGCCGCCACGCCGGCCATCGGGGTCGGCGAGGCCCGCGACGACGAGCGCCAGCATGGCAAGCTGCCAGCCATGATGATCGATCCGCAGCGGCATCCACATGAACAGGGTGACCTGCGCGCACATCAGGATAGCGAAGGCGATCGGATAAGCGCGCGGGTGGACCAGCCGTCGAACGGCGAACATGATCGCGATCAGCGCGGGCGCCATGGCGAGCATCGGCGCTACCGCGCAAGCGATCCGCGTGGCGGCGAGCTCGCCGACAAGCGGCCTCGCGATCAGCAGAATCCCCGCGATCGGCAGATCGACGATGCGCGACCAATGAATGTTGAGGCCATCCGGCGGCGCGAGCTTGTGCTGGCGTAGGTCGAACCAGCTCTGGCCCGCCAGCCAGGCCTTGACTTGGGCCAGCCGCAGATTGTCGTCGGTGTCGCTGAGCGCGAGCCAGTGGATCTGACCCCAGCGATCGACGAGAAACCAGATGCACGCCCCCAGGAAGAGCAGCAACGTCACGACGAGCCAGCGGCGCTCGATCCACGCCATCAACCGCTCTTCGACCTGCTCCTCATTCATGGCTCGCGCTTAGGGGCCAGCGATGCCGAGGGCAACGGCCAGTTGCGTTGTCGCGCACGCTACCGTCTGACCGTGCTTGCCGTCGGCGGGACGTCGGGATCTGGGGATATCGACTGTGACCGTCGATATAATGACGGCTGACCATATCGGCGACCCCCTGTGAAATCGCTGGCAAATCGCCTATGTGGCAGCGATGAATCACCCGCAGCCCATCGCGATGCCGATCCCCGGCCACATCGACCCCGTGCCCGTCCCGCGCGCACTGAAGCCGCGCCAGGACGGCCGGATCGATCTGCTCGGCCTCACCAAGTCCGATCTGCGCATGGCGCTTGAAACCGCGCAACTCGAGCCCAGGCAGGCGAAGCTGCGTGCCAAGCAGATCTTCCACTGGATGTATAATCGCGGCGTCACCGATTTCACGCTGATGACCGACGTCGCCAAGGACATGCGCGCCTGGCTCGAACAGCGCTTCGTCGTCTCGCGGCCGGAGGTGGTCGAGGCGCAGGTCTCGACCGACGGCACCCGCAAATGGCTGCTCCGGTCTGACGACGGGCAGGACTATGAGATGGTCTTCATTCCGGATGCCGACCGCGGCACGCTGTGCGTCTCGAGTCAGGTCGGCTGCACACTCAACTGCCGCTTCTGTCACACCGGCACGATGCGCCTGGTCCGCAACCTCACGCCGGGCGAGATCGTCGGGCAGGTGATGCTCGCGCGCGATGCGCTTGGCGAATGGCCATCACAGCCCGAAGGCCGGATGCTTACCAACATCGTGATGATGGGGATGGGCGAGCCGCTCTATAATTTCGACAATGTCCGCGACGCGCTGAAGCTGGTGATGGACGGCGATGGGCTTGCACTCTCCAAGCGACGGATCACCCTGTCGACCGCCGGCGTCGTGCCGGTGATGGAGCGCGCGGGAGCGGAGATCGGCGTCAATCTCGCGGTGTCGCTCCACGCAGTCACCAAGGATGTGCGCGACGAGATCGTCCCGCTCAACCGAAAATATGGCATTGAGGAACTGCTGCAGGCCTGCGCCGATTACCCGGGCGCAAATAATGCGCGGCGCATCACCTTCGAATATGTGATGCTGAAGGACAAGAACGACAGCGACGAGGACGCGCGTGAACTTGTCCGGCTGATCAAGAAGTACAGGCTGCCGGCCAAGGTGAACCTGATCCCGTTCAACCCCTGGCCGGGGGCCGATTATGCCTGTTCCGAGCCGGAGCGGATCGCACGTTTTTCCGACATCATCTTCAAGGCCGGCATCTCCGCACCCGTACGCACGCCGCGCGGCCGCGATATCATGGCGGCCTGCGGCCAGCTCAAATCGGCCGCCGAGAAGAAAAGCCGCGCGGAGCTCGACCGGATGGCTGCCGAGAAACAGGCAGCGCTCTGACGTCCCGGCTTGGTAAGGGGAAAGAAGGCCTCTTGCATCGCCCGACCCGCCACATTCTTATGCGCGCGACGGAAGTAAGGTGATCGATGTCGCTGTTCGACAAATTCGTAGGCAATCTTTTCAAGCGCGGCGAGATGACGATCATCCTGGCCGACGGCACGGTGAAGCGTTTCGGCGGCCCCGATCCGGCGATCAGGCCGGTGACGATACGGTTCATGGACACGGGCGTTCCGGCGTTTATTGCGCGCAATCCGCACCTGCGCGCCGCCGAAGCCTATATGGACGGACGGCTGGTGATCGAGCAGGGCGACATCCGCGACCTCATCGACCTCGTCCGCGCCAACGGCAAATGGGAGGAAGGCCGCGTCACGCTGCGCGGCACCTTTGGAAACCTGGTCCGGGATCGGTTGCGTGCGCGCATCCAGTCGATCAACTGGGCGGCAAGGTCAAAGGACAATGTCGCGCATCATTATGATCTGAACGACCGGCTCTACGATCTCTTCCTCGACGCCGATCGCCAATATAGCTGCGCTTATTTCGCCGATCCCGACAAGAGCCTCGACGAAGCCCAAGCGGACAAGAAGGCGCACATCGCCGCCAAGCTCGACCTCAGGGCGGGTCAGCGCGTGCTGGACATCGGCTGCGGCTGGGGCGGCATGGCACTGTATCTGAACCGCGCCGCCGACGTCGACGTGCTTGGCATCACCCTGTCCGAGGAGCAGCTGAAGGTTGCGCGCCAGCGCGCCGAGGCGGCCGGCGTCTCGGACCGGGTCAAGTTCGAACTGATCGACTATCGCGCGCTGACCGGCCAGTTCGATCGCATCGTATCGGTCGGCATGTTCGAGCATGTCGGCGTGCCGCAATATGAGGCCTTCTTCATGAAGTGCCGCGAATTGCTCAAAATGGACGGCGTGATGCTACTCCACACGATCGGACGGCTCGGCGGACCGGGCAAGACCGATGCCTTCACGCTCAAATATATCTTCCCGGGCGGCTATAATCCGGCGCTGTCCGAGATCGTCGCCGCGAGCGAGAAGGCGCGGTTGATGGCGACCGACGTCGAGATGCTGCGGCTCCATTACGGCATGACGCTCGACCACTGGTATGACCGGACGATGGCGGCGAAGGACGCGATTGTGGCGCTCTATGACGAGCGTTTCTTCCGGATGTGGACCTTCTACCTCGCGGGCGCGCGGGCGGCCTTCTACCACGGCAGTCTGTGCAATTATCAGATCCAGTACAGCCGCGACCGCCGGACGCTGCCGATCACCCGAGACTATATGGCCGAAGCCGAACGCGCGCTGCCGCGCTGAAACACCTCTCCGCCTGGAGAAGGGTTCGCGCGGCAGGCGGCGGTGGATGAAGCGTGAATTAAAGCTCGAACGGCGCTCGGCAGCCCCGCCCACCGGCCCTCTCCCGGGAGCGGGAGAGGTGATGGCATCAGCCCTGCTTGTCGCGGGCCTCGCGGCGCTCCTGCCACTTGGCGCGCATCGCGTCGCGGGCAGCCTCGTGCTCCTCGGGGCTGATCACGCCGTCCTTGTTGGCGTCGACCTTGTCGAACGTCGCTAGCGGGCCGGCCTGCGCCTCGGCGAGGGTCAGCTTACCGTCCTTGTTGGCGTCAGCCCGTTCGAACCATTGGCCGCCGCCCATGCCCATGCCCATGCGGCCGAAGCCGCCGCCATGATGGCCGCTATGGCTCCATTTGCCGGGGCCGCGACCCTCCCGGCCATCCTTGGCGTCGTCGCGACCGGCGCGCGGCGCCAGGAATTCCGCTTTCGACAGCGAGCCGTTCCTGTCGGTGTCGAGCTCGGCGAACCGCTGTTCCTTGCGTTCGGCGCGACGCTCCTGCCACTTGGCCTTCATCGCCTCGCGTGCGGCATCGCGCTCGGCGGCGGTGATGACGCCGTCGCCATTGGTGTCCGCCTGCCTGAAATGCTCGGCGATCTTCGCCTGAAGCTCGGCGCGCGTTCTGGGCGGGCCCGGAGGGCCATCGGCCGGCGGTGCCGCGAAGGCGGAAGCGGCGAAAGTGGCGGCGAGCGCCACGCCGGCGATCCAGGGGGTCTTGGTCATTGGTCAGCATCCTCGTGATAATCGAACAGATAGGCGGATCGGTGCATACAGGGGATACCGATCCGCCCTGTACGCCTTCTGAGCGAGGAATCTTGCGGCGATAGTTCGACGGTGAAATTCTTGTGTCGAAACTGAAATATCAGCCGGCGCCGCCGAGTATCCGGACGAGGCCCCCGAACTGGGCTCGTGCCACCCTGCTCTCCCTGTCGTCGAGCGTGCCGCTGCCATCGCGATCGAGCGCGTCAAATCGTTCGCGGACGATCGTCTGGACCTCCGCGACCGAGAGAAGCCCGTCGTGATCGCGGTCGACATGGGCGAACAGCAGATCGAGACGCCCGCCCTGGCCGAGCGGACCCTTTTCGTTGAGGCTCAGCCGGGGCCGCCCGTCGGGGCCGACGTCCATCTCGAACAGTTCGGGTTCGCGCCGCTGCTTGAGCACGACGCGCGCGACGCCGAGCGCGATAGCGACCTCTTCGCGATCGAGCTTGCCGTCATGGTTGCGATCGGTGCCGGCGAAATATTGGGCGGCGGCATCGGCAAAGCCTTCGCGCGTCATCGGCAGATATTGGGCAGTAACCGGCACGGCCGCGGCCAGCAGCAGCGCGGGCAGCATCGTCCGCTGAATGTCATGGCGCATCGCTACAGCTTGAATGGACAGGGCGGCCATGGCAAGGGCCGCGCGCCGCAGGAACGGGGTGGAGATAGTGACGATGAGCGACGTGAAGCGGGTTGTGCTGGCCTTTTCGGGAGGGCTCGACACCAGCGTCATCCTCAAATGGCTACAGCAGACCTATCAGTGCGAAGTCGTCACCTTCACCGCCGATCTGGGCCAGGGCGAGGAGCTGGAGCCGGCGCGCGCCAAGGCGCGGCTGATGGGCGTGCCCGATCATCACATCTTCATCGATGATCTCCGCGAGGAGTTCGTGAAGGACTATGTCTTCCCGATGATGCGCTCCAACGCGCTCTACGAAGGCCTCTATCTGCTCGGCACCTCGATCGCCCGCCCGCTGATCGCCAAGCGTCAGATCGAGATCGCGAGGGCGGTAGGCGCCGACGCCGTCAGCCATGGGGCCACCGGCAAGGGTAATGACCAGGTCCGCTTCGAGCTCGGCTATTACGGTCTCGCGCCCGATATCCGCGTGATCGCGCCGTGGCGCGAATGGGATTTGACGAGCCGCACCGCGTTGATCGCCTTCGCTGAGCAGCACCAGATCCCGGTCCCCAAGGACAAGCGCGGCGAATCGCCCTTCTCGACCGACGCCAACATGCTGCACACCTCGTCCGAGGGTAAGGTGCTCGAGGATCCATGGGAGGAGGTGCCCGACTATGTCTATTCGCGCACCGTCAATCCCGAGGATGCGCCCGACGCCCCCGAATTCATCACGATCGACTTCGAGCGCGGCGACGGCGTCGCGATCAACGGCGAGGCGATGAGCCCGGCGACGCTGCTCGAAACGCTCAACGGCTATGGCCGCAAGCATGGCATTGGCCGCCTCGATCTCGTCGAGAACCGCTTCGTCGGCATGAAGAGCCGCGGCATGTATGAGACCCCCGGCGGCACGATCTATCATCTCGCCCATCGCGGTATCGAGCAGATCACCCTCGACCGCGGGGCCGCCCATCTGAAGGACGAGTTGGCGCCGCGCTATGCCGAGCTGATCTACAACGGCTTCTGGTTCAGCCCCGAACGTGAGATGCTGCAGGCGGCGATCGACCATAGCCAGGAGAAGGTGACCGGCACGGTGCGCCTGAAGCTCTACAAGGGCGGAGTCTATGTCGTCGGCCGCAAGTCGCCGAACACGCTGTATTCGGAGAAGGTCGTCACCTTCGAGGACGATGCCGGCGCCTATGATCAACGCGACGCAGCGGGCTTCATCAAGCTCAACGCGCTGCGGCTAAGGCTGTTGGGAAGGCGCGACGGGCGGTAATCCTCCCCGGTATGGGGAAGGGGAACCACGCGAAGTGTGGTGAAGGGGGATGGTCTCCCTGCTACCTAGCGTCCGGCCTCTCGCCCCCTCCACCGCTTCGCGGTCCCCCTCCCCGTGCCGGGGAGGAGCGCAACCCCCGAATGTCGATCGCCCTGTCGCGATAACGCCCGACATCCGTCCTTTCACGCGATAATTCCTCCAGGAAGACATCGCCCTTGTCATAGGCCCAAGGGCCGAGGCGCAGCAGCCAGATCGTCGGTATCGCGCGCGTCTCCGACGCCTCGGCGATGTTACGCAATTGCCGCCGATCGAGCGATGGCACCCCGCGGGACCCGCTGACATACCAACTTCCAGGCGGCGGGCTGAGCGTGGGGACGGCGGTGGGGATCGGACGGCTCGGCAGGGCAAGGCCCTTGTCGCGCACCGCGCGATCGAACGGCAGCGCACCTTCGTTGGGATAAGCGAAGACGATGTCGCCCGGCCGGAAGCGCGGCTGCAGCCAGGAGAGCGCGCGGTACCAGTCGCCTTCGCTCTGGCGGCGCTGGTGGATGTCGGACCAGCCCTGGGTTCCGATCAGCCAGAACATTGGCGCGAGCGCGATCAGGCGCAGCCAGCGCGGCCGGCGCCAGCCGAGGCCGATCGCGAACAGGAGGATCGCCGGCACCGCGAGCGGGGTCATCGTCCGGATGATGAAGACCGGTGCGATCGTCGCCGAGATGATCAGCGACAGGCCGAGCGGCAGCAGCGCCAGCAGCAGCAGCGCGGCGAGCAGGCGGCGGCCGTCGCGTGCGCGCCACAGCAGCGCGCCACCGCTCAGCGCCAGCAGCCCGGCCGCGACCCGCGCATCGGCACCTGGACCGGTGAACATCATCGTCGCGCGCAGCCACAGTCCCTTGGTGCCGAATTTGAGCCAGGTCGCGCGAACCCATTCGGGCGCCTGGTCGAGCAGGATGAAGAGCGCCGGCAGCCAGAGCGCCAGCACGATGACGTGGCCCGCGACGAACCACAGCCAGTCGGTGCGCCGCATCGCGGTCACCCGCGCGACGCAGAGCAACGCGCAGCCGAGCGCCGCTACGTAGAGCGGCCCCAGATTGTGCAGCCAGAGCAGCAGTGCCTGGCAACCGAGATAGACGGCGAAACCGCGCCCGGCGAGCGGACTTCCCTCGCGGCGCCGCCCGGCGACGGCGAACAGCGCCACGATCGCGGTTGCATAGACAAGGATCATCAGTGGATAGGGCCGCACCTCGCGGCTCATCCAGACCAGCACCGGCGACACTCCGGCGAGGGCGAAGGCCGCGAGCGTGGCGGGCATCCGCGCCGTGCCGACCAGCGTTGCCAGCCGATGCGCGGCGAGTGCGATCACCGGCATCGCCGCCACCCCGAAGACCAGCCCGAGCAGCCGGTGCGCGACGAGGCCGTCGCCCGCCAGCAGCGTCCAGCCGCGCAGCAACGAATAATAGAAGGGCGGGTGCGTCTCGTAACGCGGCACCACCGTCCAGAGGAAATGCCAGCCCTTGCTCGCAGCATAGGCGCTGTACGCCTCGTCGAGCCACATCGGGGCGGTGCCGATGCCCGAGGCGCGCGCCCACAGCCCCATCGCCGCGATCAACGCAGCGGCGACGGCAGTGCAATGAGAGGAGGAACGAAACAGACGGATCACCGGCCCCGCTTAGGGCCTGATCACTCGGGGCGGAAGCGCAAAGCGGTTTGCCTAAGCGGCACGGCGGTGGGGGGATGGCTTGCCTTGCGGTTCCTATCTGCCTAGCCTGCCTTGGCTAAAGAGAGGTCGGCGGAGCCGGTCGCCGGTGCGTGGCATCGGCTGCCTGCTATCATCGACGATCCGGCCGGGCGGACGGCTCGTCCAGCCGAGTGTGGGAGGAGCACGGTGAGGCTCGACAAGCTTTTGCGCTTGATGGCGCTCGCCGCCTTTATTGGTCCTTTGCCGGCCCGACACGCCTTCGGGCAACTACAGCGGACAGGGATTGTCGGGTGAAGGGCAGCAGCCTTCGCTTTTTGGTCGCCCTGTCGATTGGCTTGGCGGCGATTGGCACGCCGGCGCGTTCAGAGATAAGGGTCGATCCTACCCCGGTCACAGGGGCCAGCGCGCGGGGCCCTCTGCCGATCAATTTCAGCCTCACCTATTCCACCGAGAAGGGACTCGCCGCGCCGATCGGGGTCACCGCGGAACGCGACGAACCGGCCGAGCTGCCGGCCGGCGTCCAGGGTCCGACGCTCGCCGGACAGGATACCGCGCCGCCGCACCGCTGGACTGATCATGTGCCCCGCCGCGAGAGCCGCTATCCGGGCTTTCTCAGCCAGGTCGGCCGCATCAAATGGGAAACGCTCGCCGGCTTCGCCTATTTCACCGCGATCAATTCGCCCAAATTCTTCAAGAAGACGACTTCGCTGCACTTCAAGGACGAAGGCTGGTTCGGCAAGTCAACCGACAATCTCGGTGTCGACAAACTCACCCACGCATATGATTCCTACATATTGGCCGAGATGCTGCACGCGCGGCTTCACGACAAGACCGGCGCCGCGAGGGGCGACGCGCTGACCGCCGCGCTGCTCGCGGTGGGAATGATGGCCTATAGCGAGCTCTCCGACGGGATCGAGACCGACAGCGGCATCTCGATGCAGGATCTCACTATGAACGCCGCTGGCGCCACCTTCTCAGTGCTACGCAACACCATTCCCGGTCTTCGGGAGAAGCTGGACTTCCGGCTGCTGCTCATCCCCAATTCGAACATCTATACCCGCACCGGCAAGCGTCATTACGAGCAGCAGCGCTACTTGATGGCGCTGCAGCTTTCGGGGTTCGACCGGTTCAGGGATACGCCGCTGCGCCTCTTGGAGCTTCACGCTGGCTATTATGCGTCGGGCTTCACCAACCAGGATCGCGCACGGGGGGAGACGCCGCGCCGTCACCTGTTCTTCGGTGTAGGCCTCAATATCCGTGAGCTCTTCTTCCATTCGCCGCGGTCCACAGTGGGCAGGGTCACCGGCATTGGGCTCGATTATCTGCAAATCCCCTACACGGCGAAGCACTGGGACTGATGCCTAGCGCAGGGTGATTTTCCTAAATCCCTACGGCGCGTTAACCCTGTTCTAACGCCTGCTCCGCCATGGTCCGGCCACATCCGGATATAAAGGGAAGTTCATGGCCCGCGCCACCCACCATGTCGACGTTGCGATCATCGGCGCCGGTCCCGCCGGGCTGACCGCAGGTTACGAATTGGGCAAGCGCGGCTTCACGGTCAGGCTGATCGAGAAGGATCCACACCAGGTCGGCGGGATAAGCCGGACCGTCGAGCATCAGGGCTTCCGCTTCGACATCGGCGGCCACCGCTTCTTTTCGAAGTCGCGCGAGGTGGTCGACCTCTGGAACGAGCTGCTGCCCGACGACTTCATCGAGCGGCCGCGAATGAGCCGCATCTTCTATCGCGGCAGATATTATAGCTATCCGCTGCGCGCCTTCGAGGCGCTGCGCAATCTCGGCTTGATCCAGTCGACGCTGTGCATGGCGAGCTTCTTCCGCTGGAAGCTGTTCCCGCACCGGAATGTCCGTACCTTCGAGCAATGGGTCGTCAACCAGTTCGGCAAACGGCTGTTCGGCATCTTCTTCAAGACCTATACCGAGAAGGTATGGGGCATGCCCTGCGACGAGATGTCGGCCGACTGGGCGGCGCAGCGCATCAAGGGGCTGAGCCTCGGCAAGGCGGTGTGGGATGGGGTCAAGCGCTCGCTCGGCCTCAACAGGCGCCCCAATGACGGCATGGAGACGAAGACCCTCCTCGAGAATTTCCGCTACCCGCGCAAGGGCCCCGGCATGATGTGGGACGCCGCGCGCGACCGCATCGTCGAGCAGGGCAACGGCCTGCTGATGGGCCATCGCCTCCACCAGCTGAGCTGGGACGCGACTGGCGGCTTCTGGCGGGTCGCCGCGACCGGCCAGGACGGCCGGCTGACCATGCTGACCGCCGATCACGTCATCAGCTCGGCGCCGATGCGCGAGCTCGCCGCCCGCCTCCACCCGGTGCCGGCCAGCCTGCCCAAGGCGATGGCACTCGACTATCGCGACTTCCTGACCGTCGCGCTGATGATCCGGTCCGACGATCTGTTCCCCGACAACTGGATCTATATTCACGACGATCGCGTCCAGGTCGGCCGCATCCAGAATTTCCGGAGCTGGTCGCCCGAGATGGTGCCCCACGATGGGCTTGCCTGCGTCGGACTCGAATATTTCTGCTTCGAAGGCGACGGCCTGTGGTCCTCGTCCGACGCCGACTTGATCGAACTTGCGAAGCGCGAGCTCGCGATACTCGGGCTGTGTGATCCCGCCCATGTCGTCGGCGGCGCCGTGGTACGACAGGAAAAGGCCTATCCGGTCTATGACGACGATTATGCCGGCAATGTAGAGGCGGTGCGGGCAGAGCTCGAAGCGCGCTATCCGACGCTCCACTTCGTCGGCCGCAACGGCATGCATCGCTACAACAATCAGGATCATGCGATGATGACGGCGATGCTGACCGTGCGCAATATTGCCGCCGGCTGCCGCCGCCACGATGTCTGGGCGGTCAACGAGGATGCCGAATATCACGAGGCGGGGCGCGAGGGAGACGAAGCCGATGTCGCTGCCGCGCTGACGTCGGAGCGGCTGGTGCCGAAGCGGGTCGGCCACAGGAAGGCGGCGTAACGCGCCTATGCTCGTGAAACACAACTTTCCGAGCCACTTCGAGCGCGCGCTACCGGCCCCGATCGGGAGCGGGAGCGACCTGTCTCCCACGGCATTCCGGATGGGCGTCACCGCCATCTGGCTGCTGACCGCGTCGATCCTCCTGTGGATGAGCTTCGACCGGATCGGCCCGCTGCTCATGTGGGATCCGGACGATTATCTTCGCCTGGTCCAGGTCCGCGATCTCCTCGCCGGGCAGAGCTATTTCGACGTCACCCAATATCGCATCGATCCTCCGAGCGGGGTCCCGATGCACTGGTCGCGGCTTCCCGACTTGCCGATCGCGGGAGCGATGCTGTTGCTCAAGCCGGTACTCGGTGCCGCCTTAGCCGAGCGCATGGCGATCAGCGTGGTGCCACTCGCCATTTTCGCCGGCTCGCTGGCAGCAATCGCCTGCGTCACCAAGCGCCTGGCCGGCCGTCGTGCCGCGCTGGGCGCCGCGATGCTCGCCGCGACCACCCCGGCTTTGCTCTTTCACATCCTGCCGATGCGGATCGACCATCATGGTCTGCAGACGATGCTGGGGCTTGTCGCGGTCGCAAGCTGTTTCGATCGGCGGCCGCGGCGTGGCGGTGTCATCGCTGGCCTCGCGGTGGCTGCATGGCTCGCCATCTCGCTCGAAGCCTTGCCCATTGCGATGGCACTCTCGGCGCTACTCGCCTGTCGCTTCATCTTCGCTGCAGACGATCTTGGCCCATGGCGCCGTTTCCGCGCCTTCGCCGCAGCGATGGGGATCGGCGGCATCGTGATCTTTGCATCCACCCACGGCCTGGCGGCGTGGCGTCAACCTTGGTGCGACGCGTTCGGCCCCGCCTGGTTCGGACCGCTCGTCCTCTCGCCACTCGCCGCCGCGCTGCTTGTCCGGCGCGGCTTCGCGCATTCGGCCGGAGCACGGGTCGCGCTCCTGGTACTCGCCGGCATTGCCGGAGGCGGCGTGCTGGCGCTCACCGCCCCCGCCTGTCTCGCCGGTCCCTTCGCGACGCTTGACCCGGTCGTAAGCCATTACTGGTATGAAAATGTGCTTGAAGGCATGCCGGTGTGGCGGCAGAGCGCCGGCGATCAGATCGCGCTGGCGCTGTTTCCGCCAATCGGTCTCGCGGGCGCCGCACTCGCATGGCAGGCATCGGCGACCAGGGCTGCCGCTCGCGACTGGCTTGCCCTGCTCGCGCTGGGGTGCGCCGCTTTCCTGCTCGCGCTCTTCGTCCAGCGTGCCGGCGGCTTCGCCCATGCCATGGCCTTGCCGGGCGCTGGCTGGCTGCTCGTCCGCATTCTGGGCAGGATCGGCAATTGGCGGCGGCTCGGCGCCCGCGTTCTGGCTTCGGCGATGACGATCCTGCTGCTGTCGCCGGCCGGGGCGACGCTCTCCGGTCATGCCGCGCTCGGTCTGGTTGCCCCTGCGGCGCCAAAGGAGCCGGCGAAACCGTCATCGGCCTGCGTCGGCTGCGATCCCTTTGCCGTGGTAGCGGCCCTGCCGCGCAGCTATATCCTCGCCGGATTGGACATCACTCCCAGGCTGCTCATCAACACGCCGCACCTTTATGCGGGCAGCAGCCACCATCGCGGCGCCGCCGGCATACGGCGCGTTCTCGACTCGTTTCTCGGCGCGCCCGAAGTCGCGCACGGCATCATGCGGGCGCGCGGCATGCGCTATGTGCTGATCGATCGCGACGGGCAGGAAGCCGAAATCTACCGCAAGGCCGCCCCCGATGGACTTATGGCCCGGCTGCTCGACGACCGGGCACCGGCGTGGCTGAAGCCGGTACCACTCGGCACCGGCGGGCTCAGGATGTGGCGCCGCGTCGAGTGACCTGACCCGCTGACCCGGGACCATCGCTTTCCGGCCGGCGTGTCGCGGTCGAGCCCGCTGACGTACAGCGCGACCCGCCAGCCTTCGATGTGGACTTAACCGATGTCGTCGTCCCGACCCGCGTGATGCCGACGGGCCGAAGCCGCGGACGCGGTACCGCCGCAGGCAAACAGGTCATGCGCCCTTGCCGTCTTCGGCCGGTCGCCATAAGCCCGAAGCGATGTTCCGCTCGACGCCCCCCGTCATTCCGCCGCAGGGCTGGTGGACCAGCAGCGGCTATATCGTCTTCCTCGCCCTTATCTCGATCGCGCCGCTGGTCGGGCCCAAGGTGCCGCCGCTGATCGACCTGATGGGCCATATGGGACGTTATCGGGTCGAGCTTGCCGACCCGACATCACCGCTGCTGACCCGCTACTTCAGCTTCCGCTGGGCGCTGATGGGAAATCTTGGTGTCGATCTGCTGATCGTGCCGATGTCGAAAATCTTCGGTCTCGAACTCGGCGTGAAGCTGATCGTCATGGCGGTCCCGCCTCTGACGGTGACAGGCCTGATGCTGATCGCGCGCGAAGCGCATGGCCGGCTGCCCGCTACCGCCGGGCTTGCCGCACCTTTCGCCTATTGCTGGCCGTTCCAATGGGGTTTCATCAATTATGTGCTGGCGATGGCGTTCGCGCTCAACGCCTTTGCCTTGTGGCTCTATCTGGGACGGGTCGGCCGTATCGGCCTGCGCGCCGCTCTGTTCGTGCCGATCGGTGGTCTGATCTGGCTGGCACATGGCTTTGCCTGGGGGGTGCTCGGCCTGCTCGTCTTCGCTGCCGAGATCGTGCGGATGCGCGATGTCGAGGGGCGGGGATTTGGTGCGTCGCTCTGGCGCGGTGCGCTTCACTGTCTGCCCCTGGCGCCACCCATGCTGCTCATGATCGCCTGGCGATCGGGCGACGTGCAGGGCCAGACGCTGGACTGGTTCAACTGGAAGGCCAAATATGTCTACCTGATCTCGTCGCTTCGCGCGCACTGGATGGCATTCGATATCGGCCTCGTCGCGATCCTAATCCTGCTCGTGTTGTTCGGCATCGCCTCGATCGGCTGGCGCCAATATGGTTTCCGCATGCGGCGTACTCTGGGGGTCGCAACGCTGGTGCTGATCATCGCCTATGTGTTGATGCCACGCATCGTCATCGGTTCCGCTTATGCGGACATGCGGCTGGCCCCATATGTGATCGCCATAGGCGTGATAGGGCTCGTCCCGCGCTTCACCAACAGGGTCGCGCTCGGTGCGCTCGCCGCTGCTGCGCTGCTGATTTTCGGCTTTCGGCTCTGGCAGTCATCGGAGCGCTATCAAGCCTTCGCCGCCTGGCAGGAGGGGCAGCTTCAAGCGCTCGACCACGTCGCGCGCAACGCCCGCATATTCGCGCTGGTTGATCTGCCTTGCCTGTCCCGCTGGGAGTCGCCACGGCTCGAGCATCTTGGCGCGATGGCGATCGTGCGGCGCGACGCCTTTGTGAACGGCCAATGGACCATGCCTGGCGCGCAACTATTGAGCATCCGTTACGCGCCGGCCAAGGGCTATGCCGAAGATCCCACCCAGGTTATGCGGCCGAGGCGCTGCCGCGTGTGGAATGCGCGGACGATCGAAAGCTCGATCGCGCTCTTTCCCCGCTATGCCTTCGACTATCTGTGGCTGATCAATACCCCGCCCGACCGCTGGCCCGCCGACGATCCTTCGCTCAAGCTGATCTGGAGCGGGCCGGAGCGCGGCGCGCTCTACAAGATCACCGGCTCGGCGACCATCGCCATGGACACGCCAAAGGGCATGGGAAGCCGCGCTACCCAATGACGCTCGGCGCCGAAGAGGCCCCGCAGGATCGCGTTCACCGGCCTGGCAGGCATTGCATCGTCGCCACCCTCGCGCCCGGTAAGCTTGCCGAGCAGGCGGACGGCGGCGATCGGCGGAAACAGCAGCATGTTGAAGTGGGTTACGTAATGCGGACGGAGCCCCGCCGCCGTGACGACGCGCAACAGATGCGCGCGCGTGTAGCGCCGCTGGTGATGATGGGCGAGATCGTGGGCGCTCCACATCCATGGGCTCGCCGGCACCGTGGCCATCAACCGGCCGCCTGGCGCAAGCTTGCCCGACAAATAACGCAGGGCTCCGACGTCGTCGGGAATATGCTCGAGAACATCGAGTAGCACGATCAGATCATAGCCGGCATCGTCGAGCGGCACGTCGGGCAGGTAACCACTCTTCAGCTTCATTCCACTGCGCTGCTCGGCAAAGGCCCGGGCCCCGTCGTCGGGCTCGATCGCCTCCACATCACCATAACGCCGCAGCAGATCGAGATTGGAGCCGGTTCCGGCCCCGACCTCGAGAATGCGAAGACGCTGGCGGCTCGGACGGAATTGCTCGATCAGCCGGGCGATGATGTCGCGCCGGGCCACGAACCACCAATGGTCGCGGTCGATTTCGGCCATCCGGTCATAGGCGGCGCGGTCCATCAGCTGCGCCTTTCGCCGCCTGCGATCTCGCCCGGGTCGCGGCCGATCCATTCGCGCACGATGTAGATTGGCCGCTTCTTGGTCTCGATAAGGATGCGGCCGACATATTCGCCGAGGATACCGAGCGACAGCAGCTGGACCCCGCCGATGAACAGCGTCGCGACCATCAACGACGGGTAGCCCGCGACATCGGCGCCGAAGATCAGTGTGCGGACACCGAGGAACACCGCATAGACCAGCGCGATCATGGCGACGACCGCGCCGACATAGGACCAGACCCGCAACGGCAAGGTCGAGGCCGATGTTATACCGTCGATCGCCAGCTGCCACAGCTTCCAATAGTTGAACTTGGTGGCGCCGACGGTCCGCTCGGCACGATCATATTCGACCGAAGCCTGACGGAAGCCCGACCAGGCGAAAAGTCCTTTCATGAAACGGTTCCGTTCGGGCATCCTCCTGATCACCTCGACCACCTTGCGGTCGAGTAGGCGGAAGTCGCCGGCATGTTCGGGAATCTTGTCGTGCGAGAGCCAATTGTGCGCGCGATAGTAGAGATCGGCGGTCAATCGCTTTGGCAGGCTGTCACTGAGCCGGTCGCGCCGAACCCCATAGACGACCTCATGGCCTTCGCGCCATTTTTCGATCATCGCGCCGATAACCTCGGGAGGATCCTGCATGTCGACATCGATCGGTACTACCGCTCGGCCCCGGGCATGATCGAGCCCCGCCGAGAGCGCCGCCTCCTTGCCGAAATTCCGCGACAAGGAGAGCGCCGTGATGCGCGAATCCACCTCGTGCGCAGCGAGTATCTCCGCCAGCGTGAGATCCTCGCTGCCGTCGTCGATGAAGATTATTTCCCAGCTGGCGTCCGACCCGTCGGGCTCGCGCAGCGCGTCGAGGACCCGCGTCATCCGCTTGACGAACGGCGCGATCGCCTGCTGCTCGTCCTTGACCGGGACGATGACCGACAGCAGCGGACTCATTCAAACACCCAGCGGCGGTTCAACCAGAACACCGCGAGCGGCGTTACCCCGATGGCAAGCGGATAAGGCGCCCAGATCGGCAGACGGAGATGCTGGACGAGCAGCCAGACCCACAGGCTGTTGAGCGCGAAGCTGAACAGCGAAACGATCATGAAGCGGGTGATCCGTACATGCTGCCGGTCCCGCCCGCCATGGCCCTTGAAGCTCCAGTTGCCGTGGATGAGATAACCGATCGAGGCCGCCCCGAGAAAGCCGACCGTCCAGGCGAGGTTGGGGTCGAACGCGAACGACCGGACCAGAGCATGATAGACCGCGATGTTGACGGACGAGGCGAACAGCCCTGAAATGCCATAGCGAGCAAGCTGGCCCAACAGGGCCACGTGGTGATTCGAGATAAGCGGGCCGTCTGCCATAAGGCCCGCGCTCTTCCACAAAAGCGCCGTCGCCTCAAGCCGGGCTGGGACGTCCCAGGCTGGGGCGGTGAATCGGTCCGAAACCGTTTCATTCAGGCTTGTCCTGCGGAGAAATCGACGGCTAGCTTGGCGCAGGGCAAATAGCCGTAGCGCGGGGACACGGGATGGCGACGCCGACGAGCAACACGGCGCAGGCGTATTCACTGGCGCTATCGGGCCTCAATGAGATCGACGCGCTGATTTTTGGGAGTCGGTGGGGGAATACATGGTCGCCGACCCCGTTGACCTACAGCTTCGCCTCGGCCCAAAGCCAATGGCTGTCGCCGGGCTATACCGCCTTGAACGAGCCCTTTTCGACGGGGGTAGGCGCGCTTTCAGCGTCAGAGCAGGTGAATGCCCGGCTGGCGCTCGCGACCTGGTCGAATTTCGCGAACGTGGACCTGGCCGAGGTCGCCGACAATGGCGCCATCGTCGGCGAAATCCGCATCGCCTATACCGCGACCAGCGAGGATGAGGGCGCGCATGCCTATGGTCCCGGCGGCAGCCCGGCTTCCGGCGACATCTGGATCAATTCCAATTCGTCGCAGCGCGGGTTCGTGCCTGGAAGCTTCGGCTTCTACACGCTGCTGCACGAGATCGGTCATGCCCTTGGCCTCAAGCATCCATTCGATTCCTCGCCGGGCAATGCCGCGATCCTCGACAAGAGACTCGATCAGATCTCCTACACCGTCATGGCCTATGACCCCTATCCGGAATATCCGGGCACCGAATATGGGCTGAGCTTCTATCCGACGACGCCCATGCCGCTCGACATCCAGGCTGCCGAGTATCTCTACGGTACCAGGATGAGCCGCAATCCTGACGACACGACCTATATATTCAACCAGGGATCGAGTTATTTCGAGACGATCTACGATACAGGCGGCATCGACACGATCGTCTGGAGCGCGACGACCCAGAATGGCGATATCGACCTGCGTCCCTATTCGTGGAGCGCGCTGGGCAATCCGCTACGCGTGTTCGGCGATGGCGGGGTGGTCTATGTCGACGATTATAACGTCACCATCTACGACACGACTGTCATCGAGAACGCGATCGGCGGCGCCGCGAATGACGACATGTACGGCAACGACGTCGCCAATCGCCTCGAGGGGCGCAGCGGGCATGACGACATCTTCGGCTATGACGGCAACGACACGCTGATCGGCGGCGAGGGCAACGATCATCTCTATGGCCGCGCCCCGACCGGCGGGACCGATGGAGCCGACAGCCTCGATGGTGGCGGCGGCAACGACTATCTCCAAGGCAATGCCGGCAACGACACGCTCGACGGCGGCGATGGATCCGACCGCCTCAACGGTGGTGCAAACGACGATCTTATCTTCGGTGGCAGCGGCAACGACACCACCAACGGCAATCTCGGTAATGATTCGCTGACCGGCGGCGCCGGCAATGATTCGCTGCGCGGCGGCCAGGGCAGCGATTCACTATCGGGTGGCGATGGCGACGATATCCTGTCGGGCGATCTCGGCGCCGATACGCTGACCGGCGGCTTGGGCAGCGACATCTTCAGCATTTTGGGCTCCACCTCGCTGAGCAACGCGTCGGATCGCATCACCGATTTCGGCACGGGCGATCGGATCGCGCTCGGCTTCGCACCGGTCGTGCTTCTCGGCAGTGGCCAGGCCAGTGGCGGTGCGGCGCTGACCGCAGCCCAGCAGCTGTTCGACGGCCACGCCGGCAACAATGAGGTGGCGGCGATCCAGGTCGGCGCCGACACCTATCTCTTCTACGCTGTCGCCGGCGGTGCCGCGATCGACTCGGCGATCCTGGTCTCCAACGTTTTCAGCTCGATCTTCGACACCGCCGACTTCGCCTGACGGCGGCGCAGCGGATTTGTTTCCGGATACCGAAGAAATCTTGTCTCGACAGTGCCCGGCGCGATCAGCTTAGCTCGAACGGTGAAGGAGCCCAAGCATGTCCGACGACTATATGCCGCCCAGGGTCTGGACCTGGGATCGGGAAAATGGTGGCGAATTCGCGTCGATCAACCGGCCTATCGCGGGGCCGACCCACGAGAAGACGCTACCGGTTGGCCGCCATCCCTTCCAGCTTTATTCGCTCGCCACGCCCAATGGGCAAAAGGTGACGATCCTGCTGGAAGAGCTGCTGGCCGCGGGCCATGAGCAGGCAGAATATGATGCCTGGCTAATCAACATCCGCGATGGCGATCAGTTCGGATCGGGCTTCGTCGCGGTCAACCCCAATTCAAAGATCCCTGCCCTCGTCGACCGCAGTGGCCTCACGCCGATCCGCGTCTTCGAATCGGGCGCGATCCTACTCCATCTAGCCCAAAAATTTGGAGCTTTCCTGCCGGATGATCCGGCGGCGCGCGCCGAAACGCTGTCATGGCTGTTCTGGCAGATGGGCAGCGCCCCCTATCTTGGCGGAGGGTTTGGGCATTTCTATGCGTATGCGCCGAGCAAGATCGAATATGCGATCGATCGCTTCGCGATGGAAACCAAGCGGCAACTGGATGTGCTCGATCGCCGGCTCGCCGAAGCCGACTATATCGCCGGGGACACCTACACCATTGCAGATATCGCGATATGGCCTTGGTACGGTGCGTTGGCACGCGGCCATCTCTACGAGGCCAGCGAATTTCTTTCGGTTCAAGAGTATCGCCACGTCCGCCGATGGGCGGATCGGATCGCCGGCCGGCCTGCGGTGCAACGCGGGCGTATCGTCAATCGCCTGCCCGGTAGTTCGGACCGCGCGCTGGCCGAGCGTCACGCCGCCGCTGACATAGATGCGGCTCTCTCGGCACCGGTTACCGACGGCGAGGTGTAGTGCCCGCCACCCGCCGGTTCGTATCACGCGGAGGTCATCGCCCGCTGCCGCCGGCGCTGCACCGAGGAACCCAGCCCGATCGCCTCCCGATATTTGGCGACCGTGCGACGTGCAAGGTCAAAGCCCTTCGCCTTGAGCAGTTCGACCAGCTTGTCGTCCGACAAAATGTCATCTCCTTCCGCCGCGATCAGTTTGGCGATCTGACTCTTGACCGCCTCCGCCGAAACGGCGTCGCCTCCATCGGCGGCCGCGACTCCGCTCGTGAAGAAATATTTGAGCTCGAACAGCCCCCGCTCGCACATCAGATATTTGTTCGAGGTGACACGGCTGATCGTCGATTCGTGCATGCCCACGGCTTCCGCCACCGCCCGTAACGTCAGCGGCTTCAAATGCTCTACGCCGTGGAGGAAGAAGGCCTCCTGCTGCCTGACGATCTCGGTCGCGACCTTGACGATCGTGCGCGCGCGCTGGTCGAGCGCCTTGACCAGCCAATTGGCCGAAGCGAGACAGTCGCTGAGCCAGGCGCGGCTCGCCTTGTCCTGCCGCCCAGCGGCCAGCTCGCTATAATAGCTGCGATTGATGAGCAGCCGGGGCAGTGTTGCCGAATTGAGCTCGATCGCCCAGCCCTTGACCGTTCGCGTGACAAAAATGTCCGGCGACACCGGCACGGCAGGCGCCCCGCCGAAGCGCAGGCCGGGCTTGGGATCATAGTTGCGGAGTTCGCGTATCATGTCCGCCATGTCCTCATCGTCCACCCCACAAATCCGCCGGAGCTGCGCGATCGCGCCGCGTGCGAGCAGATCGAGATTGTCGATCATTCGGGCCATGGCCGGATCGTAACGATCCGCCTCCCGCGCCTGTATCGCGATACATTCGGCGAGGGTGCGCGCGCCGACGCCGGAGGGATCGAAGCCCTGGATGATCGACAGGATCCGCTCGACTCCAAACAAGGGCACGTCGAGCCGGCCGGCGATTTCCAGCATGTCGCCCTCGAAATAGCCAGCCTCGTCGATCGCATCGATGATCTGCGCGGCGATCAGCAATTCCTCGCCTGAAAGCACCTCCCCGGCTTGCGCCGCAAGATGGTCGTGAAGCGATGTCGGTGCCGCCGCATAATGATCGAGATCGCCGCCTTCCTCGAATCCGCCGCTGCCGGTTCCGCCCAGGCCGAGCGAACCGTCGGCACCCTGCACGCTGTCGATCGCGCTGTCGTGATGGAAGGTTTCGGCATCATAATCGGCGTCGAGGGGCGCATCGGCGGCCGCGTCGCCGAGCTCGATCAGCCGATCGGCGGTCGCGTCGTCCGAGTCGAACTCGTCCTCGCCGAAGCCATCGCCCTCCGACTCAGCCGACGCCGATTCGACCGGGTCCGACTGCTCGGCCCCCCCGCCCTCGAGCAGCGGGTTCTTATCGATCTCCTCGGCGAGGAAGGCCTCTACCTCGAGGTTGGACAGCGCCAGCAGCCTGATCGCCTGCTGCAGCTGCGGCGTCATCACGAGCGCCTGACTCTGCCGGAGATCGAGGCGGGGCCCCAGCGCCATAGGTCAGCGGCCGCCTCTCGTCGCCATCGTCATTCCTCGTCTCGTCATACCTGCTCGGGCGGAATGTCCGCAACGGCAGGCCACTCGACCATCAAGCGCCCCGTGGCCCCGGATGCCCGCTTTCGCGAAAAGGACGGAAAAGGGTTGGGACCATCAAAGCGAGAAACCTTCACCCAGATAGAGGCGGCGCACGTTCGGGTCGGCGACCAGCGCTTCGGGCCCGCCCTGGAACAGCACCTTGCCATCGTAGATGATGCAGGCGCGATCGACGATGTCGAGGGTCTCGCGAACATTATGATCGGTGATCAGCACGCCGATGTCCCGGCGCTTCAGGTCGCGGACGAGGTCTCGAATATCCGCTATCGAGATGGGATCGATGCCGGCGAATGGCTCGTCGAGCAGCATGATCGTCGGTTCAGCAGCGAGCGCACGGGCAATCTCACATCGGCGGCGCTCACCCCCCGACAGCGCCATGGCGGCAGCGTCGCGCAGATGCGTCAGATGGAATTCGCCCAGCAACTCGTCGAGGCGCTGGAGACGCTGCGTCTTGTCGGGTTCGGCCAGTTCGAGCACCGCCATGATGTTCTGCGCCACCGTCAGCCCGCGGAAGATCGACGTTTCCTGCGGCAAGTAGCCGAGGCCTAATATGGCGCGGCGATACATCGGCAGGGTGGTGATATCGTCACCGTCGAGAAGGATGCGACCGGCATCGGGCCGGACCAGACCCATCACCGAGTAGAAGCAGGTGGTCTTGCCGGCGCCGTTCGGTCCGAGCAGACCGACGACCTCGCCACGCGCGACATCGAGCGAGATATCGGAGAGCACGTGACGCTTCTCATAGGTCTTGGCGATCGAAACAACCGAAAGGCCGCGACTCACTCCGACAAGGTCGGGGCTAAGCTGACGTTCGAGCGTGGCGGTGTCGTTCATACGGAAATCCGGACTTTGTCTGACGACCTGATTAGCCCAACCGGTCGGCCGAGGAAACTGGCGAGCTTCCTGCATGCTACCGCTCCGGCACACTAAATCGCTGAAAAACGCCAGATCGGCGTGTCCTCGGCGACACAGGCACCATTATTCTGGCATTCGGGCGTCGCCCGAGCGCCAGGATGCCTACTTGCTCGGGCCCGCACTGCGCGGCGGCGGCGTGAACCGGCCGGTCACCCGGCCGCCGGCTCGCCCGCCCGCAGCGCCCCCGTCCAGGGTGGCGTAGCCCGTGTTGAGGTTGAGCACCATACGGTTGCCCTTCGTTTCTCCCTGGCTCGCGCGCATGATCGAAACATTGCCGATCATCGTCACCAGCCGCGTGCGAAGATCATAGGTCGCGAACTGGGAACGCGCGGTCTCGGTTCTGCTCATCAGCGTGACTCCGCCCGAAGCGTCGATGCGGGTGACTTGGGTCTGCGCGGCCGAGGCATAGGCGATCGTGACGCGTGCCGCCTTCAGTCGCATATCGCCCTGCAGGACATCGACATTGCCGGTCAGCACCGCCCGGTCGGCGCGGTCCTGAAGCTCGATTCGGTCGGCGGCGAAATCGACCGGCGCGCCGGCGTCGTGATTCTTCAGCGACGACACCCCTTGGGCGGAGGCGATGGCCGCCACGCCCGCGAGCGCCGCGGCCGACAGCGCTTTCGTCAGCTCAGCAAGCCTCATTTCAACGCCCTCCAGCAGGCTTCGCCACGACCATAACGGGTCTCGCATTGGCCCGACGCTGATCGATATGCAAGCGGGCACGGCCCTCGAGCACGACCACGCGGTCGTTGAGGTCGGCGGTGAAACGGTCGGCGGTGAAGGTGCCGATGTTCATCCGTCCGTCCACGCGGCCCCGGCTTGCGACTTTCCGAGATTTGAGATCGATCTCCACGTCCCGGGTCGCGATCCGATAGCCATCGGCGCTCCGGAACAGGACCGGCCCATCGACCGCGACCTTTTCGCTGTCCATGTCGTAGCGGCCGCGCCCCGCATCGATCCGGGCGGGACCGTCCTGGAGCTCGATGCTCGCGGCGAGCCTGTCAAGCCGCACGATCGGATCGCGGGACGAGACCTGCACCGCCGACCCGGCGGTCAGCTGAAACGGCTGCCCCTTCGAATCCTCGCCGCGATAGGTGGCGCTCGTCACCCGCATGCGCTCGCGCGCGACATCGACCCGGTCCTTCGAGAGGACGAAGCTGATGTCGCGGCCGACGGTGAGCGGCGCCATCGCGAGCAGCGCCACGAGAATGCCAATCGCGCTCGGCAGCGCCACGCGCATCAGCGCGATCAGGCGATCATGACTGCTGCCGCCGGCCGCCCAGACCCGCCGCTCGTTGCGAGCCTTGTCCGCGAGGTCCGACATCAACCTGCTCCCGCCCCCTGGCCTCGCGGTGACATCGGCGGATGCGCAGGCCGCGAGGCATCAGACATGCGCGAATATGTCGATCTCCGGCCACCCGGCCAGATCGAGCTCGGCGCGGGCAGGGAGGAAATCGAAACAGGCCTGCGCGAGGTCTGCACGGCCCTCGCGGACCAGTCGTTCGTCGAGCTTCGCCTTCAGCGCGTGGAGATAGCGGACATCGGAGGCAGCATATTCCTTCTGCGCATCGCTGAGCTCGGGGGCGCCCCAGTCGGACGACTGCTGCTGCTTCGATAACTCGGTCCCAAGCAGCTCCCGGACCAGCTCCTTGAGGCCATGCCGATCGGTATAGGTCCGCACGAGCCGCGACGCGATCTTCGTACAATAGACCGGCGCCGCGATGACCCCGAGATAATGGCGGATCGCCGCGATATCGAAGCGGCCGAAATGGTAGAGCTTGAGCCGCACCGGATCGGCCAGCACCGCGCGTAGGTTTGGCGCAGCATAGTCGCTGTCCGGCGCGAAGCGAACCAGATGCTCGTCACCGCCACCATCCGAGATCTGGACGAGGCAGAGCCGGTCGCGCGGCGTGATCAAGCCCATCGTCTCGGTATCGACCGCGACGGCCCCCGGACCCAGCGCCCCTGCGGGCAGGTCCTCCTGATGAAGGTAGACGGTCATCCGGCCGCCATAAGACGCCGGGCTGGATTGGGCAACCTATACCGGGCGCTCCTCCTCTTGCTGCCGAAGCGACTAGTCCGTCACCTCATTTCGCCGCGTCCGCCGCGACAGCATGTTGAGCGCCTCGACCAGGGCGGAGAATGCCATCGCCGCATAGATATAGCCCTTGGGCACATGGACACCGAAACCTTCGGCGATCAGCGTCATGCCGATCATGAACAGGAAGGCCAGCGCCAGCATCACCACTGTAGGATTCTTTTCGATGAAGCGCGACAGCGGCCCCGCCGCGGTCATCATTGTCGCCACCGCTGCGAGGACGGCGATGATCATGATCGGAACATGATCGGTCATGCCTACCGCGGTGATGATCGAATCGATCGAGAATACGAGATCGAGCAGGATGATCTGGATGATTGCCGCTCCGAAGCCCAGTCCGGCCTTGGCGGTGTCGAACAGGCCGCCCTCATCCTCCTTGTCGACATTATGATGGATCTCCTTGGTCGCCTTCCACACCAGGAAAAGGCCACCGGCGATCAGAATGATGTCGCGCCACGACATCGGGTGGCCGAACAGCTCGAACAACGGCTGGGTGAGGGTGACGATGAAGGCGACCAGGCTGAGCAGCATCAGCCGCATGCCAAGCGCCAACCCTATGCCGATCGTCCGCGCGCGGGCGCGGTAAGCCTCGGGCAGCTTGTTGGTCAGGATAGAGATGAAGATCAGATTGTCGATACCGAGCACGACCTCCATCGCCACGAGCGCAGCGAGCGCGGCCCAGTTGCTGGGATCGGCGAAGATCGCGATGATATCAGTCATAGACTCCGTCTTTTTCTGGCGCTCTTTTTCTGGCGCTTGATTGCGGAAGAAGGCCCCGTCGGCGCGGATGAAGGCGCGACTCGGCTCACGGATCCCGCCCCTTAGCGGCACGTTTGGCGTGACAAGGAGCCTCAGCAGGCAAAAAAAACGGTAACATCGGCATCTTGCCCGCGCTTTCGCCCGCGTCGGCGCATGCTCGACCGCCTTTTCGCGGCGAAAGCGCTCGCCACCTGTGCGGATTTAGATTATGTCTTTTGTTTGGCACGACCATTTTTCGCGTGCCGGAAGAACAACGGGTCCGCGCCCGGCGCGCTGTTCTTTCGATGCTTGGGGCGATTCGGGAAGATTATCAACGCATGGGTTTCGATAGAGGGAAGCGCGGTCCGCGCGGCGGCAAGGACAAGCGCGACGGCTTCGGTGACGAGAGTTACAGTAGCTATGGCGGCGGCGGCGGTGGCGACCGCTTTGGCGGCGGCTTCGGCGGCGGCGGCTTCGGCGGCGGTGACCGCTTTGGCGGCGGTGGTGGCGGCTTCCGCAGCGGCGGCGGCTTCGGCGGCGGCGGTGGTGGCGGCTTCGGCGGCGGCGGCGGCGGTGGTCGCGGCGGCATGCCTGCGCAGGTCATCGGGGAGGGCAAGGGGGTCGTAAAATTCTTCAACGGCCAAAAGGGTTTCGGATTCATCGTTCGCGATGACGGCGGTGAGGATGTCTTCGTTCACATCTCCGCCGTTGAGCAGGCGGGCCTGACCGGCCTTGCCGAAGGTCAGCCGCTCGAATTCACGCTGGTGGATCGTGGCGGCCGCGTCTCGGCGACCGATCTCAAGATCGAGGGTGAACCGCTTCCCGTCGAGGATCGTGGCCCCCCCCGCGATCGCGACGCAGGTCCGCGGGGCGGCCCGCAGCGTCAGCTGACGGGCGAAAAGGCCAGCGGCACGGTCAAGTTCTTCAACGCGATGAAAGGTTTTGGATTCATTCAGCGCGATGACGGGCAACCTGACGCTTTCGTGCACATTTCAGCAGTCGAGCGCGCCGGCATGACCAACCTCAACGAGGGCGATCGGCTCGAATTCGAACTTGAGGTCGATCGTCGCGGCAAATATGCGGCGGTAAACCTGACGCCGATGAGCTGATCCGCACGGGATTGACCGACAAAGGCCCGGCTGCCGCGAGGAAGCCGGGCCGCTGTTTTTGCGATCCGGCGCCCGTGGCTTGCGGCATCGCTCTGCCGGCTCAGCTATCGCAAGCCGCCGGGCGGTGGCCCGGCACGTTCGGCGAGCGACTTACCTTCCGCGACACGATCTGAATTGGCCGGTGGCGCCAAACGACCGACCGCGTCACCTATCCCGCTCGGCCTGGGTCGCCTCCACAGCGCCGGCATAGGGCTCCTGCCGCGCAACACTCCAATATTTAAGATTATCCAGCGGGATCTCCACGCCCGAAACCGCGCAGACGACATGATCGCCGGGGGAGACCACGCGGAAGCCGTTGGCGAGGTAGTTCAGCCTTGCCGGCCGCCCAGAATTCATCAGCATCCGAATATCCTCCGCTGCCCATATGGGAACCCCGGACGGCTCTAGAAGAGGTCCTGCTGGCGAGGCCGCATCTCGTCGTCGCCCTTCGTTTTCGCATAGGCCGGCCTGGCGCCATTCTCAACCCGGGCATCGACCGCGCCATCGGCGAAGTGAAGGGTGAGCAGCCCCGCCACCTTCGCCGCTGCCGCATTGGTCAAGACGCCGCCGCCGCGCTTCTCGACACGGACATAGCCGCGGGCGAGCGGCTTCTCGGGATGGAGCTGCTCCGCGATCCGCCACAGCCGATCGAGCGTTGCGCTACCCTGCTCCATGCGCAACCTTATCGGCGTGTCGCTCAGCCGGATCGCGCCAAGCCGGTCTGCCGCCCGCTCAAGCTTGTTGAAGAGCAGCGCCGGGCGCAACGCCCCGGCCGCATGGGCGAGATCGCCGCGCGCGACCGCGATGCGCCGTTCGAGCGCGCGGGGTAGCCGGTCGCCGACGTCATCCAGCCGCTGTTGATGTCCCGCAAAGAGGCTTTCGAGCGCCGGAAAGCGGTCGGCAAGCGCATCGTACCGCTCTTGGGCGCGGTCGGCATAGCGGCGCGTCAGCCGCTCGACCCGCGTGCCCAACTCCTGGACATGATGGGAGAGATCGGCGCGCACCGGCACCGCCATCTCCGCCGCGGCGGTCGGCGTCGGCGCACGACGGTCCGCGGCGAAATCTGCGAGCGTCGTATCGGTTTCGTGGCCCACCGCCGAGATCGTCGGAATCGGCGAGGCGGCAATAGCACGGACCACCTCCTCTTCGTTGAATGCCCACAGATCCTCGATCGAGCCGCCGCCGCGTCCGATGATCAGGAGATCGGGTCGCGGGATTGCTCCGCCGTCCGGCATAGTAGCAAATCCGCGCACCGCACGGGCGACTTGGGCGGCGGCACCCTCGCCCTGCACCGCGACAGGCCAAAGCAGGACATGGCACGGACAGCGATCCGCGAGCCGGTGTAGGATGTCGCGGATGACCGCGCCCGTCGGAGAGGTCACCACGCCGATGATGCGCGGCATGAAAGGGAGCGGGCGCTTCCTCGCCTCATCAAACAGTCCCTCGGCGGCAAGCATTCTGCGGCGCTGGTCAAGCAGCGCCATCAGCGCGCCCTGGCCCGCCAGTTCCATCCGGTCGATGACGATCTGATATTTGGACCGACCGGGATAGGTGGTGAGCTTACCGGTCGCGATCACCTCGATCCCGTCTTCGGGACGAAAGCGCATCGCCGCCGCCTGCCCCTTCCAGATCACCCCATCGATGCAGGCGCGATCATCCTTGAGACTCAAATAACAGTGGCCCGACCCATGCCGCTTGAAACCGGAGATTTCGCCCCGGACGCGGACGTGGCCGAACGCTTCCTCGACCTGGCGCTTCAGTACACCCGACAATTCCGACACGCTGAGCGCGGGCGCGTTGTCCCCCGGCTGCTCCTCCGCTAACAGGCGAGGCCCGTCCTTTGGCGGCTCAGCGGGGAGAAGTTCGTTCATGATCGTCCTGTTGCTCGGATCGGGAGGCCGCGAGCATGCGCTCGCCTGGAAGCTTGCGCAATCCGAACGGCTCACCAAGCTGTTTGCCGCGCCTGGCAATCCGGGCATAGCGGCGCACGCGGAATGCGTCGACCTCGATCCCGCGCATCCCGAGTCCATCCTCGCCTTCGCGCGCGACGAGAATGTCGGGCTGGTCGTGATCGGCCCCGAAGCCCCACTCGTCGCCGGCGTCGCCGATCTGCTGCGCGAGAACGGCATCTTGACCTTTGGGCCCAACAAGGCGGCCGCGCAGCTCGAAGGCTCCAAGGGCTTCACCAAGGATCTCTGCGCGCGGGAAAATATCCCGACCGCCGCCTATGCCCGATTCGGGGACGCCGCTGCGGCCCGGCAGGCGCTGGGCCGCTTCGGCCTCCCGGTGGTGATCAAGGCCGACGGACTGGCGGCGGGCAAGGGCGTGGTGATAGCAGAAAGAGTGTCGCAGGCGGAAGCTGCGATCGACGACATGTTCGGCGGCGGCTTCGGATCGGCCGGTGCGGAAGTGGTGATCGAGGAATTCCTGACCGGCGAAGAGGCGAGTTTTTTCGCGCTGACCGATGGCGAGACCGTGGTCCCGTTCGGATCGGCACAGGACCACAAGCGCGTGGGCGACGGAGATGTCGGGCCGAACACCGGCGGCATGGGCGCCTATAGCCCTGCTCCGGTGCTCACGGCTGAATTGCAGGCGCGGGCGATGCGCGAAATCGTCGAGCCCACGGTCCGCGCCATGGCGGCGGCGGGCATTCCTTATTCCGGCGTGCTCTATGCCGGCCTGATGCTGACCGCCGATGGCCCCAAGCTGATCGAATATAATGCGCGCTTCGGCGATCCCGAATGCCAAGTGTTGATGCTGCGGCTCGAGGAGGATCTCCTGACGCTGATGCTCGCCGTGGCCGAGGGCCGGCTCGCAGAACTCCCACCGCCCAGCTTCTCCCCAAACAGCGCGCTGACGGTGGTGATGGCGGCGAAGGGCTATCCCGGCACGCCGGAAAAGGGCGGTGCCATCCGCAACATCGTCGACGCCGAGGCGGTCGGTGCGAAGATCTTCCATGCGGGGACCGCCCTTGTCGCCGAACAGCTGGTCGCGAGCGGCGGCCGGGTGCTCAACGTCACCGCGCTGGGCCAGACGATCAGCGAAGCCCGCGACACAGCCTATGCGGCGGTCGACCGGCTCGATTTCGCCGGCGGCTTCTGCCGGCGCGACATCGGCTGGCGGGAATTGGCACGGCAGCGGAACGTCTGACGGCGTACCGCATTGAATTGACGACCGGCACGAAGAAGGACGAGGCATGTCGAACACCACCCTGATCATCGCGGCGATTATCGCGGTCCTGGCCGTCGTCGGCCTCTTCCTGCTGCTGCGGACGCCGACCCAGCGCGTGACCCTGTCGGACTCGGCTCCGCCGCCGGCCGCCCCGAAGCCGGCGGCACCTTCGCGGGTCGTCTCCAGGGAGGGCCATGGCCTCGCCGATGCCGCCGCGGCCGCCGCGCTCGACGTCGCAACGCCTATGCTCGGCATCGACGCCCACCCGGATCTTCCGGCCGACGACCTAACCCGCATCAAGGGCCTCGGTCCGAAGGCACAAGCCGCGCTCGCAGGCCTCGGCATCCACCGCTACGCTCAGCTCGCCGCACTCGATCCCGCCCAGGCCGCCGAGATCGACGCGCGGCTCGGCGCGTTCAAGGGACGGCTTTTCCGCGACCGCTGGATTGAACAGGCGCGGTTTCTCGAACAGGACGATTTGACAGGCTTCGAGGCTGAATTCGGCAAGCTGGGCTGAGCGGCCGCCGCTCCGGCGTCGCGCAGAGCTTCAGATCATCGCATGCCCTCGAGCGCCGCGAATTTCCGCACCGCGGCCGCTGCTCCATCGGGGTCCTTCCAAACGCCCGCTGACACCGCCACGAAGTCCGCCCCCGCTGCGATCAGTGGGGCGGCATTGGCTGGCGTGATGCCGCCGATTGCCACGGCGGGCAGTTCGAACAATGTCGTCCACCAGCCGAGGATTGACAGCTCGGGACGATGCTGGGTTTCTTTCGTGTCGGTCGGGTAAAAGGCGCCAAAAGCGACATAGTCGGCACCCGCCTCGCCGGCCTCCATCGCGAGGTGGCGGCTGTCGTGGCAGGTGACGCCGATCTGCGCCTTGGGGCCCAGGATTTCGCGTGCCTCACGCGGGTCGCCGTCCTCCTGGCCGAGATGGACGCCATCGGCGCCGAGCCGCTTCGCGAGGCCGATCGAATCATTGACGATGAACGCGACCTCCCGCGCCGCGCAGACCGCCTGGAGCGGTCGCGCCAGTTCGGCGATGCGATGCTCATCGATCCCCTTGAGGCGCAGTTGGAAGGCAGCGGCGACCGCCGACGCATCGAGCGCGGCGGCCAGCGTATCGGCAAAGCCGACATCGATAGCGGGCGGCGAGATCAGATAGAGCTTGCACGGCGGGCGAGCGGCATCGCGTTCGAAACGATCGGCAAAGCCTGGATCGAGGCGCAGCACATCCGGGTCGTCGGCATTTTCACTCATGAAGACGCCCTACGACCCGGCTGCGAATACCGCAATCTTCGACCTTTCTGAGGGCCGCGACGACGGGAGCCTTAGCATTGCACGACGACGCGCGCCCGCCGACGGCTGTAGGTCTTATGTCGGCCTGGAACAGGCCGGGCGCGCCTCGGCCCGCCCGGCGAAAACCGATCAGCCGACCTTCTTCGTCGAAGCGGTATAGATCTCGTCGATCGCGGCGCCGAGCGACGCGTTGAATTCCGCTTCGCTCATCTGGTGGCGCAAATCCTCGAGCAGTGCGCGGCTGAAGCTTGCGATCACGCCGCGGTTCTTCGCCAGTTCGACACACGCCTCGGGGCGGGCGAAGCCGCCCGACAGCGCGACGACGCGGAGCACCTTGGGATGATCGACCAAGCGATCGAAAAGTCCTGCCTTGGCGGGGAGCGACAGCTTCAGCATCACCTGCTCGCTCGCTGGCAAGACATCGAGCTGCTTGAGAATTTCCTCGAGCAATATCTGGTCGGCCTCGGCGCGCTCCGGGCTCTTGATGTTCACCTCGGGCTCGATGATCGGCATCAGCCCAGCGGCGAGGACCTGCTTGCCCACCTCGAATTGCTGTTCGACCACGGCGGCGATGCCGGCGCGGTTGGCAAGGTTGATCACCGAGCGCTCTTTGGTGCCGAAGACGCCCAGCCCCTTGGCACGAGCGAGCAACGCATCGAGATCGGGCATCGGTTTCATCAGCTGGACGCCGTCCTTTTCCTCCTCCAGCCCCTTGTCGATCTTGATGAAGGGGACCACGCCCCGCTCATTGAGGACCTGGGGAACAGGCTTGCCGTCGATCTGCCCGTCCATCGTCCGTTCGAACAGAATCGCGCCAATGACCTTGTCGCCGGTGAAGGCGGGCGACGTAATGATGCGGCTGCGCATCGCATGGATCAGGCCGAACATCTCCTCGTCACTCGACCAGGCTCCTTCTTCGATGCCATAGCCCTTGAGCGCCTTGGGGGTGGAGCCGCCGCTCTGGTCGAGAGCCGCGATGAAACCCTTACCTTCGGCGATCTTCTTTGCCGCTGCCTGATCGACCATATGCTGATATCTCCTGTTTACGTCCTCGAGGTGCCCCGCCCCTCAAATCTCCAATGCCTTGACCCCGGGCAATTCGCGGCCTTCCATCCACTCGAGGAAGGCGCCGCCCGCGGTCGAGACGAAGCTGAAGTCATCGGCGACGCCCGCATGGTTGAGCGCCGCGACCGTGTCGCCGCCACCGGCCACCGACACCAGCGCCCCGCCCTTGGTCAGGGCGGCCGCGGTCCTGGCGAGCGCGACCGTTGCCGCATCGAAAGGGGCCATCTCGAACGCGCCCAGCGGACCGTTCCAGACCAGCGTCTTGCAGGTCTTGAGCGCGTCGCCGAGCGCCTCGACCGCGGCCGGACCGACGTCCAGGATCATCTCGTCCGCCGCCACTTCATGGACGTTTACGGCGCGGGTCGGCGGGTTGGCCTTGAACTCCTTCGCCACGATGACGTCGTAGGGGAGGTGGACGATGCAGTCGGCCTTGTCGGCAGCCTCCAATATCTCCAGCGCGGTATCCTTCAGATCATGCTCGCATAGCGACTTGCCGACGTCGATGCCCCGCGCCGCAAGAAAGGTGTTGGCCATGCCGCCGCCGATGATCAGGTGATCGACGCGGGCGACGAGATGCTTGAGCACGTCGAGCTTGGTCGAGACTTTGGCACCGCCGACGACCGCCGCGACGGGGTGTTGCGGATTGCCGAGCGCCTTTTCGAGCGCTTCCAGTTCGGCCTGCATCGACCGGCCCGCATAGCCGGGTAGCAGATGGGCCAGCGCCTCCGTCGAGACATGGGCGCGATGGGCGGCCGAAAAGGCATCGTTGACGTAGAGGTCACCGAGCTTGGCAATCGCCCTCGCAAGCTCCGGATCATTCTTCTCCTCGCCGGCGTGGAAGCGGGTATTCTCGAGCAGCGCGATATCGCCCGGCTGCAGCTGCGCCACCGCGGCCTCGGCCTGCTCGCCGCAGCAATCGCCGATGAACCGCACCTCCCGGCCGAGTACCTCCCGGAAAGCATTGGTTACCAGCGCAAGGCTCATGTCGGGATTGCGTTCGCCCTTGGGGCGGCCGAAATGCGCGAGGACCAATATGATCGCGCCCCTGTCCGCCAATTCGGCAATGGTCGGCGCGGCGGCGCGCAGACGGGTGTCGTCGGTGACCCTGCCGTCCTCCATCGGCACATTGAGATCTTCGCGAACGAGAACCTTCCTGCCAGTCACCTCACCGATATCGTCGAGCGTCCGAAAAGCCATTTAGTTGCCCATCCTCACTTCATCGCCCAGCGCGATCACCCCGCCCTCGATCACTATCGTCGTCCGGCCGCCGCGCCCATCGGGGCGCAATGCGAGCTGCAGCCCATCGGCCACCCTGTCCATCCGCCGGCACGGATCGCACTCGCCGGTGATCTCGACCAGCGCGGTGCCAATGCGCAGGCGGGCGCCGCGCTCGCGCGGCAGAGCGAGCCCCTCGACCAGCAGATTAGCCCGCCGCTCCGCCCACGACACGGCGATACCGAGCGCATCGATCGCCGCCGACCAGTCTTCGACGGCCATGATCGTGACCTGCCGCCGGTTGCGGCCCGCCCGCATCGCACCGCGATAATCGCCACCGATACCGGTATCGAGGCCGATGACCGCATGGTCGAGCAATTCCATCCGCCCATGAGGCCGGTCCTTACGAGCGATGCCGATCAGGCGGCCGGGCACCAGTCACACCCCTCGCGTCGGGTGACGGGGCCCGCCGTTCCACCCTGCCAAAGAAGGCTAGAACGACGAAAATGGTGGAAGGCGCCGCGCACTCTCAGAGCAGCTTGCCCATCGCTCCGGCGGTATCGACCATGCGGTTGGAGAAGCCCCATTCATTGTCGTACCAGCTCAGCACGCGCACCAGCTTGCCATCGATCACCGCGGTCTCGAGGCTATCGATCGTCGAGGAATGCGAATCATGATTCAGGTCGATCGAGACCAGCGGCTCGTCGGTATAGCCGAGCACGCCCTTGAGCGGCCCTTCGGCCGCGGCCTTCAGCAGCGCGTTGACCTCTTCCTTGCTGGTGTCGCGCTTGGGCGTGAAGGTCAGGTCCACGACGGAGACGTTCGGGGTCGGGACGCGGATCGCCGATCCGTCCAGCTTGCCCTTGAGCTCGGGCAGCACTTCGCCGACGGCGCGGGCGGCGCCGGTGGTGGTGGGGATCATCGACATCGCCGCGGCGCGGGCACGGCGCGGGTCCTCGTGGATCTGATCGAGGATTTTTTGGTCGTTCGTGTAGGCGTGGATCGTCGTCATCAGGCCGCGTTCGATACCGATCGCATCGTTCAGCACCTTCGCGAAAGGCGCCAGGCAATTGGTGGTGCACGACGCGTTCGAGACAATGACATGCTCCGCGGTCAGCTTGTCGTGATTGACGCCATAGACGACGGTCAGGTCCACTTCCTTGCCCGGGGCCGAGATCAGCACGCGCTTGGCGCCCGCATCGAGATGAGCCTGGCCGCCCTTGCGGTTGGTGAAAAAGCCCGTGCATTCGAGTGCGATGTCGATGCCCTGCGCCGCATGCGGCAGCTTCGCCGGATCGCGCTCGGCCGTGACATGGATGCGCTTGCCGTTGATGATCAGATCATTGCCATCGACCTCGACCGTCCCGCTGAATGCGCCGTGGACCGAGTCGCGCTTGAACAGCAGCGCATTGGCTTTTGCATCGGCAAGGTCGTTTATCGAGACTAGCTCGAGGTCGTGATCGGTCCGCTCGAGGATGGCACGCGCCACATTGCGCCCGATGCGTCCGAAACCGTTGATCGCAACTTTCACAGCCATGGGCCGATACTCCTCTGATTAATGGGCGAGCGCGCCGATGATGCGGGGGGCGAGCTTCTCGGCAGTAAGGCCGAAATAATCGTAAAGCGCCTTGACGGGGGCGGAGGCACCGAAACCGTCGACGCCGAAGCGCAGACCCTTGCGGCCGACATAGCGCTCCCAGCCCATCGTCGTGCCGGCCTCGATCGAGACGAGCAGCACGCCCTCCGGCAGGAGGTCGGCGCGATAGGCTTCCGACTGCGCGTCGAAGCGCTCCCAGCTCGGCATCGAAACGACGTCGGTGCCATGGCCTGCCTCTTCGAGCTTCTTGGCGGTCGCGACCGCGACCTCGACCTCGGAGCCGCTGGCGATCAGGACCACCTTGCGCGCTGCCTCGGCCGGCTTCAGACGATATGCGCCCTTCGCGCAGAAATTCTCGCCGATGTCGGTGCGCAGCTGCGGCAGTCCCTCGCGTGACAGCGCGAGCAGCGAGGGGCCGGTCCGCTTCTCGAGCGCCAGCGCCCAGCACTCGGCAGTCTCGATTGCATCGCACGGGCGATAGACGTCGAGGTTCGGCATTGCACGCAGGCTCATCAGATGCTCGACCGGCTGGTGGGTCGGGCCGTCCTCGCCGAGGCCGATCGAATCATGCGTCATCACGTAGACGACGCGCTGCTGCTGGAGCGCCGACAGCCGGATCGCCGGCCGGCAATAGTCCGAGAACACCATGAAGGTGCCCCCATAAGGAATCACCCCACCGTGGAGCGCCAGCCCGTTCATCGCGCAGCCCATCCCGAATTCGCGGATGCCGTAATAGAGATAGCGGCCGGCGTAATCGTCGGCGGTCAGCGGCGCCTGATCCTTGGTCCTGGTGTTGTTCGATCCGGTCAGATCGGCGGAGCCGCCGATAGTTTCGGGAATCTGTTGGTTGATCGTGCCGAGCACCATCTCCGATGCCTTGCGGGTCGCGACCTTCTGCGGGTTGGCAACAAGATCCTGGAGATAGGAGTCGAGCGAGAAATTCTCCGGCAGCTTGCCCGCCATCCGCCGCTCGAACTCGGCGCGATGCGTGGAGGCCGCGGTCCGCGCCTCCCAGGCAGCGCGGACCGGCTCGCCGCGGCGGCCTGCGGCGGCCCACGCCTCGGCGATGTCGACGGGAATCACAAAGGGCTCGGCGGTCCAGCCGAGAAAGGTCCGCGCGGCAGCGACCTCCTCGGTGCCGAGCGCCGCGCCGTGCGTCGCCGAGGTGCCCTGCTTGGTGGGTGCGCCATAGCCAATGATCGTCGCGCACTGAATGATCGACGGACGCGGATCGGCCTTGGCCGCCTCCAGTGCCGCATTGATGCTCGCCGGATCGTGACCGTCGCACGAGACGGTGTGCCATCCGGTCGCGGCATAGCGGGCAAGGATGTCCTCGGACGAGCTCAGCGACACCGCGCCGTCGATCGTGATCTTGTTGTCGTCCCACAGCACGATCAGCCGGCCGAGGCCGAGATGACCTGCGAGGCCGATCGCCTCATGGTTCACGCCTTCCATCAGGCAGCCGTCGCCCGCGATGACCCAGGTGCGGTGATCAACCAGATCATCGCCGAACGTCGCATTAAGATGGCGTTCGGCGACCGCCATGCCGACCGCGGTGGCAAGGCCCGAGCCGAGCGGTCCTGTCGTGGCCTCGACGCCCGCCAGCTCGAAATTCTCAGGATGGCCGGCACATGGACTGTGGAGCTGGCGGAAATTGCGGATATCGTCCATCGTCGGCCGCGCATAGCCGGTGAGGTGGAGCAGCGCATAAATCAGCATCGAACCGTGACCGGCGGACAGCACGAAGCGATCGCGATCGGGCCATTTCGGCTGAGAAGGATCGAACTTCAGATGGCGGGTGAACAATTCAGTGGCGACGTCCGCCATGCCCATCGGCATGCCTGGGTGGCCCGAATTGGCGGCCTGCACCGCATCCATCGACAGCGCGCGAATGGCGTCGGCGAGCTGCTTCGATGCAATCGTCATCAATAACCCTTCTGCAGATCGGCGAAGTGCGGAAGTCAGGCCTCGATTCCTGCCCGCGCGGCCCCTTTGTCGTGCCGAGGCGGCATCGTCAACTCCGCTGGGCCCGTTTCGAGCCTGATTGGAAGCCCCGAACCGGCCCCGCGCGTCGAAAAGTGCCTCCGGCTTGCGAGGGGCCACGAGGCTGCTATTCCTTGACGATGACCGACCGCCGCCTGATCCTCGCCCTAGGCCGCCTCGAACGCGCCATGGGCCGCGTCGAAGCCAGCCTGGAGGCCGCACCGCGCCCGCTGAACCACGACGAGAGCGAGGTGCTGTTCCGACTCGCCGAGCGTCACCGCACCTTGCGGGCCGCCACGGAGACCGCCATCGAGCGTATCGACCGGCTGCTGGGAGCCGGCTGATGGCCGATGTCGAGGTCGTGGTGGCCGGCCGCCACTATAAGCTGAGCTGCCGCGACGGGGAGGAGGAGCATCTCATCAGGCTGGTGGGCATGGTCGACGCGAAAGCCGCCGACCTCACCCGCGCGCTCGGCGAAATGACCGAACCGCGCACGCTGCTTCTCTCGGCGCTGCTCCTCGCCGATGAGCTCAACGACCTGCGCGCCGGCGCGCAGGCCGCCGCGCTGGCGCCTCCTCCTCGCGAGGCCGTGACCGATCCCGCTTTTGCGGTCGCCCTTGAGCGGCTGGCCGACCGGATGGAACGGCTGGCGACCCGGTGGGACGGGGCGGAGGAATAGAGCCCGATCTCTCACCGGGCCTCGCGCCGCACGCGAACGGCAGAACGGCGATGCGGGGGGGGTCGCGAAGAGGCGGGAAGCTGCATGCCTCGACCCTTGAGCATCCACCCCGCAGCCCTTACATAGATAAGCGGCGGGTACTGCCCGGCACGAGCTGCAGCGAACATCCCTGAGGCGATTCACACTCCTTGGGGGCTGTCCCTGCCCGGATCTTGGTCCGGTGCATATGGTCCCCACCTGATGCTCTTGGCGTCAGAGGATATTCCAGCAAACGACCATGGTGGTCCCGCCACTTGCCCCTCCGCCGACCAAGCCTGAGCCACCGATGAAGGCAAACGCCGAGAAGCTGGCCCTCCGCCCCGGCCTGCGCGCCGCGCGCGACGCCTTTGTGCTGGGCCTTTCACCTGACACGCGGAACCGGCTTGAAGACGGCGCGGCCCGCCATCTTCTGCCATTGGTAATGCAATGCCGCTGCGTCGCCTTCTATTGGGCGGTGGGGAGCGAGATGGGCTGCACGGCCGCCATCGAGCAGGCCGCCGCCGCCGGCATCGTCGTTGCGCTGCCGTTCGTCGCCGACGGCGGCGACGCGATGCATTTCCGAGTCTGGCAACCCGGAGCCCCGCTGGCAAAAGGCTGGCGCGGGCTCCGGCAACCAATATATGGCGAGGCGATCGAGCCGGATGCCTTTGTGGTACCGCTGCTGGGCTTCGACTCGCGGATGAGGCGGCTCGGCCAAGGCGGCGGCTTTTACGACCGCGCGCTGGCTGGGCGGACCGAGGCGAAAAAAATCGGTTTCAGCTGGGCGGTCCAGCAGCTACCCGCCATCCCCTGTGATCCCTGGGACATAGTGCTCGATATGGTCGTGACCGAGCGCGGCGCGATGCGGAAGGAAGAAGCGTGAACCAGGAACCGAGTTGGCGTAAGCCCTTTGGTATCTTCCTGATATTGGCGATTATTTCCGTCTGGGGCGTGATCGTCGCCTCGGCTTCGGCCTGGATCGCCGGATTGCCGATCCTGGTCCAGACGGTGTTTTACCTGGTGGCGGGGATCGTCTGGATCCTCCCTCTCAAGCCGCTGCTGGCGTGGATGGAAACCGGCCGCTTCCGATGGAAGGCGAAAGAGCCTGGTTCATATTAACCGGATGGTGGGATTCTGACGCTATCCCCGCTCCAGGATTAGGGGTTGGGACCGTGCACGAAGAGAAGATAGCCGAGAAGTCCGCCGAACGTGACGAATGGCGCCGGCTCTATGACATGATCGGCAAGCTGTTGTTCGAGCACGGTCTCGAGCCGTCGCCAACCAACTTCGAACTCTGCCATCGCTATCTTTCGGGACGCGACCGCGACCTCAACGCGGTCATCGATCGCGCGATAGCCAAGGACGGCACCCTCACCGAGGCGGTCACGGCGGCGATCGCGACGAAGCTCGACGCGGGACTTTCGACTGACGAGCTGTCGCGGATCGCGGTTGAGGCGCAGGGCTATCTGGAGCAGATGACCACGATCCTCGCCCGGTCCGGCGACGATGCCCGCGATTATGGCGAGGCTTTGGAAACCGAGGCGGCCGGGCTCGAGTCGAGCGGTTCGGCAGTCGGCGCCGTCCAGAAGCTGGTTGGCCTCACCCGCACCATGATCGAAAAGGCACAGCTCGCCGAAGAGGATCTGCGCCGCACCGAAATGCAGATGACCGCGATGCGCAAAGACCTTGCCGCGGCGCATCACAAGGCCAACAGCGATCCGCTGACCGGCCTGCCGAACCGCCGCGCGCTCGAACAGCATATGCGCGCCGCCTTCGAGAATGCGCGCCGAGCCAATACGCCGCTCGCCCTGGCGATTTGCGACATCGATCACTTCAAACAGTTCAACGACACCCACGGCCATCAGATCGGTGACGAGGTGATCAAATTCGTCGGCTCTTCGCTCGGCAGGCTGGCCAACGGTGATGTCTTCGTCGCGCGTTACGGCGGGGAGGAGTTCGTCGCGATGTTCGAACGCGGCACGGCCGCCGACGCGATCAAGCTGCTCGACAAGATCCGGGCCACGATCGCGGCGCGTGAACTGAAGGTCACCAATACCGGCCAATCGCTGGGCAGGCTCAGCTTCTCCGGCGGCGTCGCGACCCTGAACATCAAGGACTCGCCGGGCTCGATCCTCAAGCGCGCCGACGCCGCATTGTATAAGGCCAAACAGGACGGCCGAAATCGCATCAACGCGGCCGAGTGACCCGTCGGCGTCGCGTCATGCGGTGCTCGATCATATCATCGCGCACATGGCTCAGGCGCGACTCGCGCGCCTAATCGGATGATTGGCAGTCCGCCGCGGCATCCTCTATGCACGCGGTGAGTTGATCCAGCGAGACGCCATGCCAGACGCCGCCACCTTCCGATCGATCCACAGCCACGGGCTGGTGCGTGTCGGCGCCGGTACGCCGGTGGCGAGCGTCGGCGACATCGCGGCCAATGCCGCAGCGATCCTCGGCTTGGCGCGCCAGGCCGACGCGGCAGGAGTCGACCTGCTCGTGCTGCCCGAGCTCGCGCTATCCTCCTACGCGATCGATGATCTCCATCTGCAGGACGGCCTGCTCGATCGGGTCGAGGCCGAGCTCGCGGCAATTGTCGCCGCCAGCGCCGATCTGACGCCGGTGCTGCTGATCGGTGCCCCCGTCCGCCGCAACGGCCGCGTCTACAACAGCGCGGTGGTCGTCTCGCGCGGCCAAATCCTCGGCGTCGTGCCGAAAAGCTACCTGCCCAACTATCGCGAATATTATGAGAAGCGCTGGTTCGCCGCCGGCGCGGGCCTGTCCGGCCTGGAGACGACGCTGGCCGGCCAAAGCGCGCCCTTTGGGCCCGACCTGCTGTTCGCCGCCGAAGACCTCGCCGACTTCATCTTTCATGTCGAGATCTGCGAGGATTATTGGGCGCCGCTGCCGCCTTCGACACAGGGTGCGTTGGCGGGCGCGCTGATCCTCTGCAACCTGTCGGCATCGAACATCATCATCGGCAAGGCGCGGGACCGGGCTCTCCTCGCGGCCTCGCAATCGATGCGCGCGATCGCCGCCTATTGCTACTCGGCGAGCGGACCCGGCGAGAGCACCACCGATCTCGCCTGGGATGGCCAGGCGATGATCCACGAACTGGGCGCCATCCTGGCCGAGTCGGGACGCTTCGGGCTCGATCCCGAGCTGACCTACGCCGACGTGGACGTGTCGCGGCTCCGGCTGGAGCGGATGCGGATGGGCACCTTCAACGACTGCGCGGCGGCGCAAGGCCATCCTGAGACACGCTTCCGCCGGATCGGCTTCGCGCATCGCCCCAGCTTCGCCGACATTGGCCTGAAACGCCCTGTCCCGCGCTTTCCCTTCGTTCCGGCCGATCGCCAGGCGCTCGATGCGGATTGTTATGAGGGCTTCAACATCCAGGTCGAAGGCCTGGTCAAACGCTTTCATTCGACCGCCGGCAAGACGATGGTGATCGGTATCTCCGGCGGGCTCGATTCGACCCATGCGTTGATCGTTGCGGCCAAGGCGTGCGACCGGCTTGGCCTCCCTCGGACAGCGATAAGGGGCTTCACTATGCCGGGCTTCGCGACCGGTGAGACGACCAAGGCGAATGCGTGGGCGCTGATGCACGCGCTCGGCATCACCGCCGAGGAGATCGACATAAGGCCCGCAGCGAGGCAGCTGCTCGCCGACATGGGCCATCCGTTCGCGCGGGGCGAGCCCGTCTTCGACGTCTCCTTCGAGAATGTGCAGGCGGGCCTGCGGACCGACTATCTGTTTCGCCTCGCCAATTATCATGGCGGGTTCGTGATCGGCACCGGCGATCTCAGCGAGCTGGCGCTTGGTTGGTGCACCTACGGCGTCGGCGACCAGATGAGCCACTACGGCGTCAATTCCGGTGTGCCGAAGACGCTGATCCAATATCTGATCCGCTGGTGCGTCGCCACCGGACAGTTCGACGCCGAGACCGACCGGATCCTGACAGCGATCCTCGGCACCGAGATCTCGCCCGAGCTCGTTCCCGCCGATTCGTCCGGCGCGCTTCAGAGCACCGAGTCGAAGGTGGGGCCCTATGAGCTCAACGACTTCTTCCTGCATCACATCGCGCGGCTCGGCCTGAAGCCCTCCAAGGTCGCCTTTCTCGCCTGGCATGCCTGGAAAGATGCCGGTGCCGGTCTCTGGCCCGCCGATTTTCCCGAGGCCCTCCGCAACAGCTACGACCTTCAAACGATTCGCCACTGGTTCGAGAATTTCCTGTTCCGTTTCTTCACGATCAGCCAGTTCAAGCGGTCGGCGCTGCCCAATGGCCCCAAGGTTTCAGGCGCGGGCGCGCTTTCTCCTCGCGGCGACTGGCGGGCGCCTTCGGACGGGACGGCGAAGGTCTGGCTCGAGGAGCTTGCCGCGGCGTTGGACGGCGCCTGATCCGGCTGCGGCCCCGCCGGAGCCGCAACGCGTCCGCACGACGGACGATCGGCCCGAATGGAGCCACGTCCCGGCGAATATCGAGCGCCAACCCGCCCGGCAAATTATGCGCTGAGGCAGGCCGCGTGATAATTTTATGCTGTTCCCGCGGGCAAGGCGGTATAGCGGCGCGGATCAGCACCGGTGAAGCGCCGAATCGCGGGAGATTGACATGACGAAACCAGCGGCGGAGGTCATGCACGACATCCTTGTCGCGGCGGTCATCGACGGCGTGACGGCGCTGCGCACCGCGTCCAAGGGCCTTCCCAACGCGCTGCTCCGCGACATCAACGCGATCCATCCGAACACGACGTTCGACGATCTGCCCGACGATCTGCGGACCTCGATCCAGCAGAGCGTCCGTGCCGCCTTCACGCGTCTGCAGAAGGAAGGCTATACCGTTTTCAATCCCAAGCTGGCGCCGCCGCCGCGCCCGGCGCCGCGGCCCCCCTCCGCGCCATCGCGCGGTCCGGGCGCTCCGCGCGATCAACAGCGACGGCCTAGGCCGCCCGGCGGCGGCCCCAAACGGCCGCCCAGGGGCTGAAGCGAACGGGGCACCGGGGCATCGCCGGTCAGCGGGCTTCTTTGCGCCGGCTCAGCGCTGCGATACAGGAGGCGCGATCGATGTCCTCGCCGGTCGGCAGACGCGCATCGACATGGGTGACGACCGGCTCGCGGCCGGGACCTTGAGGATAGAGATAGGCGTCGAGCACGCAGACGCCGCTCGCATATTGCAGCTTCCGGGCCGGCGCTTCGCGCACATCCTGGTCCGGATTGCCGAACAGCATGATCAACGCGCGGGCGTCCTGGCCCAGCACGCGGTCGAGCCCGGTCTCGACGCGCGGCTGCAGCGGCGCAGGAGCGACAACGAGGCGCGGCTGGCTTGGCCCACAGGCGGCGAGCAGGACAGCGGCGGCAAGCGGGGCGAGACGGATCATCGACATAAGCGGATGCACAGCATCATCCCGCGCCGGGCGCAAGCGCGCTTCCGCGCGTCGGCTTCCGCCGTTAATCCCTCTGCATGAAGGCCACCCGCTTCGATGTCCTCGCGATCGGCGACGCCCTGATCGATGTGATCGCCCATAAGGAGGAGGATTTCGTAGCGGCGCATGGCCTGGCATTCGGCCAGATGCAGCCCGTTGATCCTGCACGCGCGGTGATCCTCCATGAGGCGATGGGGGGTTGCGAGGAGATCTGCGGCGGCTCGGCGGCCAACACGATAGCGGCCCTCGCTCGGTTCGGCCTGTCGCTCGCCTTCATCGGCCAGACCGGTCGCGATCGCGCCGGCGCGATCATCGCCGCGGATATGGCCGCCAATGCGGTCCATTTCCCGGTGCCGCCGATCGACGTGCCGACCGGGCGCTGCCTGATCGTCGTCAGCTCCGGCGGGCATCGCACGATGAGCACGACGGCGGGCGCGTCGGCCTGGCTCCCACCCGGGTCGCACGACCCGGCAATCGCGGCCGAAGCCGGCCTGCTCTTGGTCGAGGGCTATATGTGGCGCGCCGAGCAGACGCGTGAAGCGGCCCGGGCCCTGCTGAAGACGGCGCGCGCCGCGGGCAGGCGATCGGCCTTCACCCTCTCGTCCGAATATTATGTCCGGGCCTATCGCGACGAACTGGTGGCGCTGCTCGACGCCGGCCTGATCGACATCCTGCTCGCCAATGAGGGTGAGATTGCCGCGCTGACCGGCCTCGACACGCTCGACGAGCAGGTCGCCTGGGGCGCCGCGCGGGCGAGCCTGCTGGTCGTCACGCTCGGCGCCAAGGGGGCAGTCGCGGTCGCCGATGGTCATCGCCGCCACGTGCCGGCCGAACCGCAAGGGCCGGTCGTCGATACCACCGGTGCCGGAGACATGTTCGCCGCCGGGCTGCTCGCGGGGCTGGTCCAGGGCCGCGACCTCGCCACCGCGATGCGCATGGGATCGATCGCCGCGGGGCGGATCGTCGCCCTGATCGGCCCTCGGCTGCCCGCGGGCGAAGACCTGCAGGCGCTGATCGAACGGCGCTTGTCCTCGAGCCCGTCCTGACGCTCCGTCCCCGAGAGGGCCGGCCAAGCGCTCAGTCGATCGGCGGCACGGCCAGGGGCGGGGCATCGGCATCGGTTTCGTGGGTCTCGACGATGCCGCGGCCGAGATGGCTCATCCGGCGACCATAGAGGAAATAGACCAGCAGGCCGATCACCGCCCAGCCGACGAAGAGGCTGATCGTATAGGCCGAAAGGCTGAAGAACAGATAGACGCAGCCGACCGTCGCGAGCGGGGCGACGATCGTCACCGCCGGCGTGCGGAACGGGCGGTTGCGGCCGGGATCGACCCGGCGCAGCACCAGCACGGCGATCGAAACCGCCGCGAAGGCGAAGAGCGTCCCCGAATTGGAGATGTCGGCCAGCGCGCCGACCGGAAAGAGCGCGGCGAAGATCGCGACGAAAATGCCGGTCACGATCGTCACGACATGGGGCGTGTGGAAGCGCGGGTGGACCTTCGCGAATATCGAGGGCAACAGCCCGTCCCGGCTCATCACGAAGAAGATGCGGGTCTGACCGAACATCATCATCAGGATGACCGAGGGCAGCGCGAGGCCAGCCGCCAGGCCGAGCAGGTTGCCGATCTTGTCCCAGCCGATCTCGCGAAGCGTCCAGGCGAGCGCCTCCTTCGAGCAGACCACCCTCGCATCGGCGATCGCCGAGCAGGCGGCGGTCAGCTGGGGCGACCCGGTCGGCAGCGCCGCGCCGCTGGCGTCCAGCATCGGCTGCGCGCCCACGCCGCCGATGACGCCAGCGGCCACCAGCATGTAGAAGATCGTGCAGATGCCGAGCGAGCCGATCAGGCCGATCGGCATGTTGCGCTGGGGATCCCTGGTCTCCTCGGCGGCGGTGGATACCGCATCGAAGCCGACATAGGCGAAGAAGATCGAAGCGGCCGCCGCCGAGATCCCGCCAAAGCCGGTCGGTGCCAAGGGTTCGAAATGTTCGAGGTTCATCACCGGAAGGGCAAGCACGACGAACAGCGACAGCGCGGCGATCTTGACCGCGACGAGCACGGCGTTGAAGGTCGCGCTCTCCTTGGTCCCGATCACGAGCAGGCCGGTGACGAGCAGCGCGACGATCGCCGCGGGCAGGTTGATGAGGCCGCCGTCGATCGGCCCGAGCACGAGCGTCTTGGGCACGGCGATACCGGTCAGATTCTGGAACAGCCCGACGACATATCCGGACCAGCCGACCGACACCGCGCCTGCCGCGATCGCATATTCGAGGACGAGCGCCCATCCCACCATCCAGGCGACCAGTTCGCCCATCACCGCATAGCTGTAGGTGTAGGCCGAGCCCGAGACCGGGATCATCGCCGCCATCTCGGCGTAGCAAAGCGCGGCGACCGCGCAGACGAACCCCGCGATCATGAAGCTGATGATCATCGCGGGGCCGGCCTTCTGCGCCGCCTCGGCGGTCAGAACGAAAATGCCGGTGCCGATGATGCCGCCGATGCCGAGCATCGTCAGCTGAAAGGGCCCGAGCGACCGATGGAGCGATTTCTTCGCGGCAGTGGCAAGGATGGCGTCGAGTGGCTTTACGCGCCCAAAGATCATGCGGTGGTCCCCCGTGCGGCCGGGCTGCGCGCCGGCCGCTCATGGGATGAACAGCCTAATCGCTTTGGCGAAGCGCGCAACAGGATTGCGCGACCGCGGCGGCGGCGCTCCTGCCAAGTACACAATATCGGACGTCTGGAATTGGTGACCGAGCCGACTCCGTTCGGGCGGCCCATGGCTTCCAGATGCGACCGATTCGCATAAACTCCCGGTGCATGGGGTTGTCCGGCGCTTTTTTTGTTTTTTTGAGCCGCCGCCTTTCGCGCTGCTTCGCAGCTCGGTTTCGGGGAGGACACGGCACAGGGCATGAGAACAGATATAGAACATATGTGGGCCCGATTCAATCGGGCGCTCGCGGGTGCCGGACGGCCGGAAAAAATCCGCAAACGAAATTTAAAGGAATTCGCAACCTGTCGTTAACTCCTGCAGATGGGAAGCAACCGCGCCGTGAGGAAGGCAATATGAGCAGCAAGGTCGCGTCGTTGGGCTACGGGTCACTCGGGCGGACGGCAACGGACCGGCCGGTCTCTGCGCGCCCGGTGACGCCCGTGCCGCTCGTCGGTGATCGCGATCCGCTGCATCCTTCGCTCATCGCGGAACTGGTGAAGGCAGGGCCGCCGGTCGATGCCGAGAAGGTGCGGCGCATCCGCGACGCGATAGCCGGCGGCAGCTACCAGATCGATGCGAAGGCGATTGCCGAGGCGATGATCGCCGGGCTGTGATCGTCCCGGCGATCGAGGCGGACCGCTATCGACAATAGACCGTTACCCCGGCCTTCGAGCCGGGGTCCCGCTTCTTGCCCAGGCCCAGAGCGGAAGAAGGACAGCGGTGACACCCCACCAGTCGATGCGACCGCGCTGTATGCGCTAAGGGTCGCCCATGGCTCGCTTGCCGCGCGCGATATTCCCGGCCTCCCGCATCATGTGGCGCAGCGGGAAGCGGCCGTGTACAGACCTTACTTTTGCGATGTGGCCCGAATCGAAGATTAGTGGAGTGTCACCGTAACCGAAATCAGGCGATGGCGGTGTGGAAACTATTTGGCCTAATTTCCGCGCTGTGGCACAGAGATCGTTACGGTCAAGACATTTTGTGTCGCGCGCAGCATGATTTCTTGTCGACTTCGTGCCGCCTCCGAAACTCTTGCATCACTTAAGCGTTGCAGCCCGCACAGGGGAGACTCTGTAGGAGAGACGACATGAACAAAATAATCTTGCTTGGGGTAACAGCTTTAGTGGCGATCTCGACGCCGCTCATCGCGCAAGGGCGCGGCGGCGGTAATGGTGGAGGCATGGGCGCCGGCTTCGGTGGTGGCATCGGAGGCGGGATGGGCGGTGGCCTTGGCGCCGGAATCGGCGGCGAAATGGGAGGCGCCATCAGTGGAGAGACCGGCCGAAGTTCCGTGGACACTGAACGGTCGCTCAGCACGGGCTTTGACCGGCGTGACACTGCCCGCGCAGATCGTATGTCCGATGACCGTGCCTTCCTAACTGGCCGAAGCCACGCCAACGCAAATGCCGGCTTTGACGTTACGACCCGCAGCGAGCGCAACAAGAGCGATCGGCGGGACACCGCCCGATCAGGCCGCCATGCTTATGAGGCAAACGACCAGGCTCGGGAAAAGGCCAACGCAAACGCTGGACTTACCACGAGCACCCGGACCGACGACACGGCCGAGCGGCGGGATACTGCGCGCCTGAATCGTAAAGCTTATGCGAACGCCACCGCGCGCGCGCGCGCCAACGCAAATTCGGGTTTGGCTCTGACAACGGCTAAGCCTGCGCGTGAAACTCACCGGACGGCCGCCCGTTCGAAGCGGCATAGCTATGAAGCGAATGCTAAAGCAAAGGCACACGCCAGTACCATGGCCGGGCTTCGGTAATAATTAGCAGAGGGAGCGCCCGGCCCAGCCGGGCTTTCCTTAAATCGCCCGCACCGTACCGCTGACGGCGCTACGCCCTTCGATTCATCGCTGGTCTCCATCGGGGCGCACAAAGTGCGTGAAACGGATATTATGTAAAGTTCGGGCAGCGCTGATGAGTAGGAGTGTCGGGAATGTTGACCTGGCGACCGGCCCGCGAAGACGCCGATCTGCGCGATGCAATCCAGCGGCTGAGCCTGGCACACCGCCATTACGGCTATCGGCGGATCACCGCCCAGCTCCGGCGCGACGGCTGGATCGTCAATGCCAAACGGGTGCTGCGGCTGATGCGCGAGGATAATCTGCTGGCGCTGCGCACCAGGGCGTTCGTACCACGCACCACCGACAGCCGCCACGGCTATGCGATCGTACCCAACCTGATCCGCCACCTCGTGCCGACCGTCGACCAGATCTGGGTCGCCGACATCACCTATGTCCGGCTTGGCGAAGCCTTCGTCTATCTGGCGGTCATACTCGACGCCTTCAGCCGCAAGGTCGTCGGCTGGGCGCTCGACGACCATCTCGAAGCCCGGCTCGCCATCGCAGCGCTCGACATGGCGATCGATGCCCGCAATCCCGCCGAGCACAGCCTCATCCACCACTCGGACCGCAGCGTCCAATATGCCAGCCTCGAATATACCGCCCGCCTCGATCAACGCTCCATCGCAGCTTCGATGAGCCGCGTCGCCAACCCCTATGACAACGCCAAGGCCGAGAGCTTCATGAAGACCCTCAAGGCCGAGGAGGTGAACGGCAAGGCTTACGCCATCGAGCAGGCACGACGCGATATCGGCCGCTTCATCGACATCGTCTACAACACCCAGCGCCTGCACTCCGCGCTGGGCTATAAGCCACCGGCAGAGTTCGAAACCGAACTCTGCCATCCTGCAAACCATGCTATACTCGCCGTGTCACTCAATTAGCGTGTCTCACCCACGGGGTGCACGTCATTTTGAGCGCGATCATATCCGCCGCTTGCCGGGGCGCGGGATGATCCAGATCAGCAGCGCGGTGAAGGCCGCGAGCGCCGCCATCAGCGCGAAGACATGGTCGAAGGCGACCGTACGGCTCTGCGCGCCGATCATCGCCTCGAGCATCGAACGCGACTGGAGCTCGGACATACCGCCGGTCGTCATCCGCGCGATCGCCTCTTCCGCCCCGTTGAGCTCGCCGACGAGTTCGGCGCGTGCGACGCGGCCCGCGCTGTCCCAGCCGGTCGTCGCGAGCGAGATGCCGATCGCGGTGCCGATCGTGCGCACGAACGCCAGGAGGCCCGTCGCCGAGGGGATCTCGTCGAGGTCGACCGCGTTGATCGCGACGATCGACAAGGTCATCATGATCATCGAATTCGAAATACCCTGCAGCGCCTGCGGCGCAGCGATCTGCCACATTTCGAGATCGGGGGTCGAATGCGCGCGCAGCGTCGCCACCAGCGCGACCCACAGCAGCCCGCAGCAGGCGAGGAAGCGCGGGTCGAGCCGGGTGACGAGCATTCCGCATAGCGGAACCATGATCATCGAGAACATGCTGCTCGGCGCCACCACCCAGCCCGCGTCGGTGGCCGGATAGCCGAGCGTCGTCTGCACCCATAGCGGGACCATCACCGTGGTCGACATAAGCGAGGCATAGCCGACCGCCATGCACAGGCACGCCGCCCAGAAGCCGCGATGCCGCATGACCCTGAGATCGACGACCGGATGCTCCTCGGTCAGCTCCCAGATCAGGAAGGCCGCAAAGCCGATCGCCGCGACGATCGCGAGCGTGACGATCATCGTCGAGTTGAACCAGTCATATTCGCGGCCAAGATCGAGCGTCAGCTGGAACGCGCCGACCGCGACGACGACGAGGATCAGTCCGAAATAGTCAATCCGCGCGGGCGCGGTCTTGGTCTCATAGGGCCCGATCAGCCGGTGGCAGAGCAGGATCGCGATCGCGACGAACGGGATGTTCAGATAGAAGATCCAGCGCCACGAGATATTGTCGGTGATCGTCCCGCCGAGGATCGGGCCCAGCACGGGCGCCATCACCGAGACCATCGCCGTAACGGCGAGCGCGGTCGGTGTCCGCCCGCCGGGGAATATCCGCATCGTCAGCGTCTGGCACAGCGGCAGCAGCGGCGCGCCGCAGGCCCCCTGCAGCACGCGCGCGACCACCAGCATCGCCAGCGACGGCACCGCGCCGCACAGCGCCGAGGCGACCATGAAGCCGCCCAACGCGACCAGATAGGTGCGCAGCGCCCCGTACCGCTTCGCGAGCCAGCCGGTCAGCGGCATGCCGATCGCCTCGGCCACCGCATAGGAGGTGATGATCCACGTTCCCTGCGTCGGCGACGCGCCGAGCGCGCCGGCGATGTGGGGCACCGAGACATTGGCGACGCTGACGTCGAGCAGCGCCAGAAAGGAGCCGAGCGAGCAGGCGATCGTCGCGATGTAGAGCCGCATGCCGGTGAGCTGCGGCGGAGCGCCGCTGTCCGCCTCGATCGTCGCCGTCGCCGCCAATGCTCCACGCCCCTTCACGACCGTAACCGCGCCCGCCGGTCCATGCCATGCCATGGCGAACAAGTGGAAGGCGTTCAAGCGATGTTCAAACTGAACCCCACGAAAATGGCGGCAGATCAAGCGCGTGGACCGCCGCGGTTTACGGTGATGGTGACGCCGCGCACCAAGTTCCCAGTTTAGGGACGGTCTCCCTGGGACTTATCACTATGGACCGTCACCCCGGCCTTCGAGCCGGGGTCCCGCTTCCTGCTCTGGCTCGAAGCGGAAGAAGGACAGCGGGATCCCGGATCAGGTCCGGGATGACGAGCGGAGAGGCTGGGCCCTAGGTCGCGCTCCGCCATCGCCTCTGCGCGCTACGGCCGTTGGCGAAAACCTGGCGGAACTGGCTTTCGCTCAGCGCGCCCACGACGAGATAGGGCCCGGCAAGATAGGCCGGAGTGCCCGCGATGTTGAGACGCGATGCATCGATATGATTGCGCGCCAGGATCAGGTCGATCTCGGGCGCGCGGCTGACGAGATCATGTTCGATCCGCTTCCAGTCACCGCCGCTCGCGAGGACGGCCTGCCGCAAGACCGGCCGGCTGAGCGCGCGCCGCTCGCGCATCAGCCGATCATGAACGGCCGGGTAGAGCCCCTGGAAGTGGGCGGCGATCGCGATGCGGGCCGCGTGCTCCGATGCCGGCCCGAAGATCGGCCAGTCCTTGTACAGCAGGCGCACCCTGCCATCGGCCTTGACCGCGCGCTCCATCGCGGGGTGGGCGAGCTTGCAGGCCGAGCATTGATAGTCGGTGAAGACCACCAAGGTCAGATCGGCGCCCTTCACATCGCGGCCCGGCCCGCCCCGCGCCGTGACGATCTGGAGCGCGGCGCCGTGATCGCCGACGTCCCGACCGATCGGCGCACTGAACTGGAGGAGGAAGCTTGCCACCACGGCGACGCCGATCACGACGAGCAGCGAGACGCGTTCGCGCCGGGACAGGGGACGGGCCACGACCGGGAGCGCCGTTCTGATAAGCCCGCCGGCGATCCGCTACTCGGCGGCCTGGACGCTACGGGTGCCTGGAGCCAGCAACGACTTTAGATACTGCCCCGTATAGCTCCGCGCCTCCTCAGCCACCTGCTCCGGCGTGCCCTCCGCCACAATCTCGCCACCTCGCACGCCGCCTTCGGGCCCGAGGTCGATCACCCAGTCCGCCGTTTTGATCACCTCGAGATTATGCTCGATCACCACCGCGGTATTGCCCTGCTCGACCAGCGCGTGAAGCACTTCGAGGAGTTTGCGGACGTCCTCGAAATGGAGGCCAGTGGTCGGCTCATCGAGGATGTAGAGGGTATTCCCGGTCGAGCGGCGCGACAGTTCCTTGGCGAGCTTGACGCGCTGGGCCTCGCCACCGCTGAGCGTGGTCGCCTGCTGGCCGACCTTGACATAGCCGAGGCCGACTTCGGCGAGCATCGCCATCTTGTCGCGGATCGGCGGGACCGCCTTGAAGAATTCGACCGCGTCCTCGACCGTCATGTCGAGCACGTCGGCGATCGACTTATCCCTGAACTTCACCTCGAGCGTCTCGCGATTGTAGCGTTTGCCGTGGCAGACGTCGCAGGTGACATAGACGTCGGGCAGGAAGTGCATCTCTATCTTGAGCAGCCCGTCCCCCGTACACGCCTCGCAGCGGCCGCCCTTGACGTTGAAGCTGAAGCGGCCCGGCTTGTAGCCGCGCGCCTGGCTTTCGGGCAGGCCGGCGAACCAGTCGCGGATGTTGGTGAAGGCGCCTGTATAGGTTGCCGGGTTCGAGCGCGGGGTGCGGCCGATCGGCGACTGATCGATGTCGATCACCTTGTCGCAATGCTGGAGGCCGCTGATCTTCTCATGCGCGCCGGCGACGACGCGGGCGCCGTTGAGCGTGCGCGCGGCGGCGGCGTAGAGCGTGTCGATCGTGAAGCTCGATTTGCCCGAGCCCGAGACGCCGGTGATGCAGGTGAAAGTGCCGAGCGGGATCGCCGCAGTCACGTCCTTCAGATTGTTCGCGCGCGCGCCATGGACGGTGACCTTCTTGCCATTGCCCTTGCGCCGCTTCTTCGGCAGCGGCACCGCGCGGCGGCCCGAAAGATAATCGCCGGTCAGGCTGGCCGGGTTGTTCAATATGTCGTCGAGGCTGCCCTGCGCGACGACCTCGCCGCCATGGACGCCGGCGCCCGGCCCCATATCGAGCACATGATCGGCACTGCGGATCGCATCCTCGTCATGCTCGACGACGATCACCGTGTTGCCGAGATCGCGCAGACGGCGGAGCGTGACGAGCAGCCGATCATTGTCGCGCTGGTGGAGCCCGATCGAGGGCTCGTCGAGCACATAGAGCACGCCCGACAGGCCCGAGCCGATCTGGCTGGCGAGCCGGATGCGCTGGCTTTCGCCGCCCGACAGCGTGCCCGAGGTGCGGTCGAGATTGAGATAGTCGAGCCCGACATTGTCGAGAAAGCCGAGCCGCTCGACGATCTCCTTGAGGATCGGCGTGGCGATCGCGGTCTGCTGTGCGTTGAGATGATCGGGCATCGCGCGGAAGAAGGCGAGCGCGGGGCCGACCGCACGGCGGGTCGACATCGAGATGTCCTCGCCGGCGATCTTGACCGCCAGCGCCTCGGGTTTGAGCCGTGCGCCGCCGCAGACCTCGCAATGCGCCGAGCTCTGATATTTGGCGAGCTCCTCGCGCATCCAGGCGCTCTCGGTGGCGAGCATCCGGCGTTCGAGATTGTGGATCACGCCCTCGAACGGCTTCTGCACGTCATAGCTCTTGCGGCCGTCGACGAAGGTGAGGGTGATGACGCGGCCTTTGGTGCCGTAGAGGATGACGTCAGCCATCCCCTCGGGCAGCTCGTTCCACGGCGTGTCGAGCCTGAAATCATAGGCGCGCGCGACCGAGGCCAGCACCTGCATATAATAGGGGCTCGGCGGGTTCGACTTCGCCCAGGGGACGACCGCGCCCTGCTTGATCGACAGCGCTTCGTTGGGCACGACGAGCTGCGGATCGAAATAGAGCTTCTCGCCGAGGCCGTCGCAGGCCGGGCAGGCGCCCTGCGGCGCGTTGAACGAGAAGAGCCGCGGCTCGATCTCGGCGATGGTGAAGCCCGAGACCGGGCACGCGAATTTCTCGGAGAAGGTGATGCGGTTGGGGGGGACTCCCGCATTCTTCATTCCGCTCTTAGCCCTCTCCCCGAGGGGGAGAGGGTTGGGTGAGGGGGCTCCGCCGTCGAGGTCGTGCGCTTCCCCGGCGTCCCCCCCCCTCACCCCAGCCCTCTCCCCCTCGGGGAGAGGGAGCGCGTCGGCATATTGGAACGAGGCCGGCATTTCCCGGACGCCACCGCCCTTCGCGAGCGCCTCCGCCACCGTCCCGTCCACCAGATCGACATAAGCGAGGCCGTCGGCGAGCCGCAGCGCGGTCTCGAGGCTCTGCGCCAGCCGCGTCTCGATCCCCTCGCGGACGACGAGGCGATCGACCACCACCTCGATGTCGTGCTTATACTTCTTGTCGAGCGCGGGGGCGGCCTCGATCTCGTGCATCTCGCCGTCGATCCGCACGCGGGTGAAGCCGGCGCGCTGCCATTCGGCGAGTTCCTTGCGATATTCGCCCTTGCGGCCGCGAACGACCGGCGCGAGCAGCAGGAAGCGGGTTCCGTCGGGCAGCGTCATCACGCGATCGACCATCTGGCTGACCGTCTGCGCGGCGATCGGCAGGCCGGTGGCCGGCGAATAGGGAATGCCGACGCGCGCCCAGAGCAGGCGCATATAATCGTAGATTTCGGTGACGGTCGCGACGGTCGAGCGCGGGTTTCGGCTGGTCGTCTTCTGTTCGATCGAGATGGCGGGGGAGAGGCCTTCGATATGATCGACCTCGGGCTTCTGCATCAGCTCGAGGAACTGGCGCGCATAGGCCGACAGGCTCTCGACATAGCGGCGCTGGCCCTCGGCATAGATCGTATCGAAGGCGAGGCTCGACTTGCCCGAGCCCGACAGGCCGGTGATGACGATCAGCTTGTCGCGCGGCAGATCGACGTCGACGCCCTTGAGATTATGCTCGCGCGCGCCGCGCACGGAAATATGGGTGAGCATGAAAGCAAATGTTCCAGATTTGTTCGCGGCGCGCAAGCGGTCGCCCCGGCTGTCGGGATAATCTGGGGCGGGGGCGGGCGATTCTCAAGCCGCGGCGCGTCGCTCATGCGACGGATATATATTAAGGGTTGCGCATCGCCTTCAGCCGGGCTTCTCTCCGGCGGGGGCCGCGGCACGGCTGTGCGCGACAGATGGGGGGGCGCGATGGAACCGGATCAGAAGAAGGAATGGATACGCACGGTCGCGCTCGCCGCGCTCTTCCTGGTGCTGGCATTGCTGTTCCTGCACGAGGTGATGGGCGACCCGATGAAGATGCCGTAGTGCGTGCCCGCGTCCGGAGCGGGTTCAGCGCGTCGCGCCGGGCTGCCACAGCAGGTCCCCCTGGCCGTTGCGGTTGAGGGTGCGGGCGAGGACGAACAGATGGTCCGACAGCCGGTTGATATAGGCGAGGCCGACCGGGTTGAGCGCAGCGCCGCCGCCATGCGCGGTCACCGCCGAGCGCTCGGCGCGGCGGGCGATCGTGCGGGCGAGGTGGATCGCAGCGGCCGCGGCTGCGCCGCCGGGCAGGATGAAGCTGCGCAGCGGCTCGAGCTCGACGTTCATCGCGTCGATCTCCGCCTCCAGCCGCTCGACCTGCGAGGGCAGGATGCGCAGCGACATTTCCGACGGCGCGAAATCGGGGCCGGGTGTGGCGAAATCGGCGCCGAGATCGAACAGCTCGTTTTGGATCCGGCCGAGCATCGCGCGGGCCGCCTCGGGCAGATCATGGGTCAGCGCGACGCCGATCGCCGAATTGAGCTCGTCGACATCGCCGATCGCGGCCATGCGCGGCGCCGACTTCGGCAGGCGCGATCCGTCGACCAGCCCGGTCTCGCCGGCATCGCCGGTGCGCGTATAGATCCGGTTGAGGCGGACCACCCTATTGGCGGCTCATCACCAGCAGCAGGATGATGAGGATCACCGCGATCGCCTGGAAGGCGATGCGCATCCGCATCATCTTGTTCTGCCTGAGCCCCGACTGGCTGACACCGCCGCTTTTGAGATCGGCTTCGGTCGTCTTGAGAAAGGCGATGATGCCCCGCACCAGCGCGACCACCGTCGCGACCATCGCCGCCAGGATGGCGAGGAAGAAGATCGTGTTCATACGAAGGGTTTAGCGCGCGGCGCGTCCGAGCGAAACCCATTTCCCCCGCCGGCGAACGGGGCAGAGGACCCGCGCAACATGCGGAGCAGCTCCGTCGGATCCGCTCCGTCTGCACGCATCGAGGCGAGGGTCGGCGAGCCGCGGCGCTTGGCGAGCCGTTCGCCGCCCGTGTCGGCGAGCAGCCGGTGATGATGATAGGCGGGGGTCGGCAGGCCGAGCAGCGCCTGGAGGAGGCGATGGACATGGGTGGCTGCGAACAGGTCCTCGCCGCGGATGACATCGGTCACCCCCTGCGCCGCATCGTCGACCGTCACGGCGAGATGGTAGCTCGTCGGCGCGTCCTTGCGGGCGAGGACGACATCGCCATGGAGTTCCGGCGTCGCCGGCACCTCGCCGGCATGCCTGTCGTGCCAGCTCAGCGGACCGACCCGCGCCGCCGCCTCCGCGACGTCGAGCCGCCAGGCGTGCGGCGCGCCCGCCGCCAGCCGCAGCTCGACCTGGTGGCGGAGCAGGCGCTTGCAGCTGCCCGGATAGATCAAGCCATAGGGTCCATGCGGCGCCGAGGCGCTGGCGCCGATCTCGGCGGATATCTGCGCGCGGGTGCAAAAGCAGGGATAGAGCAGGCCATCCGCGCGCAGCCGGTCGCACGCGGCGTGGTAGAGCGCCAGCCGCCCCGATTGAAAGACGATCTCGCCGTCCCAGTGCAGGCCCAGCCAGCGCAAATCCTCAACGATGCCCTCGATATGATCGTGCCGGCAGCGCCCCGCGTCGATATCCTCGATCCGCAGCAGGAAGCGGCCGCCCCGCGCCCGCGCGAGATCATGGGCGAGCAGGGCGGAGAAGGCGTGGCCGAGATGGAGGCGGCCCGTGGGACTCGGCGCAAAGCGGGAAATTAGCTCCGCGGCCATTGCGGCACTTGACGGAGAGTCGGCAGAAATGCTGTCATGACCATGTCACGCTTTCTCGCGAAAGGGTGGCCACGAGGGCGCGGCCGGTTCGGCCATAGGCGTTCCGGTGTGCGAACGGAAGGTCGGGGCGAGCGGCGAGGTCCTCCATCTCGTGCGGGAGGTCCGGTTCGCTCATGTACCACTCCGATCTCATGCGACATCCGGACAGTTGTCCGGCGCTCGTGCTCAACGCCGATTATACGCCGCTGAGCTATTACCCCTTATCGCTGTGGAACTGGCAAACCGCTATCAAGGCGGTTTTTTTGCAGCGGGTCGACATCGTTTCGCAATATGAGCGCGAGGTGCGCAGCCCCAATCTCACGATGAAGCTGCCATCGGTGATCGCGCTCCGCCAATATGTGAAGCAGTCCGAGCATCCGGCCTTCACTCGCTTCAACCTGTTTCTGCGCGACCGGTTCATGTGCCAATATTGCGGCGAGACCCGCGACCTGACCTTCGATCATGTGATCCCGCGCGCGCAGGGCGGCCGCACGACCTGGGAGAATGTCTCGACGGCCTGTGCGCCCTGCAACCTCAAGAAGGGCGGGCGTACCCCCAAGCAGGCCGGCATGCGCCTGTTCGAACCGGCGATCCGCCCGACGAGCTGGCAGCTCCAGGAAAATGGCCGCAGTTTTCCGCCGCATTATCTGCACCAGAGCTGGCGCGACTGGCTCTACTGGGATATCGAGCTCGAAGCCTGAGCCTCACAGCCCGATCGGGCGCGCGCCGCTCCATGAGCGCCGTTTGCAGCGCGTCCTGACGCACGATGCTGTCATGACCCTGACATTTTGCGCCGAAACGGACCGTTTCATATTGCCGTCGCGGCATGGCGGCCTTAATAAAGGTTAACGTCCTCGGGGGGAGGGCTCGCCACTATGGTGGCGTCAGGGGGGTATTCATGGTCTCGTCGCAAGTGGTCGTTCGCGGCGGCCCCGACCGCCGGCTGTCGCCGCGCGTGCGAGCCTCGGTCGATACCGTGATGCACAGCGCCGGCGTCGCCACCCGATCGCCGTGCCGGATCATCGACATCTCGGCGGGCGGCGCACGCCTGCGCCTCTACGAAATCCTGGCGCCCGAAACCTCGATCCAACTCGCGCTGCCCGGCGGCATGGTGGATGCCCGGATCGTCTGGGCCGATGGCCGCGAGGCGGGCTGCCGCTTCGAGCGCCCGGTCGACCAGACCATGATCGACCTGGTGCTGGCGAAGCAGCGCGGCGCGGAATAGACGCCCGGCGCCTCAATCCCGCGCCGGCAGTTCCCCGATCAGCTCGTGGAGCGCGCCCAGGCACTCCGCACCCAGCCGCTTCGACCGCTCGGGCGACCAGCCATGGACCGGGTCGGGAAGACCGGCATTGTCCTTGAACGGCATTTCGAGGGTCATCGCGACGCAGCCGAAGCGGTTCGCCAGCTGATTGGTCGACATCGACAAATTGGCCTTACCCTTGCCCGCGATTCCATAGCCATGCCGCGTCTGGAAGTCGGGTGTCCGCCGGGCGAGCGTATCGCGATAGAGGTGATAGAGCCGGCCCTGTTCGGCGGTCCAGTTGGGGATGCCCTCGAATCCGGCGATGAACACATGCGGGATCGCCTCGTCGCCATGGACGTCCATCGCCAAATCGACCCCGGTCTGCTCCATCCGGTTGAGCACGTGCACGACCTCGGGACTGCGCTCGAGCGTGGGGCCATGCCACTCGCGATTGAGGTTCACCCCCGCCGCATTGGTGCGCAGATGGCCGCGACGCGACCCGTCGGGGTTCATGTTCGGAACGATGTGGAAGGTGGCGGCGGCGCGCAGCGCCCGCGAGACCGGATCATGGCCGTCGATCAGCCTGTCCAGCACGCCTTCCATCCACCATTCGGCCATCGACTCGCCAGGATGCTGGCGGGCGTAGAGCCAGACCTGCCTCGGTCCCTCGCCGATCGTCAGCAGGTCGATATCCTGACCGTCGAGTGTCGCGCCGAGCCGCTCGTGGCGGACGCCCGGCGCGGCGGCGACGCGGCCGACGAGATCATGGTGGCGCTCCATCGAATAGGGCGCGAAATAGGCGATCCAGACGCTGTCGCCCTCGGGTGCGAAGGCAATGTCGAGCACGCCCGTGGCATAGCTGGTCGGAACGCGGAACCAACTGCGCCGGTCATAGGACGCGCAGGCGCGATAGCCGGGCCAGCCATCGGGATAGGCCGATCCACCCGCGTTCATGATGCGCAGCCGAAGCTTCTCGCCCTTCGCCCCGGTGACGCGGAAGTGGAACCACTGATAGAAGTCGGACTGGTGATCGCGGGCGATGGCGAGCTCGAAACTACCCCCGTCCTGCGCGATGACCTCGATATTGCCGCTGTCGAAATCCTTGCTGATGTCGATCGTCATTTCACCCTGATAGTCTCACCCGACCGGCCGGGGAAGTCCCCGAACATCGCCGAGGCCAGCCGCTGCACCGCAGCCTCGGGCTGGGCCGCGGGCGTGCCGTCGCGGGCGACCATATCGCTGCGGCCCTCCCAGATCACCGTCCCTTCCGAGCGGCGCTTGAGCTGGACCGAAAGCGTTGTCAGCACGTCCATCGGCTGACGGCCCTTGCCGATCGGAAAGCTGATCGCGCCGCCGAGGCCGACGCTGGTGCCGCCGTGCCATCCACCGCCCGATCCCCCGCCGAGGCCGATCGATAGCGACGAACCCTGCGCGGGGCCGGCCGGCCGCCACTGCCGCGTCACCTCGGTCACGGCGACGATCTCGGACTTGGCCAGATCGGGTGCGAGACCGAAGCCGAGCCGGTCGAGCTCCGCGCGGACGATGCGGGCATAGCTCTGAAATTCGAGATCCTTCGCGAGGCTCGGATCGCGCGGCTCGACCAGGACCTGGCCGGGAGCGATCGGCTGGCCGAGATGGAAACGGGTGACCCGCGCCTCGGGCAGCTGCGAAGCGCAGCCGGCGAGGGCGAGCGCCGCGCCGAGCAGCAGGGCCTGGGACAAAAACTTGGTCATCTTGGTCTTCCTCCCGGCGATGCCTAAGCATCGAAACGCAGCGGCAACGATTTGGCTGCATGGCTTTGTTAGCCTCGTAGCGCCCGCCTGCACAGCCAGCTATCCGGACCGTCCTCGCCCGGATCGATCGCCCGCTCGGCCCGGCGGATAGTGCCGCATTCCGACGCGCCCCGCTTCCGTGCCCGGCCCTGCCGTGGCTCCGCGGGCGCCAGGGCGAGACCCCGCTCATGCGAGGCGGCCAGGCGCCCGAGGGCAAAACCAGCTTGACTCGGCCGGTGCGCGCCCATAGGGGAGCGCCTCGATTTTCCACATTCAAGCTTAGAAAGCAGGCGCGTCGAGCCATGAAGATCCGCAACTCGCTCAAGTCCCTGAAGGACCGTCATCGCGACAACCGCGTGATCCGTCGTCGTGGCCGGACCTATGTGATCAACAAGACCAACCGCCGCTTCAAGGCGCGCCAGGGTTGATCGCGTAGCGGGCAGGCGCCCGCGCATCATTCATTGTTGACGAAAAGGCCGCGTCCGGGCTTTCGCCGGGCGCGGTTCTCTGTTGTCCGCCCTGCCCGGCGAGCCGATCTGTGGCCCGCAACCGCTGGCAAAGGAGGGAGGAAAGCTGCCGGCCGTTCCTGCTAGACTGGATCCGTTTCTGATTGAATCGGACCAAGTTACATTTTCTTTTGTTTGCCGTGATTTCCGATCCGGCAGATGTTTCCATCTGCCTCGAAATCACTCCAAGGAAGGTGGAATTCGAAACGCCGCTGGACATTCGGCGGCGAACCGTGGGAGCAATGTGAATCGATATCGCCCGGGGGGGTTGGATATATGGGTTCCAGGGGAGCACGGCTGATAGCGCTGGCGATAAGCTGGGCTTTGATCGGCATATGGGCGATGACGAGCGCCATGACCGCGGGCACGCCAGCCGACGAGCTTCCCGCCGGCATTGCGCTGTTCTACTTCGTCGCGGCGATGTTCCACGCCTGTGCAGCCGTCGGCGCGAAGCGCGCGGCGAAGCTGGTTTCCGCTGCTCTGCTGATCGCCCTCTTCGCCGAAGTGCTTAGCGTCCACAGCGGCTTCCCCTTCGGCGCCCATCAGCATGCCGCCGCGATTGGTCCGAAGTTCGCGGGCGCGCCGGTCCGGCTGATACTCGACTGGTTCGGCATCGCCTGGCCTGCCTGGCTGATCTCGAGGCTGGCGATCGGTACCGACCAGGGCGATTCGGCAATCTGGAGCCAGGTGGCGACCGCGTTGCTCACCGCGCTGATCGTGACCGGCGCGGACAGTGCGGGCGTGGCGATCGCATCGACGATACGCGGCTATTGGGCCTATGATCACCCCGGCGGCTTCTTCGGCGTGCCGCTTACCGACCTCGGAGGCTCGATTCTGACCGGCTTCGCCATCGGGCTCGCCTTGTCGTTCCTGGCGCAGCCAAAGCGCCTGCCGCCGCGCTCGGCGGGCTTGTTCTGGGCGCTGGCGCCTGCGTTCTGGATACTCTACGCGGCCCAATATGCGCTCTATCCGCTCGCGGGCCGGCCGCTTGCCGCCCCGCCGACCGTCGAACTGGCCGACCGGGTCTGGAGGATCCACGACATCTACGAGGCAGCAGCAGTCATCGCAGTGCTGACGATGCTACCGGTCGCGCTGCTCGCATTGGCGAGGCTCGGCCAGCGCACCGACCGCAGGGCCGGTGATGCAGCTGGACGTTCGCGGCGCGGTCGCGAGGCTCATGTGCTCGAGGATCCCGCGCCGACCGAAGCCTGATTTCAGAGCGCTGCACGTTTCATGAGCGCGGCGTCGTCGAGGATCGTAACCGCCCGCCCGCCGGGCAGCGCGATGATCCCGGCATCGCGCAGGCTCGTCATCTGACGGCTGGCGGTTTCGATGGTCAGCCCCAGCATCTCCGCCATCTCGCCGCGCGCCATCGGCAGATCGAAGGTGAGTGGCCCGTCCGGCGCGGCGCGACACCCGGTGGCCGCGGCTCGCCTTCCCATGTCGATCAGCAAGCGGGCGATCCTTTCGGCGGCGGAGGCGCGCGCCAGCATCGCCATCCGGCTGCGGGCATCGGCCAGTGCGTCGAGCACCCGCCGCAGCAGCAGCCGTTCCATCCGCGCATGATCGTTCAGCACCTGCTCGAATGGGCCGCGCGGGAAGAAGCAGAGCTCGGCATCGGTCAGCGCCGTTATGGTGAAATCGACCTCCTCGGCGAACGGCCGTCCTACGAAGTCGGCTGGATAGAGCAGGCCGACCACCTGCTCGCGCCCATCGGCGTCGGCGGCGACGAGCCTGAGCATGCCCGACAGCAGGTTCGCGCAGATGATGTTGGGATCACCCGCCCAGGCGATCGTCTCGCCGCGGCGGACGGTGCGACGCCGGCCCAGCCGGTTGAGCGCCTCGAGCTCGGCGTCGCTGAGACTGCCACACAGTGACCGGTCGCGGACCGCGCAATCTGCGCAGGAGCTGTTCATCCCCCCTCCATATCGCCTCGCGGCCGTAAAAAGAACGGCCTTTGATCGGCGTCAAAGCCCGGCAGCGCATCGCGGCGCATCGTCGATACCTCATCTGTCGGGAGCAACATCATGCTGGGTTTCATCGGCGATCACTTCTTCGTCATCCCGCTGGCCGGGGCCGCGCTGTTCATGATCGTGGTCGGCTTCGTCAGCATCGAGGACGCGCTGCGCCGGCATTGAAGCCGAGCGGCGGCGAGGGACGACCGCGGCAGCGCTTCGCTGCCATGATTTACCTCGCCGCAGCCGTCATCAACTCACGCTGAATCGCTACGGACCCTAGCCGGTTGTCACCCAGCCGCCTGCAAACGGGATGACCTGCCCGCATATGAAATTGCTGTTCTGCGAGGCCAGGAACAGCACGAGCTCAGCCTGTTCCCATCCCTCCGCGATGCGCTGCGACGGCACATCGCGCAGCACAGGTTCGCGTATTTCCGGCTTGTCCATCGCATTGAGCGGATACCCGCCATAGACGAAATTCTGGCCGATGGCGTTGATTTGCACATTATGCCGGGCGACCTCGGTCCCTGCGGCAAGGACGAGAGCATTCTGCGCTCCCCGGGCCGCCGTATAGGCGGAGGCAGCGGGGATCGCGCGTAATGGCGCCGCGCTGGTAACGACGATGATCTTGCCTTCGCGCCGTTCGATCATTTGCGGCAGGACGGCCTTCATGAATCGCATCGTCGGGTGGACGAGTGTGGCGAACATGTTCTGCCACGCCTGCTCGCTCACGTCCTGGATAGGAACCCGGCCCATCTTCGCCGGCAGCAGATTGACCACGAGCACATCAACGGTCCCCGCAGCGGCAACGATCCTCGCGGGGTCATCGGCATCGGCATACTGGCCCGTGTCGCGGATGACCTGGGCGCCTTCCATTTCGAAGCGCTCGCTGATCGCCGGACCCATGTAAATGTCGGCGCTGGTAATCAACACGGTGCGCCCTGCAAATCTGTTCGTACCCGTCATACGTTCTCTCCGTCGGCACGTTCATGAATGGCCATGACGTGCGCCCCGTTTCTCCGCCAGTCATAACTGGAGTCCGGGGTGGTCATGGTACCCTTGCAGGCATGGTTGCTTAACCCGCTTGGTGACGTGCTCCCCGGAAGCTCCGCCCGCCTGAGCTAGAGTCCTTCTTGAAGGAGGACGACGATGAGGCGCGGCAGATTCGGTGAGGAGCAGGTGATCGGCATCCTGCGGGAGCCGGAGGCCGGCGCGACGACCGCGGACGTGTGCCGCAAGCGAGGCCGCGGTTTGACCCATCCGATCGACCTTGTATTGGGCCATGAAGGGGTGGTGGGCTTTGATGGGAAAGGCACGCTCACAAGGCAAATCTCAGCCGCCCGCATACCCCTTCAGCTCATCCCCGGTCAGCCGGACGACATGGATCATGTTGGTCGAGCCCGGCGTCCCGAACGGCACGCCGGCGACGATGACGAGGCGGTCGCCGGCCTTGGCGAGGCCGTGGCGCAGCGCCATGCGGCGGGCCTTGCCGACCATCTCTTCGAAATTCGCCACATCCTTGGTCCGGACCGCATGACTGCCCCAGAGCAGGCCGATCCGGCGCGCGGTCGCGATCTTCGGGGTCAGCACCATCAGCGGAACCGCAGGCCGCTCGCGCGCGATCCGGCGCGCGGTCGAGCCGGACAGGGTGAAGCAGACGATCAGGCTCGCCGAGACGGTCTCGGCGATCCGGGCCGCCGCCTCGGCCAGCGCGTCGGCCGTGGTCGCGTCGGGGTGGGTCTCGGTGAAATGGATGCGCGCGGCATAGCCGGGATCGCTTTCGACCGAGACCGCGATCGCGTTCATCATCGCGACTGCCTCCTCGGGCCATTTGCCGCTGGCCGATTCGGCGGAAAGCATCACCGCGTCGGCACCGTCGTAAATGGCGGTGGCCACGTCCGACACCTCGGCACGGGTCGGGCTCGGCGATTCGATCATCGACTCGAGCATCTGGGTCGCGACAACCACGGGGCGGCCCATCCGCCGCGCCGCCTCGACGATCCGCTTCTGCATCGGCGGTACCCGCTCCGGCGGCAGCTCGACGCCCAGATCGCCGCGCGCCACCATTACCGCGTCGGCGAGTTCCAGAATCTCCTCGAGTCGTTCGACCGCCGCGGGCTTCTCGATCTTGGCGAGCAGCGCCGCCTTCCCGCCGATCAGCCGGCGCGCCTCTGCCACGTCTTCGGGCCGCTGCACGAAGCTCAACGCGATCCAGTCGGCACCATGTTCGCAGGCAAAGGCAAGATCGCTGCGATCCTTCTCGGTCAGGGCCGCCATCGGAACGATGACGTCGGGGACGTTCAGTCCCTTGTTGTTCGAGAGGGTTCCGCCGACCTCGACCAACGTCTCGACATGATCATGGCGCACCGTCTTGACGCGCAGGACCAGCTTGCCGTCGTCGAGCAGCAGGCGCGCGCCGGGCTGCAGCGCGTCGAATATCTCGCGGTGCGGCAGTTCGACCCGATGCGCGTCGCCCAGCGTCGACAGGCGGTCGAGCACGAAGGTCGCGCCGGTGACAAGCTGGGCCGAGCCATCGCGGAAACGGCCGACCCTGAGCTTGGGGCCCTGCAGGTCGAACAGGATCGTCGTCGCGCGGCCGAGGTCCTTTTCCAGCGTCCGGATCGCCTGGATGATCGGCAGCTTATCCTCATGGCCGCCATGGCTCATGTTGATGCGGAAGGCGTCGGCGCCGGCGAAGAGCAGCTTCGAGATCATCTCGGGCGAAGCGCTGGCCGGCCCGAGCGTCGCGAGCACGCGAACCTTGCGCGATCGGGGAGAAATCCGGGCTTCCACGTTGATTTTCCGCTCGCTCATCAGCTTCGGGAGGACTGCAGGACATAGGCGAAAGCCTGGCCGCCGCAAGCCTTTCCATCGCCGCAACGGCATTCTTCGTCGCGTCGGCGATTCGCCGGTTGAGTGCGGCGCGCGGTCGCTTTAGAGCCTCCTGCTCCAGCAGTTTCACGGGGTGAGCGAATCATGGCCGAGGCCGATATCAGCCAGGACAAGGGCAGCATCGCGGCGCAGGAGCTTCGGCTGTTCGTCGAGCGGGTCGAACGGCTCGAGGAGGAGAAGAAGGGGATCGCCGACGACATCAAGGAGGTGATGTCGGAGATGAAGGGACGTGGCTATGACACGAAGATCGTCCGAAAGCTGATTGGCATCCGCAAGAAGAAGAAGGGCGAGCATGAGGAGGAGAGCATGGTGCTCGAGACCTATATGGCGGCCTTGGGCATGATCTAGCTTTTCGTTTGCGCGCGCTTTTTTATTTACGCCCTCAAACGCCTGGCGCCCACGGCTCGCTTTGCGAGCCGATCTTCGGCTGCGAACTGCCCCCGGCAGTTCGCTGACCGCCTACGATCATCCGCCCTGCTTGGCTATCCTCGCATAAGCTCGGGCGCGCGTTCGCGCTTGCGGGACATATACATGTCCTGACGCAAAGCTTATCGTCGGAGTCCGACAGGGCTCCGCAAGCGCGAACGCGCGCCCGAGCTTATGCGAGGATAGCCGAGGTCGCGGATGCGACCGCCGGCGTTTGAGGCCAGACAAGAATGTCCACCTTCCAGATCGACACCGCAACCAGCCGCGCCAATCCGACCCCCGCGCCGATGAAGCGGCTGACCGTGCCGGCGATCCGCGCCGCGAAGGGCAAGCTGCCGGTGGTGATGCTCACCGCCTACACGATCCGCATGGCCCAGATCCTCGATCCGCATTGCGACATTTTGCTGGTCGGCGACAGCCTGGGCCAGGTGCTCTACGGCCTGCCCTCCTCGGTCCCCGTCAGCCTCGAGATGATGATCGCGCATGGCGCGGCGGTGGTGCGGGGCAGCTATCACAGCCTCGTCGTCGTCGACATGCCGTTCGGCTCCTATGAGGAGAGCCCCGAACAAGCGTTCCGCTCCGCCGCGCGCATATTGAAGGAAAGCGGCGCGGCGGCCGTCAAGCTCGAGGGCGGCGAAGCGATGGCACCGACGATCGCGTTCCTCGCCGCGCGCGGCGTTCCGGTGGTCGGACATGTCGGCCTCACCCCGCAAGCGGTCAACATCCTCGGCGGCTATGGCGCGCGCGGGCGGAGCGAAGCGGAACGGGCCAAGCTGCTGCGCGATGCCAGGGCGGTGGCCGACGCCGGCGCGTTCGCGATCGTCGTCGAAGGTGTCGTCGAGCCGCTGGCGGTGGAGATCACCCGCGCGGTCGAGGTGCCGACGATCGGCATCGGCGGCTCGGTCGAGTGCGACGGCCAGGTGCTGGTGATCGACGACATGCTCGGCATGTTCGACCGGGTGCCGCGCTTCGTTAAGAAATATGAGAATCTGGCCGACCGCATCGAGGCGGCGGTTGTCAGCTACGCCAGCGAGGTGCGCTCGCGTATGTTCCCGACGGCGGATCAGACCTACCAGCCCAAGGCATGACCGCTCCGTCCCAGCGTGGGGCGCTGTTCCGCGAGCGCGCCACGCTCAGGATCGCGGTCGACCCCTGCAACCGCGATCCGCGCGTTCCCATCGGCCCGGCAGGACGTCTCCAGTGGAGCATGTCCCCGTTCACCGGACATATCTATTGGCTATGGCACCCCGGCTCCGGCCTCGCTAAGAGAACCGCGAGCTTAATTCCGGAGACGATGCTTGGCCTCAACGCCACCCACCGATGAAGTCTTTCTGCGCGAAGTCGACGAGGAGCTTCGTCGTGACCGGATGCAGACGCTGTGGAACCGCTATGGCCGGCTGATGCTGGCCGCGGTGGGCCTGCTCCTCGCGGGGCTCGCAGCCTATCTGATCTGGAAAGCGCAGGTCACCAAGACCGCCGAGGCCGACAGCGAACAGCTCAGTGCCGCGATCGCCAACCTCCAGGCCAATCAGCCGACCGAGGCGGTCAAGAAGGTCGAGCCGCTGCTCGCCGACGGCAGCCACGCCTATCGGGTCGCCGCGACTTTCACCAAGGCTGCCGTCCACGGTCAGAAAAACGAGACCAAGCAGGCGGCGGCGCTCTATGCCCGCATCGCCGCCGACGATGGCGTGGCCCAGCCGTTCCGTGATCTCGCGCTGATCCGCCAGACGCTGATCGAGTTCGACGGCCTGCCGCCGCAGCAGGTGATCGATCGCATGAAGCCGCTGACGATCGAGAGCGGTCCGTGGTTCGGCACCGCAGGCGAGCTGACTGCCCTTGCGCTGATCAAGGCAAAGCGCCCCGCCGAGGCCGGGCGGCTGCTGGCGACCATCTCCCGCGACAGGCAGCTCCCTCCCACGCTGCGCCTGCGCGCCGCGCGCCTCGCCAACAGCCTCGGCGCCGATGTGGCCCTGCCGTCGGCCGCCGACAAGGAATGACCGGAATGAATCGCAAGCTTTTCGCGCTCGCCGCCGCCCTCGCGCTGGCAACAACGCTCGGCGGATGCGGGCTGTTCGGGCGGGGCGACGACAAGAAGCCGAAAACACCGGTGCTCGGCCAACGCATCGCGGTGCTCACCGCCGAGACGGGCGCCGAAGTCGACCCCGGCCTGGCAGGCGTATCGGTCACGGTGCCGGCCGAGCAGGTCAACAGCGAGTGGGCGCAACCGGGCGGCAACGGCCCGAAGTCGATGGGGCAGCTCGCGCTCGGACAGGCGCTCGACGTCGCCTGGGATCGCAAGATCGCCGGATCGAGCAAGCAGGCGCGAATCGGTGCGGGCCCGGTCGTCGGCGGCGGCAAGCTCTATGCGATGGACGTCAACGCCGTCGTCCATGCTTTCGATGTGAAAAGTGGCGCACCGCTGTGGCAAAGTACGCTGGCCGATAAGGACGGCAACAAGGCGGCACTGTTCGGCGGCGGTGTCAGCTATGACAATGGCAAGCTCTACGCCACGAATGGCGTCGGAGACGTAGCCGCCCTCGACCCCGCGACCGGCAGCCAGCTTTGGAAAGTGCGGCTGGGCGGCCCCCTGCGCGGCGCGCCGTCGATTGGTAACGACACCGTCTATGTGATGAGCCAGGACAATCAGCTGTTCGCGCTCAAGGCTGCCAATGGCGAGACCATCTGGTCAGCCAGCAGTACGCTGGAGAACGCGGCCGTCTTCGGGGCCGGGGCACCGGCGGTTGGCCAGGGCACCGTCGTCGCTGGTTTTTCGTCGGGGGAGCTTACCGCCTATCGCTACGAAAATGGACGTCCGGTGTGGCAGGATACGCTCGCGCGCACCAGCATATCGACGTCGGTCGCGACGCTGGTCGACATCGATGCCTCGCCCGTCATCGACCAGGGCCGCGTCTACGCGATCGGCCAGGGCGGTCGCATGGTCGCGATGGATCTCCTGACCGGCCAGCGGCTGTGGGAGTTGAACATCGCCGGCATCGAGACGCCCTGGGTGGCCGGAGAATGGCTGTTCGTCGTCACCGACGACGCCAAGCTGCTCTGCATCGCCCGCAACAGCGGCAAGATACGCTGGCTGACCCAATTGCCGCGCTACAAGAACGAGAAGAAGCGCAAGAGGCCGATCGGCTGGTCGGGACCGATCCTTGCGGGTGGCCGGCTAATCCTCGTCGCCACCGATGGCAGCATTCTCAACGTCGCGGTCGCGGACGGCCGGATCGGCAACGGCGTCCGGCTCGGCAAGACGATCTACGCGGCGCCCGTGGTGGCGGAAAACACGCTGTTCGTGATGACCGACGACGGCAGGATCGTCGCGTATAGATAAGCTCTTCTCGCTGCCCCTGGTCGCCGGGGGCCTCGGGTGCGACCTATCCGCGCTTCGAGACTAAACAAAAGGAGCCGGCCCCTGTATGGGGCGCCCAATGCCCAAACTTCCCACCGTCGCGATTGTCGGCCGGCCGAATGTCGGCAAGTCGACCCTGTTCAACCGGCTCGTCGGCAAGAAGCTGGCGCTGGTCGACGACCGTCCCGGCGTGACCCGCGACCGGCGCGAGGCCGATGCGACCCTGCTCGGTCTCGACTTCCGCATCATCGACACCGCCGGCTTCGAGACCGACGACGCCGAGACGCTGCCGGGCAGGATGCGCGCGCAGACCCAGGCCGCGGTACGCGATGCGGATGTCGCCCTGTTCATGATCGACGCCCGCGCAGGATTGATGCCGCTCGATGAGGAAATCGGACAATGGCTGCGCGGCGAGCGCACGCCGGTGGTCGTCATCGCCAACAAAGCGGAGGGCAAGGCGGCCGAGGCCGGCGTGATGGAAGCCTATGCGCTCGGTTTCGATACGCCGGTGCCGCTTTCGGCGGAACATGGCGAAGGGATTGCCGACCTGTTCGATGCCCTGCGCCCCTTCATCGAGCCGCCGGACGAGGAGGTGGATCCGCAGGCTGAGGCGGCCGAGGACGAGGAAGCGCTCGGTCCACTCAAGCTCGCGATCGTCGGGCGGCCAAATGCGGGCAAATCCACACTGATCAACCGAATATTGGGCGAGCAGCGGATGATCACCGGCCCCGAAGCGGGCATCACGCGCGATTCGATCGCCATCGACTGGAACTGGCGCGCACCCGACGGCAGCATACGCCCGATCCGCCTGATCGATACCGCCGGCATGCGCAAGCGTGCCAAGGTGCAGGACAAGCTCGAAAAGCTTTCGGTTGCGGACGGGCTACGCGCCGTCGATTTCGCCGAGGTCGTCGTTCTGCTGCTCGATGCGACGCTCGGGCTCGAGGCCCAGGATCTGCGCATCGCCGACAAGGTGCTCCAGGAAGGCCGCGCGTTGATTATCGCGCTGAGCAAGTGGGACATCGCGGAAAATCCTCCGGCGCTGTTCCAAGGCGTGAAGGCCGCGCTCGACGAAGGACTCGCGCAGGTGAAGGGTCTGCCGGTGCTCACTGTCTCGGGAGCGAATGGGCGCGGGATCGACCAGCTCCTGCAGGTCGCGCACGAGACGCGTCAGGCCTGGTCGAAGCGTATTTCGACCGGCCAGCTAAACCGCTGGTTCGAAAAGGCGATCGAGGCCAATCCGCCGCCGGCCCCAGGCGGCAAGCGGATCAAACTGCGCTACCTGACCCAGGCCCGGACGCGGCCGCCCAGCTTCGTGCTGTTCGGCACCCGCGTCGACCAGCTGCCCGAAAGCTATCGCCGCTACCTCGTCAACGGCATACGCCGCGATCTCGGCTTCGGCGCCGTGCCGGTGCGCCTGACGGTGCGCGCGGCGCGGAACCCCTTCGAGCGTTGAGCCCCCGGCGCATCGACGCGCGCGGCATGCGCTGCCCCTGGCCTGCGATCCGGCTCGCGCGCGCGATGCGCGAAGACGGCGAACCAATATGGCTAGCTGCCGACGATCCGGCGGCGCCTGCGGAAATCGCCGCGCTCGCCGCGGCACAGGGATGGCGGATCGAGCCGGGGGAGGCCGAAGGGACCTGGATCGTTCAGGCCGCGCCGCCCGCGAGCGGCTCAGACGAAGGTCTAACGATCCGAAAGGTTTAGCGGAAGAATAAGGGGAATTACGGGGAGCGGGCGACGGCGCGCGGTAACCTGACGTTTACGCTACCATCCTATACACAAGCCTGCGGCCAATGGGGCAAGCAGGGATTTGACATGGGTCACACGAACAACGAGGTGGTGAACTGGACGAGTTTCGACCAGACGCGCACGCTGATCGGAAACGAATTCGCCAAGATACTCGGCTATTATCGCGATGATGCCGCCAAGTGCGTCGTGGCGGTCGAGCAAGCCTATAAACTTCGCGATGCAGTCTCGATGGTCCGCCCTGCCCATACCCTGAAAGGCGACTCGCTCCAGTTCGGCGGCGAGGCCATCGGCCGGCTCGCCGAGCATATCGAACATACCGCGCGACGCTGCGTAGAGGAGCACCGCGCGCCCGATTCCCTGGACAACGACATCCAGCGCCTGCGCCCGCTGCTCATCGAGACACTCGGCGCGTTCGAGCGCGAGCTGGCCAAGTCGGCCGCCGCGACGCCGATGGCGCGGCGGTCCGTCGGTTTCGGCCGCAAGCAGGTGTAAGAGGGTCTTCGTTCAACCCGGCACACCGAACGTCTTCGTCTTGTCCTTCACGGCCGTGGCGCCAAAGGCACCCTGCCTCGGATCGATGTGATCCGGCGCCCAGGGCTCCGTCCGACAGACCCGATCCGCCGATCTTACTCTTCTGCAGCTTTGGACTGTAGCTGGATATAGTTCTGGATTCCCATCCGTTCGATCATCTCGAACTGCTTTTCGAGCATGTCGACATGCTCTTCTTCCGCTTCGAGGATAGACTGGAGCAGATCGCGGCTGCCATAATCGCGAACCTGCTCGCAATGGGCGATCCCCTCCTTCAACTGAGGGATCGCCTCATTTTCGAGCGCGAGGTCGGCCTTCAGCACCTCCTCGACCGTCTCGCCGATGCGCAGCCGGCCGAGCATCTGGAAATTGGGCAAGCCGTCGAGAAACAGGATGCGCGCCGCCAACCGGTCGGCATGTTTCATCTCGTCGATCGATTCCTCATATTCGGCTTTGGCGAGACTTTCGATCCCCCAGTGCTCGAGCATGCGATAGTGGAGAAAATACTGATTGATCGCAGTCAGCTCGTTCTTGAGCGTTTCGTTCAAGATTTCGATGACCTTCGCATCGCCCTTCATGACTGCCTCCAACAAAAAACCCGCAATCTATTTACGCTTGCATGTCGGTGATTGAAAGGATGCAAGTGAAAGTTTGTTCCCTGAAGGATGGATCTACGGCGCTACTTGCGACGGATAGTCATTCGCATCAAAGTTAATGCGCTGGCTCCAGGCACAAAAAAGGCCGCCCTTGGGCGGCCCTCGTCGAAAATGCGGAGACGCCCGTTCAGGCGGCCTCGACTTCCTCTTCGATGATCATACGGGCGAATGGCAGACATTGTCCGCAGCGGGGACGCCTGCCCAGCGATTCATAGGCGCTACGGGGGCAACCGGCGCCCTTGCGCGCCGCCTCGCGGACGTCCGACTCGCGGATAGCATTACAGATACAGACGACCATATAGAACCTCTCGAATCACCAGATAGCGCTATTGCGACTGACTATCAATAGTGATTCTCTGGGATATGTACCGGGTCGTTGTTGCGATGCAGCCGGTTGATCCCTAAAGCGCCCGCGATGAACCAGCGGACGCCCGAGCGCCGGACCCGGATCGCGGCCGCATTTGACCGCGCGTCCGACTATGACGACGGCGCCGTGGTGCAACGCGCGGCCGCACAACTGCTTGCTCAGCGCATAGCGGCAGCGGGCCTGCGGCCGGCTCCAAGGGTTCTCGAGATCGGATGCGGCACCGGTTTCCTGACCCGTGCGCTCGGGCCGCGCCTCGACCCCGCCGCGCGGTGGACGGTGAGCGACATCGCGCCCGCCATGCTCGACCGCGCCCGCGCCACGCTCGACCTCAAGGCCGATTTCCGCCTGATCGACGGCGAGGCGCTCCCGCCAGGGCTCGGGCCATTCGATCTGATCGCCGCCAATCTGGTCGTTCAGTGGTTCGACGACTTGCCCGGCGCACTCGAACGGCTGGCCGCGCAGACCGCATCGGACGGGCTGCTCGCCTTCTCGACAATGGCAGCGGGAAGCTTCGCCGAATGGACGGCCGCGCTCGGCGCGGAGGGCCTGGCGTCCGGTACGCCGACCTATCCCGACGCGGCGGCACTGGAGGCGATCACGCCTGCGGGCCTGGCAGCGGAGATCGGCATCGTCGACTTTCCCCAGCGGCTGTCCGCGCAGATGTTCCTGCGCCAGCTGAAGACGATCGGTGCTTCGACCCCGGCCCCAGGCTATCGCCCGCTGAGCGCGGCGGAGCTGCGCCGGGCCATCGCGCGCTTCGATGCGGGGCCGCAAATCCTGACCTATCGCGTTGCCTTCTGCTTGCTCCGCAATTAGCGACGCGAGCTTCGTCACTCCCCGATCATCACCTCGACCTCACCGGCCGCCATGCCCGAAAGCTGGAGCATATAATGGCCCGCGGTCAAATCATAATCGAGAGCCTTGCCCGCCACCGGCCGCTCGGCGGCCGCCGCTACCGCCTTGCCGTCGCGAACGACGTCGATCCAGCCCGGCGTGCCGATGACGACATGATAGCGCCCCGGCGCGTCGATATCGAAGGAGAGGATCGCGCCATGGTTGGCCGGAGCGTGCGCCAGCGGCGGGCGAACCGGAAAGGCAAGATCGCGTTGCGGGCTCAACCGCACGATTGCGGGCTCGCCGATGCCGATCGGTACCTCCGCCTGCGCGGGCGCCGTCAGCAACAGCGCCCACGTTGCGATTATCGTTCGCGCCCATCGCATTTCCGGTCATCCCTCCCCCGCCCGCGCCGCAGCCAGTTCCCGCGCAAGTTCGGCAACCAGTTCGGCCGCCGGCATCGCACGGGCGAGCGGCGCGCCCTGCCCCGCCCACAGCGCGCCGAAGCCCGGCTCTCCCCGGGCGCGCGCCGCCCTGTCGAGCGCCTTGGCGGCATCATAGGCGACCGGATAGTCGGGAAGCTCGGCAGGGTCGACGGGCAAGGCCGTGAAGCGGCTCGCGAGCGAACGCGCCGGACGGCCGGAGACCGCGCGGGTCATTTCCGTCGCGGCTCCGGACGCCAGCGCTTTGCGATAGGCGGCGTCCGCCGACGATTCGGCACAAGCGATGAAGGCGGTGCCGAGCTGGGCGGCCTCGGCACCGAGCACCAGGGCCGCGGCGACCCCCGCGCCATCCATGATGCCACCGGCCGCGATCACCGGCATGTCGAAACTTTTCACCAAAAGCCGGATGAGCACCATCGTACCCAGCTGTTGGTCGCACGCTTCTGGGTCGAACTGGCCGCGATGGCCGCCCGCCTCATAGCCCTGACCGACGATCGCGTCGATTCCCGCGCTCGCGCAGGCCCGCCCCTCCTCCACGCTGGTGACAGTTGCGATCAACGCGATGCCCGCGCCCCGCAGCGCGGCGATGCGATCCGCGGGGGGCAAGCCGAAGTGGAAGCTGACGATCGGCGGCCGGGTCTCGATCAGCAGCTCGAGCATCGCATCGTCCTCGACGAAGCTCGAGTAGATCTCGTGAAGCCCGGTCGGCGCCACCGCACCATGAGTGGCGAAAAGCGGCGCGAGGCGAGCGAGCCAAGCCGCCTCCCTCGCGGGGTCCCGCCGTGCAGGGCGGTGGCAGAAGAGGTTGACGTTGAACGCGCGATCGGTAGCGCCGCGCACCGCATCGATCATCGCGCGAGCCCCGCGGGCGCCAGCCGCGCCGACGCCGATCGAGCCGAGCCCGCCCGCATTGGACACGGCTGCCGCCATCTCGGGCGTGGATACGCCGGCCATCGGTGCCTGGATGATCGGCAGTCTTATGCCGAAGCGAGGGAGAATGGGCTCCACGGGATCACCAAAGGACAATTAAGAGCGCGGACGGTCCCGATCATCAGCCGCTGTTCCGGAGCGCGGTGGCGATAGCATTGATCGAGAGCTGAATGCCCTCGCGCACGCGCGGATCATCCTCGCCGGCACGGTGCCGCTTCAGCAGCTCGATCTGAAGCAAATTCAGCGGCTCGATATAGGGCAGGCGCAAGCGGATCGACTGATCGAGCGACGGATTCTTCTGGAGCAGCCGCGTCTGCCGGGTGATGGCAAGCAGACTATCCTGCGCCATCTGCCATCCCTCGCGGATCCGTCCGAAGATCGCCTTGCCCATCGACTGGTCCTGGACCAGCGCCACATAGCGCTCGGCGATGTCCATGTCCGATTTGGCAAGCACCATTTCCAGATTGGCCAAGGTCGACTGGAAGAACGGCCATGCCTCGAGCATCTCGCGCAGCAGCCCGATGTCCCTAAAGCCCTGAAGCCCCTGGCCCACACCGAACCAGCCCGGCAGCATCACCCGCGCCTGCGCCCAGCTGAATACCCAGGGAATTGCCCGCAGATCCTCAATCGCGTCGCTCTTCTTGCGGCTCGCGGGACGCGATCCGATCTTGAGGTCGGCGATCTCGGCGATCGGCGTCATCTGCCGGAAGACCGTGCGGAAGCCCTCGGTCTCGTAAACCAGCCCACGATAGGCGGCGAACGCGCGATTGGAGATGTCCTCCATCGCCGAGAAAAAGCGCTGGGCGTCATCGGGCTTGAGCGCCGGCCGTTCGAGGCTGGCGAGCAGCGTCGCCGACGCCATCGCCTCCAAATTGGCCGCAGCGCTTTCGCGCGTGCCATATTTGGCGGCGATCACCTCGCCCTGCTCGGTGATGCGTATGCGCCCCTGCACCGTGCCCGACGGCTGCGCGAGGATGGCGGCGAAACTCGATCCTCCGCCGCGGCCCACCGCGCCGCCACGGCCATGGAACAGCTGGATCGCGGTGCCGGCCTCGGAAAAGACCTGCTTCAGCGCGCTCGACGCCTGGTGCAGGCTCCACACCGATGTCAGATAGCCGCCGTCCTTGTTCGAGTCCGAATAGCCGACCATGACCTCCTGATAGCCGCGCGCGGCGGTCGTCGCGGCGACCTCGGGGAGGCCGAACCAGCGTGTCATGACCTCCGGCGCGCGCTGCAGATCGCCGATCGTCTCGAACAGCGGCACCGCCATGATCGCGGCCGAAGGGGGATCGCCGGGGACATAGAGCCCCGCCTCCTTGAGCAGTATATTGACCTCGAGCATGTCCGAAACACTTTCGGCCTTCGAGATCAGATAGGTGGTGATGGCCTGAGGCCCGTAGAGCCTGTGCGCTTCCGCCGCCGCCTCGACGATGGCCAACTCGGACAGCGTCTCGTCCTCATAGGCGCCGAACGGCGTGCGCAGCAGGCGCTTCGACGCCAGCTCGCTCCTGAGCAGCCCTACCCGCGCGTTCTCATCGAGCTTCAGATAATCGGCCTCGACGCCCGCGACCCTGAGCAGATCAGCGACGACGCGCTCATGGACGTCGGCATTCTGGCGCATGTCGAGTGTGGCGAGATGGAAACCGAAGGTCTCGACCGCGCGGATCAGCCGGCCGAGCGATCCGCTTCCCGAGAGCGATCCGGCGCCGGTGCGGTTGAGCGCTTGGGCGATCTCGACCAGATCGGCGCGCAGCGCTGCCGGATCCTGATAAGGCCCGTCCTCGGCTACGGTGGAAGGCAGCCGCGCCGGCGGGCGCCCGGTCAGCTGCTCATAGGTCTTCGAAAGCCGCGAGTAGATGCCGGTGATCGCACGCCGATAGGGTTCGTCGCTACGGGTCGAGCTCTTGTCGCCGGAGGCTTCGGCAAGCTTCTCCACCTCCCAGGTCACCTCGGCGATCTCGGTCGAGATCGACAGCTCGGCGCCTAGCTCGTGAAGCTCGCGCAAATAGTAGCCGAGCACCGTCTCCGCCGCGCGAGCCAAAGCGAAGCGCAGCGACTCGGCGTTGACGAACGGATTGCCGTCGCGATCTCCGCCGATCCAGGTGCCGGGGCGTAGAAAGCTCGCCGGCCGGTGGCCGAGCGCGCGCTGCCAGCGCGAATAGAGCGCGGGCAGCGTCGGCAGAAAGATATCGCGCAGATAGGCGAGCGCGGTTTCGACCTCGTCGGCGACGTAAAGCCGCTCGCGGCGCAGCGGCCGGGTCTGCCAGAGTAGCGCGATCTGGCGATAGATCGCCTGGTCGATCAGATCGCCATCGGCAGTCTCGATGCGACCGATATCCTTGAGGATCATCAGATCGGCGATTTTGTTGCGATGATCGATCATGCTCTTGCGCCGCACCTCGGTCGGGTGGGCGGTGAGCACCGGCGCGACGAGCGCGCCTTCCAGCATCGACACGGCATCGGAGCGCGAAATGCCGGCCTTCTCGAGCCGATCGAGCGCGGCAGCGACATCCGCACCCGGTTCGGTCGCCGATCCCTGGCGGTCCTCGGCCAGATTGGCGAGCATCGAAAAGAGCATGAACCCGCGCACGAAGGCGAGCGTGTCGTCGAGGCTGAGTGCGCCGAGCCCGGAGTCGATGTCATGCGCGCCGACGATACCGCGCGCGCGGTCGACCGAGGCCGAGCGGATATATTCGATCCGCCGAAAGAGCTGCTCGCCTCCAAAGGCCTTGATGACGTCGCCGAGCAGGCGGCCGAGAAAGCGGATATCAGGGTTCTGCGTGATCGGCGGAGCGCTAGACATTAGTCGATGCTGCGCCGCAATAAATGCGAGGTCAATGGATTTCGCGAGCTCGTCGCCGTCGGCGAATCATCGGAAGAGCTCATCGAGAAAGTCCGTCATCGCCTGCCAGCTCCGGCGATCGGCCACCGCGCTGTACATGCCCTCGCGCGCCGGGTTGGTGAAGGCGTGGACCGTATGTCCATAAGCGTGGATCTGCCAGTCGACTTTCGCCTCGGTCAGCTCGGTGGCCAGCGCCAGCAGGCTGTGCGGCGGCGCGAGCGGATCGTCCCAGCCATGGAGGACGAGGATCTTCGCCTTGACGTCGCCGTTGGGGAAGGGCGGCCGGTCGCACAGGCCATGGAAACTTATCACCCCGCCAATGTCGGCCCCGCTCCGCGCGAGATCGAGCACGCATTTTCCGCCGAAGCAAAAACCGATCGCCGCGACCTTCGAAGCATCGGCGGGTGCACCGACGTCGCGGGCGACCCGCAAAGACGCGAGCAGCCGCTCCCTCAGCGTCCCCCGGTCGGCGTCCAGCGCGTCCATCGCCGCCCGGGCCTGTTCGGCATTCTGCGGCCAGTGGCCGACACCATAGAGATCGAGCGCGATCGCGACATAACCGAGCTCCGCCAGGCTGCGCGCCTTGGCCTCTTCGAAGGCGGTGCGGCCCATGAAGGTGCCGGCGATCAAGATGATCGGCCGAGGCCGGGGGTCGTCATCGTCCCAGGCGACATAGGCTTCGAAATGGCGGCCATCGTGCTCGTGGCGGAGGGCTTTGTCGGCTATCGGCATGTCGGACGGCTCCGTTTATCGGCGGCGCGATTCTTGAAGCCTCGGCCGCGCAATGCAAGGGTGACAGCGCTGCGCTTGCCGCTTAAGAGGCGCGTTCCGTTGCGACGAAGAGGAAATGATGCCGCGCCTGGTCCTGATCCGCCATGGTCAATCCGCCTGGAATCTGGAGAATCGCTTCACCGGCTGGTGGGACGTCGACCTGACCGAACTGGGCGCCGCCGAGGCCAAGCAGGCGGGCGAACTGATGGCGGCCAAGGGAGTCGACTTCGATTGCTGCTTCACCAGCTTCCAGACCCGCGCGATCAAGACGCTGAACATCGCGCTCGAGGCAATGGGAAGGCTGTGGCTTCCGGTCGAGAAGGACTGGCGGCTGAACGAACGTCATTATGGGGGCCTGACCGGCCTCGACAAGGCCGAGACCGCCGCCAAGCATGGCGATGCGCAAGTCAAGATCTGGCGCCGCAGCTTCGACACGCCGCCGCCGCCGATCGATGCCGGCAGCGACTATGATGTCGGCAGGGACCGCCGCTATGCCGGGATCGCGATACCAGCCACCGAAAGTCTGAAGGACACCATCGCGCGGGTGCTGCCCTATTGGGAGGCCCGGATCGTTCCCGAGTTGAAGGCCGGGAAGCGCGTGCTGATCTCCGCCCATGGCAACTCGCTGCGCGCGCTGGTCAAGCATTTGTCCGGCATTGCCGATGACGAGATCACCGAGCTGGAGATCCCCACCGGCCAACCGATCGTCTACGATCTGGCCAACGATCTGACGGCGAAGGACCGCTATTATCTATCGGAACGGTGAGATAGATCCTCCCCGGCACGGGGAGGGGGACCATGCGGAGCATGGTGGAGGGGGCGTGCCGCAGGCGTTTCGTCTGCCGAGGCCCCCCTCCACCACTCTTCGAGCGATCCCCCTCCCCGTTCCGGGGAGGAATGGGAGGGACCAATGACCGAGCCATTGATCGGGATCATCATGGGCAGCCGCTCCGACTGGGAGACGATGCGCCACGCCGCCGAGACGTTGGACGCACTGGGCGTGCCGCACGAAAAATTGGTCGTATCGGCCCACCGCACCCCGGATCGTCTCTATGATTATGCCAGGACGGCAGCGGAACGCGGGCTCAAGGTGATCATCGCCGGCGCGGGAGGGGCGGCGCACCTCCCCGGAATGACCGCGGCGATGACCCGGCTGCCGGTGCTCGGTGTACCCGTCGAGTCCAAGGCGCTCCAGGGTGTCGACAGCCTGCTCTCGATCGTTCAGATGCCGGGCGGCGTTCCGGTGGGAACTCTGGCGATCGGCAAGCCCGGCGCAATCAATGCCGGCCTGCTCGCCGCGGCGATCCTCGCGACCGGAGACGCTGCGCTGGCCAGGCGCCTCGACGCCTGGCGCGCGCGCCAGACAGCCGACGTCGCGGTCGATCCCCTTGACTAGGGTCATCGCGCCGGGGGCGACGATCGGCATCGTCGGCGGCGGCCAACTTGGCCGGATGCTGAGCATGGCCGCGGCCAATCTCGGCTACAGGACCGCGATCTATGCCCCCGAACCGAGCGGGCCGGCCGCCGACGTCTCATCCCGATGGGTCCAGGGCGACTATGACGATCTCGATGCGCTCAAGACGTTCGCAGCGACGGTCGACATCATAACTTACGAGTTCGAGAATATTCCCGTCACGCCGCTGGAAGCTCTGCGCGTGCCGCTCGCGCCGCATCCGCGCGCGCTGGCGACGGCGCAGGACCGCGCGACCGAGAAGGCGTTCATCCAGGCGATCGGCGGGCGGCCCGCGCCATGGGCGATCGTGTCGAGCCGCGACGACCTCGATGCGGCGGTCCGCCAGGTCGGTGCGCCGGCAATCCTCAAGACCCGGCGTTTTGGCTATGACGGCAAAGGCCAGGCGCGGCTGAAGGATATTGCCGACGCCGACGAGGCCTGGGCGTCGCTCGCCTGGGAAGCATGCGTGCTCGAAGGTCTCGTCGCATTCGAGTGCGAATTCTCGATCCTGATCGCGCGCTCTGCCGATGGCGCCACCGCGATCTGGGATCCCGTGCTCAATGTGCATGAGGACGGCATCCTCGCGCTCTCGACCATCCCCGTGGCGCTGGGCGCAGAGACCGAGGCGGCCGCGCGCGCGCTGGCGGAGAAGATCGTCGCCGAACTCGACTATGTTGGTGTGCTGGCGATCGAGTTTTTCGACACCGCGACCGGCCCGGTTTTCAATGAAATGGCGCCCCGCGTCCACAATAGCGGCCATTGGACGATCGAAGGTGCCGTCACATCACAGTTCGAGAACCATATCCGCGCGATCTGTGGCCTGCCGCTCGGATCGACCGCGCGCGCGGCACCCCGCATCGAGATGCGCAACCTGATCGGCGAGCAGGCGGCCGACTGGGACATGATCCTGTCAGACCCGGCCGCGCATCTCCACCTCTATGGCAAGAGCCAGGCACGGCCGGGCCGCAAGATGGGGCATGTGACGAAGCTGTTCCTCGACTGAGAAAAGCGGCGGCGATCCGGTGATGAACGAGGGTTCGGAGGAGCCCGGTCGCCGTACCGCACGCGCCCACGAGCGCGACATCACAGCGCGGCGACCCTGGACCAGTTCGCCACCGGCGTTTGATCGCAGATGGCGGACGGCATTCGAAGCCGATGCGAACCTGCAACGGCGCCGTTTATTTCCTTGCCAGCTGTCCGCGTGCCGCACCCGCCGGATAGGCGGCGTTGTGGACATTGACGTAGAAATCGGCCGGTTTCGCGACCAGATCGGCCGCCTTGGTTTTGTCGATCGCGATGCAATGCTCGCCCGCGCCGAGCTCGGTCAGCGGAACGAAGACCGGCCCGTTCTTGCCGGCCGCACCGCTGTGGATATGCGCCATCGTAGGCACGTCGATTCCGGACCAAGTCAAGGTGTAGCAGAGCTGTTGCTTGCCGGGGATCAGCCGGCCGGCGAAGCTGCCGGCGCCATCGGGATCGCCCTTGCCGGCTACACCCTGCGCATCGACCTCGCTGGCGCCGCTCAACGTCGCGGCAAGCTTAGCGCCGCCGGCCTCCCCTGCGACTGCAGGTGTGCCGGCGAAGCCAAGGGCGAGCGTCGCAGCCAGCATCATCGGAACAGATGGAAAAGATGCACGCATGGGTCGCTCCTTCTTGCAGCCCCCGCCGCGCCTGCAAGATAGACGATCCGGGCGCCGCCGCGAAGAGCGCGCGAGACGTGCGGGCTAAGCGCGCCGCACACCGCTCATTTCGGCCCTGCCGAAGGCGCCCATCGTGACCGTGCCATGCAGCCGGTCACCCTCGATCCGTGCTTTGCCCACCAATGTCATCCGCATCGGCTTTTCGGTCGGCATCTTCCAGATCAACCGGTCGCCGTCGATACGGCCATCGACCACCGGCAATTCGCCGACGTCCGCGACATTGGTCCCCGTGAAGCGAGCACCGTCGCGGACGATAGTGAAGACCGACCTCTGCTCCCCGAACGAGGCGCGGGTGACGCAATCCCAGACTTCTGTCGTCATTTGCCCGGAGCCAGCCTTTCGACCGGGAGGCCCAGCTGCCTCAGCTGCGGTTCGACCTTGGCGGCATCGCCGACGACGACCCAGATCAGCCGATCGGGATGGATCGCCTCACGCGCGGCCTCATCGAGATCGGCCGCGGTCAGCGCACGATAGCGCGCGGGCAACTTGTCGAAATAGTCGTCAGGACGATCGAGCGTGTCGATCTGGACCAGGGCGCCGAGCAGGTCGCCGGAGGTCTCGAACGATCCCGGCAGCGACCGGATCTGATTGTTCATCGTGCGCTGCAATTCCTCGTCGGTCACGCCTCTGCTACTCAGGAACGCCCTGATATCCGCGATCGCTGCGGCGATCGACGCGCCGGTCTTGTCGGTCTGTACCGGGGCCACGAGGTAGAAGGGCATCGTCTCGCGGGGCTGCTGGGCGACGGTCGAGACGCCATAGGCCCAGCCCTTGGTCTCGCGCAGATCCATGTTGAGCCTCGAGAGGAAGCTGCCGCCGATCACCTCGTTAGCGGCGATCAGCGCGAGTGGATCGTCGGTTCCGCGCGTGCCGAGCAGCTGCCCCGCCATGATATAGCTTTGCGGGCTTTGCGGGCGATCGATCAGCACGATCCGAGCCGGCCGAGCCATTTGGTCCATCCGGAAAACCTTGGTCCCCCTGGCGGCGGCCGGAGCCCTCCAGGCGCCGAAACGCGCCTCGAGCAGCGGTTTCAGCTCGGCGAGCGTGGTATCGCCGGTGACGAAGATCCTCGCGTTGTCGGGACGTATCCAGGCATTGTGGAAGCCGACCAGATCGGCGCGCGTGACCGCCTTTACCCCCGCCTCGGTGCCGTTCCCCGACATCGGCACGCCATAAGGATGGCTGGGGCCAAACAGTAGGGGCGGCAGCGTGCGACGTGCCAGCCCGCGGGGCTGAGCGTTCTCGGCGGCGATGCCGGTCAGGATCTGGTTGCGCAGCCGCTCGATCTCGGCCGGCGCGAAGGTCGGCCGCTGGATGATGTCGGCGAGCAGATCGAGCGAGGCGGCCAGATTGGCCTTGAGCGCGAACAGTGCGACGCTGGTGCGATCCATCGAGGCGGACGAGCTGATCTGCGCGCCCAGCCGCTCTTGCGCCTCGGCGATACCGATCGAATCGAGCTTGCCGGCGCCCTCGTCGAGCAGAGCCAGCATCAGCCCCTGCGTGCCGAGCTTGGTTTTCGGATCGGCGGCATGGCCGGCGTCGAAACTGATGGAGAGACGCACGGTGGGCACCGTGGTCCGCCGGGCGAAGACCACCTTGATCCCGTTGGACAAGGTCGTCCGTTCGATCTCCGGAAATTTGAGGTCGCCGATCGCCGCGACCGCGGGCGGCTTCGTCCGGTCGACGTCGGCGAGCGAAATGACCGGGGCGGCGGCGGCCTCGAAACGCGGATCGCGATAATAGCGCGGAGCCATGCCGCCCCTGCCATCGACCGCGCTGCCGCCGGCCACCGCCATGTCGGACGCCGTGCGATCGCCGGGTTCGACCATGAGGCGGAATCCGGGACGGCCGAGCCATTTCTCCACGGCGGCCTTGACGCTCGCCGGCGTCACGGCGGCGGTCGCGGCGAGATCCTTCTTATATTTCTCCGGATCGTTCGAATAGACAGCGCCCTCGGCAAGCGTCACCGCCTTGCCGCTGAAGCCGCCGACCCGCTCGAGACCGGCGATCTCGCCGGCCAGCTGGCGGGTGGCGGCGCGCTTGACCTCGTCCGCAGTCGGACCATCGCGGACAAAATCGGCAATCAACGCGTCGAGCTGCGCCGCCGCCGTCTTCGGATCGACCCCTGGCCGTACATCGGCCGTTATCTCCACCAGCGAGATTTTCTCGAAGGCCTGGACGGTTGCCGATACCGCCACCGCGCTCTTCTGCTTGCGGACCATGGCATTGTCGAGCCGCGACGAGGCGAGGCCGCCGAGCACGTCCATGCCGATGTCGAGCGGCACGAGATCGGCGTCGTTGAGGCCCGGAACCACCCAGTTGCGATAGATCCGCGTCGTGGCGACACGATCCTTCATCACCTGCTCGACCGGCGCCTCGAGCACCGGCACCGTCACCGCCGGCCGGGCGGTTTCCGGACCACGCGGAATAGCGCCGAACCATTTCTGCACCTTGGCCCGGGCGGTAACCGCATCGATGTCCCCGGCCAGGACCAGCACCGCATTGTTCGGACCATAATGCGCGCGAAACCAGGTCTTCACATCGTCGAGGCTCGCGGCGTCGAGATCGGCCATCGAGCCGATCGTCGAATGTCGATAGGGATGCCCGTCGGGAAAGAGCGCCGCGAGTTGCGCATATTCGACCAGGCCATAGGGCTCGTTATCGCCCTGCCGCTTCTCGTTCTGGACGACGGCGCGCTGGTTGTCGAGCTTGGCTTGGTCGATGGCGCCGAGCAGGTGTCCCATGCGGTCGGATTCGAGGAACAGGGTCAGGTCGAGCGCGCCGGTCGGCACCGTCTCGAAGTAATTGGTCCGATCGAACCAGGTCGTCCCGTTGAGGTCGGTTGCACCGACCGACTCGAGCGGCTTGAAGAAATCGTCGTTCGCATTCTCCGATCCGTTGAACATCAGATGCTCGAACAGATGGGCAAAGCCGGTCTTGCCCTGCGGCTCGTCCTTCGAGCCGATATGGTACCAGACCGATACGGCGACGATCGGCGCCTTGCGGTCGGTATGGACGATGACGCGCAGTCCGTTGTCGAGGGTGAAGCTGGCATAGGGAATGTCGACCGCCTTCACGAGGTCGGCGATCGGCGCCGGCTCGGCGGCGGGCAGCGCCGAGGTGAACATGGTCGCCAGCAACAGGGCGGCCATGGGACGGAACAGGCTGCGACGCATGAGGAACTTTCCGGATGGGGGAGAATGGGCCGACAGTCTAGCTTGCGGTGCAGAGGGCGCAATGAGCGAGTGAGACGGTTCGAGTTGCATGGGCGCTTTTCCACGCCGCTTCGCGCAGCTGGAAGACCGGCCGCAGCGATCACAAACGGAAACAAAACTCTAGGGATGCAACACTTGTGTTGTAAATAAGTCACACTATATCGCGCCGATTAGGACAGGGACCAGATATGAACCTCGAAAAATTCACTGACCGTGCCAAGGGCTTCCTCCAGTCGGCGCAGACCGTGGCGCTGCGCATGAACCACCAGCGCATCTCCCCCGAGCATCTGCTGAAGGCGTTGCTCGAGGACGAACAGGGCATGGCGTCGGGCCTGATCAAGGCGGCGGGCGGCGATGCCGCCACGGCGCTGCGGGAGACCGACGCGGCGCTCTCCAAGGTGCCCGCGGTGTCGGGAAGCGGCGCGCAGGCCACGCCCGGTGTCGACAATGACCTGGCCCGCATCCTCGACCAGGCCGAGCAGATCGCCCAGAAGGCCGGCGACAGCTATGTCACGGTCGAACGGATGCTGCTCGCGCTGGTGCTGGCTTCGACAAGCGCGGCAGGCAAGGCGCTGGCCGCGGCCGGCGTGAAGGCGGAAGCGCTCAACGGCGCGATCGAGGCCCTGCGCGGCGGGCGCACCGCCGACACGGCAAGCGCAGAGGACCGATATGACGCGCTCAAGAAATTCGCGCGTGACCTGACCGAGGCGGCGCGGGCCGGCAAGCTCGATCCGGTTATCGGCCGGGACGAGGAGATACGGCGCACGATCCAGGTGCTGGCCCGGCGCACCAAGAACAACCCAGTGCTGATCGGCGAGCCGGGCGTGGGCAAGACCGCGATTGCCGAAGGGCTGGCGCTGCGTATTGCTAATGGCGACGTGCCCGACGGCCTCAAGGACCGCAAGGTCATGGCGCTCGACATGGGCAGCCTCATCGCCGGCGCCAAATATCGCGGCGAGTTCGAGGAGCGGCTGAAGGGCGTGCTCGACGAGGTCCGCCAGGCCGAGGGCGACATCATCCTGTTCATCGACGAGATGCACACGCTGATCGGCGCGGGCAAGTCCGAAGGGGCGATGGACGCCGGCAACCTGCTGAAGCCGGCGCTCGCGCGCGGCGAGCTGCATTGCATCGGCGCGACCACGCTCGACGAATATCGCAAATATGTCGAGAAGGACGCGGCCCTCCAGCGCCGCTTCCAGCCCGTGTTCGTCGGCGAGCCCACGGTCGAGGACACGATCTCGATCCTGCGCGGGCTCAAGGAGAAATATGAGCTGCACCATGGCGTGCGGATCACTGACGGCGCGATCGTTTCCGCCGCCACGCTTTCCCACCGCTACATCACCGACCGCTTCCTGCCCGACAAGGCGATCGACCTGATGGACGAAGCGGCCTCGCGGCTGCGTATGGAGGTCGAATCGAAGCCCGAGGAGATAGAGAATCTCGACCGCCGGATCATCCAGCTCAAGATCGAGCGCGAGGCGCTGAAGAAGGAAACCGACGCCGCCTCCAAGGACCGGCTCGGCGCGCTCGAAGCCGATCTGGCCGATCTGGAAGAGCAGTCGGCCGAGTTGACGACGCGCTGGCAGGGCGAGAAGGACAAGATCAACGCCGAAGCGAAGATCAAGGAGCAGCTCGACGCGGCGCGGCTGGAGCTCGATCAGGCGCAGCGGCGCGGCGATCTCGCGCGCGCGGGCGAGCTCAGCTACGGCGTCATTCCCAATCTGGAAAAGGCGCTCGCCGAGGTCGAGGGCGCGACCGAGGGCGCGATGCTGCGCGAGGAGGTCACCGGCGAGGATATCGCGGGCGTGGTCGCGCGCTGGACCGGCATCCCGGTCGAGCGGATGCTCGAAGGCGAGCGCGAAAAACTGATGGCGATGGAGGCCGAGCTCGGCAAGCGGGTGATCGGCCAGACCGACGCGGTCGCGGCGGTCGCGCGCGCGGTCCGCCGCAGCCGCGCGGGCCTCCAGGATCCGAACCGTCCGCTCGGCAGCTTCCTCTTCCTCGGCCCGACCGGCGTCGGCAAGACCGAGCTCACCAAGTCGCTCGCCGAATTCCTGTTCGACGATTCGGCGGCGATGGTGCGCATCGACATGAGCGAGTTCATGGAGAAGCACAGCGTCGCCCGGCTGATCGGTGCGCCGCCGGGCTATGTCGGCTATGAGGAAGGCGGCGTGCTGACCGAGGCGGTGCGGCGCAGGCCCTATCAGGTCGTGCTGTTCGACGAGGTCGAGAAGGCGCATGGCGACGTTTTCAACGTCCTCCTCCAGGTGCTCGACGATGGGCGGCTGACCGACGGCCAGGGCCGCACGGTCGATTTCTCGAACACGCTGATCATCCTGACGTCGAACCTCGGCAGCCAATATCTGTCGAACCTCGCCGACGGGCAGGATGTCGATAGCGTCGAAGACCAGGTGATGGAGGTGGTCCGAGCCCATTTCCGGCCCGAATTCCTCAACCGGCTGGACGAGATCATCCTGTTCCACCGGCTGGGCCAGGAGCATATGGGCCCGATCGTCGACATCCAGGTCGGCCGGGTCGCCAAGCTGCTCAAGGATCGCAAGATCAAGCTCGAGCTCACCGACGGCGCGCGCGCCTGGCTCGGCCGGGTCGGCTATGATCCGGTCTACGGCGCGAGGCCGCTCAAGCGGGCGGTGCAGAAATATCTGCAGGACCCGCTCGCCGATGCGATCCTCAAGGGGGAAGTGCCCGACGGGACCACGTTGAAGGTCGACGAGGGTGACGGGAAGCTCGAGCTGAAGGCCGAATGACCGCGAGCCGTCCGGGACCCTGTGGCGACGGGACAAGGCGGGGAGGCCTGGATTCGATCCGCCGGAGCCGAAAAGCATTTCCGAAAAGATGCGGCTCCGGCGCGGTGATCGCCGCTGTTACGCTTCTTTAGAAGCGGACGCGCGCTCCCGCATAGAAGCGCCGTCCGATCGGATCATAGGTGTCGCCCTCGGTCTCGACGCCGAGGGTGCTGCCGGGCAGGCCATTATAGATAGGCGCAGGCGCGGTATCGAAGAGATTGTCGACGCCCAGATAATATTCGAAATGCTCGCCCGCCGAAAAGCGCAGCTGCAGGTCCGAATAATATTTCGCACCGACACGCGCGCGCGGATCATGGCGATCGGTGATCGGCGCATTGCTGGCGTCCCGCAGCCGGGTGACGAACGCATCGTCCAGATAAGCGCGCCCGATATAGGTGCCGGTGTAGGTGATCGAGACCGCGCCCATGGCAAGGCCCGCCGTCAGCAGGAAGCGGTTCTTCGATGCGCCGATCTCCCCCGCCAGATGATCTCTGGGTGCACCCGGCAATGGGATCAGATAGCCGTTGAGCAGCCGGGTATATTGCAGGTCGAGCGCAAGCCCGCCGCGTTCCCCCCACCCCTCGATCGCGCGCCGCCACGACAGGCCGACGTCGACACTACTGGTCAGCGCGCCACCGGCATTGCCCTGGCCCGAATCGATGGTCCGCAACGAGCCGGCGCTCGTCGCGCCTTGTACCGGACGCCGGGTGATGAACTGGCAATAGGCCGGATCGCCGGCGACAAAGCATTGTTGAAGGATGAACTGGCGCGGCACTGGCACGATCACGCCCTTGATGCGGGTGCGGACATAATCCACGGTCAGAGTGAAATCGGCGAGCGCATCGACCGATCTGGGGGTGACGACCAGACCGGCGGTCAGCGTGTCGGCCTTTTCCTCGCGCAGAGCGGGATTGCCGCCGTTGATGCCGCTGATGTTCTGCGCGTCAGCCCGGGTCTGGACGAAGGCGCCGTTGGCGGCGATGTTCGCGTTGACCCCGGCAAATGAGCGGCAGGTGTCGGACAGCGTGCCGCTGCTCGTGGCGGTGACGCCGACGCAGGGATCGATCAGGCCCGTGGGGAAGGACTGAAGCCCGCCCTGATAGAGTTCGAAAATGTTCGGCGCGCGTGTTGCACGGGCGCGAGCGACGCGGAACGCTATGTCGTCGCTTGGCCGCCAAGTCAGGCCGGCGTTCCAGCTGACCACTGTGCCGACGGTCGAATAGTCCGAAATGCGGCCTGCGCCGCGCAGTTCGAGCGACCGGAAGAAAGGCTTGTCGCGGACTAGCGGAACGACGAGTTCGGCAAAAGCTTCCTTGACGTTGAACGAGCCGGCGGTGTTGGGGGTGGCAGGGCTGCCGTTTAGCCCGGCGACGGTGAGCGGATCGCTGGTCGTCGCGCTGCGCTCACGCCGATATTCGCCGCCGATCGCGACCTCGATCGGCCCGGCTCCCCAAGGGTTCCAGAGCGTGCCGCGCAGTGAGCCGCCGGCGGTGAGTTGCGATGCGAAGGCGTCGCGCAGCCCATCGACGCGCAGATAATCGATGGCGGACGCCGATAGCCGGTTCGGGCCGAAGATGTTGGCGGGCACGCAGCCTGCGGCGCGCGCGGCCGGGCTCGCGCAGACGAGATTGCCGGCGGCATCGCGGGTCACGACCAGCGCCGAGCGCAGGTTCAGCCCATTGAACAGACCGTGCGAGACCTGAGCCTCGTCGGTACGGCCAAAGTCGGCATAGGTCTCATAATGCCAACTTGGCGCGATGTCGCCCTCCAGCCCGCCGACGACCCGCCAGGTCTTGCGTACCGCGCGGGCGCCGCGATTGCCCAATTCGGTCAGCCGGCGGGAGAAGCCGATGTCGCGCAGGCCGTCGCCGGTCGCGTCGAACAGCTGCGCGCGCAGCCCGGGCGGCACGAAGGGGTTGGCGAAGACGGTTCCGTCGGCCAGCCGCTGCTCGACGGGAAACAGGCCGAAGGTTTCCGGGAAAATCGTCGAGCTCTGCGCGCCGAAGGGCTCCTGCACCGTCCGCGTGACGCTGCGGGTATAGCTCGCCTCGACGAACAGCACGGCGGCGGGGGTGAATTCGTAGCGCGCATTGCCGGCCAGCAGGACGCGCTCGACCGGAACCGCGATCTGGCGGTTGGCGGCGCGATTATAGCCGTCGCGGTTGAGGTCGAAGGCACCGAACGCGCCATTGGCGTCGATCGTGCCGAGCGGTTGGCCGAGCCCGTTGAAGAATAGGCCCTGCGAGGGGATGGGCGACAGCGCCGGTCGTTGCAAGTCGAACAACTGGTCGATTTTCCCGGTCAGCGCGCCGATACTCGCTTGATCGACCGCGCTGCGCTTGCGGTCGCGCGAATAGACCGCCCCCTGCCGCGAATAGCCGGCATGGAGCATGACATTGCCGCGCCCTTCGCTGAAGTTGGTGCCGGCGGTCAGGTCGAACTTCCGTTCGGCATTGTCGCCTTTTTCGGAAATCCCGAAGCGGGCGTCGGCTTCGATTCCCTCGAAGCCGCGTCGGGTGATGATGTTGACGACACCGGCGATCGCTTCCGAGCCGTAAACCGCCGAGGCGCCGCCCGTCAGTATGTCGACACGTTCGACGAAGCCGGTGGGAATGCTGTTGAGATCGACGGCCTGGTTGTTCGGGCTGCCTGAGACCATGCGGCGGCCGTTGACGAGCACCAGCGTCCGCTCCGTCCCCAGGTTGCGCAGGCTGATCGTCGCAAGCCCGCCGCCGAAAGACGTGAATCCGCTATTGGTGCGGCTGGTCGATGCGAACGTCCCGAACAGCGGATTCTGCTGCAGGACGTCCTGGAGGTTGATCGCGCCCGAGGTGCGGATCGCATCCGCCGTCACGACCTGGACCGGCGCAGCGGACAGCCGCGCGGGCAGCGGCAGGCGCGTGCCGGTGACGATGATGATGTCATCCGACGGCTCTTCGGCCGCGGGCTGGAGCGTCTGCGCCGCAGCCGGTGCCGTTGCCGCCGCGATGGCGAGCATGGCGGCGGCGGCGCCGCGTCGGATGCGGCAAATGCTGGTCTTGTCGATCACTCTCACAGCCCCCTGTCGAGTAAGTGTCTCGGTTCGATGTCGTGAGGGAATATCGCCGACGGCCCCGCTTGTCTCGGCGAAATCCATGACCGGCCGGTAAACGCGGCTCCGCTTATTCCATGGATCCGGCGACGGGGGCGGGATCGATCCGCGCATCGCGCCAGCGCAGCGACCAGTGGAGGTGCGGACCGGTCGCCCGGCCGGTCATCCCGATCGCGCCGATCACCTGGCCCTGGCGCACCGCCTGCCCGACCGTCACGTCGATGCGCGACAGGTGCAGGAAGGCCGAGTTCAGGCCAAGCCCATGATCGATCATCAGCAGCCTGCCTTCGAGCGTGAAAGGCACCTGGGCGGCGAGAATGACGACCCCGTCCGCCGGCGCGACGATCGGCGTGCCTTCGGGTCGAGCGATGTCGGTGCCCGAATGAAATGCGCCGGGCTCGCCCGCATAGATGCGCTGGGATCCGAAAACGCCGCTGATTCGTCCCCTGGCCGGCCAGACGAAATGCTGCCGCCAGCCCTGGCTATCGCTGTCGACCGCGCGGGCAGCGGCGATCTGCTCGAGCTCGAGCTTGCGGCGGGCGAGAAATTCGGGCGTCGGCGTTGTTCCACGCGGCAATGTTGGCAGCGATTCGATCTGCCACGCGCGCGGAGCGACGACGATCCTGCGGCGCAGGATCGTGCCATCGACGCAGGTCGCTTCGAGGATGGCCGCGGGGCCCTGATCACGGCCGAAGCCGATCAGGAAGCGGCCATCGGACGCGAAGGCGATCGGCGCGCCATCAAGCCTCAGGGCGACGACCTCCGGCTCGACTTGGCCGAACAACAGCGCGCCCTGTTGCGGTAGGCCGATGAGTCCGAAATCGGCATCGTCGATGATCCTCGCCGCAGCCGGCGGCGGGGCCGCGGCGGGCGGCACGATCGCAGGGGCGCAGCCGGCGAGCGCGGCCGCGAGCAGGATGAGCGATGCCACCGATCTGAGCATGATGAAGGGTCTTCCTCCCGTTCTTCAATGAGGGGGAATGGTCTATTCGGCTTCGGCCGCGCGGGTCTAGCTCCGGCGCTCGGCTTCGCAAGGGGGCAGCGAGCGGCGAGCGGCCGAGTCGCGGCTCAACTGCTGCAGCCGAGCCGCTGACGGGGGGAATCGCGCCGCCGCGGCCGGTGCGGGGCGTCGTCCGGAACACGATTAACGACTGTCCCAATCTGGAGCAGGCTTCGCGCACGACCGCGTAGCGCCACCGAGAGCGATCCGAATCATCGAGCAGGAAGCTCGGCGGAGTATCTGGAATAACATAGTGCGATTGAAGGAAAATTCTGCCCCGTTCTGTTCTGTTCGAGACCGGCCGGGAGCGCCTGGCAGACCGAATAGCGGCGGCGGTGCGAGTGGCAACCAGCCATGGTCGTCGCGGCCGGGCGCAGGCTGCGCACGACATGGCCGGAGTTCATCCATATCCGATGGCCTGCGCGCCGATATTTTGCTAGAGACTCGGATAATGACGCGCGGTCTAGGAGCCCGGCCCCGCGTTTCGCGTGGCGCCCCGCCGCCTCCAGGACGGGGCGCCACGTTTATTCCCCCGACTCGGGATGCTCCCCATCTCGCGCACCGCGCGGCGGATGGCCCGCCTGGCTACCCCCCCTGCCGGCGGCTGAGAAACGCCAGGCGTTCGAACAACATTATATCCTGCTCATTTTTGAGCAGCGCCCCGTGCAGCGGCGGAATCGCCTTCTTGGGGTCGCGCGATTGGAGGACCTCGAGCGGCATGTCCTCGGCAAGCAGCAGCTTGAGCCAGTCGAGCAATTCGCTGGTGGAGGGCTTCTTCTTCAGGCCGGGCACGTCGCGAAGATCATAGAATATATCCATCGCCTTCGACACGAGGGCCTTCTGGATATCCGGGAAATGGACATCGATGATTGCCTGCATCGTCTCCCGCTCGGGGAATTTGATATAGTGGAAGAAGCAGCGGCGCAGGAAGGCGTCGGGCAGTTCCTTTTCATTGTTCGAGGTTATGACGACGATCGGCCGCTCCCGGGCGGTGACGGTCTCGCCGGTCTCGTAGACGTCGAACGACATGCGATCGAGCTCCTGGAGAAGGTCGTTCGGGAATTCGATGTCGGCCTTGTCGATCTCGTCGATCAGGAGAACGGGGAGGCGCTCGCTGGTGAAGGCGTCCCACAGCTTGCCGCGTTTGATGTAGTTGCCGATGTCGTGGACGCGTTCGTCGCCGAGCTGGCCGTCGCGCAGGCGCGCGACCGCATCATATTCGTAGAGGCCCTGATGCGCCTTGGTGGTCGACTTGATGTGCCATTGAATCAACGGGGCGTCAGCGGCCGCGGCGATCTCGTGGGCAAGAACGGTCTTGCCCGTGCCCGGCTCGCCCTTGACGAGGAGCGGACGACGCAGCGTGACGGCGGCGTTGACGGCGACCTTCAAATCGTCGGTCGCAACATAGTTGCTGGTTCCCTCGAAACGCACGCGCGATCTCCTGTGGCTTTCGCCGGAGGCGATAAAGCGGTGCGGTCGGGCAGGTCAAACCAAAACGCCGGGACCTGTTGCCGACGGCGTCGATCAGTAGAGACCGTTGCGCGCGCCGGCCCGAGCTTCGAGCAGATCCCAGAGGCCGTGATGCTGGGCGAGCAATTGCTGTGTTCCGAACACCATCGCACGCTCGATCGCCGGGGAGCCGGCCCTGGCCGCCACCGCCAGGGTCTGGCGCTGGGACGGGAGCGCCGGGGGGATCAGGGCGGCGCCGAAGCGCTGCGCGGCGGCGTCGATCACGCCGCGGACGATGCGCCAGTCCAGCGCCAGCGCAAGCGCGGCGCCGAGCGCGCAGCCATTGCGCTCCGATCTGGCGAGCATCTCCACAGCATGACGCTGTCCGGTCACCGCGGCCTCCGATTCAGCCTGGCCGGGCGTGCCAGGCAGCGGTCCAACCGCGACCACGACCCGCAACAAATAGGCACGCTCGGCGGCGAAACCTTCCGCCGCGGCTTCCAGCCATTCGCGCGCCTCGTCATGCGCCGGCCTTTCCCGGGCGAGGTCGATCACGCCGGGCCGCTGGCCGTGCAGCTTGGCGAAGAAATGCACCGCGTCGGCCAGGTCACGAGCCGTGTCGCGGCCACGCGGGAGCAGGTGGAACGACGCATGTGGATGGCTCTTGCTGCCATCGCTGCCGAGCAACGCCGTGATGGTCTCGACGGCGCCACGGCGCGCAGCCTCATGCTGATTCTGGAACACCATACGCAACACACCCCGAATACAACCGGACGGCACGAGCGATCAAACACGGGATCGCCCGTTGGAATCAGCGATAGCGCGTCGCGGTAAATGTGGCGTTACGCATGCGCTAATTTTTTCCGGCGTTTGCCCGACCGGGGCAACGAAAACATCCATGGCCGATTCAGCCAATCGCTCCTACATAGGGCTGCTTATGGCGCGATCATCCTCACGCAATGACTGGGGCTTTCCCCGCTGGCGCGGCTATGGCAGCGAGCGGGGTGCGACCAAGGTGCGGATGTGCGATCGGAGCGGCTGCGATCAGCCGGGCGATTGTCCCGCCCCCAAGGCGCCGAACAGCCGCGAGCGCTGGTATTTCTGCCCGAGGCATGCCGAGGAGTATAACCGCAACTGGGACTATTTTGCAGGGCTCTCGCCGGAGGAGGCCGCGCGGCGCGAGGCCGATGAGCGTCGGGACACATCCGGATTTGCCGAGCAGGCGCACCAGCGCTGGGCCGGTCCTGGCGACGGGCGCTGGTCGCGCGACGAGATGCGGGCTTTCGAGACGCTGGAGCTCGAGGTCGACGCCGATTTCGAGCAGGTCAAGACGGCCTGGCGCAGGCTCGCCAAGGCGAATCATCCCGATGTGAAACCGAACGACGCCGATGCGGCGGTACGCTTCCAGGCGGTGCAGGCCGCGTTCGAGATATTGCGCAGGGCGGAGGAGCGAAGGCCCGGCTAGCTCCGCCCGGACAAGCGCGCCGTCCCCGTCAGCACCGCCAGGCTCGCGCGCTCGCTACGGCGTAGCGCCCTCGGCTCGGGTGGCACGGATTCGATCCACCGGCCGGCTTTCGCCATGTCGATGAACGCGGGTGCCACATACGCCTTGCGGCATACCGCCGGCGTATTGCCAAGCTGGCGCGCGACCTGTTCGAGTAGCGTCTTGACCGACGTCCGGCGGCCGCGGGACAGCATCGCCGCCGCGACCGCGCAGGCGCGCCAGGTCCGGAAGGTCTTGGCCGTTCCGGTACCTTCGGTTAGTTCGCAGATCCAATGATTGACATCGGCGGCGGTGACGCGGAGCCCCGAACGCGTCGCGAACAGCTGTCCGCCACCGGCGGTCTTGAGCTCGGCCAGCGCCGCCGCTAGCGCCGCATCCTTGCCCGACAGCTCGGCGCGGATGCCATGCTTGCCATAGAAGCACAGCTGAATCTCGTCGCCGCGGATGCTGGCGTGGCGGTTCAACAGGGTGGTTGCGCCATAGCTACCGCGTGCGGCCGATTCGGTTGAGCCGACGCGAATGGCGAACCCGTCGAGCAGGCGTACCGCCGCGGCGCGTGCCCGTTGCCAGGGATCGTCGCTGACGAGGGCGCGGCGCACGACCGCCCGCAGCCGCGGCAAATGGGCCGCGAAGGCGGGCAGGCCGGCGAATTTCTCCTCGTCGCGCGCTTCGCGCCATGCGCTGTGGTATCGATATTGCTTACGGCCGGCTGCGTCATGCCCGGTTGCCTGGACGGGCGCCTCCGCGTCAGGATTGATCCAGACGTCACGCCAGGCAGGCGGAATCCCGAGCGAAAGAATCCGCATCCGGGTCTCGACGTCGCGTATGACGCCTCCCCGCGGATCGAGGAAGCGCCAGCCTCGTCCACAGCGAAGCCGGCGGATGCCGGGGGCGGAGTCGATGGTATCGAGCTGCTCGATCGGACGGTTCTGCATGGGCCGGGGAAACGCCGGGCAGAGCGCTTGGTTCAGACCATCCTTCGCGGGCGGGGTCCGGGGCGGGCGCCCGCCCCGGACCCATGGCCGGGCGCCAAAGCGGCGGCTACTCCGCGCCCAGATCGTCGGGCAGCGGATCCTTGCCCGAAATGCGACGCGCCAGCGCTTCGCCTTCGCTGAGGTTCCAGCGGCCCGGGATCTCGATCACGCCGCCGCTAAGCGGTTTGCGGATCAATTCGGCAGCGATGGTCTTACCATCCAGCGCCACCAACATCGGCCTGCCGACCAGCGCAGCGGTTATGCCTTCCAGGCGCTTGGCGGCCGACGGAGTCAGGGTCAGCATTATGCCGACCTTGCCGTTGATGTCGGGCAGCGCGCGGGCATCGAGCACCTCAGCTGGCGCGAAGTATTGCCCGGCGATCATCAGCCGGCCGGTTTCGAAACGGGCGGTCTGATCGGCGTTTGCGCAGGCCGGCACCATTGTCGCGCAGCCGACGAACAAAAGGGTCAGGGCGTCGTTGAACTTCATGCGTAGCGCTCCGCGGTCGCCTTGATCAGGGCGATCATGTTGGGGATTCCCTGGGTACGGTTCGAACTGAGCTGGTTCCGCAGGTCGAACGGCTCCAGCGCCGCGGCGATGTCGGTCGCGACGATCTCGGCCGCCGTGCTATCCTGGACGGTCAGCAGGACCAGCGCGATGATCCCCTTGGTGATCGCCGCATTGGAATCGGCGAGGAAGTGCAGCCGGCCATCTTCCTGCACCGTCGGATAGACCCAGACGGCGGCCGAGCAGCCTCGAACGAGGGTCGCGTCGGTCTTCAGCGGTTCGGGCATCGCTTCGAGCGAACGGCCGAGATCGATGAGCAATCTGTAGCGGTCATCCGCGTCGAGCAGCTGATATTCCTCAGCGACGTCGGTGAGGCTGGCGTTCATGGCACGCCCGGTAGAGGATTTTCGCCGGGGCGTCACCTGCCTCGCTCGCACTCGAAACGATGCCGCGGCGGTGCGCCTTCGACCGGCGGGACGAGGCGCAGCGCGCTTCGCGGAAAATGCGAAGGGCCGGAGACTCGCGTCTCCGGCCCCGCTTTTCGGCTTACCGGCGATCAGCCGTGATTGGCGGCGATCATCGCGTAGAGCATCGGCAGCGACAGCAGCGTGTTGGTGCGCGAGAAAATCATCGCGGTCTTGGCCGCCGCCGCCTTCGTGTCGGCATCGGCCTCGACCAGGCCCAGCGCCTTCTTCTGCGCCGGCCAGATCACGAACCAGACGTTGAACGCCATGATCAGCGCCAGCCACATGCCGATGCCGATCAGGCGATGATATTCACCGAGGGTCAGGGCGTCGAGCAGATAACCGGGCGCTCCGCCTGTCGTATAGGCGATCAGAAGGCCGGTAAGCACCGTGAAAGCCGCGCCCCACCGGAAAAAGAAGAGTGCTTTGGGCGCGATATATTTGGACACGCCCGGCTTCAGTTCGGCAGGCACGGTCGGCATGGTCGGAATCTGCACGAAGTTGAAATAGTAGAGCAGTCCGATCCAGGTGATCCCGAAAAACAGATGCAGCCACCGCAGAATCTGTGAATGGTCGGCGAAACCGCCGCTATATCCAATCAGGGCGATCGCGGCGACAAGGCCGACGAGCAGCACCAGATGTAGATTGCCGAAAAACTTGTCCATGGCCTTCCCCTGCGTTGCGTCCGCTCCCTTGCCCGCGGATCGCTTCGCATGACACCTTAGGATTCCGTTGCGGCTTTGTCACACATAAAGCTGCGCGAGCGACGGCGTGCACCGCCGGCGCGATCAGCTGGCGGATTTCCCGGAACCTTCGCGGCCAGCTCAACCGTTGAGGCAGCATCACCACCGTCACCCGTTGGAGAAGCTCATGGCGTTTGCGCTGCCCCCATTGCCGTTCGACAAAGCCGCGCTCGAACCCGTTCTGTCGGCCGAGAGTTTCGACTATCATCACGGCAAACATCACAAGGCCTATATCGACAAGGTCAATGGCTGGATCGAAGAGAAGGGGCTGGCCGGCAAGTCGCTGGTCGAGGTGATCAGGCTGGCCCGCGACCGTGGCGACGAGCCGCTCCTCGACAATGCCGGCCAGATCTGGAACCACGATTTCTTCTGGCAGTGCCTCGCGCCCGAGGGCTCAACCCGGCCGTCCGGCAAACTCGCGCGGCTCATCGGAGCGAGTTTCGGCGATCAGAGCACGCTGATCGAGAAGCTCACCGCCGAAGCGGCCGGACATTTCGGCAGCGGCTGGGCCTGGCTGGTGCTCGCGGGCGACGCGCTTCTCGTCACCTCGCTTCATGACGGCGATACGCCGCTCGACCTGGAGGGCGCCAAGCCGTTGCTGACCCTCGATCTCTGGGAGCATGCTTATTATATCGATTATCGCAATGCGCGGCCCGAATTCGCCGAAGCCGTGCTCGGCAAGGTCATCAACTGGGACTTCGTCTCGCGGAATCTCGAGGACGACGTCTTTGCAAAGGGCGATCAGATCCAGAGGGCGGCCTGACGGATCGCCGCTGACTCAACCATCTCGCTCTACGCGTCCGCGATCTCTTCAAGGAAGCGGTTGAACCTGTATTGCAGACGATCGGCGCCCTGGCTCAGCGACCGGGCAATGCCGGTCATCGCCTCCGATCCGATGACGGTGTCCTCAGCTGTCGCGTTGATGTCGGCGGCCTCGTTGCGGATATGATCGTTGGCATCGGCCGCATCGCGGACCGCGACGCTGATCGACTGGCTTGCCGCGCCGTTGCGGGCCACGGCCTCGTCGATCGTCGAGGCAAGCGCTTCGAGCGTGCGAATCGCCGACTGGATCGCGCCTTGCCCCGTCACAACGCTGCTGACGCCGCTGCGAAAGCTCGTCAGCCGGTCGCCAATCTGCCCAGCCGCCTCGCGCGTCTGCTGCGCGAGCGTCTTGACCTCCGAGGCGACGACCGCAAAGCCGCGCCCCGCGTCGCCCGCGCGCGCTGCCTCGATCGTGGCGTTCAATGCCAGCAGGTTGATCCTCCGCGCGATGCGGTCGATCGTCTCGATGACATCGCCGATCTCATGCGCCGCCTGGTCGAGTTGGCGGGCCCGCGTGCCGCCGGCTTCGATCAGCGCACCGACCCGCTCGGTCGATGCCCGTGCCTCGCCGACCTCGCGACCAAGCTCATCGAGCTCGCCCGCAAGGCGATGGCCCTCGGCCGCGATGGCCCCGACATTGTCGGCCGCCTGCGCGGCGGCTGCCATTACCGATAGACCCTTCGCTCCGGCCGCTCCGGCCTGCTCGGCCATATGCTGTGCGGCGCCCTCGAGCTGCGCCGAGGCGACGCCGATCTCACGCGCCATACGCGCCGTTTCGTGCCGCATAGCTTCGGAAACGGCGGCGATCTGGCGTAGCCGCTCCTCGCGCCGGGCGGCGATGCCGGCTTCGCGGCTAGCCGCCAGGCGCAGCAATTGGCGCCCGCCGAGCACGCCGGCGAAGCGGCCATTCTCCGTTACGATCAGCGCGTCGTGGCCGCCGCCTTGCGAGATCGCCTCGAAGAAGCGTGCGGGGCCGGCGCCGATCTCGGCGACGGGCACCGGTCGCACGAAGTCGGCGAGCCGATGATAGAGTGTCGCATTCTGGAGTAGCGCATGCCCGAACGGATTCAGCAGGATCGAACGGATGTCGCGCTCGAGCACCGCGCCGACCGGCCGGTTCTCGGCGTCGACGACCGGTAGCGCCTCGAGCGCCGGCCGATCACGAAACATCGCGATCACAGCGCGCGGCTCCTCACTTTCGCCGATTGCGGTGGTCTCCACCGGTACGCCAAGCGTGCGCGCGGCGTCGGTCGACAGGATGGTCTGGCTGCTCATCGGCGCTCCCCTTACCATGCGACTTTAGTCGACCGGAGGTAAAAGGGAGGTAAGCCGTTGATGACAGTGCCATGAAACTTTGATTAAATTTGGTGGTTTTCCGGGTTCATCCCTGCGGGGGCAATGGCGCGTCCTTCGCCGAGCCGTCGGTGTCAAGCCCGTGGCGCATCATCATCGGGATGTTGGCGAGCGCGAACAGCAGAGTAGCAGGAAGCGCGCCCCACAGCTTGAAGCCCAGCCAGAATTCCGTACTGGTCGTTCGCCAGACCAGCTCGTTGGCGGCCGCCAAGACGAGGAAGAACAAGCTCCAGTTGCGCGTCAGCTTGGTCCATCCGGCGTCACTGAGGCCGGGATAGGCCTGCCCGAGCACCAGCTTCAGCATCTGCCGGCCGGTGAACAGGCCGAAACCCAGGATGGTCGCGACCATGACATAATAGATTGTCGGCTTCATCTTGATGAAGGTCGCATCGTGGAGCCAGACGGTCAGGCCGCCGAACACCAGCACCATCACCGCCGAGAAGGCCAGCATCATGGAGATGCGGCGCGTCTTCAGCCAGGAGGCAGCCAGCGCCGCCACCGTCGCGACCATGAAGATGCCGGTTGCCAGGACGACGTTCTTGGTGAGCCAGTAGGCCACGAAATAGATCAACAGCGGCCCGAGATCGATCGCCAGCTTGAGCCCGGTGCCAGGCTCTTCCGAGTGGGTGGAGGCCTGGTTCATCTGCCGATCCCTTCTAGTCCCGCGATAGCTCGGGCAACTTCGCCCGGATCGAAGGGCCTGAGGTCGTCGATGGTCTCGCCGACGCCGATCGCATGGACCGGCATGCCGTACCGTTCGGACGCAGCAACGAGCACGCCGCCACGTGCGGTTCCGTCGAGTTTGGTCATGACGAGGCCGGTCACGCCTGCGGTCTCCTTGAATATCTCGATCTGGCTCAGCGCATTCTGGCCGGTCGTCGCGTCGAGTACGAGTAGAACGTCATGCGGAGCCGCCGGGTTCAACCGGCCGAGCACGCGCCGGATCTTGGCGAGTTCGTCCATCAAACCGCTCTTGTTCTGGAGGCGGCCGGCGGTGTCGACGATCAGAACGTCTATCCCTTTCGCGGTGCCTTGCTTCACACCTTCGAAGACCAGGCTCGCCGCATCGCCGCCTTCCTGCCCGCTGATGATCGGTACCCCGATCCGGTCTGCCCAGACCTTGAGCTGGCCGATCGCGGCGGCGCGGAATGTGTCGCCGGCAACCAGCATCACCGCATAATCCTGCTCCTGCAGCCAGTGGGCGAGCTTGGCGATCGTCGTCGTCTTGCCCGATCCGTTGACGCCGATGACGAGGATGACCTGTGGCCGCGGAAACGCCTCGATTTCGAGAGGCCTGGCAACGGGGGCGAGCACCTTCTCGATCTCCTGCGCCACGATTTCGCGCAGCTTGCGTTCGTCGAGCCCCTTGTCGAAAAGCTCGCCCTCGAGGCGCTGGCGGATACGGCCCGCGGTCGCGGGTCCGAGATCGGACGCGATCAGCGCCTCCTCGACCTCGTCCAGCGTCTCCCGGTCGAGCGCGGCCTTGCCGAAGAGGCCGGTCAGATTTTCACCGAGCCTTTCGGACGTCTTGCGGAACCCACCGAACAATTTGTCATGCCAGCGTGGTTCGCTCATGCGGCCCTGCCCGTCAGGCCATCGACGTGGTGGCCGGTGATGATGGTGGAAATGATGCTCCCCGGCATGGGCGCTTCCCCCTCGAACGCGACATGCGCGAAATTGGGGGCATGGCCCCGGCCGCCCCGCTCGGCGAGTACGGCCTGGCTCGTCCCGACCAGCGTCCGGAGCCACGCCGCACGCCGGATCAAGCTTCGTGCGCGCAGCTCGGCGGCGCGCCGGCGGACCGTGGCCCGGTCGAGCTGCGGCATCCGCGCCGCCGGCGTGCCCGCGCGCGGCGAGAACGGAAAGATATGACCAAAAACGATGTCGCACTCGTCGATCAGTGCCAGGCTGTTCGCCGCCATGGCGTCGTCTTCGGTCGGGAAGCCGGCGATCAGGTCCGCGCCGATCGCGATTTCGGGCCGCGCCGCCTTCAGGCGTTCGACCAGCGCTATGGCCTGAGCGCGGCTGTGGCGCCGCTTCATCCGCTTGAGGATCAGGTCGTCGCCCGCCTGGAGCGACAGGTGGACATGGGGCATGATCCGCTGCTCGCCGGTCAGCAGCGCGAATAGCCGGTCGTCGATCTCGATCGAATCGAGCGACGAGAGGCGCAGCCGGCCGAGCGCCGGCACCTGCGTCAATATGCGCTCCACCAGCAGGCCCAGCGTCGGCGCTCCGGGGAGATCGGCGCCATAGCTGGTCAGGTCCACCCCGGTCAGCACGACCTCCTGATGACCCTCGTCGACCAGCGCCTTGATACGGTCGACGACCGTGGCCGCGGGAACCGAGCGGCTGTTGCCCCGGCCAAAGGGGATGATGCAGAAAGTGCAGCGATGATCGCACCCGTTCTGCACCTCCACGAAGGCGCGCGCATGGGTCGAGAAGGCGGCAGCCATATGCGGCGTCGTCTCGCGTAGCGCCATTATGTCGGACATGACGATGTCCGCCCGTTCCCCTGGCTCGAACGCGAAGCGTTCGGCGCGCATCTTCTCGCCATTGCCAAGGACGCGGGCGACCTCCGGCATCGCGGCGAAGCTTGCGGGATCGATCTGCGCCGCGCAGCCGGTGACGACGATCCGCGCGCCGGGCCGGCGGCGCGCCGCCTGCCGGATCGCCTGGCGCGCCTGCTTGACCGCCTCGGACGTGACCGCGCAGCTGTTGATGATGATGAGGTCATCCTGATCGGCCGCGAGCACCCTCATCGTCTCGCTTTCGACGATGTTCAGGCGACAGCCGAGCGTGATCAGTTCCGGGCCGCTCATCCAAAGGCGTCCAGATCGGCTTCCGCGGTGAAGACATGGGTAGCGGGACCGGTCATGACGATCGCCTTGTCTGGTGCCCAGTCGATGGTCAGCGCCCCCCCCGGCAGCGCCACCTCGACCGGCGCGTCGACGAGCCCGGCGCGGATTGCGGCAACCGCGGTCGCACATGCGCCGGTGCCGCACGCGTCGGTCAATCCCACGCCGCGCTCCCAGACGCGCAGCCGGATATGCCCGCGGTCCACCACCGTCGCGACATTGACATTTATCCGCGCCGGGAAGAGCGGATCGGTCTCGATCCGCGGGCCGAGACGATCGAGATCGACCGCACCCGCGTCGGGCACGAAGAAGACCAGGTGGGGATTACCGACATTGACCGCCATCGGCGATGCCAGCTCATCCCAGGCGACCGGCAAGGCGAGCGTGTCCATCGCATAGGCGAGGGGTATCATGTCCCACTCGAACCTGGGCTTGCCCATGTCCACCGCGACATCGCTGCCGGCGCTGACCCCGCCCAGCATCCCGGCCAGCGTCTCGATCCGAGCCTGTCCCCCGAGCAGGCTCACGACGCAGCGCGTCGCATTGCCGCAGGCCTCGACCTCGCCGCCATCGGCATTGAAGATCCGCATGCGGGCGTCGGCGACGGCAGATGCCTCGAGCAGGATCAGCTGGTCGCAGCCGACGCCGGTCTTGCGATCGGCGAGCGCACGCACGCGCGCCGCGGTCATCTCGACCGGAGTCTGGCGCGCATCGATCACGACGAAATCATTGCCGAGACCGTGCATCTTGTGAAAGCGGATCTGCATCGCGCGCGATCTAGGGTGCGGGGCGGGCGAAGTCCATGGGGAGGGCCTTTGTCCGTTCGCTTCGCAGAGAGCTCACCGCCTGCGTCCGTCAGGGCGAATCGGGTCAGCCCCTTTTACGCAGCCCCTGACGCGCGGCCACGACATCACCGGCGACCGCGCTGGGCGTGGCGACGACGAGGAGTCCGCGCTCGGCCAGCAGGGCGCGCGTGGTGCGCGCCGGCGCGGCGCGGCCGAAATGCCAGCCCTGAACGGTCTCGCACTGCATCTCGCCGAGCAGCGCCGCGACCTCGGCGGTTTCAACGCCCTCGGCCATGACCGCGATGCCGAGGCTGTCGCTAAGCGAGATGATCGTCCGGACCAACGCCGCGGCCTCGGCATCTCCGGCCATGCGGGCCACGAAACTGCGGTCGATCTTGATCCGGTCGAGGGGCAGCGCGCGCAAATGGGTCAGGCTGGAATAGCCCGTGCCGAAATCGTCGAGGGCGATACGGATGCCCTGGTTCTTGAGGCTCGCGAGGATCGATCGGGAGACGCCCAGATTCTCGAACAAGGCCGCCTCGGTGATCTCCACCTCGAGACGCTCGGCTGGATAGCCGGCTTCGGTGATCAGCTTGACCATCTTCTGCGCCAGCCAGGGATCGCGCATCTGCGTCGCGCTGATGTTGACGCTCAGCCCCAATTTCGGGTCCCACAGCCGGGCCTCCTCGACGGCGGCGCGGATCACCGTCATCGACAGCTCGCCGATCAGCCCGGATTCCTCGGCGATCGGGATGAAGATCGCCGGTTCGAGTATGCCAAGTTCGGGATGGTCCCAGCGGGCCAGCAGTTCGAAGCCGATGATCTCGCCCGTCGCGAGCTTCACCTGCGGCTCGAAAAAGGGGAGGATCTGCCCGGCCGGAATTCCGGCGCGCAAGCCGAGCTCGATCTCGTTGCGCAGCTCCAGCTCATTCTCCATGCTCATGTCGAACCACGCCCGCTGATTGCGACCGCCGCGCTTGGCGGCATAGAGCGCGATGTCCGCCCGGCGCATCAGCGTATCGATCGTACGGCAGCCCTCGCCGGTCTGTGCGATGCCCATCGATGCGCCGATATGCGCCTGGATACCTTCAATCATGAATGGCTGGCCGAGCCGGGTCAGGATGGCGTCGGCGACATCGTCGACGACCGATGGCGCGTCCGGGTCGAACGAGAAGGCGCAGGCGAATTCGTCGCCACCGAGCCGGGCCGCTATCGCCGACGGGGGTAGCGGCCGGGCGATGGCCTCCGAAGCGGCACGCAGCAACATGTCGCCTGCGCCATGGCCGTGCAGATCGTTGACCGATTTGAAATGGTCGAGGTCGATGGTGAGCATGGCCACGGCCTGATGTTCGCGTGCCGCCGCCTCGATCATGCGGCCGCCGCGGCTGCTCAGCGCCCGTCGGTTGAGCAGGCCGGTCAGGGGATCGCGGGTCGCGAGGGCGCGGGCCTGCGCCTCGGCGGTGCGATGCAGCGCGACTTCGCGCTTGAGTGCACGGTAGCGACCCCAGCCCAGCAGCATCAGCGCCAGGTTGAGCAGCAGCGCCGAGATCAGCACATGGTCATTGTCGGTCGCGGGGCGTCCGCCGAGCCCGAAGGCGGTGGCGAATGCCGTCCAGCCCGATGTCAGGACGAGCAAGATCGCGGCAATGGTTATGCCGGCGGCCTGAATGTCACGCCTGTCCGTCGGGGAAGGCGCTTGCGAACCCTCCTCCGCCGCGATGAAATCCATTGCCTGCTCCGATGACCCTGTCCCGGAGAAATAGCGAGGTGAGGGTTGCCAACTCTTTAATGGGCGACATCCGCGCCAACTTTTTTCGGCGCGGCCGCGACGGAAAGTGCGGCGAAAATTGCGGATTGGAAATTCAGCGACGATCCCGGGCACCTTCTTCGAGCCGTATGCAAGGCATCGTCTCAGGCTTCGCAAAGCGTGATCCGCACGGGCAACCAAACTGAAATTGCTTTATCGCGGCGATCCCGCTAAAGCCCGCCGCGTCTTACAGACAGCAAAAGCATTGAAGGCGTCCACGGATGCACGCTGGCCGGCGAGGTTTCGCCCGCCGGCGTCGTTTGCGTTTTGTGTGTGTGAAGGCAGCAATTTCGGCGTTTCGGCGCAGCGGGAGTGAAGCATGTTCGAAAGTCTGAGCGAAAGGCTGGGAGGGGTCTTTGACCGCCTGCGCGGCCGCGGCGCACTTTCCGAATCGGACGTGCGCGAGGCGATGCGCGAGGTGCGGATCGCGCTGCTCGAAGCCGATGTCGCGCTGCCGGTCGTCCGCGAGTTCGTCGAGAAGGCGACCGAGCAGGCGGTCGGGCAGAATGTGCTGCGCTCGGTCACCCCGGGCCAGCAGGTCGTCAAGATCGTCCACGACGCACTCGTCGAGATGCTCGGCGCGGAGGCGTCGGATCTGCAGCTCGAGGTCACTCCGCCGGCGATCGTGATGATGGTCGGCCTGCAGGGTTCGGGCAAGACGACGACGACCGCCAAGATCGCCAAGCGGCTGACCGAGAAGGACCGCAAAAAGGTGATGATGGCGTCGCTCGACGTCAACCGCCCGGCCGCGCAGGAGCAGCTCGCCACGCTCGGCACCCAGGCGTCGGTCGCGACACTGCCGATCGTCGCCGGCCAGCAGCCGGTCGACATCGCCCGGCGCGCACTCCAGGCCGCCAAGCTTCAGGGCTACGACGTGCTGATCCTCGACACGGCCGGCCGGCTCCACGTCGACCAGGCGCTGATGGAGGAAATGAAGGCGGTCGCCGCCGTCTCCGAGCCCGACGAGATATTGCTCGTCGTCGATGCGCTCACCGGCCAGGACGCCGTCAACGTCGCCAAGAGCTTTTCCGATCAGGTCGCGTTGACCGGCGTGGTGCTGACGCGGATGGACGGCGATGCGCGCGGCGGCGCGGCGCTGTCGATGCGCGCCGTCACCGGCAAGCCGATCAAGTTTGTCGGCACCGGTGAGAAGCTGGAGGGCATCGAGCTGTTCCAGCCGAGCCGCGTCGCCGGCCGCATTCTCGGCATGGGCGACGTCGTCAGCCTCGTCGAAAAGGCCGCCGAGACGATCAAGGTCGAGGAGGCCGAGGCGCTCGCCGCGCGGATGGCCAAGGGCCTGTTCGACATGAACGACCTGCGGAGCCAGCTCAACCAAATGACGCGCATGGGCGGGCTTTCGGGGCTCGCGGCGATGCTGCCCGGCGTCAAGCAAGTCAAGCAGGCGATGGCGAGCGGCGCGGCCGACGATCGCGTGCTGGTGCGGATGGATGCGATGATCGGTTCGATGACGCCCAAGGAACGCGGCAAGCCCGAGATCATCAACGCGAAGCGCAAGATCCGTATCGCCAAGGGATCCGGCACCACGGTGCAGGACGTCAACAAGCTCCTGAAGATGCATCAGCAGATGTCGACCGTGATGAAGAAGATGAAGAAGATGGGCGGCCTCAAGGGCCTCGCGGGGCTGCTCGGCGGCGGCGGCGGCCTCGGCGGAATGCTCGGCGGGGGTGGTCCCGGCGGGATGCCGCCGATGTCCGGCCCCGGCGGCGGCCTGCCCGGCCTTCCCGGCAATACGCAAGGCCTGCCGCCCGGCTTCGAGAATTTCCTCAAGAAGCGCTGATTGAACTGATCGAATAGTAGAAAGGAACACCTGAATGTCCGTTTCCATCCGTCTCGCCCGTGGCGGCGCCAAGAAGCGCCCTTATTACCGCATCGTTGTCGCCAACTCGCGGTCGCCGCGCGATGGCGCCTTCATCGAGAAGATCGGTTCGTATAACCCGCTCCTCGCCAAGGATGATGCCAATCGCGTTCAGATCGACGCCGATCGCGCCAGGCATTGGCTCTCGGTCGGCGCGCAGCCGACCGATCGCGTGGCCCGCTTCCTCGACGCCGCGGGTGTCAAGGAGCGCACCGCCCGCAACAATCCGAAGAAGGGCGAGCCGGGCGAGAAGGCCAAGGAGCGCGTCGAGGAGCGCGCGGCAAAGCTCGCCGCTGCCGAGGAAGCCGCCAAGGCGCCGGTCGAGGAAGAGGTTGTGGCTGAGGAAGCCGCGGCCGAAGCCCCGGCCGAGGAAGCGGTGGCCGAAGAGGCTCCTGCAGCAGAGGAAGAAGCTCAGGGCTGAGCACCGGCATGAGCGAAGATCGCATCGTCACGCTGGCCGCCATCATCGGCGCGCATGGCGTGACGGGCGAGGTCCGCCTCAAGCTCTTCAGCGAAAATCTCTCGGCTTACCCGGTGCTCCACGGCGCCGGACGAAGCTTCACGCTGACGTCGATCCGCGCCGGCTCCAACGGCGCGGTCGCCCGCTTTGCCGAGATCGCCGATCGCAACGCTGCCGAAGCGCTGCGCGGTACCCAGCTCGGCGTGCCGCGCTCGGCGCTGCCGCCGCTGGCCGAGGGCGAATATTATCATATCGACCTGATCGGTCTGCCCTGCCTCGTCGACGGCGAGACGATCGGCACCGCCGTCCTCGTCGAGGATTTCGGCGCGGGCGACGTGCTCGAGATCGAGAAGCCCGACGGCAAGCGCTTCATGGTCCCCGTCGCCAGGGCGGTGACGGTCGAGCCCGACCGGCTGCTGATCGACCCGGAGTTCGCCGAATGAACCTGACCACGCTCTTCCTGCTGTTCGGCAGCCTCTACCTCGTGATCATCGCCTATGGCGTGGTCCGCACCCGCAAACGCGGCCTGCCGCCGCGCCTGCGCGTGATTAGCGCGGCGATACAGGTGATCGTGCCACCGCTTGTGGTGTTCGGCCTGCTGCTGTCGACGGGCGACGCGTTCATGATCGGCGGATGGGGCTCGCTGCTCGCTATGCTGGCCGTGGCGGGCGCCCTGCTGGCGCTATGCACGGATATTGTCGCGCGACGGGTGTTGTAAGCCGCTCGGAAATTGAGTATATACATTGCGTATATACGGAGTCGGTCATGAGCGAATATCGCGCGAAGGTCTTCAAGTCAGGCAATTCGGTGGCGCTGCGCCTGCCGAAGGCGCTTGGCCTGAAAGAAGGTACCGAGGTCATTGTTCGAGAGGAGCGGGGCGAATTCAGCTTCAAGCGTGTCGACGAGCCTCCGAGGAAGATCGATCTTACCGGTATCTATGGTTCGATCCCTGATCTCAAATTGCTGACACCGGAAGATCGCCTGTTCGAGGAACGCGAGCTGGATTGGGAGGGGAAACTGCTTCCCCGTGGCTGATCCTCTTTTCCTGCTCGACTCGAATATCTGCATCTATGTTCTGAAGGGCGCTTCCGACGCCGTGCGCCGCCGTGTTGAAAGCCATGCTCCCGGCGAATTGGTCACCTCCGCGATTGTTTTTGCGGAAGTCATGATGGGAATGCGCTCATCAGACGAAGCGGCGCGCGCGGAAATTTTCTTCGCGTTGGTGACGGTTTTGCCCTTCGATCGCGCTGCTGCCGAGAGCTATGTGACGCTGTCATTCAAGCGCGGCAGCTATGACCGGTTGATCGGTGCCCACGCCCTGTCGCTGGGGTTGACGCTCGTCACCGCTAATGAACGAGACTTTCTCGACCTGCCTCGCCTCAGGGTCGAGAACTGGACGATTGATGGCTGACGTTTTCGTTCTGCTCTTCCTGGTGCTCTTTCCGGTCGTTATCGCGGGTGCGATAGGGCTTGCGATGAGAAGGTTTTGGCCAAACTTGCCTATCCTGCCAAATGCCATGCTTTCCGCATTACCTTTTCGGCGGTCATCGCGATGCTTTCGCTAATGGCGATATTTGCAGCCGAGGCACCCCCAAAGCCGTGCGTGGACTGCGGTTTGGGGAAGGCCCTCATGATGGCGGCACTGATCTATACCGGCATAATATATCCGGTCGCTACCGTCGTAACGATGTGGCTTCTGCGCCACCGCAGCGCAAGATGACCTTCACCGCCACCATCCTCACCCTCTATCCCGAGATGTTCCCGGGCCCGCTCGGCGCCTCGCTCGCCGGCCGCGCGCTCGCCGAGGGGAAGTGGTCGTGCGATCCCATCCAGATCCGCGATTTCGCCACCGACCGGCACAAGTCGGTTGACGACACGCCGGCGGGCGGTGGCGCGGGGATGGTGATGCGTGCCGACGTGCTGGCGCGCGCGGTCGACCACGCGCTGGAGCGGCAGCCCGACGCGCCTCTGCTGGCGATGACGCCGCGGGGGCGGCCGCTTACCCAGGCGCGGGTGCGCGAGCTTGCGGCAGGCGCCGGCGTCACGATTCTCTGCGGGCGATTCGAGGGGATCGACGAGCGGCTGTTCGAGGCGCGGCCAATCGAGCCGGTTTCGATCGGCGATTACATCCTTTCAGGGGGCGAAATCGGCGCTTTGACCCTGCTCGACGCTTGCATTCGCCTGCTTCCCGGCGTAATGGGCGCGCCCGATAGCGGCAACGACGAGAGCTTCGAAAGCGGGCTTCTCGAATATCCGCATTATACCCGACCTGCCGAGTGGGAAGGGCGCGCGATCCCCGAAGTGCTGCGATCTGGGGATCATGCGAAGATCGAGGCATGGCGCAAGGCCATGGCCGAGACCGATACAAGGCTAAGGAGGCCGGACCTTTGGGAGCGCCATGAGGGCGCTCGGGACCAGTCTCCCTCTGGTGCGCGGCGACAGAAGAAGGAGCGATGAGCATGAACCTCATCCAGCAGCTCGAAGCCGAGCAGATTGCCAAGTTCAAGGAAGCCAAGTCGATTCCCGACTTCCGCCCCGGCGATACGCTGAAGGTTGGCGTCAAGGTCGTCGAAGGCGAGCGCACCCGCGTCCAGGCCTATGAGGGCGTTTGCATCGCCCGTGCGAACAAGGGCATGGGTTCGTCCTTCACGGTGCGCAAGATCTCGTTCGGCGAGGGCGTCGAGCGTGTCTTCCCGCTCTATTCGCCGAATATCGATTCGATCGAGGTCGTCCGCAAGGGCGTCGTCCGTCGCGCCAAGCTCTATTATCTGCGCGGCCGGCGCGGCAAATCGGCTCGTATTGCGGAGCGCCGCGACAACCGCCCGGCCACCGAGGCCCAGGAAGCCTGAGACCAGACCTTCCGAAAAAGACCTCGCAAGCGGCCGGCTCCCACGGGAGACCGGCCGTTTGCTTATTGATCACAACCACGTCCGTCATTCCCGCGCAGGCGGGAAGCCGTGACTTCCGATCCGGCCAAGGTTCGAGCGTCAGATACCATGGATCCTCGCCTTCGCGGGGATGACGATAATGAGGAATGAAAAATGGGCTATCGTGTCGTCGTCGCGGGTGCCACCGGCAATGTAGGCCGCGAGATGCTGAACATTCTCGCCGAGCGTGAATTCCCGCTCGACGATCTGGCGGTGGTCGCCTCGGCCCGCAGCCAGGGTGACATGATCGAGTTCGGTGAGACCGGGAAGACCTACAAGGTCCAGAACATCGAGCATTTCGACTGGTCCGGCTGGGATATCGCCCTGTTCGCTATCGGCTCGGATGCGACCGCCATCTATGCGCCGAAGGCCGCCGCCGCGGGCTGCACGGTGATCGACAATTCGTCGCTGTACCGGATGGATCCCGACGTCCCCTTGATCGTGCCGGAGGTGAACCCGGAGGCGATCGACGGCTATAAGAAGCGGAATATCATCGCCAATCCCAATTGCTCGACCGCGCAGATGGTCGTGGCGCTGAAGCCGCTCCACGACGCCGCGACGATCAAGCGCATCGTCGTCTCGACCTATCAGTCGGTCTCGGGAGCCGGCAAGGCGGGCATGGACGAGCTGTTCGAGCAAAGCCGCAACATCTTCGTCGGAGACCGGGCCGAACCGAAGAAGTTCACCAAGCAGATCGCCTTCAACGTGATCCCGCACATCGATAAGTTTCTCGACGACGGCTACACCAAGGAAGAGTGGAAGATGGTCGTCGAGACCAAGAAGATCATGGACCCCAAGGTGAAGGTCACCGCCACCTGTGTCCGCGTGCCCGTTTTCGTCGGACATTCCGAGGCGATCAACATCGAGCTCGAGAATGAACTGTCGGCCGAAGATGCGCAGAAGATCCTGCGCGAGGCGCCGGGCGTCATGCTCGTCGACAAGCGCGAGGACGGCGGCTACGTGACCCCGGTCGAATGTGTGGGCGAGTTCGCGACCTTTGTCAGCCGCGTCCGCGAGGACCCGACGGTTGAGAACGGCCTCGTTCTCTGGTGCGTTTCGGACAATCTCCGCAAGGGCGCAGCCCTCAATGCCGTCCAGATCGCCGAGCTGCTCGGCCGCCGGCATCTGAAGAAGGCCTGATCAGGCGTTAGCCTCCCCGTCGCCGCTGCTCGCGTCGGCCGACATTTATGGATCGGCCGGCGCGGAGAAGGTCACGGCTACCGGAATCGAGCAGCGGCGCCGGCCTTGCGCCCGACCAGTGTTCCTTTCGTGCCGCCGGGCAGCCGGTCGAACGCGATATCCGGATGCGAACGACGCCAACGCCGGGCGATGACGCGCTCCCCAGGCCGGGCGGCATCATCGAGCAGGATCACCCCGCCCGGCGCCAGCCGGTCGAACAGCGATTCAGCCGCGCCTCGAACGAGCGGGTGCACGGTCCAGGGCGGACCATCGATGATGAGCAGATCGATCTGTTTGGGAAGATCGGTCAGGGCATACCAGCGGCCCGGCCAGCCGGTAACCGACCGGGTCAGCGGCGCATGCCGCAGGTCGGCGGCGACTCCCTCGTCGGCGAGCCAGCCCGCGACTGCCCGGACGAAACCGGCATGCTGGTCATAGCTGATCAGCCGCCCGCCACCATTGAGTTCGAGTGCGCGCGCGCAAACGAGTGAGGACGCGCCGGCGCCGAGCTCGACCACCGTCCGGGGCTGCAACGCCTCGACCGCATCCACGATGCGATGGAGAAAGCCGGTATCCGCCTTCCAGCTCCCGAGATGGGGCAGGGCATCGGGACGAAGCCCGACCCGGTCGATCAGCCGCGCTTTGTCGGTCCTGGTTCCGCCCCATAGGCTGTAGAGAAGCCACGGCCAGCCGATCGCCCCGAATGCCAAACGGTGGAGGACATCGGAAAGAATAGCGGAGCGAAACCCCGCGCTCACCTCGGGCAATGGCAACAGGCCGGTGATATTGCGCGAGGTCATCGTTGCGGCTCCGGTGCTGCTACTGCTCGTGGGCCGGAACGTTTGGGCACGCGGGCCAAGCGCATCATTCATCCGGCATTCGGAACCGGTTGGCGCGAATGGCGACTGTGTCGGCTTCATTCGCTTGGCTGCACGGGTCGCAGCCGACAGGCGGGGCGACGCTTCTCAGGCGGCGGGGGCAGCCGCCAATTTGCGGGCGTTGCGCAAGCGCAAGGCCGAGCCGATGGCGCCGAACCCGATCAGCAGCATCATCCAGCTGGCGGGCTCCGGCACGGCTCCCGTCGGGCCGGTATCGTCCGTCGGCCCCCCGCCCGGACCCGGCTTGTCGGTGACCGGGCCAGCCGGATCGTCGAACAGCGGCGTGGTCGGACCACCATCGGAGGGCGTGCCGGTGTCGTCCCCGGTCTCGTCGGTCGGGCGTGCCAGCCGGAACATCGGATCCTGCTTGTCCTGCCAGAACTCCCATTGGCCGCCGCCGTCTGAGCCGGAAGGCGGTCCGGGATTGCCGGTCGAACCGCCGCCGCCGCCTCCACCGGCCATATAGCCGGCGCTGAACGCGCGGGCGCCGCCGGTACTGCCGCCGCCGCCAGTATCATTCTCGACGCTCGGTGCGAGACTGCTTCCATCGCCGGCGTCCGCCAGCTGAGCGGCCGTGACGTCCACATTGCTGCCTTCGGCATATTCCATGCCGTCGATCAGGAAGGGCTCGAATCGCTCCGCCTCTTCGCCTGCCGCGTCATCGGACGCGGACGCTATCTGCGCCGACGACGGCGGAGCCGTATCGTCCGATTGTCCACCGCTGCTCGGTGCGCCGGCGACCATATCGGCCGAGCCCGAATCGGCTTGGCCTTCATCCTCGCCGACACCGGCGATGGGCTTGACGATGGCGGATATGTCCACGTTATCGTGGCTGTCTTTATCGGACATGACGAACGGCGTCGCACTCGCGATACCAATGGCCGCGAATATACCGGCCAGGATGACAGGCTTACGCATCGCCCCAACAACCCCCAAACGCTACGAGGACAAAACAGCCGTCCTTAATCTCCGCTTTACAATGAAAAGGGGCGAATTGCAAAAAAATAGATGGTTATCATTTGTGAAATACCGTAAAATCAATCACCTAGTGTCCGGAGCGGTATCAGCTTCGGGTGTTTTTTCGCCGGATGATCGATATTTTCCGGTTGAATCGGGCTTCGGAACGCCTTCGGAAAGGCGCTTGGCCTTACGATTCGCCGCGGGCGCCGACGCCGATCGGCATCCTTTCAGTCCGGCCTGTCCTGCCTATGCGACGCGATAAGGCACCACATCCCGCCGGTCGGGGTCGACGGTGATCGCGCGGCCGGCAGGCGGAAAAGCCCGTTGATCGCAATTTTGGCGGGGGCATAGCCGGCACGAGATTCCGATAGGAGTGGCCGCACCGAGCTTCGCCACGTCGAGCGCATCGGCATAGATGAAGTCGCGCGCATGCTCGATCTCGCAGCCGAGCGCCACGGCGTAGCGGCGCGGTGCGCGGGTGAAGGAGCCCGAAGGCTTGACCAGGCCCTTGGCCATCGAGACATAGCGAACCCCATCCGGCATCTCGGCGAGCTGTACCAGAATGCGATCGGGGATCGCGACCGCCTCATGGACGATCCACAAGGGGCAGGCGCCGCCGAACCGGGCGAACTGCAGTCGCGTTGCCGAATGCCGCTTGGTGATGTTGCCAGCCATGTCGACCCGGCAGAAGAAGAACGGGATGCCGCGCTCGGCGGGGCGCTGCAGCGTCGACAAGCGGTGGCAGGCCTGCTCGAAGCTTACGCCGAAGCGCTGGCCGATCCGATCGATGTCGTGACGTAACGACCGCGCCGTCTCGCGGAAGCGCGCATAGGGCATCAGCAACGCCCCCGCCGCGTAATTTGCGAGGCCGACCGCGAGCAGGCGCCGCGCCTCGGGCGATCGCAACGAGGCGTTTTCGGCGACCTCGCCAATCTCGCGCTCGAACTGAAGCTGTACGAGTTGGTGTGCCATCATGAACCGCCGCGTTTCGGGCGGCTGGGCGGCGCCGATCAGCAACAGCCCACGTGAACGATCGAAACGCCGCAGCATCCCGCCGTCGTCGGCAGCGGTGACGACGTCGACGCCGTGACGCGCCTTGAGCGCGTGACCGATCAGTGCGTCCGCCAGCGGCTCCGCGTAAAACTCATGCGCGAGCGCCTCTGCGGCGCGGTCGAGCCGGTCGACATAGTTGCCGGCTTCATGAAACCAGTCGCGAACCTCCTCCCAAGGCAGTCGGTCGTCGCCCGGCACACCGCTGGCGATGCGGTCGTCGACAAGCAGGAGGCGCTCGCCAGCGCGGCGGTAAGCGTCGTGCAGCCGGATGAAATGATCGGCAAACAGCGGCTGCTGCTCCGCGACGCGGTGGACGGCGGAGGCCGCCATCGCCTCCGGCGGAAACAACGGATCGGCGAACGCCTCCCGCAGACCGGCCAGCCGTCGCTCGGCTTCGCCAGATTGCGCCACCTTCCAGTCGATTGGGAAGGCACGGACGAAAGCCTCGATCACCGCCGGGGTCAGCGGCCGGTCGTCATTCTCCAGTTGTGAAAGATAGGAAACCGACAGGCCGACCCGTGCCGCCATCGCCGCCTGGCCGAGCCCGGCGCGCCGGCGAAGAGCCTTGACCTCATGTCCCGCGAAGAGACGCGAGGAGGCGCGTCTGGCCATTTTCCCTCCACATGAAGCCCTTTGGCGGCGCAAGCGCGCCTTATTTGCGGATGTCTCATTCGCAAATCCGCAAATTCACATTTGCCTTATCCGCAAAAGCTTGGAAAGGGGGCCGCCACGAAGAATCAAGGGAGCATAGTGCCCAGATGCTGGCGATCCTGCAGAAGCTCGAAGAGAAACGCTCCGCCGCCCGGTCGGGGGGCGGCGAAAAGCGCGTCGAGGCGCAGCACCGAAAGGGCAAGCTGACCGCGCGCGAACGGGTCGAAGTGCTGCTCGATGCCGATTCCTTCGAAGAATATGACATGTATGTCGAGCATAACTGCACCGATTTCGGCATGGAGAAGGAGCATATCCCGGGCGACGGCGTCGTTACCGGCTCAGGCACGATCAATGGCCGGCTCGTCTTCGTGTTCAGCCAGGACTTCACCGTCTATGGCGGCGCGCTGAGCGAACGGCACGCGGTCAAGATCTGCAAGATCATGGACATGGCGATGAAGGTCGGCGCGCCGGTCATCGGCCTGAACGATTCGGGCGGTGCGCGCATCCAGGAGGGCGTCGCTTCGCTCGCCGGCTATGCCGAGGTGTTCCAGCGCAACATTCTCGCTTCGGGTGTCATCCCCCAGATCAGCGTCATCATGGGACCCTGCGCCGGTGGCGCCGTCTATTCGCCGGCGATGACCGACTTCATCTTCATGGTGAAGGACAGCTCGTTCATGTTCGTGACCGGCCCCGACGTCGTGAAGACCGTCACCAACGAGGTGGTGACGCAGGAGGAGTTGGGCGGCGCAGTCACCCACACCACCAAGACCTCGGTCGCCGACAACGCTTTCGAGAATGACATCGAAGCGCTGCTATCGGTTCGCGACTTCGTCGATTTCCTGCCGCTGTCGAACCGTCACGAGCTGCCGGTCCGCCCGACCGACGATCCGTTCGACCGCGTCGAACCCAGCCTAGACACGCTGATCCCCGACAGCGCGACCAAGCCCTATGACATCAAGGAGCTGATCAACAAGGTCGTCGACGAGGGCGACTTCTTCGAGGTTCAGCCGAACCATGCCGCCAACATCGTGGTCGGTTTCGCCCGTGTCGAGGGTCGCCCGGTCGGCATCGTCGCCAACCAGCCGCTGGTGCTCGCCGGCTGCCTAGACATAGCGTCGTCGAAGAAGGCGGCGCGCTTCGTCCGCTTCTGCGATGCGTTCGACATTCCGATCATCACCTTCGTCGACGTGCCCGGTTTCCTGCCCGGCACCGCGCAGGAGCATAACGGCATTATCAAGCATGGCGCCAAGCTGCTCTTCGCCTATGGCGAGGCAACCGTTCCCAAGATTACCGTCATCACGCGTAAGGCTTATGGCGGCGCCTACGACGTCATGAGCTCGAAGCATTTGCGCGGCGATCTTAACTATGCCTGGCCGACCGCAGAAATCGCGGTGATGGGGGCCAAGGGCGCGGTCGAGATCATCTTCCGCAAAGATATGGACGATCCGCAGAAGATCGCCGAACGCACGAAGGAATATGAGGATCGTTTCGCCAACCCGTTCGTGGCGGCGTCGAAGGGCTTCATTGACGAGGTGATCATGCCGCATTCGACCCGCAAGCGGATCGCGGTCGGATTGCGCAAGCTACGGAACAAGCAACTCGAAAACCCGTGGAAGAAACACGATAATATCCCGCTCTGATAAGGTTTATGGTAATGGCTGATCTATCGGATGTCCTGATCGTCGGAGCGGTGCGCACCGCAATTGGCGATTTTGGCGGTACGCTGAAGGATGTCGCGCCCGCGCATCTGGGTACGCTCGTGATCGCGGAGGCGCTGCGCCGTTCGGGATTGGAACCGAGCGACGCCCAGCACGTCGTGCTGGGCCAGGCGATCCCGAGCGAACCGCGCGATTCCTATGTCGCACGGATCGCCGCGGTCAATGCCGGCATCCCGGTCGAGGCGCCCGCGCTTACCGTCAACCGGTTGTGTGCCTCCGGCATGCAGGCGATCGTATCGGGGGCGCAGCTCGTCACGCTCGGCGAGGCCGAGGTCGTCGTTACCGGCGGCACCGAAAGCATGAGCCAGTCGCCGCACGTGTTGAAAGGCAGCCGCTGGGGCACCAAGATGGGCGACATGACCGGCATCGACGCGATGATCGGCGTGCTCAGCGACCCGTTCGAGGGTTACCACATGGGTATCACCGCCGAGAATGTGGCGACTAAATATCAGATCAGCCGCGCCGATCAGGATGCGCTCGCGGTGGAAAGCCACAAACGCGCCGCGCGCGCCCAGGCCGAGGGCCGTTTCGATGGCCAAATCCTTCCGGTCGAGGTCAAAACCCGCAAGGGCGTGGTCGAGTTCAAGACCGACGAGCATGTTCGCCCCGACGCGACGGTCGAGGACATGGCGAAGCTGCGTCCGGCGTTCGACAAGGCGGGGTCGGTGACCGCCGGCAACGCATCGGGCATCAACGACGGTGCCGCGGCCCTCGTGCTCGCCTCGCAAGCGGCGGTCGATGCCAAGGGGCTGAAGCCCTTGGCGAAGATCATCGGCTGGGGCTATGCGGGCGTCGAGCCGAGCTTAATGGGCATCGGGCCGGTCAAGGCGGTGCCGGTCGCGCTTAAGCGCGCGGGGCTGAGGCTCGATCAGATTGACGTGATCGAGGCGAATGAAGCGTTCGCGTCACAGAGTTGCGCGGTCGCGCGCGAGCTCGGCTTCGATCCCGCCAAGGTCAATCCCAACGGCAGTGGCATTTCGCTTGGCCATCCGGTCGGCGCGAGCGGCGCGATCATCGCCGTCAAGCTCATCTACGAGCTGCAGCGCACCGGCGGCCGCTACGGTCTCGCGACGATGTGCGTCGGCGGCGGTCAGGGTATCGCATTGATCCTGGAGCGGGTGTGATGAAGTTGGGGCGGCTCAACCATGTGGGAATCGCGACATCGTCGATCGCCGACGCGATTCCGTTCTGGCGCGACATCATGGGTGCTGAGAAGATCGGCGAGCCGTTCGAGCTACCCGCGCAAGGCGTCAAGGTCTGCTTCGTCGATACGCCCAACAGCCAGATCGAGCTGATCGAGCCGCTCGGCGAGAAATCGCCGATCCACGCTTTCCTGGCGAAGAATCCCGCAGGAGGGCAGCATCATATCTGCTATGAGGTGCCCGATATCCACGCCGCCAAGGACTGGTTCGAGGGCAAGGGCGCCAAGGTCATCGGGGAGCCGCGGATCGGCGCACATGGCACGCTGATCTTCTTCGTCCACCCCAAGGACATGGGCGGCGTTCTCACCGAGATCATGGAGTCGCCCGGCGGCCCTAATGATCCCGGCGCCAGCCATCATTGAGTTCAGCGTCAAGGAAGCTGCAGATGCGCGACAAAGAGCCCGATCTGGCCACATGGCAAGCCGCCGCCGCCAAGGAGGTCAAGGGCAAGGATCTGACCTGGCGGACGCCGGAGGGCATCGCGGTCAAGCCGCTCTACACCGCGGAGGACATTGCCGATATCGATCCCGGCCTTCCCGGCTTCGCGCCGTTCACCCGCGGCGTGCGCGCTTCGATGTACGCCGGGCGTCCATGGACGATCCGCCAATATGCCGGCTTTTCGACTGCCGAGGAATCGAACGCCTTCTATCATCGCAACCTGAAAGCCGGGCAGAAGGGCCTGTCGGTCGCCTTCGACCTCGCGACCCATCGCGGCTATGACAGCGATCATCCGCGCGTGACGGGCGACGTCGGCAAGGCCGGCGTCGCGATCGACACGATCGACGACATGAAGATCCTGTTCGACGGCATTCCCCTCGATCAGATGTCGGTGTCGATGACGATGAACGGCGCGGTGATCCCGATCCTCGCCTTCTTCATTGTCGCGGGCGAGGAGCAAGGCGTTTCGCAGGCACAGCTCGACGGGACCATCCAGAACGACATCCTCAAGGAGTTCATGGTCCGCAACACCTATATATACCCGCCCGAGCCGAGCATGCGGATCATCTCGGACATCTTCGCCTATACCTCGAAGAACATGCCCAAATTCAACTCGATCTCGATCTCAGGCTACCACATGCAGGAGGCCGGGGCGACGCAGGTCCAGGAGCTCGCCTTCACCATCGCCGACGGCATGGAATATGTGAAATATGGCGTCGCTTCGGGGCTCGACATCGATGCCTTCGCCGGACGGCTCAGCTTCTTTTTCGCGATCGGCATGAATTTCTTCATGGAGATCGCGAAGCTGCGAGCCGCGCGCGTGCTGTGGCACCGGGTGATGACGAAGCTCGGCGCCAAGGACGAGCGCTCGAAGATGCTGCGCACCCATTGCCAGACCTCGGGCGTTTCGCTCACCGAGCAGGATCCGTACAATAACGTCATGCGTACGACGATCGAGGCGATGGCGGCGATGCTGGGCGGCACCCAATCGCTCCACACCAACGCCCTCGATGAGGCGATCGCGCTGCCGACCGACTTTTCCGCCCGTATCGCGCGCAACACCCAGATCGTCATCCAGGAAGAAACGGGGATGACCAAGGTCGTCGATCCGCTCGGCGGCTCCTATTATGTCGAAAGCCTTACCCAGGAGCTTGTCGACAAGGCCTGGGCGATCATCGAGAAAGTCGAAGCCGAAGGCGGCATGGCCAAGGCGGTCGCCGCCGGCTGGCCGAAGGCGATGATCGAGGAGGCGTCAGCCGCCAAGGCCGCGCGGATCGACCGGGTCGAAGAAGTCATCGTCGGCGTCAACAAATATAAGCTCGCCCAGGAAGACCCGATCGACATTCTCGACGTCGACAATGTCGCGGTGCGCGAGGCGCAGATCCGCCGGATCGAAAAGGTGAAGGCCGGTCGCGACGAAGCGAAATGCCGGGCTGCGCTCGATGCGCTGACCGCAGGCGCGCGCGGCAAGGACAATCTGCTCGGCCTGGCTGTCGAGTGCGCGCGCCAGCGCGCCACCCTGGGCGAGATCAGCGCGGCGATGGAGGAGGTGTTCGGCCGGTTCGGTACCAATCCGACGCCGGTGAAGGGCATCTATGGCGGCGCCTATGGCGAGGATCCGCGCTGGACCGGGCTGATCGATGGCGTCACGGCGATCAGCCAGCGCAAGGGCCGCAAGCCGCGCATGCTGGTCGCCAAAATGGGTCAGGACGGCCATGACCGCGGCGCCAATCTGGTGTCGTCGGCGTTCGGCGACCTCGGCTTCGAAGTCGTTGCGGGGCCGCTGTTCCAGACGCCCAAGGAAGCCGCCGAGCTCGCGATCAAGGCCGATGTTGACGTTGTCGGCGCTTCGAGCCTCGCTGCCGGTCACAAGACGCTGATCCCCGAGCTGATCGGCCATCTGCGGGACGCCGGTCGATCGGACATCAAGGTGATTGCGGGCGGTGTCATTCCCGCCCAGGATTATCAGTTCCTGCGCGACGCAGGCGTCCAGGGTATTTTCGGCCCAGGAACCAACCTCGTCAGCGCCGCTACCGAAGTGCTGAGGTTGCTTGGACACAACCAGCCACCCGAAGGCTTCGAGGAGGCCGCCGAATGAACGCTCCATCCAAACCCCGCCCGGCCGTCCGCACCGACTGGACTCGCCAGGAAGTCGCGCGGCTGTTCGACCTGCCATTCAATGACCTGCTCTGGCAGGCGCAAGCGGCACATCGTGCCCATCACGCCGCGAACGAGGTCCAGCTTTCCACGCTGCTGTCGATCAAGACCGGTGGCTGTCCCGAGGATTGCGGCTATTGCAACCAGTCGGTTCATGCCGAAACCGGACTGAAGGCGACCAAGCTGATGGACGTGCGCGCGGTTCTGCAGGCCGCGGCGCAGGCCAAGGACAACGGCTCGACCCGCTTCTGCATGGGCGCCGCCTGGCGCAACCCCAAGGATCGCGACATGCCCGCCATCGTCCAGATGGTGAAGGGCGTCCGCGAGATGGGCATGGAAACCTGCATGACGCTCGGCATGCTGACCGGGGGTCAGGCGAAGACGCTCGCCGATGCCGGACTCGATTATTACAACCACAATATCGACACCTCGCCCGAACGCTATGAGGAAGTGATCACCACCCGGACCTTCGAGGATCGCATCGAGACGCTCGAACATGTCCGCGAAGCCGGGATCAACGTGTGCTGCGGCGGCATCGTCGGCATGGGCGAGACCCGCGCCGACCGCGTCGGCTTCATCCACGCGCTGGCGACGCTGCCCGTCCATCCGGAGAGCGTTCCGGTCAACGCGCTGGTCCCGGTCAAGGGCACCGTGCTCGGCGACATGCTCGCCGACACCCCGCTCGCCCGGATCGACGAGATCGAGTTCGTCCGGACCGTCGCGGTCGCCCGGATCACCATGCCGGCCTCGATGGTCCGCCTGTCAGCCGGCCGCGAGAGCATGTCCGACGCGGCGCAGGCGCTCTGCTTCATGGCGGGCGCCAATTCGATCTTCACGGGGGACAAGCTGCTGACCACCGACAATGCCGGCGACGACCGGGATGCCGAGCTGTTCGCGAGGCTCGGCGTCACGCCGATGCCAACGCAATGCAAGGTGGAGCTGGCCGCGGAATAACAACCAACCGCCCATCCTGAGGAGCCATTGAGCGAAGTCGAAATGGCGTCTCGAAGAATCCTTCGAGACGGCCTCGCCAAGGCTCAGTCCCTCCTCAGGATGAACGGAAAAGAGACAAGCACAGGGAAGCAACAAGGCCCATGTTCAAGAAGATCCTGATCGCGAATCGCGGTGAAATCGCTTGCCGCGTGATCAAGACCGCCCGTCGAATGGGCATCAAGACCGTCGCGGTCTATTCGGATGCCGATGCGCGCGCGCCGCATGTCGAGATGGCCGACGAGAAGGTCCATATCGGCGCGTCGCCGGCGTCGGAGAGCTATCTGGTCGCCGACAAGATCATCGCCGCCTGCAAGGCTACAGGCGCCGAGGCGGTTCATCCCGGCTATGGCTTCCTGTCCGAACGGACCAGCTTCGCCGAGGCACTGGCCAAGGAGAAGATCGCCTTCATCGGTCCGCCGGCCAATGCGATCGCCGCAATGGGCGACAAGATCGAATCGAAGAAATTGGCAATGCAAGCCGGCGTCAACGTCGTCCCCGGCTATGTCGGCGAGATCGACGACACCGACCATGCCGTGCGGATCGCGAACGATATCGGCTATCCGGTGATGATGAAGGCCTCGGCCGGTGGCGGCGGCAAGGGTATGCGCCTCGCCTATAGCGAGAAGGACGTCCGGGAGAATTTCGACAGCGTCAAGCGCGAGGGACTTGCCAGCTTCGGCGACGACCGCGTCTTCATCGAAAAGTTCATCGAGAGCCCGCGCCATATCGAGATCCAGGTGCTCGGCGACAAGCATGGCAACATCGTCTATCTGAACGAGCGCGAATGCTCGATCCAGCGCCGCCACCAGAAGGTGGTGGAGGAGGCGCCCTCGCCCTTCGTCTCACCCGAGATGCGCAAGGCGATGGGCGAGCAATGCGTCGCCCTCGCCCGCGCGGTCGGCTATCATAGCGCCGGCACGGTCGAGTTGATCGTCTCGGGCGCGGACAAGACCGGACAGGGGTTCTACTTCCTCGAAATGAACACCCGTCTCCAGGTCGAGCATCCGGTCACCGAGTGCATCACCGGGCTCGATCTGGTCGAGCAGATGATCCGGGTCGCCTATGGCGAGAAGCTGGCCTTCAGCCAGGGCGACGTGAAGATCAACGGCTGGGCGGTCGAGAACCGGGTCTATGCCGAGGACCCCTATCGCGGCTTCCTTCCCTCGACCGGGCGCCTCGTCCGCTACAGGCCGCCGGCCGAGGTCGACGACGTCCGCGTCGATGACGGCGTCTATGAGGGCAGCGAGATTTCGATGTTTTACGACCCGATGATCGCGAAGCTGATCACCTGGGGGGAGACTCGCGAGGCCGCGATCGACAAGCAGATCACCGCGCTCGACCGGTTCGAGATCGACGGCATCGGCCATAATATCGATTTTCTCTCCTCGCTGATGCAACATCCGCGCTTCCGCTCGGGCGACATCACCACCGGCTTCATCGCCGAAGAATATCCCGAGGGGTTCCAGGGCGCGCCGGGCGACGAGCGCCTGCGCACGCGCCTCGCGGCGGTCGCCGGTGTTCTCGCCTCGATCGACGCCGGCCGCGCCGCGCGGATCGAGGGGCAGCTCAACGGCCCGGCAGAACCCTCCGCTGCCTGGGTAGTGACCCTCGACAAGCAGGAGCTTCAGGTCGAGCTCAACGGTGACACCGTGACGGTCGACGGCACGTCGGTCGTCGTCGATGCGCCCTATGTTCCCGGCCAGAAGCTGGTCGAGGCGATGATAGATGGCGAGCCGCTGTCGCTTCGCGTCGAGCGGAGGCGCACTGGCTGGCGTTTCACCACCCGAGGCGCCGGCCATGATCTGCGCGTGCTCACTCCCCCCGTCGCGGCGCTGTCGCACCACATGATCGAGAAGATTCCGCCGGACATGTCGCGTTTCCTGCTCTGCCCGATGCCGGGTTTGATCACGGCGATAAATGTCGCCGAGGGAGACAAGGTCGAGGCAGGCCAGCCGCTGGCCGTGGTCGAGGCGATGAAGATGGAGAATATCCTGCGCGCCGAAAAGGCCGGGACGGTCAAGGCCGTCGCCGCCAAGCCCGGCGACAGCCTCGCGGTCGACGCGGTGATCCTCGAATTCGAATGACCGGAGGGGAGGGTCCCTTTTCACCAAAAGCGCGGCCACCTCAGACCATCGAACATGCGTGCTTGCAACAGGGCAAGCTTGCCGACTAGCATCGACCTACAAGCCCGGTCGGCACTCCGCCAATCTCCGCTGTGAGTCGTGCCGAACGTTCTGACGCAGACAGCGGGAACGAAGAGTGGACATGGCCAAGGTCAAGCTCGTGCTGCCTTCGCAAATGGCGCTGAGAACTGACGCTCCCCCGGGTGAGCGCAGCCATGGGCACGTGGAAATCCGCGAAGGCGTAGGCGACGCCTTCCCGTTGCGAGCGGGCTTCCGGCATATGTCGGCCGGCTCGGCAATAGAATGGAACGAGGTCGGCAGCGGACAAATAGTCTATCTCTGGGAGGGCGAGGCACGTGTCGGGGAAACTGTCCTTGAAGAGCGCAGCTGTGTGATCCTTGAGCATGGTTCGTCCACCAGCATCGAGGCGCAGGCCGACAATACCACGCTGCTCGTCTTCGACGCCGGCCGCTGCGCTCCTTCGGCGCGCGCCGCCGGCGGGCACGTCCACCTTTTGCCGGCCCAGCGTGTGCAACGCACGCACGAGTGCATGCCTGGCACGGCCGTGGGGGCGGCAATTTATGCCGATGCGGCCTGTTCCACCTGTTCCCTGTGGCTGCATGAAAACACCTATCATCTACCCCACTACAAGCTGGGGTTGCACTCGCACTCCCAGGACGAGATCATTGTGGTGACCGGCGGCGAAATGGTCATCGGCCGGCGAACTTGTGGACGTGGCGCGATGCTGGCCGTAGCCAGGGACGTGCTGTACGCGTTCGAGACCGGTGAAAGCGGAATGCAGTTTATCAACTTCCGGCCGTCCCATCCGACATTCACTTCGGCCGACGGTAGTCAGGTGATTGACGAAGGCGCGTTTTATCGTAACGTCTTCAAGGCACCGCCGCCCTATATCGAGTTCTGACATCGCGGTGGTCGTGCCGGCGATTCTGGAAATGCCCGACTACTAGACGCTTTGCGGCATCTCGCTCTCATCGCGAATGCTATCGTCGGTCAAAGGGCACCAGCTGGTGTGGAGAGCATGGCAGTGAAAGCGTCCGCGTTGCTACGCCGGCAGGGAGAGCCGATCGGTTCCGAAGTCGATTTGGAGGCCTATGCGCCGGGCCTTGGGATGCCGCTGTTCATCACGCCTGCCCAAGCCGATCTTCGCAGCGATCCGGAAGCGGCGATCACCTGGTTGAGAGAACGCCAGGAAACGATCGACCAGCTGCTGTGCGAGGTCGGCGCGGTCGTCCTGCGGGGCTTTGCATTTATCAACACCGACGTGTTTTCCCGCGCGGTCGAGCATTATCCCGAGATGCCGTTCGGCTATATCGCCGGCGCCACGCCGCGCGCCCCGATCCACGGCAGGGCCTATGAGGCGACGCGGGTCCCTCCCGAATTCAAGCTGCAGTTCCATCAGGAAATGGCATATCTCCCTCATTTCCCGAGCAAGCTGGCATTTTACTGCAACCTCGCGCCCGACACCGGCGGCGAGACCCTGATCGCTGATGTGCGGCGCTTCGACGAAGGGCTGCCCCGCGCCTTCCGGGACGAGGTGAAGCGGCGCGGAGTGCGCTATGTCCGCAATTTCCGCGCGCCCGACTGGTTCTGCGGGGACGCCGAACTCGATGCCGGCCATTTGGTCTGGCACGACGTATTCGCCACGACCGACCGCGCCACCGCCGAGGCCTCCTGCCGGGCCATGGGGCTAGATTGCCGGTGGGCAGGGAACGGCAGCCTGTCGGTCGGCTATACGGCCAGCGGCTTCACGACGCACCCGCGGACCGGCCGGGAAATTTGGTTCAACCACATCCTCAGCCAGTCCCCCAATCCGTGGACCGACAGCCCCAGCCAGATGGAGCGGATCGCCGCCTTCCAGCATCTTTACGGCGCCGATGCACCGCCGCCCTATGCCACGACGTTCGGTGATGGCGGGCGCATTGCGATTGAGCAGCTCAAGCCGATGTACGAGCTGGCGGAGTCGATCGCAGTCGCCTTTTCATGGCAGGCGGGCGATCTGATGCTGCTGGACAATTTCTACGTGTTTCACGGCCGCAACAGCTACACGGGCCAGCGCGACGTTCAGGTGGCACTGCTAGGCTGAGGGTGTAGCGTCGTTCGACTCTAACGCCGCAGCCCCATCGCCGCCCGCGCGCGCTTCTCGATTTCCTTCGCATCGGGCTTGCCCGCCGGCACCACCCAGCTGCCGCCGACGCACAGCACCGCGTCGATGGCGAACCAGTCGGGCGCGTTCGCCTCGGTGATTCCGCCGGTCGGGCAGAAGCGCGCCTTGTAGAGCGGCGCGGCCAGCGCCTTGAGCGCCGATGGCCCGCCATTTGTCATCGCCGGGAAGAATTTGAAATGGGTCAGCCCCATATCGAGCCCGCGCATGATGTCGCCGGCATTCGCGGTGCCGGGCAGGAAGGGCAGGCCGCTGTCGATCGCGGCGCTGGCGAGGCGATCGGTCAGGCCCGGCGACACCAGAAAACGCGCGCCGGCATCGATGCTCGCCTCGACGTCCGCGGGATTGAGCACCGTGCCGGCACCCACCACCGCACCTTCGACCTTCGCCATCTCGCGGATCGCGCCGAGCGCGGCCTCGGTGCGCAAGGTCACCTCCAACGCCCTAAGCCCCCCGGCCACGAGCGCTTCAGCGATCGGCCGCGCATCCGCCGCATCATGGACGACAAGCACCGGAATTACGGGCGCGAGCGTCATCACCTCTTCGACAGTCATCCTCGGCGTTCCTCCTGAAAGGCGGTGGCGGCGCCCAGCAGCCCAGGCTCGGGATGGCAGGCGAGGCGAACCGGAAATTGCGCCATGCGAGCCTCGAATCGACCCTTTGCGCGGAAACGATCGTGGAAAAGCGGTCCCTTGAGCCGATCCGCGATGCGGTTCGATAGGCCACCAGTGATAACCACCGCGGTGGCGCCATGCGCGAGCGCGAGATCGCCCGCAACCGCGCCGAACGCCATCACGAAACGATCGAGTGCCTGGGCAGCGAGTCGATCGCTGCCATCTATTGCCGCCTCCCATATCGCGGCGTCATCCATCGGCACGATCGGTTCATTGCCGATCAGCGCGAGCGTTGCCCGGATGTCGGCCAGCGCGGGCCCCGAGACGATCCGCTCGACCGACACGCGACGATGCCGTTCGCGCAATCGCTGGAGCAGCCGCTCCTCGAATCCGTCGAGCGCCGCGAAGTCTATATGCCCGCCCTCGGTGGGCAGCACGATCCGTTGCGGGCCGCGGCGCAGCAGTTGCGCGACGCCGAGGCCGGTGCCGGGACCGATCACCGTCGTCAGCCCCTCCGCCGGAAGCGGCCCTTCCGGACCGCCCAGATAGGCGAGCTCGCCATCGTCGAGCACGCCCACCGCCGCTGCCATCGCCGCAAAGTCGTTGAGAATGATCAACGCGCGCACGCCCAGCTCACGCGCGAGCATCGCTGGTCGGATCGACCAGCCATTATTGGTGAAGCGGATCAATTCCCCTTCCACCGGACCGGCGATGGCGATGCTCGCGGCTTGCGGAAGAGCTCCGCCCACGTCTCGTGCAAAGGCATTCCAGGCTGCGTTGAGGCCTGGGTAATCCGCCGTCCTGTACTTACGCGGCGTGCTGAGCGACGGCCGCTCGCCCTCGCGCAGCTCCGCGATGGCGAAACGCGCATGGGTGCCGCCGAGATCGACCGCGACAAGCTCCATCAGGCGAGCCGCTCCCCTCGGACTGAGACGCGATGGCGACCCTCCAGGCTCACAGCCCGGCCGCCGCGAGCATCGCCGATCCGCCGCGTTCGGCCGTATCGGCGCCCGCCCGCATGAAGGCGAACAGCTCGCGGCCAGTGCCGACATGCGCGGCTGGCGGATCAGCTTCGGCCCGCGCCGCCCACTCATCCGCGCCGACGAGAGCGTCGACCGCGCCATCATGACCGCAGAGCCTGATCGTGTCGCCGTCGCGCAGCTTCGCGATCGGTCCACCCGCCCACGCCTCAGGGGTCAGGTGAATCGCGGCTGGCACTTTGCCCGATGCGCCCGACATCCGCCCATCGGTGACAAGTGCGACCTTGTAGCCCTTGTCCTGCAGCACGCCGAGCGAGGGAATCAGCTTGTGAAGCTCGGGCATCCCATTCGCCTGTGGTCCCTGGAAACGAACCACGACGACGACGTCACGGCTGAGCTCCCCCGCCTTGAATGCGGCGACGACCTGATCCTGGTCGTCGAACACGCGGCAGGGCGCCTCCACCGTCCAGCGCGCCCTGTCGACCGCGCTCGTCTTGAACGTGCCGCGGCCGAGATTGCCCTGCACGAGCCGCATGCCGCCATCGGGCTGGAATGGATCGGAAAAGGGCCTCAGCATCGTCCTGTCGAGAGGGTCCGCCGGCGCGTCTTCCCAGATCAGCGCCTCGCCGGCGAGCTTGGGCTCTTTCGCATAGTCCCCTAGACCCGCCGTCGAAACGGTCATGATGTCGCGGTGGAGCAGGCCGCCATCGAGCAGGGTGGCGATCACATAGGCCATCCCGCCCGCCGCCTGGAAATGGTTCACATCGCCCGAGCCGTTCGGATAGACACGGGCGATCAGCGGCACGGCTGCCGACAGGCGATCGATATCCTCCCAGTCGATGAGGATGCCCGCCGCGCGGGCGATCGCGGGCAGGTGAATGACGTGGTTCGTGGAGCCGCCGGTCGCGAGCAGGCCGACCGCGGCGTTGACGATCGCTTTTTCATCGACGCACAGGCCGAGCGGCCGGTAGTCGTTGCCGTCCCAACCGATTTCGGCAAGCCGATGGACTGCCGCGCGGGTCAGCGCCTGGCGCAGCTTGGTGCCGGGGTTGACGAAAGCGGCGCCGGGAATGTGAAGACCCATCACCTCCATCATCATCTGGTTCGAATTGGCGGTTCCGTAGAAGGTGCAGGTGCCGGCGCCATGATAGGAAGCGGACTCGGCCTCCAGCAGTTCCTCGCGCCCGACCTTGCCCTCCGCATAGAGCTGGCGGACCCGGGCCTTCTCCTTGTTGGCGAGACCCGACGGCATCGGGCCCGCCGGGATCAGGATCGTCGGCAGATGGCCAAAGCGCAGCGCGCCGATCAGAAGGCCGGGAACGATCTTGTCGCAGATGCCGAGCATAGCATTGCCTTCGAACATGCCGTGGCTGAGCGCTACTGCGGTCGACAGCGCTATCGTGTCGCGGCTGAACAGCGACAGCTCCATTCCCCGCTGGCCTTGCGTCACGCCGTCGCACATCGCCGGCACCCCCCCGGCAACCTGGCATGTGGCCCCGACCTCGCGCGCGAACAGCTTCATCTGCTCGGGATAGCGGCCATAAGGCTGATGCGCCGAAAGCATGTCATTATAGGCGGTCACGATCGCGATGTTCATCGCCCGGTCGGCGCGGATCGCCGCCTTGTCCTCCCCTGCCGCAGCGAAGCCATGGGCGAGATTGCCGCAGGACAAATTGGGCCGGTCGACCCCGGCGTCGCGCTCCCGGGCGATCAGATCGAGATAGGCCTGCCGGCCGGGCCGCGACCGCTCGACGATCCGGCTCGTGACAGCCTCGATAGCAGGATGCAGGCCCATGATGTCGCTCCACTCTTGCTCATCGCCGCGACCAATGCCGCGGCGGCCTTCATCCAAGCTCCTCTCGCGATCGCGTCAAGCGGTCCAGTGAATGTCGATCGCCTGTTCCGCATCCGCCAGAACACGCCCAACCGGCACATCCGACGAGGCGCCATCCTTGATCGCCCGTTCGAGGACCTTCTTTTTCTCCTTGCCGGTCAGCACCAGCATTAGCGTCCGCGCCGAGAGGATCGCCGCCTTGGTCAGCGTCACACGAGGCACCGGTGCCTCGGCCGGCAGCGGATCGGGCATGATGCCCACCATCCGCCGCGCCTTCGGGGCGTTCAGCGCGTCATCGAGATCGGGGCCGGCGAAGATCGATGCGGTATGTCCATCCGCGCCGACGCCGAGCCAGACGAGATCGGGCGGAAACGGAAAGTCCTGCAGCCGCGCATCGGCGGCCACGCCCGCGCTGCGATAATCGGGCGCCTTGTCGCTGATAACCGGTATGACCCGCGCGCCCTTGGGCAGGAAGATCTTGGCCAGCAGCGCCACGTTGGACAGGGGGTCGGTGATCGCGACGATGCGGTCGTCGGTGGGGATGATCGTCACCCTCTTCCAGTCGAGCTTGGCCGTGGCGAGCTTCTCGTAGATGGGGAGCGGGGTCTTGCCGCCCGGCAGCGCCAGCAGACACTGGCCCCGGGCGTCGAGCGCGGACTCGATGATGAATCCGACATCGCCCGCGACCGCTTCCACCAGTTCATCGGCATCTTCATAGTCCCACCATTCGGCTTCGATCATCGATATTTCCTCTCGTTCCCGCCCGACACGGACAGGAACATCTTCACTCTAGTCATGCCATGTGACACCGTCGCGCTCGGTCAGCGCGATCGCAGCCGACGGCCCCCAGGTGCCGGCGGTATAGGGCCTCGGCTTCATCCCGTTCGCTTTCCAGCCGTCGCGGATCGCATCGATCCATTCCCATTGTGCCTCGACTTCGTCCCGCCGCACGAACAACGTCTGATCCCCCTCGACAAGGTCGAGCAACAGCCGTTCATAGGCGATGCGGCGGCGGGTATCGGCGAAGGCATTGGGCATCGAAATATCGAGCGGTACTTCCCTCAGCCGGATTCCGTCGCGGTCGAGCCCGGGCTCCTTCGACATCAGCAGGAGCCGGACATTCTCGTCCGGCTGCAAACGGATGACCAGCTTATTCGGTTGCAGCACCGCGCCGCGCGAGGCGAAGATCGAGTGCGGGACGCCCTTGAACTGGATGAATATTTCCGATTGCCGGCTCGGCAACCGCTTACCCGTCCGCAGATAGAAAGGCACGCTGTTCCACCGCCAATTGTCGATATGCGCCTTGATCGCCACAAAGGTCTCGGTGTCCGAAGGCTTGCCGAGCTCGTCGACATAGCCGGGTACGGCGCCGCCTGCGACGGCACCCGCGCCATATTGGCCGATCACGCTGTGCGTGGCGACGCTTTGCCGGTCGATCGGCCGCAGCGACCTGAGAACCTTGACCTTCTCGTCGCGCACTGCGGTCGCGTTGAACTGCGCAGGCGGCTCCATGGCGACCAGAGCGAGCAACTGGAGCATATGATTCTGGACCATGTCGCGGATCGCCCCTGCGCCATCATAGAAGCCGACCCGCCCTTCGAGACCGACCGTTTCCGACACCGTGATCTGGACATGATCGATGCCGCCCGCGTTCCAGAGCGGTTCGAACAAGCTGTTGGCGAAACGCAGCGCCAGCAGATTCTGGACCGTTTCCTTGCCGAGATAATGGTCGATGCGGAAGGTCCGCTCTTCGGGGAAAACCGCTGCAACCGCATCGTTGATCTCGCGGCTCGAGGCCATGTCGTAGCCGAGCGGCTTTTCCAGACCGATGCGGACACCATCGCTGGCGAGCCCGGCCTTGGCGAGGCCGTCGATCGTTGCACCGAACAGCGACGGCGCGGTCGAGAGAAAGATGGACAATCCGCGATCGAGTGTCCCTACCGCGCGGGCAAGCGCGGCGAAATCCTCCTCCCGCGACGCATCGACCGGTACATAGCTGAGCCGCGACAGGAAGACCCCCAACAAATGCTCATCCAGCCTCTCAACCGGAACATATTTGCGGAGCGCCTGCTCGGCAAATATGCGGAAAGCCGCATCGTCATGGCCGCTGCGCGCGGTGGCGATGATGGCGAGATCGGCCGGCAACAGTGCCTCGGCCTGAAGGCCGTAGAGGGAGGGCAGCAGCATCCGTTGCGACAGATCGCCGGTCGCTCCGAACAGGAGAAGCTTGCCGCTGGCTGACACAAGCATCGTATACCTTTCGCAGATTGCCGTGCTTTGGTGCGCCCCCGTCACGGTCTTGATGGCCATTTGTAGCAAAAGCATCGCGCGACGGTAGCCGTCATGTCGCATTGCCGCATTATTCGGTTGCTCATCGCATCTGGGGGGTCTGGATCATGGTCGGAGCGGCGACGGCAGTGGGCGAACGAAGCCTTTCTGTACGCCTCGCGAATGGGGAAGGCGACGTGGCGGCGGCGCAGCGGCTGCGCCACGCCATCTTCTGCGCAGAAATGGGCGCGCAGCCCGATGCCGGAAGCGGGGGCCGCGATGTCGATCCTTATGACATGGTATGCGACCATCTTCTCGTCGAGGATCGGGCCCGGCCAGGGCATCCGGTGGTCGGGACCTATCGACTGCTCCGGCAGACCGTTGCGGATGCCCATGGCGGCTTTTATTCGGCGCATGAGTTCGATCTGTCGCGGGTGCTCGACCAGAGCCGGCGTGACGGCGTCGAGTTGCTCGAGCTCGGTCGATCCTGTGTCGATCCCGCCTATCGCGAGGCGGGGACGATCCAGCTGCTCTGGCGCGGCATCGCCGATTATCTCCAGCACCACGCGATCGGCTATTTATTCGGGTGCGGAAGCTTCCCCGGAACCGACCCCGCCGAACATGCCGAAGGCCTGTCGCTGCTCGCCCATGATTATATGGCGTGCGCCGAACTGCGCGCCATGGCCTCCGGGCCAGACGAAATCGCGCTCGCTCGCCTGCCGATCGGCGGTTATGACCCGCGCCTCGCCTTTCGACGGCTACCGCCGTTGATCAAAGCCTATCTCAGGGTCGGCGCCGAGGTCGGCGACGGCGCCTGTATCGATCGCCGCTTCAACACCATCGACGTCTTCGTGATGATGCCGGTCGCGCGCATCGCTTCGCGCTACGCACAGAGGTTCGAGGTAGCAGCGGCCTGACGCATCGCGACCGCCCTCGATCGAGGGAAAAGGCGCATCCACATATATTCCGATTGACGCCGAGCCCGATCCGATGGTTTCGCCCCCGCGACGCATCGGAAAGGAAATGATTGTGCCTCGCCACGCCAGCACCGTCCTCTTCGCGCTCTATGCTGCGGTCGGCACTTCGCCCGTTCGTGCCGACGAAGCTGAGATCGTGGTGACGGGGCTGGGCCTGGCGGCATCCCCCGGCGAAGCCGCCTACGACGTGATCGGCATCGATCGCGAACGGCTCGAGATGTCCGCGAGTGGCCGGATGGAGGACATCCTTCGCGACGCCGCTGGCTTCCAGCAATTCCGCCGGTCCGACGCGCGCTCGGCGCATCCCACCAGCCAGGGCGCGACATTGCGGGGCCTGGGCGGCAACGCCTCGACACGCGCGCTGATCCTGCTGGACGGGGTGCCGATGATCGATCCTTTCGGCGGCTGGGTGAGCTGGGCGGCGCTCGATCCGGCGCGGATCGGTCATGTCCGCGTGACACGGGGCGGCGGAAGCGGCGTCCATGGCGCGGGCGCGCTCGCCGGGACGATCGAGCTGTCGAGCCTCACGCCGGAACAGGCGCAGCGGGTCGCCGCCAGCCTCGCTTATGGCAGTCGCAGATCGCTCGATGCCGACGCGCTTCTGACCGCCCGGCTCGGCGGCGGCTTTCTGATGATCTCGGGTGGCTATTCCCGCAGCAACGGCTTCATTCCCACAGTCGAGCGCTTCCGCGGCCTCGTCGACCGGCGCGCCGGTTATGAGCAAAGCCGCGCCGCCGCCCGTGCCGTGATCCCGGTCGGCGACACGACGGAGCTCCAGGCCAATGGCTCCTTCCTGCTAGACCGGCGCGACCGCGGCGTGCCGTTCACCGGCAATGCAAACCTCGCGGTCGACACTTCGCTGCGTCTGGTGGGGCATGGCGAATGGGCTTGGGAAGCCAGCGCCTGGCTTCAGCATCGCCAATTCTCGAGCGGCTTCGCGGCGATCGCCGCCGGCCGCAACAGCGTCACCCAGTCGCTCGACCAGTATAATGTCCCTGCAGACGGGGTAGGCGCACGCTTCGAAATCCGTCCGCCGCTGGGTGACAAGGCGACGCTCCGGCTTGGTGGCGACGTCCGCCATGTCGTCGGCCGCACCGAGGAACGCGTCATCGCCACCAACGTCCGCCGCCTCGCCGGCGGCCGCCAGAATATCGCCGGGGCCTTTGCAGACATCGCAGTCGACCCGATCGAGACGATCACGGTGACCGCGAGTGGCCGAATCGATCGCTGGCAGTTGCGCGACGGCCGCCGCCGCGAGACCAATCTGACGTCGGGGCGGCTGGTCGCCGCCAACAGCTTCACCTATGCCGATCGCTCCGGTACCGAGACCACGGCCCGCGGCGGGATCGCCTGGAAGCCGGCGGGCGCCGTGACGCTGAGAGCCGCCGCCTATACCGGCTGGCGCCTCCCGACCCTCAACGAACTCTACCGGCCGTTCCGCGCCGGCAATGATTCGACCCTCGCCAATCCATTGCTGATGCCCGAGCGGATGAAAGGCTTTGAAGGCGGCGCCGACTATCATCCGCTGCCGGGCTGGCGACTTGGGGTGACGGCCTTCTGGAACAAGCTCGACGACGCGATCGCCAATGTGACGCTCGCGCCCAACACCCGCCAACGGCAAAATGTCGAGGCGATCCGCAGCCGCGGCGTCGAACTCGACGCTCAAGCGAGACTCGGTGAATGGCGGCTGCTGGCGAGCTATTCCTATATCGATCCGCGCGTACGGGCGGGCAGTGGCGCCGCCGCGCTCGACGGACTTCGGCCCGCCCAGACGCCGCGCCACCAGGCCAGCGCGTCGATCGAATGGAGCCGGCCCGCCCTCGCCCGCATCGGCCTCACCGCGCGCTATGTGGGCCGCCAATTCGAGGACGACCAGAACAGCCGCAGCCTGCACGATGCGCTGACGCTCGATGCGGTCGCGTCGGTGCCGGTCAGGGGCGGCTTCACCGTCGAGTTGCGCGGCGAAAATCTCGCGGACAGGCGTGTCGAGGCGGCGGTCGCCGCGGACGGCACGATCGAGCGCGCGACCCCGCGAACGCTATGGCTGGCGCTGCGCTACGAAATGCGTTGACCCGCCGATACTCCATCGTCGTCAGGCCGCGCCGCGCTCCCTTGCCTTATCCCCATCGACGGGGCGAATGTAGACCGACTCGCCTTTGACATGGACATGACGGTGAAGCTGATCGCCTACACATTGCCCAATCGCCCGCTCCTGGTGCGGCCGGCGCCCGTCACTCGGGATTGGATGGACAGGACGGGCGAGCGTTTCGCCTATCGCTGCCTGCCGCTTGCCATCGCCAACGCGCATGGGTGGGAAATTCTTTGTCCGACGGGGTTCGTCGCCGGCTGGCACGGTGGTGATGGCCTAGATGCGATCAGCTTCATTCCCGACGAAGCAGGCGACTGCCCGGCCGTCAGCCATTTCGGCAATGGCATCATGACCTTCCACATCTCCGGTCTGTTTCGCACCGAGCCAGGCTATGACCTGATGGTCCAGGGACCCATCAACCAGCTGAAGGACGGGATCGGCGCATTGTGCGGGGTGGTCGAGACCGACTGGGCACCCTTCACCTTCACGATGAACTGGAAATTCACCCGCGCCGGACAGATGGTCCGCTTCGAGAAGGAAGAGCCCTTCTGCCATGTCTTTCCGATAAAACGCGGCGAACTCGAACAGATAGAGCCGGAGCTCCGGACATTGGAGAGCAATCCCGAGCTCAAGGCCCAGTTCGAGGAGTGGACCGCCAGCCGCGCCAAGTTCATCGTCGACAGCAAACAGCATGGCAGCGAGGCGAAGAAGCAGAAATGGCAGAAGCATTATTATCGCGGCACCAACCTGGCCGGTGACCCGGCCAGTGGCGGCGACCATCGCACCCGCGTCCGCCTCGCGGCCTTTGTCGAGAGAGCGGGCGAGCCCGCATCGACCGTCCGGCCGGTCGAACGGTGGAACCGCGGGCTGATGGCGGCGAGCGCCGCAGTGGCGAAGATCGGGCCGGTGAAGAGGGAGGAGGAAAAGGGCTGATCCCGATGCCGCCTGAGACGATAAAGGCCATCGGCCGCCTTGCGCCATGAACGCCAGGGGTTGCCCCCCCGGTCCACGCGGCGCATCCTCGGCGGACAATTGGGGGGCACCAGATGATCATCGACAGCGATGCATCCGTGACGACGCGCCAGCCCTTCTGGCGCTCGCTCTACGTCCAGGTGCTGGCGGCGATCATGCTCGGCATTCTGCTCGGCTGGCTCCGTCCGGACCTCGGGGTCGAGCTTAAGCCACTCGGCGACGCCTTCATCAAGCTGGTCAAGATGGTCATTGCGCCAGTGATCTTCCTGACGGTGGTGACCGGCATTGCGGGGCTGGGCCATCTCGGCGATCTCGGTCGGGTCGCCTTGAAGGCCTTCGCCTATTTCATTACCGTATCGACGCTGGCCCTCATCATCGGGCTTATTGTCGCCAACCTCGTTCGCCCTGGGGCCGGCATGCACATCGATCCGGCCAGCCTCGACGTCAGCCATGTCGCGGAATATGCCGAGAAGGCGCATCACGCATCGACCACGGCCTTCCTGACCGACATCATCCCGACCACGCTGGTCTCGGCGCTGACCGATGGCGAGATTCTGCAGGTTCTGTTCGTAGCGATCCTGTTCGGTGTCGCCCTGTCGCTGAGCGGGGCGCGTGCGCAACCGGTCACCGACCTGCTCGAACGGCTGACCGGCGTCGTCTTCCGCCTGGTCGGCATCCTCATGAAGGCTGCTCCGGTCGGTGCTTTCGGCGCGATGGCCTTCACCATCGGCAAGTTCGGACTTGGCACGCTTGCCAATCTCGGGGGGCTGCTGATCTGCTTCTATGCAACCTCGCTGGCCTTTGTCCTGTTGGTGCTCGGCGCGATAGCCGCATCGGCCGGCTTCTCCCTCCTAAAGCTGATCGTCTATCTGAAGGATGAGCTGCTCCTCGTGCTCGGAACGTCCTCGTCGGAGAGCGCCCTCCCCAATCTGATGGCGAAACTCGAGACCGCCGGCTGCGACAAGCCGGTGGTCGGCCTCGTCGTTCCGACCGGCTATTCGTTTAACCTCGACGGCACGAATATCTATATGACGCTCGCGGCGCTCTTCATCGCGCAGGCGTGCGACGTCGAACTGTCGTTGGGTGAACAGATCAGCCTGCTGCTCGTCGCCATGATATCGTCCAAAGGTGCTGCCGGCGTCACCGGGGCGGGCTTCATCACGCTGGCGGCCACGCTTTCGATCGTTCCTTCGGTGCCCGTCGCCGGCATGGCACTGATCCTCGGGATCGACCGCTTCATGAGCGAGTGCCGGAGCCTGACCAACTTCATCGGTAATGCGGTAGCGACGGTGGTGGTCGCCAGCTGGGAGGGCGCGCTCGACAGGGAGAAGCTCAAGTCGGCACTCGGCTAGCTGCCCAGCACGGCGAAGCTGCGCCGGAGATTTTGATCGTCGGCATTCTTTTCGTTAAGACCAACTCCCCATGCCCATCCCTTTCCTCGGCGCCAGACCCTTCTTCGAAGACAAGAACCAAGCTTTCTGGATCCTCCAGCTCGCGGGGTGGACCGGCTATTTCGTGCTTCGCGCGTTGGGCGGGCTCGCAAACAATATGGGTTTGCTGTTCATCATCCCCACCGCGCTGACCACGGCAACCGGATATTCGCTGACCCTGCTGATGGCTTCGGCTTTTCGCCGGCTGATCAAGCTGCAGCCGATCGTCACCTGGTCGGTTTCGATCCTGCTCGTCTTCCTCGCCTCGGCGGTCTTTTCCGCGATCGAGACTTGGGCGCACGCCACTTTTTATCGGCCCGAGGAGATGCCGGTCGGTATCCAGTTCCTCGGTGCGATCCTGCTCGATTTCGCGCTGCTCGCCGCCTGGTCTGCCTTTTATTACGGCATAAATTTCTACCTGCTGCTCGAAGAGCAGAGCGATCGCGTCGTGCGGCTCGAGAGCCAGGCCTCGTCGGCCCAACTCGCGATGCTGCGCTACCAGCTCAACCCGCACTTCCTGTTCAATACGCTGAATTCGATATCGACGCTGGTGCTGCTGAAGGAGACGCAACGCGCCAATGCGATGCTCTCCCGGCTGTCCTCCTTCCTGCGCTACACACTGGCCAACGAGGCTGAGGGAACGGTGAGCCTTGCCCAGGAAATCGAGACGCTGAAGCTCTATCTCGACATCGAGAAGATGCGTTTCGAGGACCGGCTGCGCGCCGAATTCGACATCGATCCGTCCGCGCTGGAGGGCCGGCTTCCATCGCTGCTGCTGCAACCGCTGGTCGAGAATTCGATCAAATATGCGGTGACGCCGCTGGAGGAGGGCGCGGAGATCCGGGTCGCCGCCCGCCTTCAGGGCGCGGAACCGGAACGCCGTCTGGTCATTACGGTTAGTGACACGGGTCCGGGCTTGACCGAGGGCACATCGCGTCCCACCTCTTCCACCGGCGTCGGCCTGGCGAATATTCGCGACAGACTGGCGCAGGCCTATGGTGCGGACCAGCGATTTGAGGTCCAGACTGGGCGGGAGGAAGGTTTCGGTGTCGTGATCGACATCCCCTTCCAGGCGGCGAAACAGCGCAAGGATATTGCATGACGATCCGAACCATTCTCGTCGATGACGAGCCGCTGGCCATTCAGGGCCTCCAGCTTCGCCTGGCGGCACACGAGGATGTCGAAATCATTGAAACCTGTCTCAATGGCCGCGAAGCGATCAGGGCGATCAAGATGCACAAACCCGATCTCGCCTTCCTGGACATTCAGATGCCTGGCTTCGACGGTTTTTCGGTCGTTCAGGGATTGATGGAAGTCGAGCCTCCCCTGTTCGTCTTCGTCACCGCCTATCAGGACCACGCAATCCGCGCTTTCGAGGCGCAGGCGGTGGATTATCTGCTGAAGCCGGTGGACGAACAGCGCCTCGCCGATACGCTCGACCGCGTCCGCCAGCGGCTCGCCGAGAAACGTGGCGTCGAGGAGGCCGGCCGTCTGAAGGGGGTGCTCGCCGAAGTGGCCCCGGAGGCGGTGGACACGATCGACGACGCGGACGAGGCGCCCGCCTCGAACCGCTTCGAGAAGCTGATCAACATCAAGGACCGCGGCCAGATCTTCCGCGTCGACGTCGACAAGATCGAACGGATCGACGCCGCCGGGGATTATATGTGCATCTATACTGGCGACAACACGCTGATCCTGCGCGAGACGATGAAGGATCTCGAGAAGCGCCTCGATCCGCGCCGGTTTCAGCGGGTCCACCGCTCGACGATCGTCAATCTCGATCTCGTGCGTCAGGTTAAGCCGCACACCAACGGGGAATGTTTTCTCGTGCTGGACTCGGGCGCACAGGTGAAGGTCAGCCGATCCTATCGCGAAGTGGTGGCGCGCTTCGTGCATTGATCGGCCGTTCCCCCACCGATAGGGGAGGGAGCGGAGGCCCCCATGACTATTCGTCCGCGCCGCAGCGCGCTCTATATGCCCGCTTCGAACCGTCGCGCGATAGAGAAGGCGCGCACGCTGCCCTGCGACGTGGTGATTCTCGATCTCGAGGATTCCGTGGCGCCCGAGGCCAAGGAGGAGGCCCGGTCCAATGCCGTGGCCGCCATTCGCGCGGGCGGTTTCGGAACACGCGAGCTGGTCATCCGCGTCAACGGCCTTGGCACGCCTTGGGCCGAGGCCGATCTCGCGGCGGCGGCCACTTCGGGCGCCGACGCGGTCCTTGCACCGAAAGTGGACGATGCCCGGGCCGTGGACCGCTATCTGGCGGCGTTGGCCGAGGCGCCGGCGAGCATGGGCTTTTGGGCGATGGTCGAGACGTGCCGAGCCATTTTTCGCCTCGATGCCGTCGCGGGAGAGATAGGCACGAACCGATCAGGCGCCCTCGTGCTTGGTACCAACGATCTGGCCAAGGAGATGCGCGCGGCGCTCACCGTCGAGCGGGCACCCTTCCTCGCGATGATGGGGCTCGCCGTCGCCGCGGCAAGGGGCAATGGTCTGGCCATCCTCGACGGCGTCTACAACGCCTTCGATGATGACGCCGGGCTCGAGAGGCAATGTTCCGAGGCGCGATCATATGGGTTCGACGGGAAGACACTGATCCATCCCCGCCAGGTCGAGATCGCCAATAGGCTGTTCTCGCCGAGCGCAGGCGAAATCGCCTGGGCGAAGGCCGCGATCGCGGCGTTCGAAGCGCCCGGGAGTGCCGGCAAGGGCGCCATTCGCGTCGGCGGCGAGATGATAGAACGACTCCATCTCGATCAGGCGCGCCACATCCTGGCAACCGCGGCGGACGGCGGAGGGAGCCTGCACGCAAACCGTAAAGTTTAAGCGTAGCGCCCGCCTGCGGTAAAGGCTGTAAAGAACCGCTGGTGCACCGTCGCAGGGCGATGATAAAACCGCTCCTCGCCATGATGGCAGAGCGAGAGGCCGACGCGCTTGGTGGGATCCGACCTACGCATCTCCTCCATGGGGACAAGGAACCTGCGCATCGCAGGTCTCGCCGTCCTTGCCCTGTCGCTGCTCGGCGCAGCTCTCGTCGAGATCGTCTTCTTGTCCTTCCGTCCGCTGAACATGAGCGCTGAACTGACGGCGATGCTTCTGCTGCTCGGTGCCGCGGGTGTCGGAATGAGGCTGGTGTGGGCACAGCGCAGTCATGCGGAAGGCTTTCCGTCCCTGGGCGGCCGTCGACTGATAGACGCGCTCGAGCTGGCCGCGATCATGGTGGTCGATGGGGACGCGCGGATCCTGTACTGGTCGCGCGGTTGCGAGGAGCTGTTCGGATGGCCGGCGCGAAGCGCGATCGGCCGGATCGCTCGCGAGCTGCTGCATATCCAGCGCCCTCTCAACCCTGCCGAGGTTCGAACGTTGGTGATCGAACAGGGCGACTATCATGGCGAGATCCTCGCGAGACACCGCGACGGCCACGAGTTGATCGTCCAGGAGCATATCAAACGCTTTACGGACTCGAATGGACGGCCGCGCGGCGTCCTCGCCTTCAACGACGTCACCGAGCAGCACAAGGCCGAAGCGGCGCTGCGCTTGAGCGAGGCGCGACTGGCGACCGCCGTGGCGGTGCAGGGCCTCTTCATCTATGAATATGATCTCATCGCCGACGAGCTGATCTGGATGACGCATGGCGAACCCTTTTTCAGCTTCGGCGACAATGAGCCGGCCGAGCCGCGATGGCAGTGGGGCCCCGAACACAGCGCCCAGGTCCGCGAAGTCACGGCCGCAGCGATACTGAGCGGACAGGACCGCGGCCACTATGATTTCGAGTTCATCCACGCGGATGGCTCGGAACGGCTGGCCGAGGGATGGGCACGGGTCATCCGCGACGATGATGGAAAGCCGGTACGGCTGCTCGGCACCCATCTCGACGTTACCGAGCGGCGCGCGCGCGAACAGGCGTTACGTGCGGGCGAGGCCGTACGCCGGGCTATCCTCGCCACGGTGCCCGATGCGCTGTTCGTCTGCAGCGAGAGCGGCGTGATCCGCGCGTGCAGCGCCACCGCGAATCATTTGCTCGGCTATGGCGAACGCGAACTGATCGGCCACAACCTGGCCGAACTGTTTGAGGACAGCGACGCGGCGCCTCATCGCGATATCGCCGCAGCGGTCGGGCGCAACAACGATGCGCCCTGGCCTTTGCCTGTGAATGTGCGGCGCGCCGATGGCAGCATCGTGCCAATCTCGTTCGTCGCCGGCCATTCGACGGTGGAAGGAGCGCCGCTTTCGGTCGTTGTCGGCCGTGACATGCGCCCCACCATAGCCGCCGAGGAGAAGTTCCACCGGCTCAATGCCGAACTGGCCCAGGTTTCCAGGCTCGGCATGATGGGGGAGATGGCCGGCACACTTGCCCATGAACTCAGCCAGCCGCTGGCCGCCATAGTCAATTTCCTCGGCGCGGCCGATCTGCTGCTCGACAAGTGCGAAGCACCCAACGCCGATCGCCTCCGCCACGCGATCGACGGCGCGGCCGAGCAATCGTCACGCGCAGGCGAAATCATCCGCCGCCTGCGAGCCTTCATCCTGCGCGGCGAAGCCGATATGCGGGCGGAACCGCTCGTCCGCCTGATACATGAGGCGGCGGCGCTCGCATTGTTCAACGCTCGCTCGCTCGGCATTCGCCTGTCCTACGCCTTTGAACACAGCGATCGTCTCGTGTTGTGTGATCGGGTTCAGATCCAGCAGGTCTTGGTCAATCTTATCCGGAACGGAGCGGACGCCATGGCGGCCAGCAACAGCGAGCGCCGCGAAATGCTGATCGCCACGCAGCTCGTCGCTGACGGCCTGATCGAGATCAGTGTGCGCGACTCCGGCCCCGGCATTGCGCCGGAAATACTCGAACGGCTTTTCAGCCCCTTCGCTACCACCAAGCGCGAGGGTCTCGGTTTCGGTCTCGCCATCTCACGGCGCATCGTTGAGGCGCATGGCGGACTGCTTTCGGCGGCGGCGGCCGCGCCCGGCGGCGCGATCTTCCGGTTTACCTTGCCGGTTATGGATGAAGGGGAGACGCGAGCGTGATCGCACGGCATGTCTATATCGTCGACGACGACGATGCACTGCGAAAGTCGGTGGAAGTCCTGCTCGCGGCGGTGGGAGGGTTCGAGACGCGAAGCTTTGCCTCTGGCAACGCCTTTCTCGACGAGGTCGCCGAGTTGCCGGCGGGATGCGTGCTGCTCGACCTCAACATGCCGAAGCTCACCGGATTCGAAGTGCTGCGAATCCTCCGCGAGCGCGATGTCCGCTTCGAGACGATCCTGCTGACCGGGCAAGGCGACATCGCGATTGCGGTTGAGGCGATGAAATCGGGCGCGATCGACTTCATCGAGAAGCCCTATGACAACCGGATCCTGCTCGCCGCACTCGAATCCGGTTTCGCAAGAGTCGAGGATCGGCAGAAACAGGCAAGCGCGATCCATAATGCACGCGAGCAGATCGAACGGCTGACCCCGCGCGAACGCGACGTACTGCTGGGGCTGATCGACGGCAAGGCCAACAAGATCATTGCCTATGAACTCGATATCTCACCCCGCACCGTCGAGATCTACCGCGCCAATCTGATGGACAAGCTCGGCGTTCGCAGCGTGGCAGAAGCGGTCCGGATTGCCTTCGCGGCGGAATTGGTGCCGGTCCTGCCCAATTGATCCCGGTGGAATAGGCCCTAGACTGCCCTGGCCGCGCAGTCACGCGGACAGCACCAAAGATCGAGAAGCCACGGGGACTATCATCGTCATGCCAGCCGGGACGCCGAAACCCTTTACCATCCTCGTCACCGGAGGTGCCGGCTATATCGGCAGCCACGCAGTGCTCGCGCTGCTCGATGCCGGATGGCCGGTGGCCGTGCTCGACAATCTTTCGACCGGCTTTCGCTGGGCCGCCGACGCGCGCGCCGCCTTTTATGAGGGCGATATTGATGACCAGGCGCTTGTCGCAAGGATCCTGGCGGACGAGCAGATCGGCGCGATCATGCACTTCGCAGGCTCGATCATCGTGCCCGAATCGGTCGAGAATCCACTAAAATATTACCACAACAACACCGCCAAAAGCCGCTCCCTGATCGAGAGTGCGGTCAGGGGTGGCGTACGCCATTTCATCTTCTCCTCGACCGCGGCTACCTATGGCATCCCCGAAGAGATTCCGATCCGCGAGACGATGCCCACTCTGCCGATCAATCCCTACGGCACGTCGAAGCTGATGACCGAGACGATGCTGCGCGACGTCTCCGCGGCACATCCGATGAACTATTGCGCGCTGCGCTATTTCAACGTCGCCGGCGCCGATCCGCAGGGCCGATCGGGGCAGTCGACCGCCGGCGCCACCCATCTGATCAAGGTCGCTGTCGAGGCCGCGGTCGGCAAGCGCGCCGATGTCGCGGTCTTCGGCACCGACTATGCTACGCCAGACGGCACCGGCGTGCGCGATTATATCCATGTCGGCGATCTCGCCGATGCGCATCTCCACGCGCTGGAAACGCTGATTGCCGACCCCGCCTCCAATCATGTGATGAACTGTGGCTATGGGCGGGGCTTTTCGGTGCTGGAAGTGCTCGACTCGGTCGACCGGGTCACCGGCGAGACCATCGTCCGCCGCATGCAGCCACGCCGCGCCGGCGACCCTGACGCACTCGTCGCCGACAATAGCCGCATCCTGGCCACGACGCCTTGGCGGCCCCGGCTCGACGATCTCGATACGATCGTCGCCCATGCGTTGGCCTGGGAGAAAAAGCTGGCGGCGCGCTGTTAGCTTTGATCGAGGGAGCCGATCAAAACTCTGCGTCCAACTCTTCTACCTCTTCGGGCTCGGCCAATGCTGCTCTGGTCCACTCCACCACCGGGGGCCAGCCTGTCACGGTCTCCACATAAGCGCGGCAGGGCGTATCGAGCGGGATCGCGTAGGTCACGAACCGCGTTGCCACCGGCGCGAACATGGCGTCGGCAACGGTAGGCGTGCTGCCGAACAGCCAAGGCCCGCCATAAAGCTCGATGCATTCACGCCAGATCGTGTGGACTCGCTCGATATCGGGCTTCGCGCCCGTGAACAGCCGGAAGCTGTCATGGCGGACCTTCAGGTTCATGGGCAGCGCGGAACGCAGATTGTGGAAGCCCGAATGGATTTCCCCCGAAACCGAACGGCAATGGGCGCGCGCCAGCTTATCCCGCGGGTACATGCCCGCTTCGGGAAAGGTCTCGTGAAGATATTCGGCGATCGCAAGCGTGTCCCATACGCTCGCTCCCCGATGGGTGAGCCGCGGCACCAAAACCGACGGCGAGAGCAGCAGCAGCTCCGCGCGCTGCCCCGGAGCGTCGATCGGCACCATTTCCTCTACGACGTCGAGTCCGGCCAGCTTGCAGAGCAGCCAACCCCGCAACGACCAGGAGGAATAGTTGCGGCTCGAAATCGTCAGCACAGCCTGGGTCATGCGAATCCCCCTGCCGCGGCTTATGGCATCGATTGACGAGCAAGGTCAAAATTTATGGCGCGGTGCAATATAGGTGCGCTAAGGACATGTGCGGGGGTAGCGTATAGAATGCTGTATCAGCTGTTCCAGGGCCTGACCGATTTGACCGAGCCGATGCGCCGGCTGGCGGAGGCCAGCCTGCGTGCTCGGCCTTTCTTGGGGGAATCCGGTCGTACGCCCTTCGCCGATAGCGTGTTCGCGGCGATGGACATGATCGCGAACACAAAGCTTACCAGCAGCCGGCCGTCCTACCGGATCGACGACGTTCTATCGGGCAACATGGATGTTGCAGTGCGTGAAGAGGTCATCGCTGCGACGCCATTTTGCGATCTGCTGCACTTTGCCAAGGTCGAAGGCTCGGTCGACCAGCCAAAGATATTGCTCGTCGCCGCCATGTCCGGTCATTTCGCCACGCTCCTCCGCAACACGGTGCAAGTTCTGCTCCGCGACCATGACGTCTACATCACTGACTGGAAGAACGCCCGCGACGTACCGTTGAGCGCGGGCAGATTCGGGTTTGAGGACTATGTCGATCATATCGTGTATTTCCTCGAGGAGATCGGCGCACCGGTCCATCTGATGGCGGTATGCCAGCCTTGTGTGCAGTCGCTGGCGGCGGTCGCGCTGATGGCCAGCCAGGACAATCCTGCCACGCCGCGCAGCCTGACCTTGATGGGTGGTCCCGTAGATGTCCGCATCAATCCGACCGTGGTGAACAGGCTCGCCTTCGAAAATGAGTATAGCTGGTTTGAGGAAAAGCTGATCCACCAGGTACCGTTGCGCTATGCCGGTCGCGGCAGGCGCGTCTATCCGGGCTTCCTTCAGCTGACTGCGTTCATGGCGATGAACTCCGGCCGTCATTTCGATCAGCACCGGGCATTGTATCAGCATCTCGCCGACGGCGAGGCAGAGCCCGCGCGCGCCATACGCGAGTTTTACGACGAGTATTTCGCGGTCCTCGATCTTACCGCCGAGTTCTACCTCGAGACGATAGACCGGGTTTTCCAGCGCGCCCTGCTCGCCAAGGGCGAGCTCGACCATCGCGGCGAGCGCGTCGACTGCGGCCAGATCCGCCGGACCGCCTTGCTTACGGTCGAGGGCGAGCGCGACGACATCTGCTCGGTCGGGCAAACCGCCGCGGCGCACGATCTGTGCAGCGGCCTGCGCCCGCACATGAAGCGTCACTATCTCCAGCCCGGAGTCGGCCATTATGGCGTGTTCAGCGGCCGGAAATGGGAGAACCAGATCTATCCGCAGGTCCGCAGCTTCATCCTGAGCGCAAGTTAGCATTCCCTCTCGCCAGGGAGAGGGGAAGCGCTTGGCACGGGACTCGATAGACGATAAGCCGGCCCGACGCCGATGCCGACCGCTCCAAGACATCAGGATCCTCCCCGCCGCATGGGCTGGCTCAAGACCTTTCTCAAGTTCAGTCTCCTGGTCGGGCTTGCTGCGCTCGGGGCCCTGATCGTCGCCGTGCTGATCGCGATGGCGTCGCTGCCCAGCTTCGAAGAGCTGAAGTCGAGCCCCAACGGCCAAATGGTGCGCGTCCGGGCCGCTGATGGCTCGGTGATCGTATCGCTGGGCCCCAGCTATGGCGACTGGCTGCCCGCGCGTGACATCCCGGAAATGATGAAGAAGTCCATGGTCGCCGTCGAGGACCGTCGCTTCTATCTACACCCAGGCATCGATCCGATCGGAATGACCCGCGCCGCCTGGGTCGCTTGGCAACGGAAGGGCGAAGGCCGCCGCCTCCAGGGCGCCTCGACCATCACTCAACAGCTTGCCCGGAACATCTTCCTGACCAATGCCTACAGCTTCGGGCGCAAGTTTCGCGAGGTCATCCTCGCGCTGGCGATGGAACGCAAATTCTCGAAGGCGCAGATCCTCGAACTCTATCTCAATCGCGTCTATTTCGGTGGCGGCGCCTACGGCATCGACGCCGCCTCGCGCAAATTCTTCGACCATTCGGCTCGGACGCTGAATCTGGCCGAGAGTGCGATTATCGCCGGCCTGGTCAAGGCGCCCTCGCATTATGCGCCGACCGCGGACCGGCAAGCGGCGATCGATCGTGCGGAGGTCGTGCTCGAGGTGATGCAGGACGCGGGCGTGATCACGCCATCCGAAGCCGGTGCAGCCAATCTGTCCAAGGTCCGCCTCGCCCCCGAACGTGACCAGAATGCAGTGCGCTATTTCACGGATTGGGCTCTCGCCCAGCTCGACCAATATGTCGACGAGCAGGTCGAACCGATCGATGTCTGGACGACGATCGACCCGGCGATGCAGCGTGCGGCCGATGCCGCGATCCGAGCCAATGCGCCGCCGGGAGCGCAAGGTGCGCTCGTTGCGCTCGACCGCGATGGCGCGGTCCGCGCGATGGTCGGCGGTCGCGACTATGTCAGCTCGATCTACAATCGCGCTACCCAGGCCGAGCGCCAGCCCGGCTCGGCATTCAAGCTGTTCGTCTATCTGGCCGCGCTCGAAGCGGGTATGAAGCCCGACACGGCGGTCACTGACGAGCCGGTCGAGATCGACGGCTGGAGCCCACGCAACAGCAACCGCCAATATGCCGGGGCGATCGATATCCGCACCGCCTTCGCCTTTTCGATCAACACCGTTGCCGCGAAGATCGGTTCACAAGTCGGTTTCGAGACGATCGCCGACATGGCGCACCGCTTTGGGATCGGCAGCAAGCTGAACACCCATCCGTCAATGGTGCTCGGTACCTCAGACGTACGGCTGATCGACATGACCCGTGCCTTCGCGGCAGTGGCCCGAAAGGGGATCGCGGTCATCCCCTACGGTATCGTCAAGGTCACGAGGGCGGGCGGCGATCCGCTCTACGAGCACCGCGTCGACGACAACCGGGTGCTGGTGGCCCCATGGGTCGCTGCCGAGATGACCGACCTGCTCCAGACTGCCGTCAACACCGGCACAGCGCGCGCAGCCCAAATCGGCCGCCCGGTCGCCGGCAAGACCGGGACGACCTCATCGAACAAGGACGGGTGGTTCCTCGGCTTCTCTTCGGGAATCACGACGGGAGTCTGGATGGGGCGGGACGACGCGCGGCCGATCGCCGGCCTGCAAGGCGGTCGTGCGCCGGCACAGGCCTTTGCGCAGTTCATGCGCGTCGCGGTCGCCAAAAGGCCGGTCGAGTCGTTCGAGACCGAGGTGACGCTGCCCGAATTCTCGATCGAGCCCGACGACGAGGCCTATCTCGGTAGCCCCGACGACAGCCTTTTCGACGAAGGCGGGCAGGCGGCCGACCCCAGCGGTGAGCCCGCGACCGACGAAACAGAAGGCATCGAACCGCAGGCCGCGCCTGCTCCTGCGCCACGACCATCGGGTCCGCCGGTGCAGACCCAGCCGCGCTCGCCATCGCTTGGTTCCGATTTCCTCAGCGGGATCGAGCCGGCCAAGCCGGCGCGAAAACCCTGATCGTCCTTGTCCGTTCGTCATGGGAACCGCTCAGCACCGCGTCGCGGCGTTAAGACGGGCCGCGAAGATGCGGACCCTTCTTGGTTCACGCTCCTCCTCGCGGCGAACGGCGCGAGGCATGCCCGATCAGCCCTCGCGCCCGAACCAGTAGAGCTCACGGCCCTGGGTGCGCAGCCATATGCGTTCAGGCCGTGGATCCCGCCCCAGCAGGCGCTCGACCGCGGCATGAAAGTCACGGCTGTGATCCATGTGGAGCCGATGCGCGACCTCGTGCGCGACCGTTGCCTCCAGCACGTCGGGAGGCGCGAGAATCAGCCGCCAGCTATAGCGGATATGGCCGTCGGCCGAACAGCTGCCCCATCGCGCGCGCGGATCGCCGATCGAAACCCGGCCGATGCTGACACCGGCCTGCACGGCGAAACGCCGGCTTTCCTCCTCCAGACGCGCGAGCGCGGTCATCCTCAACCAGCGGATGACCCGGCCTGGCAATAGCGCATCGGGCGGCGGCACGACCAACAGGTCACCGTCCAGGCGCGCGAGGCGACCGCCGCTGCCCTGCTCGATCCGGATCGAGCGGCCGCCGACCATGATCGTCATGCCGGCTCTGATCGGCTGCGCGGCCGGCAGTGCTTCCAGCGTGGCCTCGATCCACCCTCGCTTGCTTTCCACCCATTTAAGCGCGGGCCCCAGCGCGGTGCGGTGCGGCAACACCAGCCGAATACCGCCGTCTCGAGGATCGACGCTCAGCCGCATCCGCCGCGCCTGCGTCATCCGCTTGACGATCAGCGGACGCGAACGCCCGCCCGCCTCGAAGCTGAGCTGCTGCTCGGCGGCGAGACCTACGCGCCTAAAAAAAAGCATGATCGTCCCGCTTTGCTGGCGCGCCGGCCAACCCGAGTGCGAACGTGGGGCGAACAGCGGAGGTCTGGTCAGGCGATGGGGCCAGGCCGCTCGGTCGACTCTTACAATTCACGGTCGACCATATGATGCTCGAGGTCGCCGGCCTCGTCCTCGGACACTGTCCATCCTCGCACCGACACCCCCGCCCGATGGACCGATTCGGGATCGCCGCTGACGAGCGGATGCCAGCCCGGGAGCGGCCGCCCTTCGTCGAGCAGGCGATAGGCGCAGGTGGAGGGCAGCCAGTCGATCTCGCGCAGCGCGCGGGGCGTCAGTCGCACGCATTCCGGTACGAAGCTGCGGCGGTGCTTGTAGTCCTTGCACAACCCGGTGCGCCGATCGAGAAGGCGGCAGGCCACATTGGTAGGCACCAGCTCACCGGTCTCTTCGTCCTCGAGCTTGTGCAGACAGCATTTGCCGCAGCCGTCACAGAGCGACTCCCATTCGGCGCGACTCATCTCGTCGAGCCGCTTGGCTTCCCAGAACGGAGTGGGGAGATCGGGCATCAGCGCGCTTTAGCCGACTTTGGACCGCTCGTCCCGTTAGGAGTCGAGCGGTGGCGGAGACTATTTCGCCCAGCGCTCGATATCGGCAACCACCGTATCGGCACCCTTGTCCTGGGTAATCAGCGCAAGCGGCTGACCTTCGGGCCCAAACAGCGTCGCCTGGCGCGAATGGTCCATGAGGTAATTATCCTTCTCGTCCGCGGCAAATTGCGCCGGCGAGCGCGGGTCGCCCTTGGCCTGCTTGGCGGGGACCTTCTCGTAGAAGATGGCATATTGCTTCGCGACCGCGGCGATCTCGCCTTCGCTGCCAGTCAGGCCGATCAATTTCGGATGAAAGGCCCTGACGAACTGCAGGAGAACGGGCGGCGTATCTCGTTCCGGATCGATGGTGATGAAGATCGGCTGGATCTTAGCGGCCAGCTCAGGCCGTGACTCCTCTATTTTCCGATATCCCTTCATCAGCGTCTGCACGTCGGTCGGGCACACGTCGGGGCACATCGTATAGCCGAAATAGATCAGCCGATATTTGCCAGCGAAGCCGGTATCGCTGATGCGGCGGCCATCCTGATCGGTGAGCGTGAAGGGCCCGCCTATGCGGGCGTCGGCGAGTGGCGGCCGCTCCGGCGCGTCGCCCCCGCCGCAGCCCGACAGCGCGGCGACCGCGAGGGCCAGCGCAAAAAGGGGCAACGATGCTTTGTTCATGGTGTGGCCCGCCATGCTTTGCTATGCGCTTGGGCGCAAGGGCGTTTCAGAACAGGGACATGACAGCATAATGGATCGCCGCGCCTTTCTCGCTTCGCTTGCGGGCCTGCTGCTCGCACTTTCGAGCACCCCCGCTGCCGCGCAATTCTCGGACAGCTACAATTTCCTCAAGGCCGTGCGGGACGCCGATGGCGTTGCGGCCCAGAAGGCGCTGGACCGCGCCGGCGTCACCCTGATCAACACGCGCGACTATTCGACCGGCGAGAGCGGTCTGCATATCACGATCAAGCGCCGGGATCTGACCTGGACGCGCTTCCTGCTCGCCAGGGGTGCCAATCCCGACATCAAGGATGCGCACGGGGACACACCGTTGATTGCCGCGACGAGGCTGGGGTTCGCACAGGGCGCTGAACTTCTGATTGGCCAGCGGGCGCGAATCAACCTGGGCAACAACAGCGGGGAGACGCCGCTGATCATCGCCACACAACAGCGGAATACCCAGATGGTCCGGCTGCTGCTGTCTTATGGTGCCGATCCCAAGCAGGCGGATCGCATCGCCGGCAAGTCCGCCCGCGACTATGCGAGCGAGGATCCGCGCAGTGCAGCTGTGCTGAAGATCATCGATGAATCGAAGGCGCCCGTCCAAGCCAAGCCCAAGGTCGCGGGACCTAGCCTCTGATCAGGCTGGCTGTCGCGCCTTTCAGCCCCTGCGATCTCCAGGACCGCTCTGCGCGACATCCACGATCCGTTCGACATGCTTGAGCACCGTATCGAGCGCGGTCGCCTGATCATCGTCCTCCTTGCCGACCGCGTCGCGGATCAGGCTCACGAGCCGCTGAATTGCTTCCGAACCATGACGTTCGATCGTCGCGTCGATCGACCGCGCAGAATTTGCGTGCATCCCGCCTGACTCCCGGATCCGAACGATTGCGAGTCGACGAGCACCACGGTCGACTCGGCAACCAGCGAATTAAACCAGGTAAAGGTAAATGCAATGGTCCTGCTCGATCGCGCTCGCCGGGTCGGAAGATTTGTCGGCCGCACCGCGCCTCCCTGCCAAGGCGGCGAGACCGAACGCTGGGAAGTCGGATCATGGCCGCATGATAGCAGTGATAATCTTTGGGATCACCGCTATGACAACTCACAAGGAGAGGACCGCATGCTGATCTACCGCTTCCTGACCGGCGTCGATGATTCCAGCTTCTGCCACAAGGTCACGAAAGCGCTGTCGGAAGGCTGGCGGCTCCATGGCTCGCCCTGCTACACTTATGACGCCTTCAATCAGGCGATGATGGCCGGTCAGGCGGTTACCAAGGAGGTTGCCGACCAGCCTTATGATCCCGACAAAAAGTTGGTTGATTATTAGATTAGACGCAGCTTTCCCGGTCGGGATCCAGGTCGCCCCACAACCGCCGTGCCGCGCGCCGGGCGAAACGCAGCGTCTCAGCCTTACGGCGCGCGCCGGAAAGCGGGCGGTGAAGCGGTTCGCGAACGATCGCCGCATCATAGCGATCGGCGACGATCAAGCCGGCGCAGTCGGGACGAAGCGCCTCGTTGTCGAAGGGGCGGAGGTCGAACCCGTCGGGCACCGCCCAGAAGAAGCGGTCGCAATAATCCAAGTAGAAAAGCCATTTAGAGTCGCCCAGCAGATCGGCGCGCGAGACCTTGATCTCGACGATCGTTATGCAGCCTTTGGCATCGATCGCCATGATGTCCGCGCGCCGCCCATTACCCAGCGGCATCTCGCATAGCGGCGTCATCTCCGCTCGCAGGAACAGCCGGGCGACGCCGCGCGCGACGTCGCCAGCGATCAAGGGGTCGAAAGACTCGACAACAGTCGACATGATCGACTCTTAGAACAAGGAGGGAACATATGCCAGTGCGGCCGACCCCTTATCAGAGCAGTATCTCGCCCGCGATTCGATGGGCCTCGGGATGGTCAATCTCGACCGCCCACAGGTCGGGGTCCGCGCGCCGCCGCCGGGCGAGATAGTCTTCCATCTCGGCCGGTTCGGCCGGTCCAACCCCGTCCAGACCGTGGCCGCCCTCGAAGCGCCAGACACGCTCGACGATGCGCTTGGACTCGCCGCGATCCGCGAGCAGCAGCAGGATCGCGCCGGCGACATCATCGCCTCTGGCCAGCACCGTCGCCACACCGCCCTCGGCCTCGATCCGGCGCCTGAGCGCTGCGACGAGCAACCCGGCGGCGAGCCGCGGCTCGATCATCCGCGCGCATATCCGGGCAATGAAGCGAGCGGAATCCGCGAACGCATGAAGGTCCCGGTACCGCGCGCGACCTCCTCGCCATCGGCATCGATCAGCCGTGCATCGGCGACGAGAACACGCCGCCGTCCGTTGACCCAATGGCCTTCGGCGGTAACGGGTCCGGCTGCCATCGGCCGGGTCAGCAGCAGGTTGAACGCGGTGGTCAGCAGGAAGAAGTCGTTGACCAAGCTGTTCGCCGCATAAAATGCGGCATCATCGAGCATCTTGAAATAAGTGGTGCCATGCGCGGCGCCGGCTGCGTGATAGTGGCTCGGGTCGACGGTGAAACTGATCCGCGCCTGGCCCTCGCCCGTTATGTCGAGCCGGGACGCGAACAGCGCATTGATCGGCGCGGCGGCATAAAGCGCTTCGAGCGCACGATAATGGGCGTCCGCGCCAGATGGTTGACCGGCGCCGGTCATGTCCTTCACGCCGCCGAGCGTCAGGCGGCGTGCCGCGCCTCGCCGGATGCGAACAGCGCGTAGAGTGCGTCGTTCGACCCAGCGCCGCGCAGCTTGGCCACGAAGCCCTTGTCCCGCATCCGCCTGCTCACCCTGGCCAGCGCCTTGAGATGCTCGACCCCCGCGTCGACCGGTGAAAGGAGCAGGAAGACGAGGTCGACGGGCAGGTCGTCGATCGCCGCAAAATCAATCGGATTGGCGAGCCGCGCGAACAGGCCGACGACTCGGTCGAGCCCTTCGATCTTGCCGTGCGGGATCGCGACCCCGCTGCCGAAGCCAGTGGAACTGAGGCGTTCGCGCTCCATCAGCCGATCGACGATCACCCGGCTGTCGGTATCCACAAGCTTCGCCGCGACCCCGGCAAGCTGCTGAAACAGCGCTTTTTTATTTGGGACGACCAGCGCCGCCTGTACCCCCTGCGCGGACAGCAGGTCACTCAGGTCGTCCATCGATTTGCTTTCAGTCATCCGACGGATTTCGCATTCCCGATCAAGCCACGCGACTCGGCTCCACCCATCCGATGGTGCCGTCGGTGCGCCGATACACCATATTGAACGCGCCGGTACCAGAATTTCGGAAGAGGAGCGCGGTGGTGTTCCGCAGGTCGAGCATCATCACGGCGTCGGAGACGCTGGCGTCGGGAACGTCGACGCGCGTTTCGGCTATGATCACCGGGCTGTCGCCGGCAGCCTCCTCCGCCTCGGCTGGCGCTTCGAACACCGTGTAGCCGGCATTCTCCTCAATAGCTTCTAGCGACGGCGCGATCGTGCTATTGCGCGACTTGAGCCGCTTCATATAGCGGCGTAGCTGGGTCTCGATGCGATCGGCCGCCTGTTCGAAAGCAGGGTGCGCCTCCATCGCCTGCCCCGAGGCCTTCAATATGACGCCTTGCATAACATGGGCGATGATATCGCAGGAAAAGCCATTGCCGTGCTGCCCGCGGCCAAAGGTCACATGCGCTGAAATGCTTCGGGAGAAATATTTGTCCGCAATGGTGTGAAGCCGCTCCTCGACGTGGGTTCTCAGCGCATCACCCGTGTTCACCTGATGTCCCGAAACACGAATTTCCATAGCAAGTCTCCCAAGTCTCTTCCACGCGATGATGAGCCGCCTTGCGGCGCCGCGCCATCAGCACAATCACGGATTCACCCGTTCAGGCCGCAGCTCCCAGCAACCACAGCGGCTCGCTGAGTCCCTCAACAAATATCCTATGTCGTTCCAGTTCCTCCTCACTCGCCATGTGGGGTCGCGCCGCGCGAACGGAACGCGCGGTCGTGACGACTGCGGCCTCGGCCCGGACGATCGTCTCCGCGGCAGCCGCGTCGCCGATCGAGAAGCCGATCTGACGGCCGCCGGTCAGCTCGACATAGAGCTGCGCGAGCAATTGCGCATCGAGCAGCGCGCCATGTTTGACCCGGTGGCTGCGATCGATGCCATAGCGGGTGCAGAGGGCGTCGAGGCTGTGCTTGGCGCCCGGATGTGCCTTGCGCGCGATCGCCACCGTATCCACCATGCGGGCCAGATCGATGATCGGGCGCCCGCACAAGCCGAGCTCCCAGTTCAGGAATCCGAAATCGAAGCTGGCATTATGCGCGACGAGCGGGCAGTCGCCGACGAACTCCAGCAATTCCTCCACCTTGTCGGCAAAGAGCGGCTTGTCACCGAGAAACCGGTCGGACAGGCCGTGGACCTGTTCGGCCTCGTAGGGCATCGTCCGTTCAGGATTGAAATAGGCGTGGTACATGCGGCCCGTTTCGACCCGGTTGATCAGCTCGACACAACCTATCTCGACCAGCCTGTCTCCGGTAGCGGGGTTCAGGCCGGTTGTTTCGGTATCGAAAACGATCTCGCGCATGCCCGGCAGTATCGGACTCCGTGGGTTTGCAAGCAAGTGATCAGATTGCGTACCGCAGCCCTGGTGCGGCCAATCGAGCCGCCAGTCTCGATGACGAAATCGGCACGCGCCCGCTTTTCGTGGTCCGGCATTTGAAGAGACCTGATGTGGCGTAATTTCAAGGCGTTCATACCCGGCCGCCGCATCACCCGCCGCGCTTGCTGCCAGGCGGGAGCCGAGACGACGGCGATCGCATCGACCTGCCTCCAGCCGCGCTTTTCGAAAAGCAGCGGAATATCGAGCACGACCAGCTTCCTGGCTCGATGACGGCGCAGGAATCGCGTGCGCGACTCGACGAGTGCGGGGTGGACGATCCGCTCGAGACGGCGCAACGCCGCCTGATCTCCGAGCACGGCCTTACCGAGGACCGCGCGGTCGATCCCGTGCGGTCCCGACGTTCCGGGAAAGGCCGCCTCGATCGCTGCGACCAGGCGGCCACCCGGCCCCTGCAGCCGATGCACCTCGGCATCGGCATCATAGACCGGAACGCCAGCGCGCGAGAACATCGCGGCCACGGTGGACTTGCCCATGCCGATCGAGCCGGTCAGGCCCAGAATGATCACGGCCTATCCGTCATCGTGCGGACGATGCGATCATGAGACGAGCATCGCCCTCAGCTCGGCATCTCGCTCGCGCGGCGGAGCCACACCGTAGAACAGCCGGAATGCCTCGGCCGCCTGGCCGATCAGCATGTGCAACCCGTCTATCGTGCGCAGCCCCCGTCGCCGCGCCTCGGCCAGCAACTCGGTCTCAAGCGGCGCATAGACGATGTCGTAGATCACCGCGTGTGGCGGAACATGGCTGAAATCGATGGCGAGGGGCGGCTTTCCTGTCATGCCGAGCGGTGTGGTGTTGACCACGAGGTCGAACATTCCCTCGCGATCGTCCCACGGAAAGTCGGTAGGGGTCGCGAACTGCTCGAGCGGGCAGACCAGCCGGTCGTCGGGTTCGAAGCTCTCGCGCAAGCTCCGTGCCTGCTTCACGTCGCGCGCGGCGATGACGCTGGTGAAGCCATGGTCGTGGAGCGCGAGCGCGACCGCCTTGGCGGCACCGCCAGCGCCCAGGATACGGGCCATGCGGAACAGATGGTCGTGCGCAAGGTGTGCGCGGAGCGGCTCGAGGAAGCCATTATAGTCGGTGTTATAACCAGTCAGAACGCCGCCCTCGGACCGGACGGTGTTGACCGCGCCAATCCGTTCAGCAGCCGGATCGATCCGGCCGAGCAGCGGCATCACGGCCTGCTTATGAGGAATGGTAACGTTGCAACCGCGCCAATGCGGATCCCGCCGCCTCGATTCGAGATAAGCGCGCAGATCCTCGAGGCGGACCAGCGTCGCGCGATAGTCGGCGTCGATTCCGGCCAGCGCCAGCCAATGCTTGTGGATGGTCGGCGATTTCGAATGGGCAATCGGATCGCCGATCACCTCCGCATAGGGTCCATCGCTCATTCGGACACCACTCCCCGGGTGCGAAGATAGTCGAGCAGGCCGATCAGCGGCAGGCCCAAAATGGTGAAATGGCTGCCTTCGATCTTCGCGAAGAGCTGCACTCCAAGCGCTTCGAGCCTATAGCCACCGACGCAATGGCCGATCGCAGGCCATTCGGACTCTATATAAGCGTCGATGAAGGCCTTGCTGAGAGGGCGGACATGGAGAATCGCGCGATCGACATGCCGCCAGACCGGCCGGCCGCCTTCACAGATCACCGCCGCGCTGAACAGTCGGTGTCGCTGCCCGCTGAGGCGCAGCAGCAACTCCCGCTGTTCCTCCCGGCTCGCCGCCTTGTCGATCATCGCCCCATCCTCGAAGCACAGCGTCGAGTCGCAGCCGAGTACCAGATCGGTCGGGTGGCGGTGCGACAACTTGGTCGCCTTCAGTTCGGCGAGCGCGTCGGCCAGGTTGCGCGCGCTGATGCCCTCGGCGCGCAACGAAAGCTTGGCCGATTCCTCGTCCACGCCTGCTGCTATCGCCTGGTAGGGCACGCCCGCCGAGTCGAGCATCGCGCGGCGGGAAGCGGATTTGGAGGCGAGGATCAGCATTTCGACAGCCCACGATCCCTTTTCTCGGCGACAGCTGCGCCCCCTTGGCGGGCGAAAGCCGCCTTCTGAGCCTGGGCGGGCCATCGGGAGACGATTGTGGGTAAATGCATGGCAGCGATCAATATCACCCCGGCACCTCGGCATTCTCGTCGCGCGTCGTACGATCGTTGACGAGATTGATGATCGCGGCCGCGGTCTCCTCGATCGAGCGGCGGGTGACGTCGATCACCGGCCAGCCATGATCGGAGAAGAGCCTGCGCGCGAAGGCGAGCTCCGCCGCCACCGCTTCCTGGTCGACATAGGCGGTCTCGGGAGACTGATTGAGCGACAGCAGTCGGTTGCGCCTGATTTGAACGAGTCGGTCGGGACTTGTGGTCAGCCCGACGACCAACGGATGGACAAGCGTGAACAAGCTCGACGGCGGCGGTGCCTCGGGCACCAGCGGGATGTTGGCAACCTTGTAGCCGCGATTGGCGAGGTAGATCGAGGTCGGGGTCTTCGACGAGCGCGAGACTCCGGCGAGGATAACATCGGCTTCTTCCCAGTCCTCCGCCGCAATGCCGTCATCATGCGCGATCGTGAACTGGATCGCCTCGACCCGCGCAAAATAGGCGGCATCGAGCATATGCTGCCGGCCGGGCCGCGCGAGCGCTACCTGACCAAGCAGGCGTGACAGCGCCTCGATGACGGGATCGAGCGCGGAAACGCAGGGGAGTCCGAGCGCATGACAACGCGATTCCAGCCGCTTGCGAACCTCGCTGTTGACGAGGGTGAAGATCACCAGCCCCGGCCGCTGGGCAATTTCGAGCATGATCCTGTCGAGATGCCCCTGGCTACGCACCATCGGCCAGAAATGCTTAATTGTCTCCACGCCTTCGAACTGGGCGAGCCCGGCCTTAGCGATATTTTCGAGCGTCTCGCCGGTGGAATCGGACAGAAGATGAAGATGGAGGCGGATCATCGGCCATCCAGCCTCGTTATCCTCGCCAAACGGCTATTCTCCGGGCGGCGGCCTTCCCCGTGCATGCTCCGTAAGCGACGACGCATCCGGCCCAACATGGCTTCCCGCGCACGCAGTAACGACCAAGGCCGTGATGACCAGGTGGGGACGGCATTGTGGAAAATCATGGTATGCCAGCTAGCGGATCGCGTGGGCAGCTTTCAAGCGGCACGATCATCCCCGCAGACCGCCGGCAATTCGAGCATCGATCCACAGGCCGCGCCGCGGCGCGGTGGTTGTGGATAATGGGAATGGATGGCAGGGACTCGGCGGAAGATGGCAGCACCGCGCGAGTCAAGCTGTTGGCAATCGCGCCAACTGTGAATAAACCCCGGCTCTCAACGCCCTACATCTTCTTCAGTTCCTTTATCTTAAGACTCTAATTAGGAATCTAGATGGCCGAGACGCGCATCTTGCTCGCCGTGCTCAAGGGCAAGCGGTCTGACCCCCCACCTCTGTGGCTGATGCGTCAGGCTGGACGCTATCTGCCCGAATATCGTGCACTGCGTGCCGAGAAGGGCGGGTTCCTGGAACTCGCCTATGATAGCGACGCCGCGGCCGAGATCACGCTTCAGCCAATTCGGCGGTTCGGCTTCGATGGCGCGATCCTCTTTTCGGACATCCTCGTTGTGCCGCATGCGATGGGTCAGGATCTCCGTTTTGGCATCGGCGAGGGGCCTCAACTCACGCCGGCCCTTGTCGACCATGCGCTACAGGCGCTCACAGCGGTTCCCGAACGCCTGCTGCCGATCTACGAAACCGTCCGCAAGGTCCGTGGCGCCTTGTCGTCCGAGACGACATTGCTGGGCTTTGCTGGCAGCCCCTGGACCGTCGCCACCTATATGGTCGCGGGTAAGGGCAGCAAGGAACAGGCGGAGACGCGGCGGATGGCGTATCGCGATCCGCAGGCGTTCGGTGCGATTATAGATGCACTGGTAGAGGAGACGGCGGCCTATCTCTCGCGGCAGATCGACGCCGGAGTCGATGCCGTCCAGCTGTTCGACAGCTGGTCAGGCAGTCTCGCTCCCCGTGAATTCGAGCGCTGGGTGATCGGACCGACCGCCGATCTGGTCAGCCGCTTGCGCGCCCGCCATCCCGAAACACCGATCATCGGCTTCCCCAAGGGCGCCGGAGGCAAGATCGCAGCCTATGCGCGGGAGACGGGCGTGGATGCGATCGGGCTCGACGAGACGGTCGATCCGCTCTGGGCGAACGCGCAGCTCCCCGAAGGACTGCCGGTACAGGGCAATTTGGACCCGCTTGCGTTGATCGCGGGTGGCGAACGGCTGGACGATGCGATCGACTCGATCCTGGCGGCCTTCTCCAGCCGGCCCCACATCTTCAATCTCGGCCATGGCATATTGCTGGACACGCCGCTCGCCCATGTCGAACGGCTAATCGCGCGGGTGAGGAGATGATGGCGATGGACATGGAGATGGCAACGGGCTTTCTCGGCAATGCCTATCCCTGGGTGAAGGCGGCGCATCTGATCTTTGCGATCTTCTGGGTGGCCGGGTTGTTCATGTTGCCGCGCTATTATGTCTATCATCACGCGACGGCGCCGGGATCCGCCGAAGACCGCGCCTGGGTCGAGCGCGAACGGCGGTTGCGCTCGATCATCATCACTCCGGCGATGACCCTGGTGTGGATCTTCGGCATCACTCTCGCCTTCGATCAGGCGCTCTGGGGCGTCCACTGGTTCCAGGCAAAGTTCCTGACGGTCTTCCTTCTCAGCGGCTATCATGGCTGGGTGGTCGGCTTCGGCCGCAAGCTCGGCGCCGGCTATCGCGCACCTTCCGATATTAGTCTGCGCGTCATGAATGAAGTGCCAGCGATCGCGGTTTCGGTGATCGTGATCCTCGTGATCGTGCGGCCGTTCTGAGGCTGGGGTCGCGCCGAGGGGCGAACGTGGCCAGATGATGTAACAGGAACGCCGCCGAACATCGCGATGGCGCGACTCGGGCTGCTGGGCGCTTGACTTGGCGCGACCTCCAGCATAATTGCCGATAGAAGGGTCCGCCGTTCGAGCCGGATTCCTGTCTCATCCAAATTTTCGGGTCGGCGTGCTGTCGCCGCCGCTTTCCTCAACAGTCGCGCAAGACTCCAGGACTTTATCCTCGATGCATCTCAAGGATCTCAAAAAGAATAGCCCCGCCCAGTTGGTCAGCATGGCCGAGGAACTCGGGGTGGAAGGCGCGTCGACGATGCGCAAGCAGGACCTGATGTTCGGCATCCTCAAGGTCGAGGCAGAAAATGGCGAGCAGATCATGGGCGAAGGCACGATCGAGGTGTTGCCCGATGGTTTCGGCTTCTTGCGCTCGCCGGAGGCCAATTATCTGGCCGGCCCCGACGATATCTATGTCTCGCCGAACCAGGTCCGCAAATTTGGTCTCAGGACCGGCGATACCGTCGAGGGTGAAATCCGTGGTCCCAAAGAGGGCGAGCGGTATTTCGCCCTCACCCGGCTCATTTCGATCAATTTCGACGATCCGGACGTCGTTCGCCACAGGGTCAATTTCGACAATCTGACGCCGCTCTATCCCGAGCAGAAGCTGACGCTCGACAGCTTCGATCCGACCGTCAAGGACAAGTCGGCGCGTGTCATCGACATCATCGCTCCGCAGGGTAAGGGCCAGCGAGCGCTGATCGTCGCTCCACCGCGTGTGGGTAAGACGGTGCTGCTGCAGAACATGGCCAAGGCCATCACCGACAACCATCCCGAAGTCTTCCTGATCGTGCTCCTCATCGACGAGCGCCCCGAGGAAGTCACCGATATGCAGCGATCGGTGAAAGGCGAGGTCATTTCCTCGACGTTCGACGAGCCTGCGCAGCGTCACGTCCAGGTCGCCGAGATGGTGATCGAGAAGGCCAAGCGCCTCGTCGAGCACAAGAAGGACGTCGTTATCCTTCTCGATTCGATCACCCGGCTCGGCCGGGCCTATAACACCGTCGTCCCTTCGTCGGGCAAGGTGCTGACCGGCGGCGTCGATGCCAACGCGCTTCAGCGGCCGAAACGCTTCTTCGGCGCAGCGCGCAATATCGAGGAGGGCGGCTCGCTGTCGATCATCGCCACGGCCCTGATCGACACGGGCAGTCGGATGGACGAGGTGATCTTCGAGGAGTTCAAGGGAACCGGAAATTCCGAAATCGTGCTGGACCGCAAAGTGGCCGACAAGCGCATCTTCCCGGCAATGGATGTCGGCAAGTCCGGCACTCGCAAGGAGGAGCTGCTCGTCGACAAGGGCAAGCTCTCCAAAATGTGGGTCCTGCGTCGGATTCTCATGCAAATGGGCACGATCGACGCGATGGAATTCCTGCTCGACAAGATGAAAGATTCCAAGTCGAACGAGGATTTCTTCGACTCGATGAACCAGTAGCGCGGTATCTTCGTCGCGACTGAACACGGAGAACGGTCAGCTGCAGCGAACAGCAGGGAAAGGTGACAGCCACTCCCTCGCTTATCCGATCGTTTAACGGTGACCGGGCTCGACAATCGGCGTACAGGCGCTAGGTCGGAACCATGCTCGATCTCTGGAACCACATCCTCGCCGATTTTTCGAACATCACCAGCCCATCGGCGCTTTCCGCCTTTGCGCAGGTGTTAATGATCGACATCATGCTGGCCGGTGACAATGCGATCGTTGTAGGCGCGCTGGCAGCCGGCCTGCCGCCCGACCAGCGGCGCAAGGTCATCCTGATCGGCATCATCGCCGCGCTCGTGCTGCGCATCATCTTCGCCGTCACCGTCACTCAGCTGATGAGCATCATCGGGCTGGTCTTCGCCGGAGGCCTGTTGTTGCTGTGGGTATCGTGGCGGATGTTTCGCGAGCTCCGCCATGCGCGGGCACCCGAGGGCGGCGATCCGCTCTCGTCCGATGGCGTTCCCCAGTCGAAGACCATGGTCGGCGCCGCGTGGTCGGTTGCGCTCGCCGATGTCTCGATGAGCCTCGACAATGTTCTGGCGGTGGCCGGCGCCGCGCGTGAGCATCCGGGCATTCTCGTCATCGGGCTGCTGCTATCGGTTGCCTTGATGGGTCTCGCCGCCAATTTCATCGCCCGCTATATCGAGCGCTATCGCTGGATTGCCTATGTCGGTCTGATCGTGATCGTCTATGTGGCCGCCAAGATGATCTGGGAAGGAAGCCACGAGCTCGCTCCCTTCTTCATCTGATCCGTTTGCGGTCACGCATCAGGGGATCAAAACTATCGATCCGGTGGTCCGTCGGCCTTCCAGCGCGCGGTGGGCATCGGCGGCCCCCGCGAGAGGGAGCTTCAGGCCGATCTCCACGTCGATTTTCCCCGACACGATCATCGCGAACAGCGCGTTGGCCGAAGCTTCCAGTTCGGAGCGCTCGGCCACGAAATCATATAGGCGCGGCCGTGTCAGGTAGAGCGAGCCGCGCGCGCTCAGTTCGAGCGGCGCGATCGGCGGAACAGGGCCTGAAGCGTTGCCATAGCTGATCATGAGTCCGCGCCGCGCGACCGAATCGAGCGACGCGGTCCAACTCGCCGTTCCCACACCGTCGAACACGACGTCGACCCCGCGTCCGCCGGTGGCGTCGCGTATCGTCGAGGCAAGTGTGGCATAGTCATCGTGCAGCGCGAGATCGGCGCCCAGATCTCTGGCGATTGCGGCCTTCTCGGCTGACCCGGCATGCGCGATCACCCGCACCCCTTCGGCTGCGAGCCACTGGACGAGCAGCCGCCCCACCCCGCCGGCTGCGGCATGGACCAGCGCACTTTGCCCTGCGGCGATCCGCGCGCAGCCGTGGATCAAGGTCTCCGTGGTCAGGCCTTTTAGCAGTCCTGCCGCCGCGGTCACATCGTCTATCCTATCGGGCAGGGCGAGCAGGCGTTCGGCATCGATGTCGTTGCGCGTCGCATAGCTGCCCGGTTGCTGAACCACATAGGCGACGCGCTGGCCGATCGAGAGTCCGGTGACCCCTTCGCCCAGCGCTTCGACCACGCCAGCCGCCTCTACGCCCAAGGCAGCCGGCAGCGGTTGGGGATAGAGGCCCATTCGATGATAGATGTCGATGAAGTTGACCCCGACCGCCCGGTGGCGGACCCGCACCCGGCCGGGTGCGACCGGCTCCGCCCCCAAAGGCTCGACTTCGATAGCGCCGGGTCCGCCAAAGTCGCGGACAACCAGGCGGTGATCGTCGTTCATCCAAGGTGCTGCGCGAAAAAGGCCGACGTTCGTTCGTCGGCGAGTCGGGCGCCCACTTCGTTGCGGCGCTGTCCCATCGACGCCGCGAAGCCATGGTCGAGCCCGGGATAGTCGTAGAGCGTCACCTTGGGGTGGTCGTCGAGCCCGGCGTGCATCGCCTTCTGGACCTCCTCCGGCACAAAGCCATCGGCGCCGGCGATATGGAGAGCGAGCGGACGAGCGATCGCGTGCGATTCATGGATGATGCCGTCGATGCCGACCGGATAATAGCCCACGCTCGCATCGATATCGGTCCGCGTCGCGCACAGATAAGCGAGCCGTCCGCCCAGGCAGAAGCCGACGGCGCCGACCTTGCCATTGCCGCCAAGCAGGCGCCGCGCCTCGCGGATCGTCGCTTCGAGGTCGCGAATGCCTTGATCCTGATCGAACTGGCCGAACAGCGCGAATCCCTCCTGAAGCTGTTCGGGCACATCGGGGTCGAGCTCGATTCCCGGCCGGATCCGCCAAAACAGATCGGGCGCGATCGCGAGATAGCCTTGTGCCGCGAAGTCGTCGCATTTGCGCCGGATGCCTTCGTTCACGCCGAATATTTCCTGGATGACGACGATGGCGGCGCTCGGCGGCTTGCTCGGCTGCGAGGTATAAGCGAGGAACTCCTCGTCGCCGCCCAACGTGTGGATTTCAGTGTAGCTTTTCACAACAGGCCTCCTTCCCTGATCAAGCAGCCGTCGCTTGGTCGTGATTCCGTCCGGCAAGATAATGGCCGATAGCGCTGCCGCTGCCTACCATGATGGTGCCATGAGGGATCGGGCCGATAGCGCCAGCCCTGGCGGGAGCCCGATGGCGCCGCGGCGCTGCACCGCCCAAGGCGCTCTTCCGGGAAAGGCGCGCATTAGCCATGGACGCCTGCGTTCCAAGGCCCTAGCCATGAGCCCGTGACGGTTCAACGTCCCTGGAGGCGCTCATGAAGATAACCGTTGATGTCGATTGCACGCCGGAGGAGGCGCGCCGTTTCATCGGGCTGCCTGATCTGACGGCGGTACACGAAGCCTATGTCGACCAGATGAAGAAGGTGGTGGCCGAAGGAATCAGCCCTGAGAGCTTCGAGACGATGATCCGTAACTGGAGCCCGATGGGCGAGGCGGGCATGAGCCTGTGGCGGACCATGTTCGACCAGATGAGTCGTGCCGGCGGCGCCGGAAAATAGGCCGCCCGAAGCCGAGACCATCTTCGCCCTCTCGAGCGGTGCGCCGCCGGCGGGGGTGGCGGTCGTTCGGATCAGCGGCGCTGCCGCCGGCGGTGCGCTCGATTCGCTGACCGGCAGGGCGCGCCCGGCTGCCCGCCGGTCGGTGCTGCGCACCTTGCGCGATCCGGTGACCAGCGAACCGCTCGACCGCGCGCTGGTGCTCTGGTTGCCGGGGCCGGGAAGTGCGACCGGCGAGGATATGGCCGAGCTTCACCTCCACGGCGGTCGAGCGGTGACTCGCTCGGTCCTCGACGTGCTCGCGGGCCTGCCGGGTTTGCGCTCTGCCGAGGCGGGCGAGTTTACCCGCCGCGCCTTTGCAAATGGTCGCATCGATCTCAACGAAGCCGAAGCGCTGGCGGATCTTCTGACCGCCGAGACCGATGCGCAACGCCGCAACGCCATGCTGCTCGCAGGCGGGGCGCTCAGCCGCGCGATCGAAGGCTGGCGCGAGCGGTTGCTGATGCTGTCGGCGCGCATCGAGGCTGTGCTCGACTTTGACGACGAGGAGGACGTCACCCCAATCGACGCCGGTTTTGCCGATGATCTTCGCCACCTGGCAACCGATGTCGCGCGCTGGCGCTCCGCACCCCCGGCCGAGCGGCTGCGCGACGGGATAAGGGTCGTCCTTGCCGGCCCACCGAACTCAGGTAAGTCGTCTCTTATCAATGCTTTAAGCGGACGGGAGGCGGCGATTGTGACGCCGGTCGCCGGCACGACGCGGGACTTGATCGAGGTGCCGCTGGCGATCGGTGGAACACCCTTTTTACTGGTCGACACTGCCGGCTTGCATGAGCGTCCCGATGACGAGGTGGAGGCGATCGGCATCGGTCGCGCCGCTGCCGCGATCGCGGCAGCTGATATCCTGCTTTGGCTCGGCCCCGCGGCCGATGCGCCGGCGGGCGCGTTGCGGATCGGTGCCCAAGCGGATCGGCTTTCGCACGACCGCGCCAGCGTCGACATCGTCCTGTCGACCGTCACCGGCGAGGGAATGGCCCTGTTGCGCGAGCAACTTCTGGCTCGCGCTGCTGCACTTCTCCCGGGCGAGGGTGAGGCGGCCTTGTCGGAGCGCCAGCGGCTCGCCCTGGCGCGGCTCGGCGATGCCCTGGGATTGGCTACGGCCGAAGGCGACCCGCTTCTTGTCGGCGAAGCCCTGCGCCTCGGCCGCGCCGCGCTCGACGCGCTGACCGGCCGCGCTGGCACCGAGGACCTTCTGGACGGCCTGTTCGGGAGGTTCTGCATCGGCAAATGACGCTCCGTTTTGACTCGCGGGGCTGGCTCGGATAGCGCGGGCGCCATGGCGAAGTACTATGATGTCATCGTGGTTGGCGGCGGCCACGCGGGCTGCGAGGCCGCCGCGGCCGCCGCGCGTATGGGCGCTAGCGTGGCGCTCATATCGATGCGCCTGGATATGATAGGCGCGATGTCCTGCAATCCGGCGATTGGTGGCCTGGGAAAGGGCCATCTCGTTCGTGAGGTGGATGCCTGCGACGGATTGATCGCTCGGGCCGCTGATGCGGCCGCGATCCATTACCGCATGCTCAACGCGAGCAAGGGTGCTGCGGTGCAGGGCCCGCGTGTACAGGCGGATCGGAGACTGTTCCGTGGCGCGATACAACGGCTTTTGGCGACGTATTCCTCACTGGCGCTTGTCGAGGGATCGGCGGAGCGGCTGCTGATCGACGATGTTTCACGTGAAACACGCGGCCTTGTGCTAAGCGATGGCCGTGAGCTTCGGTCAGGCGCCGTGGTGCTTGCCACCGGCACCTTCCTCAACGCTAAGCTCCACTTCGGAATGGAATGTCGAAGTGGTGGCCGGGTGGGCGAGGCGGCCGCAGTCGGTCTGGCGGCGCAGCTGAAGACGCTCGATCTTCCGATGGGCCGGCTCAAAACCGGGACTCCGCCGCGGTTGGATGGCCGCACGATCGACTGGTCGGCGCTCGAGCGCCAGCCATCAGACGGCGGCCAGTGGACCTTATCGACGGTAAGCTCTGGCAGAACAGTCCCTCAGCTCGCCTGCGCCATTACGCGGACCAATATCCGTACCCACGACGTGATACGGGCCAGCCTCGATCGTTCACCGCTCTATTCGGGGGTGATCGAGGGAGTGGGGCCGCGTTATTGCCCGTCGATCGAGGATAAGGTACATCGATTTGGCGATCGCGACGGGCATCAGATTTTTCTCGAACCAGAAGGTCTTGGCGACCATTTGGTATATCCGAATGGCGTATCGACCTCCTTGCCGTGCGATGTACAGCACGAGATGCTTCGGACCATCCCCGGCCTGGAGCGAGTCGAGATTGTTCAGCCGGGATATGCGGTCGAATATGATCATATCGATCCGCGCGCGCTTACGCGCGGGCTTGCGCTGCGGGCGCTGCCCGGCCTGTTCTGCGCCGGTCAGATCAATGGTACGACGGGCTATGAGGAGGCGGCGGCGCAGGGGCTCGCGGCCGGCATGAATGCGGCGGCCTATGCAGCTGGTCGCGCCGAAATTCTGTTCGATCGTGCTACGAGCTATATCGGCGTAATGCTCGACGATCTGACGCTTCAAGGCGTGTCGGAGCCTTACCGCATGCTCACCGCCCGCGCCGAGTATCGGCTGCGCTTGCGTGCCGACAATGCGGCGACCCGGCTTACCGGATGGGCCCGGCGCCAGGGCGTCGTCAGCGAACATCGGTGGCGCGTCCATGCGGCGCGTGAAGCCGCGCGGCGAAAGCTGGCGCACGCGCTGGACTCGCACCTTGTGACGGCGGCCGAAATATTAGCCGTTGGCGGTGATGTTGCCCAAGATTTTTCCCGCCGTTCTTTGAGTGAGTGGCTGCGCTATAGCGGGGTGGGGCCGGCTCAGATCGGGGCGCTTTTGGCTGACTGCGGCGCGGAGGTCCAACCCGACCTGATCGATGAGCTTGTCCAGGATTGCCGGTATGCGCCTTATCTTGCGCGGCAGGAGCAGGAGATTGCCCGCCTGCGCGAGGATGAAAAGGTTCGGCTCGACGGCATCGCGGATTATCGCCAAGTCGGCGGGCTCTCAAACGAGATGGTCGAGCGGCTGAACCTGGCTCTTCCGACGGACCTTGCTGAAGCATCACGCATTCGCGGGGTGACGCCGGCCGCGCTGACCGCGATATTGGTCCATGCCCGCCGGCTCGCAGCGTGACCGAGCAGGAGGCGGAGGGCTGGCTGGCTGATCATGTTTCACGTGAAACATTGCGCAGTCTCGGCGAGTTGGTCGATCACATACGGGCGGAAATGCCGCGGCAAAACCTGATCGCGGCGTCGACGGCCGAGCACATCTGGGCTCGGCACATCGTCGACTCCGCGCAATTGGCGGCCTTTGCTCCGGACTCGGCGCGCTGCTGGTTGGATCTCGGGTCTGGAGCCGGCTTCCCTGGCCTAGTAATCGCTCTTATGCGCCCTGCCGTGCGGGTTACGCTGGTCGAATCGCGGCGCAAGCGCGCGGAGTTTCTGGCGGCCACAGCAGAAGCGCTGGACGTCGCGCACCGGGTCGACGTCAGGGGGCAGAGGCTGGAACTAATTCGCGAAAGCCCGTTCGATGTGATCAGTGCCCGAGCTTTTGCGCCGCTCGGGCGATTGCTCCCGCTCGCACACCGCTTTTCGTACGAGCGCACTATTTGGCTGCTGCCGAAGGGGCGCAGTGCGGTATCCGAACTGGAAGCCGTCGCTGGATCATGGCAGGGTGATTTTCAGGTCATGCCGAGCATGACCGATTCTGAGGCGGCGATTATCGTCGCGCGCGAGGTACAACCCCAGGGCAAAGGGCCGAAACGCAGATGATCCGCATCGCGATCGCCAATCAGAAGGGCGGGGTCGGTAAGACGACCACCGCTATCAACCTCGCTACGGCACTGGCCGCGACCGGATGGCGCGTTCTGCTTGTTGATTGTGATCCGCAGGGCAATGCATCGACCGGGCTTGGGGTAGACAAGTCGGCGCGCGGCAACACGTCCTATGAGTTGCTCCGCAAGGACTGCACGCTCATGGATGCGGTGATCGCGACACGCGTGCCGCGGCTCGACCTTGTACCGTCGACGGTCGACCTGTCCGGAGCGGAGGTGGAACTGATCGACGTCGAGAAGCGGACACACCGGCTTCATGATGCGCTGGCCCAGAACGAGGAGGGCTGGGATATCTGCTTGATAGACTGTCCGCCGTCGCTGGGCCTGCTTACGATCAACGCGCTGGTCGCGGCGAACATGATGCTCGTGCCTCTTCAATGCGAGTTCTTCGCGCTCGAAGGCCTTACCCAGTTGCTGCAGACGATCGAGCGGGTAAGGATGCGTTTCAATCCCGAGCTCTCGATCCTGGGCGTAGCGCTCACCATGTACGATCGGCGCAATCGCCTGTCGGATCAGGTTGCGACCGATGTGCGTGACGTGCTCGGCGATGTTGTCTTCGATACCGTCATTCCCCGCAATGTCCGTCTGTCGGAGGCGCCCAGTCACGGTGTTCCGGCGCTGATCTACGACCATCGCTGCCCGGGCTCGGAGGCCTATATCGCGCTGGCGCGCGAATGCATCACCCGGCTTACCAGGACGGCGCAGGCGGCATGAGCGTTGGCGAAACTCCCCGGCGCGGCTTGGGCCGCGGGCTTTCGGCTTTGCTCGGCGAAGCGTCGCACGAGCAGCCGCTGGCTGCGGGCGCGTCGCGGTCCGGCGGCGTGCGGATGATGCCGATCGCGCATATTCGGCCCAATCCCGATCAGCCCCGGCGCCATTTCGACGAGACCGCGCTTGACGAGCTCGCGGTGTCGATCACCGCGCGCGGACTGATCCAGCCGATTCTCGTGCGACCGCATCCGCACAACGAGACCTACCAGATCGTCGCGGGCGAACGTCGTTGGCGTGCCGCGCAGCGAGCTCGGCTCCATGAGGTGCCGGTGATCGTCCGGGAGTTGTCCGACGGCGAGACGCTGGAGTTGGCGATTGTCGAGAATGTCCAGCGCCAGGACCTCAATGCGATAGAAGAAGCCGCTTCCTATCAGAAGCTCATGCAGGAGTTCGGCTATACGCACGAGGGCGTCGGTACGCTGGTCGGGAAGTCGCGTAGCCATGTCGCCAATCTGCTGAGATTGCTCGATCTCCCTTCGGCTGTGCGAGCCATGGTGGTCGACGGATCGCTATCGATGGGACATGCCAGGGCGCTGATCGGGGCGCCGGATCCGGAGCTGCTCGCCGCCGAGGTGGTCCGCCGCGGCCTCTCGGTTCGCGAGACCGAGAAGCTGGCAAACAGCAACAAGGGGGCTGGGGAGAAGCGTCGATCGGCCAAGGCAGCGCCGGCGGGTGATGCCGACGTCGAGGCTCTCGAACGCCATCTCGGCGACATCCTCGGCCTGAAAGTGGCAATCGAGCATGGCGAAACGGGCTCGGGCCGGATCTCGGTCGCCTATTCGACGCTCGATCAACTCGACTTGATCTGTCAGCGGTTGAGCGGTGAACCAATTTGAGACGTCATCCGAAGTCGCTCGGAGGCGACCTAGGACGTTAACCTAAATCGTTGAACTTACAGTGCTATTTTTCACATACACGGCGGTGGCTGGCGGTGAATCGCCCAACGGGCCCGCACCGTCGTGCGTATCGAAGGTGGAGACGACCGATCACCGCCGTGCTGCTGCAGCCCGAGCGATCGTCAGAAGTTCCTCGCCCACCAGGACCATGCCGGCGCTTCCTGACTGTTTGTAAGAGCGTTCCAGCGCGCCAAGGCGGATCATGGCCGTCGCGATGCGCTCTGGAGTCCAGCGGTGAAGAAGCGCAGATACCGCTTTCTGATCTTTCCAGAAAATGCTCTTGCCTGCGCCGCCCATCACGGCCTCGACGCTCTGGCCTGCGGCAACTTCGGCGCGAAGCGGCGCAATCTGTGCAAGACGACGAAGCACCGCGCGAATGACGCCGATCGCTTCGGTCGGACCGATCAGCGCGAGTTCGGCAGCGGCGCGATCGATACGGCCGGCCATCACCGCCTCGACGATGGCGGTCAGATCGCTTTCGTCATTGGCGGCACCGATCGCCGAAAGCGCGTCCTCGTCGGCGGCTCGTGGCGTATCGGGTGCGGCGTCCAGGAATAGGGCAAGCTTCTCGAGCTCGCGGGTCATCAACGCCCGGTCGGCATTGGTGAGGGCCACCAGCGCCTGCGCGGCGCGCCGCTCCAGCCGCAGGCCGACCTGCTGGCCGATCTCGATCGCCACCTGATCGGCCTGCGCGCCTTCGGGGACATAAGACGCGAAGGCGAGGGCGGCGTCAGAGCCGAGCGCCAGCTTTACAAGCTTGGAATCCTTGCGCAGATTGCCTGCGACGACGACCACCGGATTACCCGCGGACGGCGCTGCGAGTAGCGCTTCGACGGCGTCGATCACTTCGTCGCCCGCCGGATCGATGCGGATGTGTCGCGCGCCGCCGAACAGCGAGATCGACGCGGCTTCGTCCGAGAGTAGCGCCGGATCAGCCTTGAGCTGGCTCGCAGCCAGGTCGACCCGCTCGGCCTCGGGGCCCAGAGCCTTGTCGATCCGTGTCGCCAATGTCCGGGAGCCCGACTCGTCGGGACCATGTAGCAGGATCAGTCGAATTGCGGGATCGGGCTTGTCGAGCGCGCGGCCGATCCGGGCGACGTCGGCTTTCACCGGCTACTGGACCGCGCTGCGTCGGGCGTAGGTCGCGACGCGCGCGGTGATCTGATCGGCGATGGCTTCTGCCAGGCGCTCGAGAGCGGTCTGCTCGGCGGCGGTGGTGGCATATTCGGAACCCGCGACATCGATGCCGGCGTCTGCCGCGGCGGTCTGGTCAAGCAGCACGCTTCCGCTCGCGGCATCCACCAGCCGATAGCGCGCGCGCAGGGTGCGGCGTTCGCGCGTGATCGCATTGTCCTGGCGGAGGCCGAGGCCGGTAATGTTGTCGTCGAGTTCCACCTCAAGCCGATAGCGCGGCGCGCCTTCACCCTGGCGATGGAGCCGGTCCAACAGCGCATTGCGCACCAGCCAGCCGCGCTGGCCGCCGATCGCCGCGACCTCGATCCCCGCCAGCGCGGATGCCACGGGTCCCGATCCGCCGTTCCTGTAGAGTGGCTGCAACCCGCAGCCGGGCAGGGCTATGAACAAAGCCACGGAAACGGCCAGAAGCGAAGCCTTGCTCATGCGACGATATTGACCAGGCGGTCCGGCACGACAATGACCTTCTTGGGCGCGACGCCTTGGAGAAGCCGCGCGATCTTGTCCGATTCCAGGGCCATTGTCTCGAGCTGATCGCGCGCGGTGCCCTTCGGCGCGATCAGCGTGTCGCGGAGCTTGCCGTTGACCTGGACCGCGATCGTGACCTCATCGTCGACCAGCATGGCCGGATCATGCTCGGGCCATGGCGCGTCGGCGACGAGGCCCGCCTCGCCCAGCCGAGCCCAAGCCTCCTCGGCGAGGTGCGGCACCATCGGCGCGATCAATCGTACAAGCGCATGCGCGGCCGCAACGCGGCTGCCCGATGGCGGCGCCTTCTCGACAGCGTTGGCGAGCTCGTGCACCTTGGCGACGGCGCGGTTGAAACCCAGCGCTTCGATGTCCGCCGCTATCCCGGCGATCGCCTTGTGAAGCTTGCGGTCGAGCTCCTTGTCCTGTCCTTCGCCGCCATCGGCCGGGTCGGTAATCCGCCACAGCCGGTTGACGAAGCGCCAGCAGCCTTCGATACCGCTCTCGGTCCATTCGAGATCGCGCTCCGGCGGGCTGTCCGACAGCATGAACCAGCGCACCGCGTCCGCGCCATATTGGTCGACGATCGGTCCGGGATCGACGACATTCTTCTTGGATTTGGACATCTTCTCGATCCGGCCCACCTTGGCCTTCTCGCCGGTCGCGATGACGATGCCGTTCGAGACCTGCTCGGGCGCCAGCCAGTTGCCGGCCGCGTCCTTATAGGTTTCGTGGGTCACCATCCCCTGCGTGAAGAGGCCGGTGAAAGGCTCCTTGATCGAGATATGGCCGATATGTTCGAGCGCGCGGGTCCAGAAGCGGGCGTAGAGCAAGTGGAGGATCGCGTGCTCCACGCCGCCGATATATTGCCCGACAGGCATCCAGCTTTCGGCGATGGCCCGATCGAAGGGCTTGTCCGCCGGCTGGCTGGCGAAGCGGATGAAATACCAGCTGCTGTCTACGAAGGTGTCGAGCGTATCGGTCTCGCGCGTCGCCGGTCGACCGCAGCCGGGACAGTCGACCTGCTTCCAGCTTGGATGACGGTCGAGCGGATTGCCCGGTACCTCGAAGCTCACATCCTCGGGCAGGACGACGGGCAGCTGGCCCCGCGGCACGGGTACCGGGCCGCATTGGTCGCAATGGATGATCGGGATCGGCGTGCCCCAATAGCGCTGACGGGACACCCCCCAGTCGCGGAGGCGCCAAACGGTGCTTCCCTCGCCCCAGCCATTTTCCTCGGCGATGCCGATCACCGCCGCCTTGGCCTGTTCGACCGACATGCCGTCGAGGAATGCCGAATTCACCAGCTTGCCGGGCCCGGTATATGCCTCGCCATCGATGGGCTTGTCGGCCTCGTCGGGCGTAGCAGCGACGACGCGCTTGACTGGCAGCGCATATTTGCGCGCAAATTCAAGATCGCGCTGGTCATGCGCCGGACAGCCGAAGACCGCGCCCGTGCCATAGTCCATCAGGACGAAATTGGCGACGAAGAGCGGCAGCCGCCAGTTCGGATCGAGCGGGTGGATCACGGACAGGCCGGTATCATAGCCCTTCTTCTCGGCAGTCTCGATATCGGCGGCAGCCGTCCCGCTCCGCTTGCACTCGGCGATGAAGGCGTCGAGCGCGGGATTACCGGCGACCAATGCCTGCGCGATCGGATGATCGGCGGCGATCGCGGCGAAGCTCGCGCCGAACAGCGTATCGGGCCGGGTCGTGAACACGTCGAGGCTGCTATAGATGCCGGCGGGCGCGTCGAGCTGGAAGGTGAAGCGCAGGCCTTGGCTCTTGCCGATCCAGTTCTCCTGCATGGTGCGGACTTTTTCGGGCCACTGATCCAGCGTCGACAGCCCTTCGAGCAGATCGTCGGCGAAATCTGTTATCTTGAGGAACCACTGGCTAAGCTTTCGCCGCTCGACCAGCGCGCCCGACCGCCAGCCTCGGCCGTCGATCACCTGCTCATTGGCGAGCACGGTCATGTCGACCGGATCCCAGTTTACTGCCGATTCCTTCCGGTAAACCAGACCTGCCGCATAGAGATCGAGGAACAACGCCTGCTCATGGCCGTAATAGTCTGGCTCGCAGGTTGCGAGTTCGCGGCTCCAATCGAGTGCGAAGCCGAGCCGTTTCAACTGTTCGCGCATCGCCGCGATGTTGGCGCGCGTCCAGTCTCCGGGGTGGACTTTCTTCTCCATCGCCGCATTTTCGGCCGGCATGCCGAAAGCGTCCCACCCCATGGGGTGGAGCACCTCATAGCCTTTCATCCGCCGATATCGGGCCAGGACGTCGCCCATCGTATAGTTACGCACATGGCCCATGTGGATGCGCCCCGAAGGATAGGGAAACATCTCCAGCACGTAGCTTTTCGGTTTGGGGCTGTCGTCGCGCGCCCGGAAAGTCGCCTGGTGTTCCCAGACGCTCTGCCAGTGCGCGTCGGCCTTAAGATGGTTGAAACGCGCGCTCATTGATCGAAGATACTCTCAGCGGGGGCCGGTTCAACCGATGGTGGAACGTCGCATATCGCGAGCCTTGGTCAGGATGATGTCTTCAAGCTTTTGGGCCGTGGCGGCCTGTACCGTGCTGTCCACCCAGGTTCCGTTCGAGAGTACCTGGCGCTGCGGTGCGACGCGTACGGCGTCGGCGCGCAGATCGGCGTCCAGGATGGTGACGGTGAGTTTCATCCGCTCCGCCGGCTGGTTCGGGTTGACGTACCAATCGGTGATGAGGATGCCGCTGTTCGCGTCCGCCTGGAGCAGCGGCAGCGCAGACAGGGTTTCGAGCGAGGCTTTCCATAGATAGGCGTTGACGCCGATCGTTGTCGTCTTGGCTGCGGCGATGTCCGAGGCGAAACTCGCCTTCTTGCTACCGCCGCCGCAGGCGCCGAGCGACGCCGCCAGCGAAAGGGCGATGGCGGAGCGGATCATACGGCTGTTCATTGAAGGCGGTCCTCGGGGCATCCAGAAACGATGCCGGCCGTTATAGACGGTGCTGGCGGCCCCGCAAGCGGCCGATGCAGCGGGCGAAGCGACGACCGATAGTGGCGGATCACGGCTGCGGATTCTGTGCAACAGACTCGTAATTTCGTGGTCACGCCCCATCTCCGCGCGTATGGCCGCTGGCAACGACTCATCGGTGGTGTTAGGCAGGCGGCTATAAAAGAACGAGTTACGCAGGATGACAGGCAAGGGGACACAGGGGCTGAAGCTGGGCGCTGCTGTTGCGGCAGCCCTTCTGCTCGCGTCCGTTCCGTCGGGGCCTGCTGCCGCCAATTCGACACCCCAGGTCAAGATCGATCGCAAGAAGGCCCGCTCGATCGGCTTTTTTAGCCCGGCCGCTTCCGATCCGCACCAGGCGGCCCTTTTCGAGCGCGTCGGCGGAAGTTTCGCGGAGTCGAGTTTCCGTTTCACGCCGTCGGGCGCCAACAGCAAGCGCGCCGTGACGGTCGCGATTCGGGCGCGGGCCGCGAATCGATCGGGGCTAGCCAAGCTCGCGCAGGGCACGCCGTCGTCGGTTCCGAACGCGCTCGCGCCTTCGGCCTACAGCCTCGGCGCCTCGCTCGGTTGGAAACACTTCGCGCTCACGGGCGATTACGCCCGGATCGATGGCGGGGTGCTGCGCGACGATCGGGAACTCGCCGATATCGGCCTCGGCTATTCGGGGAGCAAGTGGAGCACCCGTCTTCTGTTCGGTGCGGAACGCTCCACGGGTGGTGCTAGTCTGATCGGGCCGGATCAGGCATTGTCGGTCGACCTGGGCGGCTCCTATTCGTTGACACGCAACCTCGAGCTGTCGGGCGGTATCCGGTATAAGTCCCAGCGCGACGATCTCGGTCTTGGTTTGACCAACGATCAACGCCGCGACAGCCAGGCGGTCTACATCGGAACCGCCTTCCGCTTCTGACGCGAAGTCTCATCGTCGCGATAACGCCGGTCATTTCTGCCAAGCATCTATGGCCGCCCATCCATAGGCGCCGAGGCGGATTGCCGCTCGTCCGCGTCTGACATCAATACCCCCAAGCGCGATCACCGGCAGCCTCGTCGCGCGCGCGAGGGCCGCGAAACGCATCGGCCCCAGCGCAGGCGCGCCAGGATGCGAGCGGGTGGCAAACAGCGGCGACAGGAAGATCGCCGCCGCTCCCGATTGCTCGGCCGCCCGGATCTCGCGCAGATCGTGGGCCGGCGCGGTACCAAAGCGGGGCGCATGGGGGCGTCGGTGATGCGTGCCGTCAGCGCCCCAGCGGCGTGCCGTTCGCTCATCCCCGGCCATGAACAGGACAAGGCGCCGCCGTCGGGCACTTCGCGCGAGCCGCTCGAACACAGCGCGGCGTTCGATCGCCGCCGTCGCGCTATGGCGGAAGACGACGCCCGATCCGGCCGGCAGCCGCTCGACCGCCGGCCAGAGCCGATCGCCAAGCCGTTCGTCGGTCATCAGCCATAGTCGGGGCAGCGCGGGCTGGCGAGGCTTCATCACCGCTCCTATAGCGGAGCCCATGTCCGATATCGACACTGCCGCCGTCCGCCTCGCCGGGATCGAAGCGCGCATAGCGCGCGCCGCGGAGCTTGCCGGGCGACCGCGGGCCGAGATCGAGCTGATTGCGATCTCGAAGACCAAGAGCATCGACGAAATTGCGCCGCTGATCGCGGCCGGCCAGACGAGCTTTGGCGAGAATCGCGTTCAGGAAGCGGAAGCGAAATGGCCGGCCTTGCTGGACAGGGCTCCTCCGCCTGAACGTCAAGGGCGCAAAGTGACGCTTCATCTCGTCGGCCGGCTCCAGTCTAACAAGGCGAAAGAGGCCGTCGCGCTGTTCGACACCATCCATTCGGTCGATCGTCCGTCACTGATCGAGGCATTGGCGAGAGCAGTCGACGCAACCGGCCGGCGGCCGGATTGCTTCGTCCAGGTCAATATCGGCGAGGAGGCGCAGAAGGGCGGTTGCGCCATCGACGATCTGACCGGGCTGTTGAGCCGGGCGCGAGATGCCGGGCTCATCGTGATCGGGCTGATGGCGGTGCCGCCGCTCGCCGTCGAGCCCGCCCCCTATTTCGCGTTGCTCGCGAAGCTGGCGAAGCGGCACGGCCTTGCCGGATTGAGCATGGGCATGTCGTCAGACTTCGAGACGGCGATCATGATCGGAGCGACCCATATTAGGGTCGGCACGGCGCTGTTCGAGGGTCGACGATGACGGATCGAGTGAACTTCACCGTCGATGGCAGGGCGGGGCGGATCAGTCTGAACCGGCCGGAGGCCATCCACGCGCTCAGCTTGGGCATGTGCGAGGCGATGCTGGAGCAGCTTGCGGCGTGGGAGGATGACGATCGCATCGCGTGCGTGATCGTCGAACATGGCGGCGGCCGCGGCTTTTGTTCGGGCGGTGACGTCCGCACGCTCGTCGCGGATGGCCATCCCGACGGCCGCGATGCTCGCGGCTTCTTTCTCGCCGAATATCGCCTCAACCATCTGATGTTTACCTATCGCAAGCCGATCGTCGCCGTCATGGACGGCCTGACGATGGGCGGTGGTGCGGGTATCGCGATGCCGGCGCGGTATCGGATCGCCACCGAGAACACCGGCTTCGCCATGCCCGAAACGGCGATTGGCCTGTTCTGCGATGTGGGTGCCGGGCGTTATCTGTCGCGGCTGCCGGGTGCTACGGGCGCGTTCATAGCGCTGACTGGCGCACGGCTCGATGGCGCCGAATGCCTGTCGCTCGGCCTCGCGACCCACTATCTCGCGTCGGATGCGCTGGCCGGGGCGAAGGCGGCGATTGCGGCCAGGCCGGGGGAGATCGGGACGGTCCTCGATGCGGCGTCGACCCCGCCGCCGGCGGCGCGGATCGAGCGCAATCGCGAGATGATCGACAGGCTGTTCGGAAAGGCCCGCTTCGAAGATATTCTCGCCGGTCTGGCCGCCGATCCCAGCGACTGGGCAGCCAAGGAACTGAAAACGCTACGCGGCAAGGCACCCTCTTCGTGCAAGGTCGTGTTGCGGCTGCTGTGCGAGGCGGCCGAAATCGACGACTTCGCCGAGGAGATGGCGCTCGAATATGCGCTCGCCGTGCGCATGTCGGTCGCACCCGACTTCCGCGAGGGCGTCAACGCCGTGCTGATCACCAAGCATAACCGGCCGCGCTGGCGCCCGCCGAGCCCCGAGGCGGTGACCGACTCGATGCTCGACGCGCTGTTCGCGCCGCTGCCCGCGGAAGGCTGGACTCCGTATCGCTAGAGCGCGACGCACGGGTTCACGTCCGGTCGGCCTTCCGCTATACCGGCCCCGTCGCGCGACTGGCGAGAGAGGTGGAGCACCACCGGGGAGCGCGATCTCGCAGCGCCGCTCGCCTGGGCATCCCTCGAGAAGGAGATTCCCATGCGCTTTTCCGATCCCACCGATATCTCAGGCTGGCACCGCATCGACGCACGGATCACCACATCGGGCCAGCCGCGCGAGGAGCATCTCGCCGATCTTGCTGCGCTCGGCATCAGCCATGTCATCAATCTCGGTCTGCACAGTCATGAAAGGGCGCTACCCGACGAAGCGGCGAGCGTGGCGGCTCTCGGCATGACCTATATCCACATCCCGGTCGAGATGGCCGACCCGACCGAGGCCGACTATGCGCGGTTCCGCGAGACATTGGCGGCGCTCGACGGCACGAAGGTGCACGTCCATTGCATCGCCAATATGCGCGTTTCGGCCTTTTTCTACCGTTGGCAGCGCGAGCGGGGCATGGATGCGGCGGAGGCCCGCGCGGCCATGGAGACCTTCTGGCGGCCGGGCGGGGTCTGGGCGGCCCTCATAGGGGACCACGACCGGGTGGAGCATCCCTACCAGATCGCCGGGAAAGACTATTGAGGCGCGGCCGGTGCGACTGAAACGCGCCGGCGTCTAATAGCGGAACCATTTCGCCGCGATGAAGAAGGCAGCCACGCCGGCACCGACGAGCACGCTGAACCCGGTAACCGCCCAGAAGGACGCCGGGTGGTGGGCATAAGGGATGCCCTCGACGTTCATACCGAACAGCCCGGTGACGAAGGTCAGCGGCAGGAAGATCAGGGCGACGATCGCGATGACCAGCGAGCGGCGGTCGATCTTCTCTGTTCGCAGGTCGGTGATCTGCTCGTGGAGCAGCGCGGATCGCTCGCGCACCGCTTCAAGTTCCTCGGCCATGCGTGCGAAGCGATCGGCGGCTTCGCGCAGGTGGATGCGATCGTCGTCTTCGATCCAGTCATATTCGAGCAGCGCCATTGCTTCGAGCGCCTGGCGCTGGGGGACGATGAAGCGTCGATAGCCGATCGCGGTCGAGCGCGCCTTTGCGATCTCGCGTCGCAGCAGAAAGCCGCTGCTCGACAGCGCCACCTCGCAATCGTCTACTTCGTCGCCGAGCGCTGCGACCACCGGATCGAGATGCTCGGCGATCTGGATGGACAGCGCGGCGATGAAGTCGCCGGGATCGAGGAAATTCCCGCGCTCCATCCGCTCGCGCAGATGTTCGAGCCCGGCCATCCGTCGGAAACTCACCGAGATCACGCGTCCGCGCTCCGCCCAAATGCGGATCGAGACGAGTTCGTCGCCTTCCTCATCCTCGGTTTGGCGCGGGCCGCGCAGGTTGATGATCACCCCGTCATGGAGCGGCTGGCAACGTGGTCGCGTCTCGGCGGTGGTCAGATTGAAGCGCGCGGTGGGTGGCAGACCATGCCCGTCCTCGTCGAGCCAGCGCATCGCCGCCTCGTCGCGCCCGTCGAGGTGGATCCAGCAGAAGTGGGACGCGCCTGGTTCGCCTATCCGCCAGCTTGTTTCGGACCGCTCAGCTTCGTTCATGCCCAATCCAGGTCGATGGACAGTCCCGGTCCGGCGGGAGCGGGCGGGCTATCGCAGGGAATGCGAACAGCATCGGCGCGGGCGCGGTCCAGGATCGCCGACGGAATGCCGTGGCGGTGGAAGACGCGGTCGGCATGGCCGAGCAGTCGCGCCTGGGCGAGCGTCAAATCGTCTGGCTCGGGCGAGAGCAGGCGGATGGCGACGATCCGGTCGCCCCGCTGATCGTCATCGGCGTCGAGCCATGTGCCAAGCCGCTCGCCTGCGCCCGCCTGGAGGGGATCGAGCGCGGCGCCCTCATCGAGCGCGGCGTCGATCGCGCGACGGCGGCTCGCCGCGTCGGGCCAGCGTGCACGGATGCGGTCGCGCGCAGCGAAAAGCGCGTTGGCAAGACCGCCCAGATCGTGGGGCAGCAGCAGCTCAATCCGCTGGCGCAGTGCCTTGGCGAGACCCGCCGACCGCCCCGCCGTGCCGATGGCGATCAGCAGGGGGTCGCGGTCGACGATCGCGGGGAGAACGAAATCGCAAAGCGCCGGCCGGTCGGTGACGTTGACGAGCAGCCCGCGCGCCTTGAGACGGGCTGCCGTCGACTCGGCCCTCCGGTCGTCGTCGACCGCCACGATCGCGATGCGCGCCCGCCCGTCATCCTCGTCGACCGCAACGCCTCCCGCCCTTTCGATCAGCCGCCGCTTCGCATCCGCCGCGTCACCGTCGCCGACCAGCATGACGGCCCGGTCGCGTATGTCGAGGAAGATCGGCAGGCTGTGCATTACTTGTCTTGTCGCGCGGCACGACATTTTTGCCAAGTCTGATGGCGCGTGGCAGAGACAGGCCCGATCTTTTTCCCGCATGCTGATCATGTGCACAGGAGACGCCGGATATGAAACGGAAGGTCGGCCCGTTCAGCGTCAACCCGATCGGCTATGGGGCGATGCCGCTTAGCCATGGCTATGGTCCGATCCTCGACGAAGCCGTGAGCGAGCGGTTGCTCCACTACGTCCTCGATGCAGGGTACGACTTCATCGACACCGCCGCGATCTACGGCCTGGGTCACAACGAGACGCTGATCGGACGGGCGCTGAAGGCGCGGCGGTCCGAATTCATCCTCGCTTCGAAATGTGGCTGGGGGCCGGACCGTGTCCCCGATGGTCGGCCGGCAGTGACGCTGGCGACGCTGGAAGACAGCCTGCGCCGGCTCGATACCGACCATATCGATCTCTATTATCTCCACCGCTACGATCCGCGCGTGCCGATTGAGGATACGGTTGGTGCGCTCGCCCGCGCGAAGCAAGCGGGCAAAATCGGTGCGATCGGCCTGTCCGAGGTCTCGGCCGATCTGCTCCGCCGTGCACATGCCGCCCACCCGATCGCGGCGTTGCAGAGCGAATATTCCTTGTGGACACGCAATCCCCAAATCGCCGTGCTAGCCGCCTGCCGCGAACTCGGTACCAGTTTCGTCGCCTTCTCGCCGGTCGGCCGGGGCTTCCTCGCCGGCGCTATCAAGCCGGGACATCACTACACCCCCGGCGACATGCGTGAGACGATGCCGCGCTTCGGCGATCCCTATGTCGGACCCAACCTCGATCTGTTCGCTCGATTTGCCAAAATGGCCTTCGAGCTTGGCGCGTCCCCGGCACAGCTTGCGCTCGCATGGTTGCTTCACAAGGACGACGCGCTCGTCGCCATTCCTGGCACCACGAGCATCGCCCATGCCGACGAGAATATGGCGGCGCTGGAGCTGCGGCTCGATGCCGACCTCATGGTGGCGCTCGATGAGTTGCTCAACGAGCGGACCGTCAGCGGCGGACGCTATGGCGAAGCCATGCAGAAGACGGTGCAGACCGAGCGTTTCGCGACGGAAGTCGAGGAGCTGGCCTGAACAGACCGGAAGGCAATAGCGCTCTTCCGATCCCATCCCTCCGGCAGCCTCTCCGATCGACGGGGAGAGGTGGAACCCGTTGCCGAACAAGAAGTTGCTCCGCTTCTGAAAATAAAGTTCGGGAACATTCGGCCAACCATGTTCGCTTTAATCATCGAGCCACTTCCGGCTCGTCAACAAAGGAGAGGACAATGGGACTCCTCATTCTTCTGGTAGTCGGGGGTATCATCGGGTGGCTTGCCAGCCTCGTCATGCGAACCGACGCCCAGCAGGGTATCCTTCTGAACGTGGTCGTCGGCATCGTCGGATCGTTCCTGGCGGCTTTCCTGCTGTCGCCGCTGCTCGGGGTTCCGCCGATCACCAGCGGCGCGATCACTGCTTCGACACTGATCGTCTCGCTGCTCGGCGCGATCGTCCTCCTGGCGATCGTCAACCTGTTCCGTCGCGGTGCGGTGCGGTAACCGCAGCCATCCGCTACGGCTCTGAAGCCCGTCTCCCTCGTGGCGACGGGCTTTTTCTTCAGGATCGGTCCGCGGCCTCCGGATCACCCGATGCGGCGAGGCCACTGGCGATCCTCGGTGCCAGAGCATCGGAGCCGGGCAATATTATGCCCAGCTGGATTTCAACCTTGCGCGGCGACACGGCTCCCGAAGCGACGATGCCCTCGGCGATGATAAGCAACACCAGCTCCTCGGGCGCGGTGCGCAGTATCGGCAAATGTTCGGCCAACACCATCTGAAAGTCCGGCGCGAAATAGGCGAGGCGATCGCGCAGGTGGATGTTAGTGGGAACGCCGGACGTTTCCTCGAATCGCACCCATTGCCGCGCAGCAAGCCGTACCGCATCGCGTACGGCATCGTCGATCTGCCCGCGGGATCGGCGTTTGAAGGGCCACATCAGCGACAGGGTACCCTTGGGGGTGCGGATCGAAAATGGCGGGCTTTGTCCGATGGGGCTCGGGCGGGCCTTACCAGATCTTTTGGCCGGGAACTTCCGGAATCGATCGGCTCCGCTTGGCGATGAAGCTGCCCTTCTCGACCACGACCATGCTGTCGTAGAAGTGTACTGCGCGGGTCAGGTGCCCGATATCTGAGCAGGGCAGATCATCACCGATCTGCTTTCTGTTGAACGGATTGCCCGCGTGCAACTCGTCCACGATCCGCTTCATCCGTTCGATAAAGCTAGTCGGAACCCCGAGGCCGCCGCCCCAAGCCGGCCAATAGCAGGTATGGGTATCCTCTACGACGTAGAGCGCTTCGCGCGGCATATGCGGATAGAGGAAGTCGAAGGTGGCATTGACGTCCGCGGTCATATGGCTGCCATCGTCAAGAACGATGTCGGGATGGCCGAACTCGTCGACGATCGATTGCAGGAAGGCGGTGTCGGCTTGGTCGCCGATGCGGACGGCGATCTGCTCGTCCTCGAACGCAAGGCACTCCTCGCGGACGTCGACGCTCACGATCTGGGCGGCCGGCCCGAAAAAATGCTTCCACATACGGGATGAGCCGCCCTGGCCGGTCCCAATCTCGAGGAAAAGGATGCGCCGGTCGCGATAGCGCGAAAAGTAGCGCTCGTAGATCGGCAGATAATGGAGCCATTTGTTGATAGGCTCGCCCTGATTCGTCCAAAAATACTGGTTCAGCGACATGAGTTCGCTCGATTCGCAAGGCGGAGCGCTGGAGCGGGTAAGGGGAATCGAACCCCTCTAGCTAGCTTGGAAGGCTAGAGCATTACCACTATGCTATACCCGCTCGCCGGAGCGCGGCTGATAGCCGAACATAGGGGGTTCGGGCAACCGCCTTCGTGGACTCAGCCGACCAATCGGTAGATCGCGCCGACCGCGGCGCAGCCGAGAAGCACGGGAAGGACCCCGAGCCTGAACCGGAACAAGCCGATGGCGGCGCCGGCTGCCAGCGCCGCGGCGGCGGGATCGAGCGAGCTCCATATCGGCAGATCGAGGGCGATCGGCCCGAATCGCAGCGTGTGGACCGCACCGAAGAGTGTGTGGATCGCGAACCAGAGCGCGAGGTCGAGGATCACGCCGGCCACGGCGGCGGTGATTGCGGTCAGCGCGGCGGAAAGTGCGGCATGACCGCGCAGGCGCTCGATGAACGGGGCGCCCGCGAAGATCCAGAGGAAGCAGGGGAGGAAGGTGACCCAGCAGGTCAGGACCGCACCCAAGCTGGCGGCCAGCAGCGGCTCCAGCGGGCCGGCGTGACGGAACGCCGCGAGAAAGCCGACGAACTGAACGACCATGATCAGCGGCCCCGGGGTCGTCTCGGCCATAGCCAGTCCGTCGAGCATCTCCTGCGGTCGCAACCAGCCGAGCGTTTGCACCGCTTCCTGCGCGACATAAGCAAGCACGGCATAGGCGCCGCCGAAACTGAGCATCGCGAGCTCGGCGAAGAAGACGGCGATACGGGCAAAGACATTATCGGGTCCGAGCAGCAGTACGAGCGCCGCCACGGGCCCCAGCCAGAGCAGCAACATCGTGGCGCCGATCCCGAGCGACCAGCGGAGCCCCGGCCGGGCGTGATCGGGCAGCGCTTCCCCGAGCGCGGCGTGCCGGTCAGCGAAAAGCGAGCCTCGTGCGTCGTCATGGCCACTTGAGGCGAAGGCGCGGTTGCCGCTACGCCCTCCGAGCCAGCCGGTCAGCCCCGCGCCGAGGACGATCAGCGGGAAGGGGGCATCAAGCAGGAAAATGGCGAGGAAGGCCATCGCCGCGATCGCGCGCATCACCGGTTGGCGCAGCGCGCGCGCGCCAAGGCGCACCACCGCCTGCACGACGATCGCGAGCACCGCCGCCTTCAGCCCGAAGAAGAGTCCGGTGACCAGCGGCACTGTCCCGAGAAGAACATAGACGAAGCTCAGCGCAAGGATGGCGAGGAACCCGGGCAGCACGAACAGCGCGCCCGCGATGAGCCCGCCCCTGGTCCGGTGAAGCAGCCAGCCGAGATAGATGGCGAGTTGCTGTGCCTCGGGACCGGGCAGCATCATGCAATAGTTGAGCGCGTGCAGGAAACGCGTCTCGCCGATCCACCTTTTCTCCTCGACCAGGATTCGGTGCATCACGGCGATCTGCCCGGCGGGCCCGCCGAAGCTGAGCGCTGCTATGCGTCCCCAGGTGCGGGTCGCCTCGCCGAGCGAGATGCCGTGCGGGTAGGGCGAGGTCACTTCGGCTGTGTGACAGAGAAGTATGAAAGCACAAAATAGGCGTCGCGCCGCTCTCGTTCGGCGCGAAAATTCTAACGCGGGCGGCGACGCTTGGCGCTTGCCGCTAAATTCGCCTCAAGGGGTCAGTGTGGTCCAGGTTGCCATGCCGAGCGCGAGCGCGGCGCCGACGACCGAGCCCGCCATCATGCCGTGACCAGCCAGCGCCAGAATCGGCGCATCGGCACGACCCTCGCGCCGGTTTCGGCCGAGGCTCGACAGAATGAACATCGCAAGAAACGCATAGACCAGCACGAAGAACGAAGACATCAGGACACCCTTGCCGCTGTCGCGCCGCAAAAATCACGCACGCTTGATTCGGTCAACTCGATGTCATGCAGATGGTTAATAAGGTTCCACAGCTTGCGCCGAACCGTGGTCGGCCAAGGTTATTACGAAGACGGAACGGCGCTGGCGGCGCTCAGCGCCTGCGCAATATCTGCCAGAATGTCGTCGATATGTTCTATGCCGATCGACAAGCGCACATAAGAGGGTGTGACGCCGGTCGTCGCCTGATCCTCTGCGGTAAGCTGCGAATGCGTCGTCGAGGCCGGATGGATTGCCAGGCTGCGGGCATCTCCGATATTGGCGACATGATAGAACAGCCGCAGCGCATCGATGAAAGCTGGCCCAGCCTCTGCGCCGCCGGCGAGTTCGAAGCCCACCAGCGCACCGTGACCGCCGACCAGGATGCGGTCGGCCCGCGCTCGCGCGGCGCCGGTCTGGAGCGACGGGTGGATGACCCTCGTCACGGCCGGGTGTGCGGCGAGATATTCAGCGACCTTTACGGCGTTCTCGCAATGGCGCTGCATGCGCAAGGGCAGGGTCTCCAGTCCTTGCAGGATCTGGAAGGCGTTGAACGGTGAAAGTGATGATCCCAGATCGCGCAGCAAGATCGTCCGCGCGCGGAGGATATAGGCGATCGGGCCGAGCGGCTTAGCCGCCTCCGCCCAGATCGCGCCGTGGTAACTGGGGTCGGGCGTGTTGAGCAGCGGCTGGCGCTCGGGAAAAGCTGCCCAGTCGAAATTGCCGCCATCAACGATGATGCCGCCAATCGAGGTGCCATGCCCGCCGATATATTTGGTGGTCGAATAGACCACGATCGCGGCGCCGTGATCGAATGGCCGCGCGATCAACGGAGCGGCGGTGTTGTCGACGATCAGCGGAATACCGATCGGTCGGCCGGCGGCGGCGATCTCGGCGATCGGGCAGACAACCAACTTGGGGTTGGGCAGCGTCTCGACATACCAGGCGCGGGTGCGCTCGTCCGAGGCACGCAAAAACGCTTCGGGATCGGCCGGATCGACGAAGCGCGTCTCGATTCCCATCGCCGCAAATGTGTTGGCGAAGAGATTCCAGGTTCCGCCGTAGAGATCGGTGCCGCTGACGATATTGTCTCCGGCCCGCGCGAGGTTCTGTACCGCGAAGGCCGAAGCCGCCTGGCCTGAAGAGACCGCGAGTGCCGCGGCGCCGCCTTCGAGCGCGGCGATGCGCTGTTCCAGCACATCGGTCGTCGGATTGCCGATGCGCGTATAGATGTTGCCGAGCTCCTCGAGTGCGAACAGTCGCGCCGCGTGGCCGGTGTCATGGAACTGGAAGCTGGTCGTCTGGTAGATCGGCGGCGCGACCGCCCCCGTACTGGGATCGGCCCGCCAGCCGGCGTGAAGCGCGAGGGTTTCGGGTCGATAGGGGGGCATGGTCATGCGTGCATCTCCGTTCGGCGCGATGGGCATGACGATGATACACATCGCCGTAACGTTATGCAGCGCGTATGATCGACGCGACCGCTCCGGCCGTGCGAATCAGATGATGCCGCGAATATAGGCCTTGATCGACTCGGCCAGCTCGGGCCGCTCGAGCGCAAGCGCGATATTAGCCTGGATGAAACCGGCATTGTCGCCGCAGTCATGACGCTCGCCCTTGAAGGTCTGCGCGTGGAAGGGCTGGCGGCCGATCAGCTGGGCCATTGCGTCGGTAAGCTGGATTTCGCCGCCGGCGCCGCGTTCGCCTTTCTCGATCAGTTCGAAGACCTCGGGCTGGAGGATGTAGCGGCCGACGCAGGCGAGCCGGGACGGGGCGGTGCCCTGAGCCGGCTTCTCGATCATCCGTTTGACCTCGGTCACTGCGCCTTCGCTGCGGCCGGGATCGATTATCCCGTAGCGATGGGTATGATCGGCGGGCACCTCGACCACTGAGATGATGTTGCCGCCCTTCTCCTCATAGGTCTCGACCATCTGGCGCATGCAGGGGTTGGCCGGATTCCACAGCAGCTCGTCGGGCAGCAGCACCGCGAACGGCTCGTCACCGACCAGGTCACGTGCGCAGCCGACGGCGTGGCCCAGGCCCAGCATCGCCTGCTGGCGAACGAATGCGGCCTTGCCCGGGGCGAGACGGGTCTCCTTGAGGATGTCGAGAAAAGCCGTCTTGCTTTTGGCCGCCAGGTCGGTTTCGATTTCGAACGCGCTGTCGAAATAATCCTCGATCGCGCCCTTGTTCCGGCCAGTCACGAAGATCATCTGGTCGATCCCGGCCGCGCGAGCTTCGTCTACGGCATATTGGATCAGCGGCCGGTCGACTACGGGCAGCATCTCCTTCGGCACCGACTTGGTGGCGGGAAGGAAGCGGGTGCCGAAACCGGCGACGGGAAAAATGGCCTTGCGAACGGGCTTCATGCTGTAATCCCCTTGCTGCGCTCGCCCGCGGCACGTCGAGGCCTCCGGGCGAATCGCGTCTCATCTGAACGCTCATTCTTGCGGATCGCTTAAGCCCCACCCGCTCGAGGCTAGCGGTCGTCGATCCAGGGCGGCAACCTATCCGCCGCGATCAGCGCCTCGAGCGGCTGTCGCTCCCGAACCACCGCCCATTGATCGCCGCGTACCAGCACCTCCGGCGTCAACGCTCGCGAATTATAGGTGTTCGCCATCGTCGCACCATAGGCACCCGTCGTCATGAAGGCGACGAGATCCCCCGGCGCGACGGCGTCCATCGATCTTTTCCTCGCAAAGCTGTCGCCGCTTTCACAGATCGGTCCAACGATATCGGCCGTCATTGCGGCACCGTTGGGCGCGATTGCCCGGATGTCATGCCAGGCATCGTAGAGGCTCGGCCGCATGAGATCGTTCATCGCCGCATCGACAATGACGAAGGGATTGGCCACCCCCTGCTTCACTCGGATGACCCGGCTCAGCAATATGCCCGCATTGCCGACGATCACCCGTCCTGGCTCGAACAGCAGGCGGAGCCTCCAATCCCGCGTCACCTCCGCCACCATCGCGCCATAGGCGGCCGGCAACGGTGGGATCGGCTTGGCCGGATCATAGGGAACACCGAGTCCGCCGCCGAGATCGGCCGTGACGATGGCGTGCCCGGCGGTGCGCAGCTGCCCGATCAGCGCACCGATCTTCTCGAAGGCGGCGCGCGAGGGACCGAGGTCCGTCAGCTGACTGCCGATGTGCACGGCGATGCCCCGCACGTCGAGGCCTGGCAGCTCAGCCGCGCGCGCATAGGCGGCGATGGCGCGGTCATAGGGCACGCCGAACTTGTCCTCGGCCCCGCCGGTCGAGATTTTGGCATGGGTATCGGCGATGACGTTGGGGTTGATCCGGAACGCGATCGGCGCCTTCAGCCCTAGCGACAGTGCCACCTGCGACAGCATCTCGGCTTCCGGCTCGGATTCGACGTTGAACTGGAAGATGCCCTCGTTCAGGCCCAACCGCATCTCCTCGGCGGTCTTGCCGACGCCCGAGAAGACGATCTTGTCGGCGGGGATGCCCGCGGCCCGCGCCCGCATCAGCTCGCCGCCCGACACGACGTCAGCCCCCAGCCCCGCCGCCGCCATCGTCGCCAGGACAGCGCGGTTAGGATTGGCCTTGACCGCGAAGGCGATGAGCGGTGCGTCCGGCACCGACTGCACGGGGGCGAGCGCGTCCCTGAACACCGCGACATGGCGGAGGATCGTAGCGGTCGAATAGACATAGACGGGAGTGCCGACCGCCTCAGCAATCACCGCCAGCGGCACATCCTCGGCGTGGAGGACGCCGTCCTTCATGTTGAAATGGTCCATGCCGGCTCTCTAAATCAGATCAAGGCTGTCACGCCATGCAGCTAAGGCTGAATTTCCGGATCAAGGAAGCGCGTGCGCCTCTGGAGACCCGGTGTCGGCCGGTGTGACGAAGACCATCACCCCGGCGGTGGCAAGTTGAAGCGATCGTCGGTTCGCTCCTCCGAACGCTTGAGCACGTCGTCGCTGCGGCCAGGCCGGGTCTCCATCGGCGGGGTCAGCAGCGCGCCGACGTCGGGCTGCATGGCCGACGTCGCCGGCTTCGGAGGCAGACTGTGGCCAGGAGCGGGCCGCAGCTGGTCCCGTTGGCCGCACCCGGCGAGCGCGAGCAGCAGCGCGGCGGCGATGGCGGTGCGCATGTAGCTCATGGCTCCATTCCCAGCGCGGCCTGCGCCTCGGCTATCCGTAGCCGGACCTGCTCGGGCGCGGTACCGCCATGGCTGGTCCGGCTGGCGACCGATGCGTCCACCGACAGTACGGCATAGACGCGCTCGTCGATCCGCGAATCGATCGCCTTCAGCGCCTCGATCGGTAGCTTGTCGAGCGCCAGCCCCTCGCGTTCGGCGAGCTTGACCGCTGTCCCCGTGATATGGTGCGCCTCACGGAACGGGATGTCGGCTACGCGCACCAACCAGTCGGCGAGATCGGTGGCCGTGGAGAAGCCCTGTTCGGCGGCCTGGCGCAGGCGGGGGGTGACGAACTCGACCGTCTCGACCATGCCGGTCATCGCTGCGATCGACAGCGCCAGCAGATCGTGCGCCTCGAACACCGGCGGTTTGTCGTCCTGCATATCCTTGGAGTAGGCGAGCGGGAGGCCCTTCATCGTCATCACCAGTGCGGTCATGCATCCGGCGACGCGGCCGGCATGGCCACGCACGAGCTCCGCCGCGTCGGGGTTGCGCTTCTGCGGCATGATCGACGAGCCGGTCGAATAGGCGTCGGGAAGCTTGACGAAGCCATAGGGCTGGCTTGCCCAGATGATGAATTCCTCGGCGAGCCGCGAAAGGTGCAGCGCCGCCTGCGTCGCAGCCATCAGGTAATCGAGGGCGAAGTCGCGATCGGATACCGAGTCGAGGCTGTTGTCGGTCGGCCCATCGAAGCCGAGCGCTTGCGCGGTCATCGCGCGATCTATCGGAAAGCCCGTGCCGGCAAGGGCGGCCGAACCCAGCGGGCAGCGGTTGAGCCGGGCCCGCGCGTTGGCGAACCGGCTCCGATCGCGCGCGACCATTTCATAATAGGCCATCAGATGGTGGCCGAGCGTAACGGGCTGCGCGACCTGAAGATGGGTGAAGCCCGGCATCACGCTCGCAGCATGTTCGGCAGCGCGGCAGACGAGTGCGAGCTGCAGCGCCTTCAATCCGGTCTCGACCGAATCGATCGCGTCGCGGACCCAAAGCTTGAAATCTGTCGCGACCTGGTCGTTGCGAGACCGGGCGGTGTGGAGGCGGCCGGCGGGAGCACCGATGAGCTCGGCGAGCCGCCCCTCGGTCGCCATATGGATATCTTCGAGCCCGAGATCGACCGGTACGCCCTGCTCACGATATTCGGCCTCGACCCGGTCGAGGCCCTGCGTGATCGACACGGCGTCGGCGTCGGTGACGATACCCTGCTTTGCCAGCATGGCGACATGCGCTCTCGACCCGGCGATATCTTGCCGCCATAGACGTTTATCGAAGGGGATCGATGCGTTGATTTCACGCATGATCGCAGCGGGCCCTTCGGCGAAGCGCCCGCCCCACATCTGGTTGGAGTTGTTCGTGCGGCTATTGATCGCCTGTCTCCTCGCCCTCACGCTGGCCGCCTGCGATAGTAAACCGCAACAGACCCCGCAAGGCGTGCCGCCCGAATCAATCGGGCGGGTCGACATTTCCCAACGCGGCAAGGAGATGCCAGCGATCCCCTTTGCCGGTCCCGATGGCGGGCCGGCGACGCTGACCCAGTTCCGGGGCAAGCCCCTGATGATAAACCTCTGGGCGACATGGTGCGCCCCCTGCGTGGCCGAGCTGCCCGCGCTGGAGGAGATGGCCGCGAGGGAATCCGATCGTTATCGCCTGATCACCATTAGCCAGGATCTCGAAGGGCCCAAGGTGATCGCGCCCTTTTTCGCGAAGCACGGCTTCACGGCGCTGACCCGTCACTCCGACCAGCAGAATGTCCTGATGGCCGCGCTGGGTACCGAGACCTTGCCGACGACGATATTCTACAATGCCGCAGGCAGGGAAATGTGGCGCGTCTACGGCGCAATGGATTGGCACGGCGCACCCGCGCGCAAGCTGATCAGCGACGCTCTTGCTACCAGATAGTCGGCCGCGAATTTTCAGCGGCTCGAATCCCGCACCGCACGCTGCAAAACGGCGTGTCTTCGACGGTCAGCCCGTCTGACGGGCCAGGAAAGGAGAGCGAACCCTCTCCTCGGCGTCGCGGCAGGCATCTTCCCGGTTGCCAGCCTGCGCGCCCACGGGCTCCATCTCTTCCGGACCAAGCAACCTCCAATGCTCATAGTCCTTGATCATCGGTTGCCCACAACCGGAGCAATAGCTCCGCCAGGTCACGGCGTCGTGCCAAGCACGACTGCGCGACCGCCGGTGCTTGCCCATTCGGCACGCAAGTTTCAACCACATGGTGGCGCTCCCAGGATCATATCGCGCTGATCTCCCGATATATGGTCTCTCGATGGAAGACGATCATGACCGTCTTCGCTCGCCTCTCAGGTGAGCCTCTCGATATGACGACAGCGAACGAACGAGCTCGCCGTTGGGTTCATCGGAACGGATCTTGTGCATCGCAGCGAACAATGCCGCGATCATTCTTAACGAAAGCTTACCAGTTCCGACACGCGGGTCAACGCGGCGAATCGATGTGCGGTCGACTGAGGAGCGGCTCGGCCCGCTCGCGCCGAAGTTTCTGGCGACGCCGCCACAGCAGCCACAGCAGAAAGCAGGTGCCGGGGATCGGAAAGGCGATCATCAACCCGGTCTTATAGGGCATCAGCGTCACTATCATCCGGTCCACGGCGGGTCCGAACAGATAGCCGATGGCCGTGAAGGCGGCCGACCATAGCAGGCAGGCGAAGGCGTTGAGCACCGCGAAGCGGCGAAGCGGGACCGAGCTCAGTCCGATGGCGATGGGGCTGACTGTGCGGAGGCCATAGAGGAAACGGAAGAGGAAGATATAAGCGGTCGGATAGCGTTCGATGAAACCCACCGCCTTTGCGAAGCCGGGCTTCTGCCGCGCGCGGGCGACAAAGGGACGATCGCGAAACCGCCTGCCAACCTGGAAGAATATCTCATCCGCGAAGAAGGCCCCGAAGGCCGTCGCCAGCCAGGCGGCCTCGATCGAAAAGATATGACGGTGCGCCATCACACCGCCCGCAATCGCAGCCGTCTCCCCTTCGAACCCCGCCCCGAGTGCGATAGCCCAGGGACCGATGTCCTGCACGAGCTGCCCGAAATCCATCTGGAGGTTATGCCCGCGAAAGAGGTATTCAAAACATAGCGGGTCTATCGGCGCGCGCAATCCTTGACGCCTCCGCCCGTCCTCCGCCTATTGCAGCGAAGAACGGGACCGCGGCCTCCGCGAAACAGGCCGGGCTTCAGTCGCGCAGCAGTTCGTTGATTCCGGTCTTCGAACGGGTCTGCGCGTCGACGCGCTTCACGATCACCGCGCAATAGAGGCCCGGGCCGCCGTCTTTGCCCGGCAAGGTTCCCGGCACAACGACCGCATAGCTGGGCACGCGACCGACGAAGATCTCGCCGGTCGCACGATCGACGATCTTGGTGGAGGCGCCAAGATACACCCCCATCGAAAGCACTGCGCCCTCCTCGACGATCACGCCCTCGGCGACCTCGGAACGCGCGCCGATGAAGCAATTATCCTCGATCACCACCGGACCTGCCTGAAGAGGCTCGAGTACCCCCCCGATGCCGACACCGCCCGACAAGTGGACGTTCTTGCCGATCTGCGCGCAACTCCCCACGGTCGTCCAGCTATCGACCATCGTGCCTTCGTCGACGAAGGCACCCAGATTGACGAAGCTCGGCATCAGCACAACGTTCCTGGCGATGTGAGCGCCCCGCCGCACGATCGATCCAGGTACCGCGCGGAAGCCGGCGGCGCGAAATTCACTCTCGCCCCAGTCGGCGAATTTCGACGGGACCTTGTCCCACCAGTTGGCACCGCCCGGCCCCGGCATCACGCTCATGTCATTGAGCCGGAACGACAGCAGCACCGCCTTTTTCAGCCATTGGTTGACGACCCAGCCATCCGCCCCCTTTTCCGCGACGCGGCGCTCCCCCTTGTCGAGCAGCGAAAGCGCGGCCTCCACGGCGTCGCGCACCTCCCCTTGGGTGGCAAAACCGATGGCTTCGCGTTCGTCCCAGGCTTTCTCGATCACCGCCTGCAGATTGCCGCTCATTCCATGTCCCCCGTAATATCGTCGAGCCAATGCCCGACATCGTGGATTTCATAGTCGATAAAGTCCGGATGGGCTTCATGACCGCCATATTCGGAACCGTTGTTGACCCACACGGTGGTCATGCCGATCGCCTTTGCCGGCTTCAGGTTGCGCGCCATGTCCTCGACGAACAGCGAGGTCGTCGGATCGATGCCGAAGGCGTCGACCATCGAGGTGTAGCTGCCTGGTGAGGGCTTCGGCTCATAGGCGCAGGCGTGGATGTCGTGGATCGCCTCGAAGCTTTTCGAGAGACCGAGCCGTTCGAGGACGCGGCCGGCATAAGGCGCATCGCCATTGGTGAAGATCAGCTTGCGGCCCGGCAGTTTGGCGACGGCGCGGACGATACGCTCGTCCTCCGCCAGCGCGTCCATCTCGATGTCATGGACGAAGGCGAGGAATTCGTGAGGGTCGATGTCGTGGGTTCGCATCAGTCCGGACAGGGTCGTGCCATGGGCTCGGAACAGGTCTTTCTGGATGCGCTTGGCCTCGTCGGCGTCCACTCCGAGCAGCCGCTGGACATAGAGCCCCATGCGGACGTCGATCAGCCCGAAGAGATCGGCCGACGCTGGATACAGCGTGTTGTCGAGATCGAAGATCCAGGCGCGGATATGAGCAAGTTCGGGTGGCATCGCGGGGCGAGGTAGCGGCTGGGCGAAGCCGAGGCAACCGCCTGGGGGGCAGGCCGTCGTCCTGGCACCGGATTCGGACGGGGCGGGAATGGTGTCTTCTGGTGATGGCTACACCGTGAAGCTCTCGCCGCAGCCGCAGCTCCCTTTGGCGTTCGGGTTCTGGAAGACGAAGCCCGCGTTGAAATCATCTTCGACCCAGTCCATCACCGAGCCGACGAGATATAGCAGCGATCCGCCATCGACGAAGAAGGCGCCGCCGGCGGTCTCGATCCGCTCGTCGAAGGGATCGGCCTCAGTCACATAGTCGACCGAATAAGCGAGGCCCGAGCAGCCGCGCCGCGGCGTCGAAAGCTTTACGCCGATCGCGTCGGTCGGCGCACGCTCCATCAGGTGTGCGATCCGCGCCTCGGCCGATGGCGTCAGTATCAGCGCGGCGGGTCGCGGGCGGGCGGTTTTGACATCACTCATCTCTATCTCCTTAGCCCCTCCCCTTCAGGGGAGGGGTTGGGGTGGGGGCTCTCCACGCGCGCTGTGCTTGTGGGCAGCCCCCACCCCCCGACCCCCTCCCCTGAAGGGGAGGGGGAGATCATCACAACATCCCCAGTTCCAGCTTAGCCTCGTCGGACATCTTCTGCGGGTCCCAGGGCGGATCCCAGACGAGATTGACCTCCGCCGAGCCGACTCCGGGTACCGCGCCGACCCGCAACTCCACTTCGGCCGGCATGGATTCGGCTACCGGACAATGCGGCGTCGTCAGCGTCATCGTCACCGCGACATGGCCATCCTCGGTGATGTCGACGCCGTAGATCAGCCCGAGCTCATAGATGTTGACCGGGATTTCGGGGTCGTAAATCTCCTTGAGCGCCTCGATCACGCCCTCGTAGAGATCGCCGCCGGGTTCGCCGGCCTTGGTGCCCTCGGGCTTCTGGCGCAGGAATCCTTCCAGATAGTCCGCCTTGCGCGGCGCTTCGAAAGGCTGGTCCGCCGTGTCGACGCGGGCCCTAGGCGGACGCGTCACAGCGCTGACCTCCTCGACCACGATCTTTCCCGTCTCGTTCTGCTCGTCCATCATCCGAATATCCGCGTTACCCGCTCAACCCCCCGCGCCAGCGCCGCGACGTCGTCCGCATCATTGTAGATCGCGAAGCTCGCCCGCGCCGTTGCCGGGATGTCGAGATGCTCCATCAGCGGCTGGGCGCAATGATGCCCGGCCCTGATCGCCACCCCTTCTTCATCCAATATGGTGCCGATGTCATGGGGATGCACGCCCTCGACCGTGAAACTGACGATCCCCGCCGAATCAACCGGACCATAGAGACGCACGCTGTTGATCGCCGACAGCGCCGCCCGCGCCTCGGCGACCAGTGCCGTCTCGTGCTTGTGGATCAGGTCGAGGCCGATCGCGTCGACATAGTCGATCGCGGCGTGCAGGCCGAGCGCGCCGACGATGTTCGGCGTACCCGCCTCGAAGCGCTGTGGCGGGGGCGCCCATGTCGTCTTTGCGAAGGTGACGCGGTCAATCATCGATCCGCCACCCTGCCACGGCGGCATCGCGCCCAGTAGCTCGGCCCGCGCCCACAGCGCTCCGATCCCGGTGGGCCCGTAGAGCTTGTGGCCGGAGAAAACATAGAAATCGCAGCCGATATGCTGGACGTCGACCGCGATGCGGGGAACCGCCTGGCAGCCGTCGAGCAAAATCTTCGCGCCGACCGCGTGGGCGAGTTCGGTCGCGCGCCTGGCATCGAGCAGCGAGCCGAGCACATTCGAGACATGCGCGAACGCGACAAGCTTGTGCGCGGGCGTCAGCATCGCCTCGGCGGCGTCGAGATCGATCCGGCCATCCTCGGTCAGCGGGCAGACGTCGATCGCCACGCCCGTACGATCCTGGATAAGCTGCCAGGGGACGATGTTCGAATGATGCTCGAGCGTCGACAGCAATATGCGATCACCAGCCTTGAGATTGGCGATACCCCAGCTTTGTGCGACGAGATTGATAGCCTCGGTCGCGCCGCGCACGAAGACGACCTCGTCCGAGCTTCGCGCATTGAGAAAGCGCGCGACCCGCTGACGCGCGGCTTCATAGGCGATCGTCATGTCGGCCGAGCGGCGATAGACGCCGCGATGGACGGTCGCATAATCCTCGGCATAAGCCTTTTCGATCGCGTCGATCACGGCGCGGGGCTTTTGCGCGGTGGCGGCGGTATCGAGATAATGCCAGCCCTCGGGGATCGCCGGGAAATCGGCGCGCCAGTTGACCGTGGCGATATCGGCGACGCTGCTCATGCCCGCGCCTCCAGCCATGTTTCGGATTCGGCTTGGAACGCTTCGCGCACAGCATCCTCGCCGATCCGCGACAGCGCGTCGGCGATGAACGCCTGGGTCAGCAGCGCGCGCGCGCGATCGGGCCTGATACCGCGCGCGCCCATATAGAAAAGCGCCTGCGCGTCGAGTTCGCCGACGGTCGCGCCATGTGCACATTTGACGTCGTCGGCGAAAATCTCCAGCTCGGGCTTGAGATTGATCGTCGCGGACCGCTTGAGCATCAGCCCGCGAAGCGACTGCTCGCCATCGGTCTTTTGTGCGCCGCGCGCGACCTCGACTCGTGCGGCCATACTGGCCGTGGCCTGATCGTCGGCGACCGCGCGCCAGAGCTGGCGGCTCGTTCCTTGCTCGCGTGCGTGGCGGACGACTATCGCGGCGTCGTGGCGTTGTTCATCACGCGCCAGCAACGCGCCGCCATGCTCGGCGAAGGCACCGCGACCGTCGAGGCTGATTGCGGCATCGACCCGGCTGCCGCCGTGGCCCGCCGCCAGGACCGTGCTCACGAGGCTCGCACCGGCCTCCAATCGCGCTTCGTCGCGCAGCGAGACGAAGCCGCTCGTCTGGACGATGCGGATCGCGCGCATCAGCCGCGCCGACCGGCCGAGTTCGATGCTCGTCAGGCGGTTCGCCCAGCCATCGCCGACATGACTCTCGACGATGCTGGCCTGCGCATCCTCGGCCAGCACGATCCGGGCCGGCACATGGCTCGCGCCCCCGGTTGCGACGTGGACGATCTCGATCAGCCCGGCGGCGCCGTCTCTCGGCATGGTGAGCGTCCAGCCTGGCCCGGCCGCCAGTCTCGCCAGCGGGTGAACGGATATGGCCCCGGTAGCGCCGACGATCACCGGACCGGGCCTGCTGCGGCCTTCATCGAACTTGCCGTCGACGAACAGCAGCCTCGGGCCCTCGCCGATCCAGCGTGCATCGACATCGCGCGCCGCGCCGCTCGCGGGGGTTGCGGCAAGCGCCTCCAGCCCCGACAGGTCGGACCAGCGCCACGCCTCCTGGCGCGTCGTGGGGAGCGTCAGCGTCACGCCGCGATTGCCCCGTAACCCTCGCGCTCGAGTTCGAGCGCGAGCTCGGAGCCGCCGGTGCGCACGATCCGCCCTCCAGCAAGGACATGAACAAAGTCGGGTTTCACATAATCGAGCAGGCGCTGATAATGGGTGATCAGCAGCACCGCCTTGTCCGGCTTGCGCATGATCGAATTGATACCGCGACCGACCGTACGCAGCGCGTCGATGTCGAGGCCGCTGTCGGTCTCGTCGAGGATGGCGAGCCTGGGGTCGATGATCCCCATCTGGACCATCTCGTTACGCTTCTTCTCGCCGCCCGAGAAGCCGACATTGACCGACCTTTTGAGCATGTCCATCGAAAGATCGAGCGCATCGGCCTGCGCCTTCGCCCGCTTGAGGAAATCGCCACCGGACAAGGGTTCCTCACCGCGGATCTTGCGTTGCGCGTTGAGCGCTTCGCGCAGGAACTGGACATTGGAGACGCCGGGGATCTCCACTGGATATTGGAAGCCAAGGAAAAGCCCGAGAGCGGCGCGTTCATGGGGCGCGAGCGCGAGCAGGTCCTGTCCGTCGAAGGTGACACTGCCCTCGGTCACCTCATAGCCGGGGCGGCCGGCGAGGACGTAGCCGAGCGTCGACTTGCCCGCGCCGTTGGGGCCCATGATCGCGTGGATCTCGCCGGGGTTGATGGCGAGCGTCAGGCCCTTGAGGATCGCCTTGCCGTCGATCTCGGCGTGGAGGTTCTGGATGTTCAGCATTCTTTGCACTCAAGTAGGAAGGAGATCGCGGCTTTTGTGTTGCGATCGATAAAGCCTTCGCCGGCTGGATTATGCGGTGTACCTTCAGAGTCGAAATAGGTGAGTTCCGGCGCAGCGTTGCCTGCCGCTCTTACGTTGCGGGGCATAAGAGCATTGAACCAACGCACGGTAGCTTCGGACCACTCGCCAAGTTCTGGTTCAAAACCAGCAGCTTCGGCCAAAGCGACCAAGTGAAGAACTGCGCCGCTCATTGGGCCGGAGCTTTTTCGAGCCCCTCCCCTTCAGGGGAGGGGTTGGGGTGGGGGCTCCCCCAGCGATCCGACGCTCGTTCAAGTGTGATCAGGATTGCCTGCGACACGCCATCGATATTGCGCATGACGTCTTCGTTGGTGAAACGGAGAACGGCAAAACCTTGGCGGCTGAGCACCGCATCACGACACTGATCCGAATCAGCATCATGCGTATCGCCATCAACCTCGACGATCAGGGCTTTCTGGGGGCACAGGAAGTCAGCAACGTAGTGGCCAATCACGGCCTGTCTGCGGAACTTGAAGCTTCCGAGTTGCGAGCGGGACAGCGCGCGCCACAGGCGGACCTCGGGTTCGGTCGGCTCGCGGCGCATCCGGTGAGCGTGTTCGTGCAGAACATCGATGCGCCCAGCGGCGAGCCCCCACCCCCGGCCCCTCCCCTGAAGGGGAGGGGTGTTCAGGCGGCGATCCTGCTCTTGGGGAGACAGCTCAACCAACGCTGCCCTCCAGGCTTATGCCCAGCAGCTTCTGCGCCTCGACGGCGAACTCCATCGGCAGCTGCTGGAGAACCTCTTTCGCGAAGCCGTTGACGATCAGGGCGACCGCCGCCTCCTGATCGAGGCCGCGCGCCATCGCGTAGAAGAGCTGGTCGTCGCTGATCTTCGAGGTCGTCGCCTCATGCTCGATCTGCGCCGAGGGGTTTCGCACCTCGATATAGGGGATAGTGTGCGCACCACATTCGGCTCCGAGCAGCAGGCTGTCGCACTGGGTGTGGTTGCGCGCATTCTCGGCGGTCGGCGAGACGCGGACGAGCCCGCGATAGCTGTTGTCGCTGCGCCCCGCCGAGATGCCCTTCGAGATGATCGTCGATTTCGAATTCTTGCCGAGGTGGATCATCTTCGTGCCGGTATCGGCCTGCTGGCGATTGTTGGTGACCGCGACCGAATAGAATTCGCCGACGCTGTTCTCGCCCGCCAGCACGCAGCTCGGATATTTCCAGGTGATCGCGCTGCCGGTCTCGACCTGGGTCCAGCTCACCTTGCTGTTGCGGCCCTGGCACAGCGCGCGCTTGGTGACGAAATTATAGATGCCGCCGCGCCCCTCGGCGTCGCCCGGATACCAGTTCTGCACGGTCGAATATTTGATCTCGGCATCGTCGAGCGCGACCAGTTCGACCACCGCGGCGTGCAGCTGGTTCTCATCGCGCATTGGCGCGGTGCATCCCTCCAGATAGGAGACGTAGCTGCCCTTCTCGGCGACGATCAGCGTGCGCTCGAACTGGCCGGTATTCTCGGCGTTGATGCGGAAATAGGTGCTCAGCTCCATCGGGCAGCGCACCCCTTCGGGGATGTAGACGAACGTGCCGTCCGAGAAGACCGCGCAGTTCAACGTCGCGAAATAATTGTCGTGCATCGGCACGACCTTGCCGAGCCAGCGCTTCACCAGTTCGGGATATTCGCGGATCGCCTCCGAGATCGATCGGAAGATGACACCCGCCTTTTCCAGTTCGGCGCGAAAGGTGGTGGCGACCGATACGCTGTCGAACACCGCATCGACGGCGACCTTGCGCGCGCCCTCCACCCCGGCGAGCACCTTCTGCTCCTCGATCGGAATACCGAGCTTCTCATAGACCCTCAGTATCTCGGGATCGACCTCGTCGAGGCTCGCGAGCTCGGACTTCCTTTTGGGCTCGGCATAATAATAGGCGTCCTGATAGTCGATCGGGGGCACGTCCAGCTTCGCCCAGTCGGGCGGGGTCATCGTCAGCCAGTGGCGATAGGCCTTGAGCCGCCAGTCGAGCATCCACTCCGGTTCGTTCTTCTTGGCCGAAATGAAGCGGACGGTCTCCTCGCTGAGCCCCTTAGGGGCGAAATCCTGCTCGATGTCGGTGGTGAAGCCCCATTCATAGCTGGAGGCGCGTTCGGCCGCCTCATGCGCGGCCTGGTTGCGGGCACGGGTCTCGCTCATGCCTCCGCTCCCATCCTGCTGGCTGCAAGCGTTTCGAGGCTTACGCCCCCGAGGGCGCCACGTATCGTGCTGTTGACCACGCCCCAGTGGGGCCTGACCCGGCACGCACTTTCGAGCCCGCAATCATGGCGATGATCGTCGACGCAGGCGGTCATCGCGATCGGTCCCTCGACGGCCTCTATGATGTCGGCGAGGCTGATCGACGCCGGATCGCGGGCGAGCTGGACCCCGCCTCCCGTTCCGCGAGCGGAAACGAGCAACCCAGCCTGGGTCAGCCGGCCCATCAGCTTCTGCGCGGTCGGCAACGGCACGCCGGTTTCTCCGGACAATAATGTCGCGGTCAGCCGCACGCCCAAGCCATGGCGGGCGGCAGCGGAAAGCATCACCACGGCATAGTCGGCGAAGCTGGAGAGACGCACGCTGCCATTCCAATCGGATTGATTCGGTCCGATTGGCAGATGGGGGCGGTGGAGGACAAGGTCAAGCGCTGTTTCCGGCTGCGGTCGCTCCCGCGGGGGCACGGCATCTTCGAAGCATCGAGCCGGGGTGACGAACCGTAGCGCAGCCGCTAAGCGCTTGCCATGCCGCTCTACGCACTGTTTCGCCCGCTGCTTTTCGGCCTCGACGCCGAACGCGCTCACCGGATGACGATCCGGGCGCTGCGCCTCAAGCCTGCACGCGCAGCGCCGGCGAGCGATCCCCGTCTGGCCATCAGCGTCGCCGGTCTGAACTTCCCAAATCCGGTGGGCCTGGCCGCCGGCTTCGACAAGGATGCTCAGGTGCCCGACGCGATGTTGGGTCTGGGCTTCGGCTTCGCCGAGGTGGGCACGCTGACGCCCTTCCCACAGGCCGGCAATCCACGCCCGCGCCTGTTCAGGCTGGTCGAGGACGAGGCCGTGATCAATCGGATGGGCTTCAACAATGGCGGGCAGGCTGCTGCCTTCGAGAGGCTGCTGCGGCGTAACCAGCGTCCCGGCATCGTCGGAGTCAATATCGGAGCGAATAAGGACGCCGCCGATCGCATCGCTGACTATGCCACTGGCGTGAAGGTGATGGCGGGGGTTGCACGCTATCTGACGGTCAACATCTCCTCGCCCAACACGCCGGGATTGCGCGCGTTGCAGGACCGTGGCGCGCTGGCCGAACTGCTGTCAGCGGTGACGGAGGCGCGACCGGTCCCCGGCCCGCCGATCTTCCTGAAGGTCGCGCCCGACCTCGAGCCGGCGGACATCGATGATATCGCCGAGATCGTCGGCCAGCAGCGCATGGACGGGCTGATCATATCGAACACGACCATTTCGCGCCCGCCGCTGCGCAGTCGCCACGCGGGCGAAAGCGGCGGCCTTTCGGGAGCGCCGCTGCGCGATCTGGCGCAGGCGCGGATCGCCGATTTTCACAAGGCAACTGGCGGTCGCTTGCCGCTGATCGCGGCCGGCGGCATCGCCTCGGCCGAGCATGCCTATGCGCGGTTGCGGGCGGGTGCGAGCCTGGTCCAGCTTTATTCGGCGCTGGTCTATGAGGGGCCGGGGCTGGCGAGGCGGATAAATGCCGGGCTGGTCGAGCTGCTCGAGCGGGACGGGTTCAGGACGATCGGGGAGGCGATTGGAACGGCCTGATCTCTTGTTCGGCGTGACGGCAGCGCCGGCATGGCCTCCGTTGTCCGCTCAGACGACATTTCCGTCGGGGCGGGATATATGGGCCGGTCCTTGCCGGCGCGGCCGATCGGAGCTTTGCGGTTCATCAATCGGAGGCGTCGCATGATCCGGATTCTCCTAGCCGTATTCCTGCTCCTCGCCCCCACGCTCGCTGCGGCGGGCCTCATCGTCGCGCCGGAACCTCGCGCAGCTGAGGCAGGACGCGAAATGCTGCGCGCGGGCGGTAGCGCAGCCGACGCGGCCATGGCGGTGATGCTCGCGCTGACGGTCACCGAGCCGGCGGCGACCGGAATCGGTGGCGGCGGCTTTCTTCTCCATCATGACGGCAAGAGCGGCACGCTCGCGACCATCGACGCGAGAGAGGCCGCGCCGGCCTCGGCCCGGCCCGGTTTGTTTCTCGATCCGGATGGCAAGCCCCTGCCCTTTTCCCGCCGCTTTCCCGGTGGCAAGTCGGTCGGCGTCCCCGGCAATGTCGCGATGATCGCGGAGGCTCACAGGCGCTGGGGACGGCTGCCGTGGGCGAAGCTCTTCGAGCCCGCGATCCGCTTGGCCGAGCAAGGCTTTCCCCTAGCTGGTCCCAATCCGCCAGGCCCCTGGACCGTGCAGCCGACGCTCGTCGACCGGCTGGCCCAATATCAGGCGCTATGGAAGGATTTTCCGGAGGCGCGGGCGGTATATTGGAAGGATGGCGCGCCGCTCCGTGCGGGTGACCATTTTCGCAATCCCGAGCTTGCCCGGACGCTGCGCCTGATCGCCGCCAAGGGGCCGAAGGTCTTCTACGCGGGCAAGATCGCGGCGCGCATCCGCCGCGCGGTAGCATCGAGCCCGATCAACCCGGCAAGGATCAGCGCGGCCGACATGGCCGGCTATCGGGTCAAAGACCGCGATCCGATCTGCGGCGAATATCGCGGCTACCGGATCTGCGGCATGGGCCCGCCATCGTCCGGCGCCATCACCGACCTGATGATTCTCGGCATGCTCGAGCGTTTCGACCTCGCCGCGCTGGGCCAGGACTCGCCTGTGGCATGGCATCTGATCGGCGAAGCCATGCGGCTTGCCTACGCCGATCGCGATGCCTGGCTCGGCGACGCCGACTTCGCGCCGGTGCCTGTCGCCGGGCTGCTCGATCGCGCCTATCTGGTCGAGCGGTCGAAGTTGATCGCGCCCGATCGCACGCTTGGCGACTACAAACCTGGCGTGCCGCCCGGCGCCCCGGAACTGGCGGTCGGCGCGCCGGCGGTCGAGCAGGGGACCAGCCATATGGTGGCGGTCGACGATCAGGGCGGCATCATCAGCATGACCACCACCGTCGAGGGGCCGATGGGCAGCCAGCTCGTCGTCGCGGGCATGGTGCTCAACAACGAGCTGACCGATTTCGCGGCGGTTCCCGCCGACGCTGGCCGGCCGGTGCCGAACCGGGTCGAGCCGGGCAAGCGGCCGCTCTCATCCATGGCGCCTACGATCGTTTACGCGCCCGACGGCAGGCCCTGGCTCGCGGTCGGCTCGGGCGGCGGCAGGATGATCATCATGCACAGCCTGAAGACGATCATCGGTACGATCGACTGGAAGCTGCCGGTCGCCGACGCCGTTCGCCTGCCGAACATCTTCTTCAACGGGCCGGCGCTGGTGGTCGAGCGCGGCAGCGCCCTCGAAAGGAAATTGCCCGGACTCGCCAGCCTCGGCGAAACCGCCATCGTCGGCGATCTGAGCTCGAAAATCATGGCCGCCGAGCGGACGTCGGAGGGCTGGGCCGGCGCGGCCGATCCCCGCACGCCCGGTGTCGCGCTTTCGCAATAGAGCTGCCATATTGCCGTCCCCGCTGGGAAGGGGCGGTCAGGGGATTTCCGATGCAACGGGACAGGAGAGGCGATGCGGGCGTTCGAGCGGTTCCCCAACCTGGTCACGATGTTCTTCACGAGGGCGGCCGAGAAACGCGATGCGCCGATGCTCTGGGCAAAGCGCGAGGGCGTGTGGCGGTCGCTGAGCTGGGCCGAGGTCGCGCGGCAAGTGGCTTCGCTGGTGGCGGCGCTCAAGGCGTCGGGGCTCCGTCAGGGCGATCGCGTCCTGCTGGTCTCCGAAAACCGGCCGGAATTTTGTATCGGCGATCTCGCGATCATGGCCGCGGGCTGCGTGACCGTGCCGACCTATACCACCAACACCGAGCGCGATCACGCCCACATATTGGAGAATAGCGGTGCCCGGGCCGCGATCGTATCGACTGCCAAGCTCGCGCAAACGCTTCTCCCGGCCATCGTCCGTTCGTCGACGTGCGAGTTCCTGATCGGCATGGAGGCGCTTCCGCAGACGGGGGTAAGGACGCTCGATTTCGCCACGATGGCCGGCGACGCCGGCGCGGATGTCGCCGCGGTGCGCGAAGCCGCCGTCGATCTGCGCCGCGAGGACCTGGCCTGCCTGATCTACACCAGCGGCACCGGCGGGGCACCGCGGGGGGTGCGGCAGCATCACGGTGCCATCCTGTGCAATGTCGAAGGAGCAGTGGACATCATCGCCGGCGATTTCGGTTGGGAAGACGACGAGGTCTTCCTGTCGTTCCTGCCGCTGAGCCACGCCTACGAACATAGCGGGGGCCAGTTTCTTCCGATCGGCCTGGGCGCCCAGATCTATTATGCCGAGGGACTGGAAAGGCTCGCCGCCAATATCGAGGAGGTCGGGCCGACGATCATGGTCGTCGTCCCCCGCCTGTTCGAACTGATCCGCGCGCGGCTGATCAAGGCGATCGAGAAGCAGGGCGGTGTCGCCAAGAAGCTGCTCGACAAGGCGATCGAGCTTGGAGGCCGCGACAAGCTGCGCCTGATCGACTATCCGTTCAGGATCGCGATCAATCTGCTGCTGAAGCCGAAGGTCGCCAGGCGCTTCGGCGGCCGCATGAAGGCGCTGGTCTCGGGTGGCGCCCCCCTCAATCCCGAGGTCGGCCAGTTCTTCTCGTCGCTGGGTCTTACCCTCCTCCAGGGCTATGGCCAGACCGAGGCCGGGCCGGTCATCTCGTGCAACCGTCCCGCCGCCGGGATCAAGGCCGATACCGTCGGGCCGCCGCTAAAGGGCGTAGAGCTGAAGATCGCCGACGACGGCGAGATCCTCATCCGGGGCGAGCTCGTCATGCATGGTTATTGGCGCAACGAGGCCGAGACCGAACGCGTGCTCAAGAACGGATGGCTATATTCGGGCGATGTCGGGCATCTCGACGAGGCCGGACGGCTTCGCATCACCGACCGCAAGAAAGACCTCATCGTCAACGACAAGGGCGACAATATCGCGCCGCAGAAGGTGGAAGGGATGCTGACCCTTCAGCCCGAGATCAGCCAGGCGATGGTGTCGGGCGACCGGCGGCCCTACATCGTCGGACTCATCGTACCGGATCAGGAATGGCTGGCAGGCTGGGCGGCGAAAAAGGGGCTGGCGCCCGATCTGGCGGCGCTCCGCGACGATCCCGAGCTTCATCGCGCGCTGATGGCGGCGGTGGACCGTGTGAATGCGGAGCTCTCGGTGATCGAGAAGGTGCGGCGTATTGCCATCGCCGACGAGGCGTTTTCGATCGCCAACGAGCAGATGACCCCCTCGCTCAAAAACCGCCGCCACGTGATCCGTGCGGTCTATGGCGCGCGGCTCGACGCGCTCTACGGAGGATGATCCCGGGCTGCTGATAAGGCGCGGGATCGGCACGGGGTGTGTCCCACCTGAAGGGCATGGGCCGGACCCGCATCCCGATATCCTCCACCGCCGCAACCGTTCGCCCGCCGCAGTCGTTGAGCGGCGATGACCGAGCCCTTCTCCTACCGGGATGGCGAAACATCCCTCTTGGGCGAACTGTATCGTCCCGCCGAGCCGGGCAACGGCAGGGCGATTCTGGTCGTGCACGAAGCGGACGGCATCGGCGCCAATGTCCGGCGGCGCTGCGCGATGCTCGCCGGGCTCGGTTATGTCGCAGCGGCCGCCGACATGCATGGGGATGGCCGGGTGCTCGAAGGTGCCGAGATGGCGGCTGCGCTCGAAGCGTTCCGTGCCTCGCCCGAGCTTCTGCGGCGGCGCGTTCGCGCCGCCTATGACGCGATGCTCATGGCAAGCGGCATGGCATCGACACAAACGGCGGCGATCGGCTATTGCTTCGGCGGATGGTCGGTGCTGGAACTCGCGCGTAGCGGCGCGCCTGTGCGGGCGGTCGCGAGCTTCCACGGCTTGTTGACGACCGCCTGCCCGGCCGAGCCAGGCGTGATTACCGCGCGCGTTCTCGCCTGTACGGGAGCGCTTGATCCGCTGGTGCCGCCCGACCATGTCGCCCGCTTCCAGGCGGAAATGATGAGGGCCGGTGCAGACTGGCAGCTGGCGGTCTATGGCCGCGCTCTACATAGCTTCACCAACGTCGCGGTTGACGCCCTGGGCGACCCACGCATGGCCTATGACGCCGCGGCCGATCGCGCGTCCTGGACAGCTCTACGGACGTTCCTGGACCAGTCCTTCGACTGAACCGCCGGATCAGCGCCCCAACGCGTTCAAAGACGAGGCATAGCTGCGCGGTTCTTCTTCAAGTCCGGAGAAGGCTGGGTTAAGCCATCCAAGTCCTGTGCCGCCAGTGGCTCCTCGGGCGCTCGCGATCGATGTCGCCCAGCGAGAGAGCCGCAGTTGCGCCCCGCACGACACGGCTGCAGCCGGCCTTTGGTTGCAGGGAATATCTCGGATCATCAGGGATGTAGCACAGCTGGCCGCATCACGCTTCCGTCTGTTCGGCTGATCCCCGAAAGAAGGGCCAGCGTCCCATTTTAGAACAGATCGTGTCATCGCGCCGGGGGCAACGGGCGGCGATGGCGCGGCGGGACCTCACCCAACAGGGATCGCCATCCGCGGGGGATGTCGCACATCTTCGGTTGTGGGAGCGGCACGGCCATGAGCCGCCGGGCCGTCCGTCGCGGATTTTTGGGAAAGGGTCGGCCGGCGCTCAAGCCGATCCGATTATTGGGGGGCCCCGATGGCTCAAGCTATTCTGATGCGGGATGCCGCTTCCGAAGCCTTTTCGTACGATCGCCGGCCGTTTGAGGTCGATCCTGTCGATCCTCGCCGCGCGGCCCATGTGCGCCGGCAGCTCTGGCGTACCCCGCCGCGCCATCTTGTCGCCGACGGCCCGACCGGGCAAACGAAGTTCGAGCGGATCTGGACGGCGTTGGTGCTGGGAGCGTTGACGGCGGTGCCCGTCGCGATGTTCCTGGGCGCCGTCCTCTCGCTGCTGTTGTCCAGCGCGGTGATACTCTATCTCGAAATGACCACCGTCTTCCTCATCTGCTGGGCGATGGCGACGCTGGCCTGCTTCGCCGCTCGCCATGTTCGCGCCCAATGGGTGATCGCGCTCTGGCTTGGTTCGTCTGCCCTGTTCGCGCTTGCCGCCTGCTATCTGATCGTGCCGGGCGGAGACGCCGTCGCGACCATCGACATGACACTCGGCGGGCTGCTTGCCGCGGTTGCGCGAGCCGTGCCCGCCTGGTTGCCGGCGCGCTAGCGCTTTTGCTTGTTCGCGCCTACATGGCGTGGGATGGCGACCAAGCTCGATCTGCTGCCGCAGCGCCGCGCGATCATCGATCGGCGCGCGGTCGTGGAGCGGCTTGCGCTTTTACACCCCGACAGCAGCGATAGCTCTGCGCTTCGCCAGGCGGCAACGAGCGTCCTGCGCGAAGCGCTCGACACCGGCCGTGCGGAGATCGAGCGGCGGCTGGCAGCTGCTCCGACGCGCGGTTCGGAGACCGCGGCCGCCTACGCCTTCCTGACCGACCAGATCCTGCGTATCATCTTCGATTTCACCGTCGAACGACTTTATCCCATCAACAATCCCTCTGCGGCCGAAAGGCTGACGCTGGTGGCGGTTGGCGGCTACGGGCGCGGCGAAATGGCGCCGCATTCGGACGTCGACATCACCTTCCTGACGCCGTGGAAGCAAACCAGCTGGTCCGAGCAGGTCATCGAATCGATGCTCTACACCATGTGGGATCTCGGCCTTAAGGTAGGCCATTCCAGCCGATCGCTCGACGACATGATCCGCATGGCGAAAAGCGATCTCACGATCCGCACCGCCCTGCTCGAAGGGCGCTTCATCTGGGGCGACGAGGCGCTGTATGATGAGGCTGCGACGAGTTTCCGCCGTGACGTGGTCAGCGGCACCGCCCGGACCTTCGTTACCGAGAAGCTCGAGGAACGCAACGAGCGTCATAGGCGGATGGGGGACAGCCGCTATGTGGTGGAGCCCAATCTCAAGGAGGGCAAGGGCGGCCTCCGCGATCTTCATACGCTCTTCTGGATCGGCAAATATGTCTATCAGGTCGACTCGGTGCCCGAGTTGGTCGAGAAGGGTCTGCTGACCAAAGCCGAGCTGCGCCAGTTCCAGCAGGCCGAAAATTTCCTGTGGGCGGTCCGCTGCCACCTTCATCTTGTGGCGGGGCGGGCCGAGGAGCGGTTGACCTTCGACGTCCAGCGCGAGATCGCCAGCCGAATGCGCTATGCCGAGCGCCCGGGCAAATCCGCCGTCGAACGGTTCATGCAGCACTATTTCCTGATGGCGAAGCGGGTCGGCGACCTGACCGCGATCTTCCTCGCCCATATCGACGAGACCTTCGCCTCTCGCGGCCGTCGCTTCGGCCTGCCACGGCTGCGCCGCAGGCCGACCAAGCTCGACGGCTTCGTGCTCGATCGCGGCCGGCTCGCCATTCCCGGTGACGATTTCTTCGGGCAGGATCCGGTGCGGCTGCTGCAGATGTTCGCGCTCGCTGACCGCCACGGCCTGGAAATTCATCCGCTCGCCATGCGAGCTGCCGGGCGCGACTCGCGGCTGATCGATAACGATATTCGCCGCGATCCCCGCGCCAACGCCTATTTCATGGATGTGCTGACGTCGCACAACACCCCCGACGTCGTGCTGCGCTGGATGAACGAGGCGGGGGTTTTCGGCCGCTTCGTGCCGGATTTCGGCCGCGTGGTCGCGCAGATGCAGTTCGACATGTACCATCATTATACGGTCGACGAGCATTCGATCCGCGCGATCGGGCTGCTCTCGCGCATCGAAAGGGGCGAGCTCAAGGAAGACCACCCGCTCGCCTCCGGACTGCTGCGCTCGATCGTGTCGCGCCGAGTACTCTACGTCGCCGTGCTGCTCCACGATATCGCCAAGGGACGCAGCGGCGACCATTCGATCCTCGGCGCGGAGGTTGCGGAGAAGCTCGGTCCCCGCTTCGGCCTTACCCCTGCGGAAACCGAAACGGTGGCCTGGCTCGTCCGCTATCACCTCGTCATGTCCGACACGGCTTTCAAGCGGGATCTCTCGGACTTCAAGACGATTCTCGATTTCGCGGAGACGGTGCAGAGCCCGGAGCGGCTGAAGCTGCTTTTCTGCCTGACCATAGTCGATATCCGCGCGGTCGGCCCCGGCGTCTGGAACAGCTGGAAGCGCCAACTGCTCAGCAATCTTTATGAGGCTGCGGAAGAGGTGCTGCGGCTCGGGCACAAGCAGACCGGCCGCCGCGAACGGATCAGTGTCAAACAAGGTCTGCTGAACGAACGGCTGGGCTGGACCGAAAAGGCCTTCGCCGCCTATGTGAGGCGGTTCCCCGAGGCCTATTGGGTCGCCGAAAGCGTCGATATATTGGAGCGCAACGCGCGGCTGATCTTCGCCGCCGATGCCGAGCGGAAGTCCTTGTCGATCGACGCCTCGCCCGATCCCGATCGGGGCGCCACGCTCGTCACTATCTATGCGGGCGACCATCCGGGTCTGTTCTACCGAATCGCGGGTGCCATTCATCTCGCCGGCGCCAATGTGATCGATGCGCGAATCCATACGACCCGCGATGGGATGGCGATCGACAATCTCCTCGTCCAGGACCCGTTCGGACAGCCCTTCGACGAGGCCGACAGGATGAAGCGGCTGGGTATCGCTATCGAGGATGCGCTGGCGAACCGCGCCCGGATGGTCGACCGGCTGCTGGCCAAGCCCCATGCCCGTCCCCGCGCCGACGCCTTCACCATCGAACCGGCGGTGCTGATCGACAATCGCGCTTCGAACCGTCACACCGTGATCGAAGTCAATGCCCGGGATCGGCCTGCGCTGCTCTATGCACTCGCGCATTCGCTGTTTCAGGCACGGGTGATGATCCATTCCGCCCATATCGCGACTTATGGCGAGCGGGCGGTCGACGTCTTCTATGTCGCGGACCTCACCGGCGACAAGATCACCAGCACTGCCCGGCTCAGGACGCTTGAGCGGCTCGTGCTTGATGCGGCGGCGGGAAGTTCGACCCGCAAGGCCGCATGACCGGGCAGCGCGGGCGGCAGACCGGACGCCGCTCCGGCATGGATGCGGCATATCGGGAGGAACCTTGAGCGATATCAGCTATTTATCATTCGGATAAGGGGGCGGTTCTCGATCGCCTGCCCAATATGAGAGGATGCGGAATGGGATATCATGGCTATAGCCTGCCGCCTGCCATGGAGGGGGCCCACACGGTACGCGCGCGCACCGATATCCACCCGCGGCTCATCCGCATGCTCATAATCTGCGCCGCAAATGCTTTGATCTGGCTTTCCGTGCTCGCGGCGACCACGGGTCTGATCTGACCGCTGCCGGACGGTTGCGGGGGCTTTTCACGGCCTGCACTCTCCGTCATTCGTCAGGGATGGAACGCACCGGCAATATTCCTCTCCGCATCGGCGCGGCAACGGGCTGGTATCCTTATCCGTTTCTCGACGTCACTGCGCTCGGCTATCCGGTGGTCCTGCGGAATATCGGCCTGATCGGTGCGATATTTCTGGCTTTGGGCCACGGCCTCCAATGGATCGACGGGCGGCTGAGCGCATGACCGGTTGAGCGGCGTGGCTCAACCGCCACGGACCAGCCTTATTTCGGTGCGATCACCATCAACATCTGGCGGCCTTCCATGCGCGGAAACTGCTCGACCTTGGCGGTCTCCGCCATATCGGCCTGAACGCGCTGGAGCACCTGCATGCCAAGTTGACCGTGTGCGAGTTCGCGACCCCGGAAGCGCAAGGTGACCTTCACCTTGTCGCCTTCGTCGATGAACTCGTGGATCTTCTTCATCTTGGTTTCATAGTCGTGGTCGTCGATGTTCGGACGCATCTTGATCTCCTTGATCTCCTGCGTCTTCTGCGACTTCCGCGCCAGATTGGCCTTTTTCTGGGCCTCATATTTATATTTGCCAACGTCGAGGTATTTGGCGACGGGGGGATCGGCGTTCGGGGAAACCTCGACCAGATCGAGCCCGACCGCCTGAGCCTGCTCCATCGCTTCGCGCGTATACATCACGCCCAGATTCTCGCCATTCTCATCGATCACCCGGACCTTGGGCGACTGAATGAACTCATTGTAGCGAGGGCCGTTGAGCGGCATCGGCGGCTGCCCGAGCGGGCGGCGCATCATCGGGGGACGTATAGCACTATCTCCTGTCCAAGGTCGTTATCCGCGCGCGATATATGCCCAAATGCGCGAATAGGGAAGATGGACGCGCAATCGCGCCCAACGCTTTTGTTGCCGACTGTGTTCCGGATGCGTCAGCCTGGCCAAGGCCGTATCGCTTCCGCATTCGGCCGAACGTGGCGCGCTCCTTTTCCAAGGCTGGCGGCGGCATCAGCGGCGGAGATCGGGCGGGGTCGCCTCCGCCACCAGCGCGGCGATCGCATCGTCGAGCGGAAGCACGGTCTGCGCCTGTTCGCCGAGCCGGCGGATGGCGACCGTGCCCTCCTCCGCCTCGCGCTTGCCGATGACGAACAGCGCCGGCACCTTGGCGAGGCTGTGCTCGCGCACCTTATAGTTGATCTTCTCATTGCGCAGGTCGCTTTCGACGCGGAGGCCGGCAGCCGCCATCTTCGCCTCGACCTGACGTGCATAGGTATCTGCGTCCGAAACGATCGTCGCGACGACGCCCTGCACCGGCGCCAGCCAGACGGGAAAGCGGCCGGCATGATGCTCGATCAATATGCCGATGAAGCGCTCGAAGGTGCCGAGGATCGCGCGATGGAGCATCACCGGACGGTGCCGTTCTCCATCCTCGCCGACATAGGAGGCGTCGAGACGCTCGGGTAGAACGGTATCGGCCTGAATCGTGCCGACCTGCCAGGTTCGGCCGATCGCGTCGGTCAGGTGAAATTCGAGCTTGGGTGCGTAGAAGGCGCCTTCGCCGGGCAGTTCCTCCCAGCCGAACTCGTTCGTCGCGCGGCCCGAGGCGATCACCGCGTCGCGCAACGTCTGCTCCGCCTTGTCCCACATGTCGTCCGAGCCGAAGCGCTTCTCCGGGCGCAATGCCAGCTTGATCGCGTAGCTGTCGAAGCCGAGATCGCGATAGACGCTGTCGAGCAGATCGCAGAAATCCCTGATCTCGCCGATCAACTGATCCTCGCGCACGAAGATATGCGCGTCGTCCTGGGTGAACTGACGGACGCGCATGATACCGTGGAGGGCGCCGTGCGGTTCGTTGCGGTGGCAGCAGCCGAACTCGGCCATGCGGATCGGCAGGTCACGATAGCTCTTGATGCCCTGCTTGAAGATCAGGATGTGCGCCGGGCAGTTCATCGGCTTGAGCGCCATCAGGTCGCCGTCGCCGGTCAGCACCGGCCCCTCTTCCTCGCTATTCGGAATCTCGTCGGGGACGACGAACATATTCTCGCGATATTTGCCCCAATGGCCCGACTGCTCCCACTGACGGGCGTCCATCAGCTGGGGGGTCTTCACCTCCAGATAATCGGCAGCGTCGAGCTTGCGTCGCATATAGGCCTCGAGCGTCCGCCACAGGCGGAAGCCCTTGGGATGCCAGAAGACCGACCCTTGCGCCTCCGACTGGAGGTGGAACAGATCCATCTCCTGGCCGATGCGGCGATGGTCGCGCTTGGCGGCTTCCTCCAACCGGGTCAGATGCGCGTCGAGTTGCTTCTTGCTGAGCCAGCCGGTGCCATAGATGCGGCTGAGCATCGCGTTTTTCTGGTCGCCGCGCCAATAGGCGCCGGAGACGCGCGTCAGCTTGAACGCCTGCGGATCGAGCTTGCCGGTCGAGGGGAGGTGGGGCCCACGGCACATATCGAGCCAGTCCTCGCCGGACCAGTAGACCGTTAGAGGTTCGTCGCCGGGCAGTTCGGCCGCCCACTCGGCCTTGAAGGCCTCCCCCTGTTGCTTCCACCGCGAGATCAGCGTCTCGCGATCCCAGACTTCGCGGCGCAGCTTCTTGTCCGCTGCGATGATGCGGCGCATCTCGGCCTCGATCGCGGGCAGATCCTCGTCGGTGAAGGGGCCGCGGCCGGCAGTCGGCGCGAAGTCGTAATAGAAGCCGTCGTCGGTCGATGGGCCGAAGGTGATCTGCGTGCCGGGAAACAGGCTCTGCACCGCCTCGGCCAGCACATGGGCATAGTCGTGGCGGGCGAGATCGAGCGCATCGGCCTCGTCGCGCGCCGTGACGAGCGCCAGGGTCGAATCCTTCTCCAGAGGCCGATCGAGATCGCGCAGTTCGCCATCGACGCGCGCCGCCAGCGCCGCCTTGGCGAGGCCCGGTCCGATCGCCGCGGCGATCTCGGCCGGGGTGGTGCCCGTCTTCACTTCGCGCACCGAGCCGTCGGGAAGCGTGATGGTGAGAAGATCGGACATGAGAGCGAGGGATTCCTTGGATTTGCGGAGCGCGGCTTATGCCCGGACAAGGGGGCGCGGGGCAAGCGCCTTGCCGTGGCGCTCCACTTCGGAGCCGATTGCGCTTGACGCCGCCCCCGATCGCGCATTCCCTCGGCGGCGGGGCCATTCACGGGGGTGAATCCATGAACGACGCGCACACGGAAGACAGCGCCTTCCGCTTCAACGGCAACTGGCGCGACTTTGCGCCGATCGCCTTCACCAATTTGCTGCTGATCATCGTCACACTCGGCATCTACCGTTTCTGGGCCAAGACCCGCGAGCGCCGCTATTTGTGGAGCCGCACCGATTTCATCGGCGATCCGCTCGAATGGACCGGCACCGGCAAGGAGCTGTTCATCGGCTTTCTGATGGCCGTGCTGCTGTTCGGCGTCCCGCTGATCCTGCTGCAGGTCGCGGCGCAGATGCTGATCATGCGCGGCATGCTCGGCTGGGCGCAGCTATTCGGCTTCGGCTTCACCTTCGGCATTCTCTACATCGTCGGCGTCGCCCGCTTTCGCGCGCTGCGTTACCGCCTGAGCCGCACCCGCTGGCACGGCATCAGGGGCGGTAGCGATGACAAGGGCGTTCTCTATGGATGGTCCTATGTCTGGAAGTCCGTCGTCGGCGGCTTCGCGCTGGGCCTGATGATCCCTTGGTCGATGATCGAACTTTGGAACCAGCGCTGGAGCAGCATGAGCTTCGGGCCGACCCGTTTCGAAGCGGTCGCCGAGCAGGGGCCTTTGGTGCGCCGGCTGCTGCTTTGCTATGGCGCGGTCATACTCTTCATAATCTTCTGCTTTGCGGTGGTCGCAGCCATGCCGATCGCGATAGTTTTCCTGCCGCTGGTGGGGATCCTGCTGGGTTTCGTTCTGCTGGCCTCTTATTACGTCCTGTTCCTGCGCCTCGCGATCGGCGGGCTCTCGTTGAACCGTCTCGATTTCCGCTTCACCGCGCGTTCGGTGGATATGGTCAAGCTGGCGCTCGGCGACCTCGCCCTGCTGGTCTTGACGCTCGGGATCGGCTTCGTCTTTCTCAGCTATCGCCACTGGGCGTTCCTGATCCGTCATCTCGAGGCCAGCGGCGAAGTGGAACTGGCCAGCCTCACCCAGTCGACGACCGAGGAGCCGAAGCAGGGCGAGGGCCTGCTCGACGCGTTCGATGTCGGCGCCTTCTGATCCGGAGGGGCTACGCGCCGCCGCCTGGTTGCATGACGGTCATTCGGCAATCCGGCATGACGTGACGGTCGCGATCGAGGGCGATGCGCTGCTCGTCGAAGGTTTCGGGTCGGTCGCGTTGAAGCACCTCCAGCGGCTCGACGCGGCCGGGCTGCTGTTCGGCCGCAAGGATCTCGCCGGCTGGCGGCTGGGCTTCGACATCGCGCCACCCGATGCGATCCTCTGGCGGTTGCCCTCGCCCGGCCATTATGGCGGGCCGATCGACCGGATCGGACTATGGGCGGCGGTGGCGATCTTCGCGGTCCTGTCGGTGCTGGTGGTGCTCGGCGCGATCAGGGGGCTCGATCTGGTCGCGCGCGCCATACCCTATAGCTGGGAGCAGAAGCTGGGCGATGCGATCAGCGGCGACTTCGCCGAGCGGGCCTGCCGCTCGGCCGCGGGGCAGCAGGCGCTCGACGCGCTGGCGAAGCGGCTGTCGCCGTCGGACAAGCCGATGCGGATCGGCGTCGTCAATATCCCGCTGGTCAATGCGGTCGCGCTGCCGGGTGGGCGCATCCTGATCTTCCGCGGTCTGATCGACAAGGCGGCCTCGCCCGACGAGGTGGCGGGGGTGCTCGCGCACGAAATCGGCCATGTCGAGCACCGCCACGTCATGATCGCGCTGCTGCGCCGTTTCGGCGTGGGCCTGCTGATCGGATCGGGCGGGAGGGCCGGCGAATATGGCCAGGCGCTGCTCGAATCACGCTACAGCCGCAAGGCGGAGAGCGAGGCCGATGCCTATTCGATCGCCCATCTGCGCCAGGCCGGGATCAGCCCGCAGGCGACCGCGGACTTTTTCGCCCGGCTCGGCAAGGGCGAGCCGAACATGCCCGGCTTCATGGTCTATCTCGCCAGCCACCCGCCCTCGGCCGAACGCCGCAAGCGCTTTGCCGAGGGGGCGACGACCATGGGCGCGACCCGGCCGGCGCTGACCATCTCCGAATGGACGGCGGTGCGGGCGATGTGCGGGGGACCGATGGCAAAGGCGGGGAAACCTACCGGCTCCTGAGGGCCCTTCTCGCCTGCGCTTGCGACGGAAGAAGGAAGACTCATTTTCCTCCCTACCCGAATCCCTCTAAGGCGGCGGGCATGACCGCTTATCTAGCCCGCCCGGACAAGCCGGCGCTCGCCTATCGCTACCGGCCCGGTCGGGGACCGACGATCGTCTTCCTGCCTGGTTACAGGTCCGACATGGAGGGCGGCAAGGCGACCGCGCTCGATGCCTGGGCGGCGCGCGAGGGGCGCGCGATGCTGCGGCTCGACTATTCGGGCTGCGGCGCGAGCGAGGGCAGTTTCGTCGATCATGACCTCGATCATTGGCGGGAGGATGTGCTCGACGCGATCACCGCCTTCGCCTCGCAGGGGCCGCTGCTGCTCGTCGGTTCGTCGATGGGCGGGTGGCTCGCGCTGCTGGTGGCGCTGGCGCTGCCCGAGCGGGTAAAAGCACTGGTCGGTATCGCCGCCGCGCCCGACTTTACCGATTGGGGGTTTTCGGCCGACGTCGTGGCACTTCTCGAACGCGACGGCAGGATCGAGGAACCGAGTGACTATTCGGACACCCCCGATGTGACGACCCACGCTTTCTGGCGGTCGGGCCAAGGCAATCTCCTGCTCGCCAATGAAATCGCCTTCGATGGGCCCGTGCGGCTGCTCCAGGGCCAGCTCGACGAGACCGTGCCGACCTCGATCGCGCTGCGGCTCAGCCGTGCGCTGCGTTCAGCCGACGTGCAGATCACGCTCATCAAGGATGGCGATCACCGGCTGTCGCGACCCGAGGACATCGATCTGTTGATCGCGACCGTCGCCCACCTGTTGGAGGCCCGATGCTGACCCTGTTCGTCTTGGCCGCTGCCGCTGCCGCTGTCTCACCGTCGCCGTCGATTGCCGGCCAGGCAGCGCGGGGTGCGCAGTGCTCGGCGTTGGCCAAGCGTGAGCCGGCCAAGGCGATCGAGGAGGCGCAGGCATGGCAGCGGGCGGGCGGCGGCATGGCAGCGCGCCAATGCCTTGGCATCGCTCAGGTCGGGCTCAGCCAATATGCGGCGGCCGCCGCCACGTTCGAAAGCGCCGCCCGCGACGCCCAGATCGCGCAGAATCCGCTGGCGGTGGTGCTGTGGATGCAGGCGGGCAACGCCGCGCTGGCCAACGCCGAGCCGGTGCGTGCGCGCGCCGCCTTCGATCGCGCGCTCGCCCTCCCCGGCTTGTCCGGGGAGATGAAGGGCGAAGTCTGGCTCGATCGTGCCCGTGCCGGGGTCGAGGCCGGCGACATCGCCGGCGCGCGTGCCGATCTCGATGAGGCGACACGGCTGGTGCCGCGGGACCCGCTCGGTTGGCTCCTCGCCGCCAATCTCGCGCGCAAGGCAAAGGACATGCCCAAGGCCTTCGCAGCGATCCGCGAGGCGGCGCGGCTGGCGCCCGGCGATCCGGCGATCAGCTATGAAGCGGGCAATATCGCGGCGGCATCGGGGAATATGGACGATGCGAGGTCCGCCTGGACGCAGGCTGCGACCGCTGCTCCCGACAGTGATGCGGGGCAGGCGGCAGCCTTGGCGTTGCAGGCCGGCACCGCGCCTTAAGCGCACCGTCCTTCGCGATACTACTTATCCTGCCTTCTCAAGCGGGATCGAGGGTGCCGCGGTTGAGGCTTGATCGCCAAGCGTCTATATCGCGTCGCATGAAATATCTGCACACGATGATCCGCGTCTCGGACCCTGAGGAGACCATTCGTTTCTTCAACCTGCTCGGGCTGAGCGAGGTCAGGCGCTATGACAATGATCAGGGCCGGTTCACGCTGATCTTCCTTGCTGCCCCCGGCGATGAGGGCGCTCAGGTCGAGCTCACCCACAATTGGGACGAGAAGGGCTATGGCGAGGGCCGCAATTTCGGCCACCTCGCCTATCAGGTGGAGAATGTCTACGAGACCTGCCAGCGGCTGATGGAGGGCGGCGTCACGATCAATCGTCCTCCGCGGGACGGCTTCATGGCGTTCGTTCGATCGCCCGATAATATTTCGGTCGAACTTCTGCAGGCGGGGGACCGCCTTCCTCCGCAGGAACCCTGGGCGTCGATGCCCAATACGGGCGTCTGGTAATCGCCATGGCGATCGAGGTCATCCGCGTGCCGGTTCTTTCGGACAATTATGTCTGGCTAGCCCATGATCCGGCCTCGGGCGAGACGGTCGCGATCGATCCCGCGGTGGCCGAGCCGGTGCTGGCGGCGGCCGAGGCGCGGGGCTGGTCGATCGACCAGATCTGGAACACCCATTGGCATGCCGACCATATCGGCGGCAACGAGGCGATCAAGGCGGCGACGGGGGCGCGGGTCAGCGGCCCTGCGGCCGAGGCGGCCAAGATCCCGACGCTCGACGTGTTCCTGCGCGAGGGCGACGTAGTCAGGCTCGGCGCGATCGAAGGGCGCATCATCGAGGTGCCGGCGCACACCGCCGGCCATATCGCGATCCATCTCCCCAGCGAGCACGTGATTTTCCCTGGCGACACCTTGTTCGCGATGGGTTGCGGCCGGCTGTTCGAGGGCACGCCGGAGCAAATGTTCCGGAACATGGCGCGGCTGAAGGCGCTGCCTCCGGAGACAATCGTCTATTGCGCGCATGAATATACCCAGGCGAACGGCCGCTACGCGTTATTCGCCGAGCCGACGAACGAAGCGCTGCGTGCGCGCATGGCCGACGTCGACGCAGCACGCCTGCGTGGCGAGGCGACCGTACCGACGACGATCGGGCTCGAGCGCGCCACCAATCCGTTCATGCGTGCGGGCAGCGTCGCGGAGCTTGCCGAGCGGCGGGCGGCGAAGGACAGTTTCAGGGGATGATCGCGGATCTCCCGAGCAGGAAGAGGACAACGGTCACCCCATCTCGCGTTGATTGAAGATCGACCAGCCGGTCGCCACCGCCAGCCGCTCCAGCGCCAGCGAGCCGAGGGTCGAATTGCCGCGCTCGTTCAGGCCAGGAGACCAGACGGCGATCGAGGCAATGCCAGGCACGATGCACAATATGCCGCCGCCGACCCCTGATTTGCCGGGGATGCCGACGCGGAAGGCGAATTCACCCGAGCCGTCATAATGGCCGCACAGCATCATCAGCGCGTTGATCCGGCGCGCGCGCATCGGCGACACCACGTTGAAGCCGGTATCGGGATGCTGGCCTTCGAGCATCAGATAGCGGCCGGCACGGGCGAGCTGGGCGCAGGTCATCGCCAGCGCGCACTGATGGAAATAGACGCCCAGCACCTGCTCGACCGGGTGATGGATATTGCCGAATGCGCGCATGTAATTGGCAAGCGCGGCGTTGCGGAAGCCGGTCTCGGCCTCCCCTTTGGCCACCTCCTCGTCGATCCTAATCCCCTCGTCGCCCGCCAGCTGACGCACGAAGCGGAGTATCTCCCCGATCGCCTCGCGCGGTTCGTGGCCGCCGAGGACCACGTCGGCCACGACGATCGCGCCGGCATTGATGAACGGGTTGCGCGGGATGCCGCCTTCGGCCTCGAGCTGGACGATCGAGTTGAACGCATTGCCCGAAGGTTCGCGGCCCACCCGCTTCCATAGTGCGTCGCCGATCTTGCCGAGGGCGATGGTGAGCGCAAAGACCTTGGATACCGATTGGATCGAAAAGCTTGTGTCCGCATCGCCCGCCGCGATCATCCGGCCGTCGACCGTGGCGATGGCGATGCCGAATTGCCGCGGATCGACGCGGGCGAGACCGGGTATATAGTCGGCGACCCTGCCGCGATCGGTGATCGCCGACATTTCCCCGCAGATGCGGTCGGCAATGCCTTGCAGATCGGGCCCCACCGCCAGCGGCATCCTGCTCCCCGACCTCTCTAGAGCGGGTTCAAACCCGCATCGGCATCAGCACATACAGCGCGGCTGCCTTGTCATTCTCGCGGATGAGCGTCGGCGCGGCAGCATCGGCGAGGTGGACTTCGACCGCGTCGCCGTCGATCTGGCCGAGAATGTCGAGCAGATAGCGCGCGTTGAAGCCGATCTCGAGGGGCGTCGCTGAATAGTCGCCGGGCACTTCTTCCGCGGCCGTGCCATTTTCGGGACTGGTCACCGAGAGGGTGATCTTGTCGCGTTCGACCGCCATCTTCACCGCCCGCGTCTTTTCGGAAGCGATGGTTGCGACGCGGTCGACACCGTCCATGAAGCTCCTCGGGTCGAGCTTCAGCAGCTTGTCGTTCCCCGTCGGGATCACCCGGTTATAGTCCGGGAAGGTCCCGTCGATCAGCTTGGAGGTGAGGATCGCGGTGCCCAGTCCGAAGCGGATCTTGGTGGACGACAGGTTGATCTCGACCGAGCCGTCGACTTCGTCGAGCAGCTTCCTCAACTCGCCCACGCATTTGCGCGGCACGATGATGTCGGGCATCCCTTCCGCGCCATCGGGACGGCCGATCGTCACCCGGGCGAGCCGATGGCCGTCGGTCGCAGCCGCCTTCAGCACCGGTTGCCCTTCATCCTGCACGTGCAGGAAGATGCCGTTGAGATAATAGCGGGTCTCTTCGGTCGAGATCGCGAAGCGTGTCTTGTCGATGATCTGCTTGAGCGTTTCGGCGGGCAGCTCGAACTTGGTCGGCAGCTCGCCCTCGGCGATCATCGGGAAATCGTCCTTCGGCAGCGTCTGCAGGTTGAAGCGGGCGCGACCGGCGACGACCAGCATCTTGCCCTCGGCCGCCGACAGCTGAACCTGGCTTCCTTCGGGAAGCTTGCGCGCAATGTCGAACAGCGTATGCGCGGAGACGGTGATTGCGCCCGGTTGATCGACGGCGGCAGCGACGACCTCGACGATTTGGAGATCCAGGTCGGTCGCCATCAGCCGCAGCGAGCCGTCCCCCGTCGCCTCTATCAGGACGTTGGACAGGATCGGGATCGTGTTGCGCCGTTCCACCACGGACTGGACGTGGCCGAGGCTCTTCAGGAGAGTAGCACGCTCGATCGTTGCCTTCATGGATTGCCCCGGCGATCCCCGATATTGTGTGGAGCATGGTTATAGCGTGGCTTTGCCTGCCCGCTAGCCCCCAGCTTAAAAAGGCGGGGGATAATTGCTGCCCGAACATGGTCGTTGGCGGCGGCCGATTCCGCTGCGCTGGAGAGGGAGGGCTTCAGCTCGGGTCAAAGGCCCCGTTTTCCCCTGACGATCGCGGCGTCGAGCGCCTGCAGGAAGCGCGAGCGATCCGCCTTGGCAAATGGCGGCGGTCCGCCGATCGCTTCGCCCACGGCGCCGGCACGCAGATCCGACATGATCGCGCGCGTGGCGATAGCGGGGCCGATCATATTCGCGGTGAAGAGCCTGCCAGTGGGGGCGATCGCGGAAGCCCCCGCCTTGAGGCAGCGATCGGCGAGCAGAATATCGTTGGTCACGACGATGGCGTCGGGTCCGCTGTGTTCCGCAATCCAGTCGTCCGCCGCATCGAAGCCGGCGCCCACGACGATCTTGCCGACAAGCGGATGGGCGGGAATACGCAGATGCTGGTTCGAGACGAGCGTCACCGGCACGTCGTGTCGCCAGGCGACCTTGTAGATTTCCTCCTTCACGGGGCAGGCGTCGGCGTCGACCAGGATGCGGAGGCTCGCGGGTGTGTTCATCGTCTCTGCCGCGCCGCCCCGGCGAAGGAGCCGAACAGGCATTGGCGGATCATCAGGACAGCGCCGCGCTACACGTCGAGATTGGCGACGCTCAGCGCATTTTCCTGGATGAACTCGCGGCGAGGTTCCACGACGTCGCCCATCAGCCGGGTGAAGATCTCGTCGGCGACGTCGGCCTGCGCGACCTCGACCTGGAGCATCGAGCGGTTCGCCGGGTCGAGCGTGGTTTCCCAGAGCTGCTCGGCGTTCATCTCGCCGAGGCCCTTGTAGCGCTGCACCGCCATGCCCCTGCGGCCGGCGGCGAGAATCGCATCGATCAGGTCCGATGGCTGATTGATCGTCGTGCCGCGCTTGTCGGCGACCGGCGTTTCCGACATGTCCTCGCCTTCGTCGGCCTCGGGGGCGGCCGGTGCGCGGTTCAGCGGCACCAATCGCGCAGTCGCGCGATAGCTTTCGGCCTGTTCGGCGGCGAGGGCATGGAGCTTCCTCGCCTCGGCCGAGCGGATGAAGGCCGCGTCGATGATGTGGTGGTCGGTCACGCCCCGCCATAGCCGCTGGAGATGATAGCCGCCGTCGACCGACAGGTCGCCCGACCAAAGCGCCTCGGGATCGGCACGGCCCATCCGTTCGGCAACCGCCCGGGCCGACGCGCGATGGCCCTCGTTGCCAGACTGCGGATCGAGCGCACCGGTCAGCGCCAGCGCCTCGACGATCACCGGATCATAGCGCTTGGGCACGAAGCGCATCAGCGATTTCATCCGGCGCGCATGATCGACGAGGCTGCGCAGATCGTCGCCTGATCGCGCGCCGCCAGCGGATTCAAGGACCATGAGGCCGAGACCGGCAGTGACCAGATATTCGTCAAGCGCGGCGTCGTCCTTGAGATAGACCTCCGAACGGCCCTTGGTGACCTTGTAGAGCGGCGGCTGCGCGATGAAGAGATGACCATTTTCGATGATCGGCTTCATATGCCGGTAGAAGAAGGTGAGCAGGAGCGTGCGGATATGCGCGCCGTCCACATCGGCGTCGGTCATGATCACGATCTTGTGATAGCGCAGCTTCTCTATGTTGAAATCGTCGCGGCCGATGCCGGTGCCCATCGCCTGAATCAGCGTGCCGACCTCCTTCGACGACAGCATGCGATCAAACCGGGCGCGCTCGACGTTGAGGATCTTGCCCTTCAAAGGCAAGATCGCCTGGTAGACGCGGTCTCGGCCCTGCTTGGCCGAGCCGCCAGCCGAATCGCCCTCCACCAGATAGAGTTCGCATTTCGAAGGATCGCGCTCCTGGCAGTCGGCCAGCTTGCCGGGCAGTGAAGCGATGTCCATCACCCCTTTGCGCCGGGTCAGCTCGCGCGCTTTACGCGCCGCTTCGCGCGCGGCGGCGGCATCGATGACCTTCTGTATGATCGCGCGGGCATGCGCGGGATTTTCCTCGAGCCATTCCGCGAGCTTGTCGGCCATCAGCGACTCGAGCGGCTGGCGCACTTCGGACGATACCAGCTTGTCCTTGGTCTGCGAGGAGAATTTGGGATCGGGCAGCTTGACCGAGACGATCGCGGTCAGCCCCTCGCGCATGTCGTCGCCCGTGAGGCTGACCTTCTCCTTCTTCAGGGCGCCCGACTTCTCGGCGTAGTTGTTGAGCGTCCGGGTCAGGGCCGCGCGAAATGCGGCGAGGTGGGTGCCGCCGTCCCGCTGCGGGATATTGTTGGTGAAGCAGAGAACCTGCTCATAATAGCTGTCGTTCCATTCGAGCGCGACGTCGATGCCGACATCGTCGCGCTGGCCGGTGATTGCGATCGGCTCCAGCATCAGCGGGCTTTTGGTGCGGTCGAGATATTTGACGAAGGCCGCGATGCCCCCTTCGTAGAACAGTTCGATCTCGCGCCGCTCGGCATGACGTTCGTCGACCAGGAACAGGCGGACGCCCGAGTTCAGGAAGGCGAGCTCCCGATAGCGATGCTCGAGCTTTTCGAAATCGAATTCGGTGATCTTGAAGGTATCGGGCGAGGGCAGGAAGGTGACCTTGGTGCCTTTCTTGCCGTTCGCGGGCCCGACTATCTTGAGCGGCGCCACCGCGTCGCCGCGGCGGAACTGCATATAATGCTCCTGGCCGTCGCGCCAGATTGTCAGGTCGAGCGTTTCCGAAAGCGCGTTCACCACCGAGACGCCGACGCCGTGCAGGCCGCCCGAGACCTTATAGGCATTGGCGTCATTGGTATTGTCGAATTTCCCGCCGGCATGAAGCTGGGTCATGATGACTTCTGCCGCCGACACCCCCTCCTCGGCGTGAATGCCTGTAGGAATGCCGCGGCCATTGTCTTCCACGGAGACGGATCCGTCGGGGTTCAGCGTGATGACGATCCGATCGCAATGGCCGGCCAGCGCCTCGTCGATCGCATTGTCCGAAACCTCGAACACCATGTGATGGAGGCCCGATCCGTCGTCGGTGTCTCCGATGTACATGCCGGGCCGCTTGCGCACCGCGTCCAGGCCCTTGAGAACCTTGATCGAGTCGGCGCCGTAGCTGTTTTCGTTCGCGGAATTTTCGGTTTCGTTCGTCATGCCCAGCCTATAGCGGCGGCTGTCACAAAAGCCAAAAGAAAGCGCTCCGATCCCGGCGGGAAGGGCCGCTCCGCGATTGGGGACGAGGCGGCGAGGCCAGCGCGCCAAAATGCATGGAATCCTGTCGCGCGGGCATATCGCCGGGCAGCATAGCAGAACCGCCCGCTCCCCGCGGACGGGAAACGGGCGGCCCTTTGCGGCTACCGTCGGGGGGGCTGAGACGGGCAGCCGAGTTCCGTCGGAATCAGCGCGCGAGCGTGGCTACCGCCGCGAGCTGTGACGGATCGAAACCATATCCGATCAGCTGCTCGCGCAGCTCATCGTCATCGGCGCGAGAGCGGACACGGCATACGAAACCGCGCAGCGCCTCGAGACGAGGATCCGCGAGCGGCAGGCGCGGGCGCGTGCCGGATGTGCGCTGCAGCATCCGGCGCAGCCAACCACTGCGCCGCCCGCCGCATCCGCCTTCATTAGCCTCGCGCATCGCGAGGGTTACGACCTTCCATTCGAGCGCCGACAGCGTCGGCGTCGTGCCAGCGGCCTTGTCGAGCGATCGAAATGCGACGGTCATCTTTACCTCCTGTTAAGCGAACTATCGACTCAGCCGAACAGCTTGGCTGTGATCTCGGCCACATATTTGCCCTGAAATTTCGCGCCTTCGAGTTCGACGGCGCTCGGTTGGCGCGACCCGTCGGCTCCGGCGATCGTGGTGGCGCCATAGGGGGCGCCGCCCTTGACCTCGTCGGTTCCCATCTGGCCGGCAAAGGCATAGGGCAGGCCGACGATCGTCATTCCGAAGTGGAGCAGGTTCGTGATGATCGAGAAGAGCGTCGTCTCCTGACCGCCATGCTGGCTGCCAGTCGAGGTGAATGCCGCGCCGACCTTGCCGACGAGGGCGCCCTTCGCCCACAGCCCGCCCGCGCCATCCAGGAAGCTTGCCATCTGGCCTGAAATGCGCCCGAAGCGCGTGCCGGTACCGACGATGATCGCGTCGTAATTCTCGAGCTCGGCCACCGTCGCGACCGGCGCCTGCTGGTCGAGCTTGAAGTGGTTCCTACGCGCTATCTCCTCGGGCACCGTCTCCGGCACTCGCCTGATGTCGACCTCGGCGCCCGCCGAACGTGCGCCTTCGGCGATGGCTTCCGCCATCGTCTCGATATGGCCGTAGGCCGAATAATAAAGGACGAGAATCTTCGGCATGAGCATTACTCCGGTTGGATTGACGTAAAGGTTACATTGAAACCTTGGTCCTGATGGCGGTCGCCTCCGCGGGCGGGGGGGGGGCGACCGCTCCGGCTCAGGCGACGTCGACGAGAACGATTTCCGCATCTTCGCTGGCGGTGACGCGGATCGTCTCGAGTCCGGCGATGGCGACGCCGTCCCGCGGTTCGACCGCGACACCGTTCACCTCGATCCGGCCCTGGGCCGGCACCAGATAGGCCTTGCGGCCTGCGCCGATAGCATAGTCGGCACTCTCACCGGCCTTCAGCGTTGCGCCGGCGACCCTGGCCTTGGCTCGGATCGGAAGCGCGCCGTCGTCGCCGTCGAAGCCGCTGGCGAGCGTCACGAAGCTGCCCGAACGGTCCTCCTTCGGGAATGGGCGGGTCCCCCAGCTCGGCTGCTCGCCCTGCTTGTCGGGGATGATCCAGATCTGGAAGAGGCTGGTCTCGACATCCTCTTCATTCTTTTCCGAATGGACGATGCCCGTGCCCGCGGACATCACCTGGACGTCGCCGGCTTCGGTACGGCCGGCGTTGCCGAGGCTGTCCTTATGGCTGATCGCGCCGGTCCGGACATAGGTGATGATCTCCATGTCGTTATGCGGGTGCGGTGCGAAGCCGGTGTGGGGAGCGATGCGATCGTCGTTCCAGACCCTGAGCGCGCCCCAATGAACCCGCTTCGGATCGCGATAATTGGCAAAGGAGAAATGATGCCTGGCGTCGAGCCAGCCATGGTCGGCGGCGCCAAGGGTGGAAAAGGGGCGGACTTCGATCATGATGGATACTCCTTCCGGCCGCACCTCGGCGGCCTCGTGAAAGCCAATTTAGCCTTGCTTCAGAGTAAATAAATGGAGATGATCGAAACTCATCGTTTCAGAAAATGACCTATATGCGTCTTCCTGATTTCGAGGGCTGGGCGATCTTCGCGCGTGTTGCCGACCTTGGCAGCTTCTCCTCCGCCGCTGCCGAGCTGGCGCTGTCGAAAGCGACGGTGTCGAAGGCGGTGGCACGCCTCGAACAGCGGCTAGGGACCCCGCTCTTCCACCGCAGCTCGCGCAAATTATCGCTGACGGAGAGCGGTCGCCTCGCCCGCGAACGGGCGGCATCGCTGCTGGCCGAGGGCGAGGCAATCGAGGAGGCTATTTCCGAACGCGGCGCCGAGCCGCGCGGGCTGGTACGGCTGGCCGCGCCGATGTCGTTCGGCATCGCGCATCTGAAACCTATCCTGCCGCTGTTCCGCTCGGCCTATCCGAATGTGGCGATCGACCTTCATTTGTCCGATGAACGGGTCGATCTGGTGGAAGAGGGCTTCGATGTCGCGCTTCGGATCGGACGGCTGGACGACTCGGCGCTGAAGGCTCGGACGCTGTTCCCCGTGCGCCTGCCGTTGATCGGAGCGCCCGCCCTGTTCGACCGTCTTGGCCGGCCCCGGCATCCGCGCGACCTGGCCCGCTACCCGGCCTTCATCTACACCCATGTGCGGACGCCCGGCCGCTGGCATTTCCTGCACGCGCGCGAGGGGGAGGTGATCGTCGACGTCGATGGTCCGATCCGCACCAACAACGCCGATGTGCTGATCGATGCGCTGATCGCCGGGGTTGCGATCGCGCCCTTGCCCGACTTCCTCGCCTGGCGCTGTCTGGCCGAGGGGACGCTGGAGGAGGTGCTGCCCGACTGGTCGGGGACGCGCAGCGCGTTGCACCTCGTGACGCCGCCGACGCCGCTGAGGCCCGCGCGGGTCAGGGCGCTGATCGACTTCCTGGCCGCCGCCTTCCTCAAGCCGCCCTGGACGACGAGTTGATGCGGGGCGACGGGAAGAGGTGGCGCCGTTCGGACGACCTCGCTAAAGCGCGGGAAACCCCACCGGATTGGACCCATGACCGACAGCCTTCCCGATCGCCTCTCCATCGATCCCGCCAGCCCTTTTTTCGACGCATCGCTGCTCGAGCGCGGCATCGGCATTCGCTTCAAGGGCGCGGAGAAGACCAATGTCGAGGAATATTGTGTCAGCGAAGGTTGGGTGCGGGTCGCCGTCGGCAACACCCGGGACCGCAAGGGCAAGCCGTTGACGATCAAATTGGCGGGTCCCGTCGAGCCCTATCTCAAGGATGCTCCCAAGGGTGTCGAGGACTGACGCGATCATGGCGTTCCGGATCGGATCGGACCGCCTGACCGCCGAAGTGGCTCCGCTCGGCGCCGAACTGGTGCGGCTGACCGATGCCGCCGGTCGCGACTATTTATGGAATGGCGACCCCGCCTATTGGAGCGGCCGCGCGCCGATCCTCTTTCCGATCGTCGGCACGTTGAACGACGACCGTTTCCGCTGGAAAGGCCGCGAATATTGCCTCCCGCGCCACGGCTTCGCGCGCCGACGGGAATTCACGGTCGTAGCGCATGATAGCGACAGGCTGTTGCTCCGGCTGGAAGCCGACCGGGCGACGCGCGAAGTCTGGCCGTTCGACTTCGCCCTCGACATGGCGTTCGCCGTCCGTGGTGCGGCTCTGACGATGACGGCGACGGTAACCAACAGAGGCGGGGAAGCGATGCCGGTCAGCTTCGGTTTCCATCCGGCACTGCGCTGGCCGCTACCGGGCGCGCGCGACGCGTCGGGCCATCGCCTGCGCTTCGAACGTCCCGAGCCGGCACCAGTGAGGCGGCTCGACGAGGATGGGCTGCTGGCCCCCTCGCCGCGGTCCAGCCCCATCGAAGGCGATCTGCTGCGCCTCGACGAGAGCTTGTTCATCGCGGACGCGTTGATCCTCGATCGCATTGAAAGCCGGGCGCTGGTCTACGAAGGGCCGGGCGCGGCGCCCGTCGAGATCGATTTTCGCGGCATGCCCTATCTCGGTCTCTGGTCGAAGCCCGGAGCGGGTTTCCTCTGCGTCGAGCCGTGGCAGGGTCACAGCGACCCCGCCGGTTTCGAAGGCGCGCTGGATGAGAAGCCCGGCATGCTGCCGATCGCGGCCGGCATGCACCATAGCTTCGGCATGTCGATCGCAATCGGTCAGGAGAAGGCGCAAAGCCACGAGAGAACATCACGCGAAGCACACGAAATGCCACAGGAACCGCAAAGTTAAGCCACCGAGACAAGGCCCGCCCGCTTGCGACCAGCAGGCGGGCCTTGCCACACACATACACTTACAAGGTGGGGGCGATTCCCCGGCGCCCCCGAACGCTCAAGCCACTACAGAGACGCCATGCAACGTCTGAACCCCGGTTTAAGCGATCGGCGGCCGGCCGCAGTGACGGCGATCACAGCCTGACTTTTTTCTGACCAAAAGCTTTCCGTGTGCTGAACGGGGTGACGCGCCTTGACGTCGCGGTGGCGGCTGCCCACATCGCGGCCATGGCAAAGGGAAAGAAATTGGAGCTCAGCGAGGCCGAGTGGCGTGATCGCCTGACCCCGACGCAATATCATGTACTGCGCGAAGCGGGCACCGAGCGCGCGTTTACCGGACAATATTGGGACAATCACGACGAGGGCGATTATCGCTGCGCGGGCTGTGGCGAGCTGCTGTTCGGAAGCGATGCCAAATATGATTCAGGCTGTGGCTGGCCCAGTTTCACGGCGCCGGCCGTCGATGACCATGTTACCGAGCATCGGGACACTAGCCACGGCATGCTCCGCACCGAGGTCCGTTGCGCGAAATGCGAAGGGCATCTCGGCCATGTCTTTCCCGATGGGCCCGGGCCGGAAGGGCTGCGCTACTGTATAAATTCGGCGTCGGTTGATTTCGAGAAAAAGTAGTCGCGCATTCTCCGTGGCGCCGTCGGCGATGCCGACCGAAATCCGATGCCGATGAGCTGCGCCGAGAGCCGCGTTTCACCGCCGACCAGCTTGTTGTGTCCGGACTTGCTCGGCCGCCTCACCGGCGCTCCTGACGCCGCCGCAAAAAAAGGGCCGATCCCTAAAAAAGATCGGCCCGAAAGTTTTAGGAGAGGATGCCTGAAAGGCACTATCTTTGTGCGCTCGCGAACGATTCGTTGCAAGTGCAAATTTATCCCGACCCGAAACTTTCCAGCAAGCTACTGAATAATCCAGATATTTATTTTGAAACACGAGAATGTTTGCTGCATTTGCGTTGTTAAAATCTCGCAGATGCGGAAAAGATCGGTGATTGTCAGTCGACTCGCTGGACGCCATGCTCGAAATCGGAGGCGCGATCGGCAATGGGTGACGTCATCGAAGCGCGGGAACTGACGCTACGCGGTCTGCTTTTGGGGATGGCGATCACCTCGGTATTTACCGCCGCCAACGTCTATCTAGGCCTTCGCGTCGGTGTGACCTTTGCCACGTCGATCCCGGCCGCGATGATATCGATGGCGGTCCTGCGATTCGTCCGCGGCGCCAACATCTTCGAGAACAATATCGTCCAGACGGTCGCCTCGTCGGCCGGGGCGATCGCGTCGGTGATCTTCGTCCTGCCGGGGTTGGTCATGATCGGCTGGTGGCAGAGCTTTCCCTATTGGCAGACCTTCCTGCTCTGCGCCGCCGGCGGGCTCATGGGCGTGGTCTTGTCGGTGCCGCTGCGGCGCGCGCTCGTCACCGGATCGGACCTGCCCTATCCCGAGGGTGTCGCGGCGGCCGAGGTGCTGCGCGTCGGCAGCGAGACGCGGGAGGGCGCGGCGGAGGCGCAGGCTGGGCTGCGGGTGATCCTGGCCGGTTCGGTCGTGTCGATCGGATTCGCGCTGCTGGCGGCTACGCGCCTCGTCGCCGCCGAGACCGCGACCTGGTTTCGCCTCGGCGCCAGTCAGGCGGCGACCGGCGTATCCGCGACGCTTTCATTTGCGCTGTTCGGCGCGGGGCATCTGGTCGGACTGTCGGTAGGCATGGCGTTGGCGTTGGGCCTGTTCATCGCCTTCGGGATCGCCACGCCGCTGCTGTCATGGCAGGCGGGCGCCGGCGGCTCGGCCGAGGAGGCGGCCCTTGCCGTATTCAGCGGCGACGTCCGTCTGCTTGGCGCGGGGGTGATCGGCATGGCGGCGATCTGGACGCTGGGCATGCTTGCCCGTCCGCTCGGACGCGGCCTCGGCTCGGCGATCGCTGCGGCTCGCCTGCGCCGGGCCGCGACCGAGCTGCCGCCGATCGAGGAGCGGGATATCGGCGTCGGCTGGCTCGCGCTGATGATCGTCGCGTGCGCGCCGTTGCTGATCGGTCTCCTCTGGCATTTCGCAGCGCAAGGGGCGCTTGGACCATTGGCGGTGCCGCTGTCGCTGGGTTTTTATATCTACGTGATGCTGATGGGTGCCTTCGTCGCGGCCGTGTGCGGCTATATGGCGGGGCTGCTCGGCTCGTCGAACAGCCCGGTGTCCGGGCTCGCTATCCTCGCGGTGATGGGCAGCGCGCTGCTGCTCGCGATCGGGGTGCAGCCGCTCGCGGGCGGGGACGCGGGGCCGCACCTCGTTGCCTTCGCGCTGTTCGTCACCGGACTGGTGCTCGCCTGCGCAGTGGTCGCCAACGACAATCTCCAGGACCTCAAGACCGGGCAGCTGATCGGCGCAACGCCCTGGAAGCAGCAGGTCGCGCTGATCGCGGGGGTGGTCGCCGGATCGGCGGTGATCCCGCCGATCCTCGACCTGCTCAACCGGGCCTATGGCTTCGCCCCCCTTCCGGGCACGGGCCTCGCCGCGCCCGCCGACCCGCTGCCCGCGCCGCAGGCGACGCTGATCGCGACGCTCGCACGGGGCATCCTGGGCGAAGGGCTCGACTGGCGGATGATCTTCATCGGCGCCGCGCTCGGCGTCGTGCTGATCGCGCTCGATCGGATGATGGGGCGCCTGCGCTTGCTGCGCCTGCCGCCGCTTGCGGTCGGCATCGCGATCTATCTGCCGATGGCGGTGACGCTGCCGGTTGTGATTGGCGCGCTGATCGGCTGGCGCTTCGACCGCAGTCATGGCGATGCGGCAGCGCGGCGCATGGGCGTCCTGCTCGCTTCGGGGTTCATCGTCGGCGAAAGCCTGTTCGGGGTGCTGCTGGCCGGGGTGATCGTAGCGACCGGAAGCGCCGCCCCCCTGGCGCTGATCGGCGAAGGGCATGAGACCGGGGCGATGGCGGCGGGCACAGCGCTCGCGATCGGGCTTCTGGTCGTCCTCTACCGCTGGGCCGCGCGGATGGCGCGGGCCTGATCGTCACCCCGCGGAAGTTGCCAATCGATCGCCTGAGGTTTATGGCGCCGGCCGGCTCTTTCAAATCCTCACAATCGGGTGACTCATGAAGATCAGCGGCGTGGACATCCGTCCCGGCAACATCATCGAATATGAAGGCGGCATCTGGCGCGCGGTCAAGATCCAGCACACGCAGCCTGGCAAGGGCGGCGCCTATATGCAGGTCGAGATGAAGAACCTGATCGACGGCCGGAAGAACAATGTCCGCTTCCGCTCGGCCGAGACGGTCGAGCGCGTCCGTCTCGACACCAAGGATTTCCAGTTCCTGTTCGCCGAGGGTGAGGATCTCACTTTCATGGACAAGGACACCTACGACCAGATCACGCTGCCGCGCGACCTGCTGGGCGATGCGGCCGCCTTCCTGAACGACGGGATGGACGTGGTGATGGAACTCTACGACGAAAAGCCGATCTCGGTGCAGCTGCCCGATCAGGTCGAGGCGACGATCGTCGAGGCCGACGCCGTGGTGAAGGGCCAGACCGCCTCGTCGAGCTATAAGCCGGCGCTGCTTGAAAATGGCGTTCGCGTGATGGTCCCGCCGCACATCGCCAGCGGTACTCGCATCGTCGTCGATGTCTACAGCCAGGAATATGTCCGCCGCGCGGATTGATATTTCCTCCCCGACAGGGAGGAACCCAGGGTGGATCGCGGGCGTCAGCGAGCGCCTCGACCGCCTCGATGGACTTGCCGGAGCCATTCGTGTCTTCGGCTGCGTCACCCACCCCTGCCCCTCCCAAAAAGGAGGGGGGAGTATATTTGGATGGTCAGCCACTCCGGCCTTATCACCGTCATGGACCGTGCGGCGCGCAAGGCGGCGCCGCGACTCCGGCGCGATTTCAACGAGGTCCAGCAGCTCCAGGTGAGCCGCAAGGGCCCGGCCGACTTCGTTTCGATGGCCGACAGGCACGCCGAACAGACCTTGTTCGAGGAGTTGAAGCGAGCCCGGCCCGATTGGGGTTTCGTGATGGAGGAGCAGGGCGAGGTTGCCGGCGATCCGTCCAAGCCGCGCTGGATCATCGACCCGCTCGACGGCACCACCAACTTTCTGCACGGCCTCCCGCATTTTGCGATATCGATCGCCGTGGAGGAGCCGGCGCGACCGGGGCAGACCCGTGGCGAGGTCACCCAGGGGCTCGTTTATCAGCCGCTGACCGATGAAAGCTTCTGGGCCGAGAAGGGACGGGGGGCATGGTTGTACGATCGACGCCTTCGCGTATCGGCGCGGCGTGAATTGTCCGAGGCGCTGGTCGCCACCGGCATTCCCTTTCTCGGCCATGGCGACATGAAGCAGTGGATGGCGATCTTTGCAGCGGTAGGTCCCGAGGTCGCCGGGATCAGGCGCTTCGGCTCGGCGGCGCTTGACCTCGCCTGGGTCGCGGCGGGCCGCTATGACGCCTTCTGGGAGGCGGGCCTGCAGCTCTGGGATGTGGCGGCGGGCCTGCTGCTCGTGCGAGAGGCCGGCGGCTTTGTCAGCGATTTCCGCGGCGGCGATCGGATGCACGAGCGCAACGAATATCTGGCGACGAATGACGGTCTGGCGACGCGACTCCACAAGCTGGTGGCGCAGGGGCTGAAGGCCGCCTGACCCTCCGCACCCGTCATCCGCCGGGGTCGCATGGCGTGTGAAAAGGATGGGCCTGTGCCTCACGGCCGTTCCGCTTCCGCCCCTCATCGCCTCGTGGAGCACAAGCCCCGATCTTCGCGACTTGTTGCGATTCATTCTCACCGCCACTGCGGCTTGCTTCGCAGGTGCGGCAAGCCTAAACGAACCCGCAAAGGCCGGATTCCCGGCGCTCTTGCTCGGAGTTCCTTCATGGCGTCAGTCGCCGCCGGATATCTGCCGATCCTGATCTTCCTGGCCGTGGCGCTGGCGCTGTCGAGCGCCTTCGTCTTCCTGCCGATGGCGGTCAGCCGGCTGACCGGATCGCACAAGCCAAGTCCGGAGAAGCTGGCCGAATATGAGTGCGGCTTTCCTGCCTTCGAGGACAGTCGGGCCCAGTTCGACGTCCGCTTTTATCTGATCGCGATCCTCTTCATCATATTCGATCTCGAAGCGGCCTTCCTATATCCTTGGGCGGTGTCGCTCGGTGGGATCGGCTTCGTCGGCTGGCTGTCGATGATGATCTTCCTGATTGAGCTGCTGATCGGCTATATCTATGCATGGAAGAAAGGAGCGCTCGAATGGGAGTGACCCTCGACCCGGCGCATAATCCGCATCCGACAGAGAATGTGCCGCCGGCGCCCCAGTTCTTCAACGCGCTCGAGAGCGAGGTCAACGACAAGGGCTTCCTCGTCACCTCGACCGAGGAGCTGTTCCAGTGGGCACGGACGGGCTCCTTGTGGTGGATGACCTTCGGCCTCGCTTGCTGCGCGGTGGAGATGATCCACGTCAACATGCCGCGCTATGATCTCGAGCGCTTCGGGGTAGCCCCGCGCGCCTCGCCTCGCCAGTCGGACGTGATGATTGTCGCCGGCACGCTCTGCAACAAGATGGCTCCGGCCCTGCGTCGCGTCTACGATCAGATGTCGGAGCCCAAATATGTGATTTCGATGGGCAGCTGCGCCAATGGCGGCGGCTATTATCATTACAGCTATTCGGTGGTGCGCGGCTGCGACCGCATCGTCCCGGTCGACATCTACGTCCCCGGTTGTCCACCGACCGCAGAGGCGCTGCTCTATGGCGTGATGCAGCTCCAGCGGAAGATCCGCCGGATCGGGACGATCGAGCGGTGAGCGACGGCTCGCTCACCTTTCCGCGCTTTTCGACGGTCGAGGATTTCCCCAGCGCCGCACAGGCGGCGCTTGGCGGCCGGCTTGTCGAAATCCGACAGTGCGTTGGCGAATATGCGCTGCACGTCGAACGCGAAACCATCGTCGAGACGATGACGATCCTGCGCGACCAGCTCGCTTATCAGCAGCTGATGGAGATCGCCGGCGTGGACTACCCCGACCGGGCCGAGCGCTTCGAGGTGGTCTATTGCCTTCTCAGCCTAACCAGGAATCATCGCATCCGCGTCCATGTCGGGACCGACGAGGCGACGCCGGTGCCGACCATCACCGGCGTCTGGCCGGTCGCCGATTGGCTCGAGCGCGAGGTGTTCGACATGTACGGCGTGCTGTTCGACGGTCACCCCGACCTGCGCCGTATCCTGACCGACTACGGGTTTCGCGGCCACCCGCAACGCAAGGATTTTCCGCTGACCGGCTATGTCGAACTGCGTTACTCGGAAAAGCACAAGCGCGTGGTCTATGAGCCGGTCAAGCTCGCCCAGGATTTCCGCAGCTTCGATTTCATGAGCCCCTGGGAAGGCGCCGACTATATCCTGCCGGGGAACGAGAAAGTCTCGGCCACCGAGCCGGGCGCCCCGACGCCGGCGCCTGCGCCCGGGAAGCCTGGGCCGGCTCCGGTCGCGGCGACCCCGCCGCCTGGCACGCCCAAGACCACGGACAGCCCGGCCCAGACCGGCGAGGGCAAGGCCGCCCCCAAGGGGGATGGAGCGATATGAGCGTTGCGTCATTCCATGCCCTAGCTCCCTCCCCCCGGCGGGGAGAGGGCTTTAGAGATGGGGGCATATAAGATGGCCTCGACCTATGACACGCTGACGCCCGAAGCCGGCAAGGGCAAGGGCGAAACCGAGATCCAGAACTACACGATCAATTTCGGCCCGCAGCACCCGGCCGCGCATGGTGTGCTGCGCATGGTGATGGAGCTCGACGGCGAGATCGTCGAGCGGGTCGATCCGCATGTCGGTCTCCTCCACCGCGGCACCGAAAAACTGATCGAGTATAAGACCTATCTGCAGGCGCTGCCCTATTTCGATCGGCTCGACTATTGCTCGCCGCTGGCAATGGAGCACAGCTATGTGCTCGCGATCGAAAAGCTGCTCCAGCTCGAAGTGCCGTTGCGCGCCCAATATCTGCGCGTGTTCTTCGCCGAGTTGACCCGCATCTGCAACCATATGCTCAACCTGGGCAGCCATGTCATGGATGTCGGTGCGATGACGCCGAACCTGTGGTTGTTCGAGATCCGCGAAGATTGCATGAACTTCTTCGAGCGGGCGAGCGGAGCGCGCATGCACGCAGCCTGGTTCCGCCCTGGCGGCGTCCATCAGGACGTGCCCCTGAAGCTGTTGACCGATATCGGCGACTGGCTCGACACCCGCCTGCCGCGGCTGTTCGAGGATGCGATCAGCCTGGTCGCCGACAACCGCATCTTCAAGCAGCGCAATGTCGACATCGGCACGGTCAGCCGCGACGACGCGATCGCATGGGGTTTTTCGGGGCCGATGATCCGCGGAGCGGGCATTCCATGGGACCTGCGCAAGTCGCAGCCCTATGACGTGTACGACCGCATGGATTTCGAAATTCCGGTCGGCACGATGGGTGACTGCTATGATCGCTTCATGGTGCGTGTCGAGGAGGTCCGCCAGTCGGCGCGGATCATGAAGCAGTGCCTCAGCGAAATGCCCGACGGGCCGATCGCCAGCTTCGACCGCAAGGTGGTGCCGCCCAAGCGGGGCGAGATGAAGCGCTCGATGGAAGCGCTGATCCACCATTTCAAGCTCTACACCGAAGGCTTCCACGTGCCGGCGGGCGACGTCTATGTCGCGACCGAGAGCCCCAAGGGCGAGTTCGGCGTCTATCTGGTGGCCGATGGCACCAACAAGCCCTATCGCTGCAAGATCCGGCCGACCGCGTTCAGCCATCTCCAGGCGATGGACTTCATGATGAAGGGCCATATGCTCGCAGATACCACCGCCGTCCTCTCCGCGATCGACGTCGTCTTCGGGGAGTGCGACCGGTGAACAAGCTCTCGATCGCCGAGCAGATGATCGCGCATTATAACGCGCAGGACGCCGATGCCTATGTCGCGCTGATGACCGACGATGCGGCCGAAGCCGGCTATCGCGGCGATGTGTTGCGCGAGGGCAAGGAAGGGGTGCGATCGGGACTCAAGGCGATGTTCGGGCAATTCCCCGAGAACCGCGCCGAAATCCTCTCGGGTCATCAGTTAGGCGACTATGTCGTGCTGCACGAGCGGGTATTCCGGTCGAGCAACTCCGAGCCGTTCGAGGTGATGAGCATCTACAGTTTCGAGGGCGACAAGGTGTCGCGCGTGGAGTTTGTGCGCTGATGTCGGACGCAGCCCATTTCACCGACGAGGCCGAGGCTCGCGCGCGCTGGGGCAGTTTTTCCTGGACCGCCGAGAATGCGGAACAGGTGAAGAAGATCATCGCCCGCTATCCTCCGGGCCGCCAGCAATCGGCGGTCATGCCGCTGCTCGATCTTGCGCAGCGTCAGGTCGGCGCAGAGACGAACACACAGGGGTGGCTGCCGATCCCAGTGATGGAATATGTCGGCCGCCAGCTCGGCATGCCCTATATCCGCGTGCTCGAGGTCGCCAGCTTCTACACCATGTATAATCTGGCCCCGGTCGGCCGCTATCATGTCCAGGTCTGCGGGACGACGCCCTGCATGCTGCGCGGCTCGGACGACGTGCTCGATGCATGTTACAAGAAGGGCCTGAAAAAGGGCGCGACCACCGCCGACGGCCTGTTCACGCTGACCGAGGTCGAGTGCCTCGGCGCCTGCGCCAACGCGCCGATGGTCCAGATCAACGATGACAATTACGAAGACCTGACCTTCGATACGACGACCGCGATCCTCGAGACGCTTGCCCGTGGCGAGCAGCCGAAGATCGGCCCCGCGATCGATCGGCAGACGAGCTGCCCCGAGGGCGGCCCCACCACGCTCAAGGAGATGGTGTCGGAGAACCACGATTATCGTGGGCAGTGGGGAACGGCCCATGCTTGACGACAAGGACCGCATCTTCACGAACGTCTACGGTTTCCAGCCGTGGAACCTCGACGCCGCCCGCAAGCGCGGCGACTGGGACGACACCAAGGCGTTGATGGCGCGCGGGCAGGATCAGATCATCGAGGACATCAAGGCCTCGGGCCTGCGCGGCCGTGGCGGCGCGGGCTTCCCGACCGGCATGAAGTGGAGCTTCATGCCCAAGGAGCCCAAGCCGGGCAAGCCGAGCTTCCTGCTGATCAATGCCGACGAGTCCGAACCCGGTTCGTGCAAGGACCGCGAGATCATCCGCCATGATCCGCACAAGCTGATCGAGGGTGCGCTGATCGCCGGTTTCGCGATGCGCGCGCGCGCCGCCTATATCTATATCCGCGGCGAGTTCATCTACGAGGCGAAGGTGTTGTTCGCGGCGGTCGAGGAGGCCTATGCGGCCGGCCTGCTCGGCAAGAATGCCGCCGGTTCGGGCTATGATTTTGACGTCTTCGTCCATCGCGGCGCGGGCGCATATATTTGCGGCGAAGAGACCGCGCAGATCGAGAGCCTGGAGGGCAAGAAGGGTCAGCCGCGCCTGAAGCCGCCCTTCCCCGCGGGCGCGGGCCTCTATGGCTGTCCGACCACCGTCAACAATGTCGAGTCGATTGCGGTGACGCCGACGATTCTGCGCCGCGGACCGGCCTGGTTCGCGGGCATCGGCCGCAAGGGTAATGAGGGCACCAAGCTCTTCCAGATCTCGGGTCATGTGAACAAGCCCTGTGTCGTCGAAGAGGCGATGGGCATATCGTTCAAGGAGCTGATCGAGACGCATGCCGGCGGCATTCGCGGCGGCTGGGACAATCTGCTTGCGGTGATCCCCGGCGGCTCGTCGGTGCCGCTCGTGCCTGCCGCGCAGATCATGGACGCGCCGATGGACTTTGATGGGCTGAAGGCGCTCGGCTCTGGCCTCGGCACCGCCGCCGTCATCGTCATGGACAAGTCGACCGACATCGTTCGCGCGATCAGCCGCCTCTCTTATTTCTACAAGCATGAGAGCTGCGGCCAGTGCACACCATGCCGTGAAGGCACCGGCTGGATGTGGCGGGTGATGGAGCGGCTGCGCACCGGCGAGGCGGCGGTCGAGGAGATCGACATGCTGCTCGACGTGACCAAGCAGGTCGAAGGTCATACGATCTGCGCGCTCGGCGACGCGGCCGCCTGGCCGATCCAGGGCCTGCTGCGCCACTTCCGCCCCGAGGTGGAACGCCGCATCGCCGAACGCGGCAATGCCGGCGGCGATATGATGGAGGCGGCGGAGTGATCAGCTACTCCCCGGCATTTCAAAGCCCTCTCCCTCGGGGAGAGGGTTGGGTGAGGGTGTATGACGATCGTCGCGATCCCTTCGCTCGAGTCACGCTCGGCCTCGCCTCGCTCCCCCTCACCCAACCCTCTCCCCGCCGGGGAGAGGGCTTTGAGTTCACGGAACCCGCCCATGCCTAAGCTCACCGTAGACGGGATCGAGGTCGAGGTTCCAGCCGGCGCCACAGTGCTTCAGGCCTGCGAGGCGGCGGGCAAGGAGATTCCGCGCTTCTGCTATCACGAACGGCTCTCGATCGCCGGCAATTGCCGTATGTGTCTGGTGGAGGTGAAGCCGGGGCCGCCCAAGCCGCAGGCGTCCTGCGCGTTGCCCGCTGCCGACAAGCAGGAGGTGTTCACCCAGTCGCCGATGGTCAAGAAGGCGCGTGAAGGGGTGATGGAGTTTCTGCTCATCAACCATCCGCTCGACTGCCCGATCTGCGATCAGGGCGGCGAATGCGACCTGCAGGACCAGTCGATCGCCTATGGCAAGGGGCAGAGCCGCTTCCACGAGAATAAACGCGCGGTCACCGACAAATATATGGGCCCGATCGTCAAGACGACGATGACGCGCTGCATCCAGTGCACCCGCTGCGTGCGCTTCGCGGAGGAGGTTTCGGGGATCGAGGAGATCGGCGCGATCTATCGCGGCGAAAATATGCAGATCACCTCCTATCTCGAGCAGGCGGTGACCAGCGAGCTGTCGGGCAATGTCGTCGACCTCTGCCCGGTCGGCGCGCTGACGTCGAAGCCCTATGCCTTCGAGGCTCGGCCCTGGGAGCTTAAGAAGACCCCCGGCATCGACGTGATGGACGCGGTCGGCACCAATGTCCGCTTCGACAGCCGCGGCCCGCAGGTGCTGCGCGTGTTGCCACGTATCAACGAGGAGGTGAACGAAGAGTGGGCGTCGGACAAGACCCGCCACGCGATCGACGGGCTCGTCCGGCGACGTCTGGACAGGCCCTATGTCCGCAGCGAGGGCAAGCTGATCGAAGCGACATGGGCCGAGGCCTTTGCCACGATCAAGGCGGTTGAGGCAGGCTCCTCGGTCGCGGCGGTCGCCGGCGACCAGCTCGACTGCGAGACCGCCTATGCGGCGAAGGCCTTGCTCGGCCTGATGGGCTCGACGCTGCTCGAAGGGCGCCAGACCGGCATGGATTATGATGTGTCGAGCCTGGCGGCGGTCAATTTCAACAGCACAATTGGGGGGATCGAAACCGCCGACGCGATCCTCATCGTCGGCAGCAACCTGCGCTGGGAAGCGCCGCTGATCAACACCCGGGTCCGCAAGGCGGCGAAGCGGGGCGCCAGCATCTTCGCGATCGGCGAGGAGGTGAACCTCACCTACCCGGTCCAGTGGCTCGGCAATGATCTGGCGCTGCTGGGTGGCCTGCCGCAAGCGGTGCGCGACGCTTTCGGCAAGGCTCAGCGTCCGGCGCTGATCCTCGGCGGTGGCGGTCTCAAGGCGGGCGCGCAGGGCGCGACGCTCGGCTTGGTCGGCCAGCTCGGCCTGATCAAGAATGGCTGGAACGGCTATAATGTCGTCCACCTCGCCGCCGCACGGATGGGCACGCTGATGCTCGGCTATGGCCAGAAGGGCGGCGTCGCCGATCTTGTCGCGGCCGCGCCGAAGCTGCTTTTCCTGCTGGGCGCCGACGATGTCGATCTCGGCGCCTTCGCCAAGAGCTTCAAGGTCTATATTGGCCATCATGGCGACGCCGGCGCGGCCGGTGCGGATGTCGTGCTGCCCGGCGCCGCCTATACCGAGAAGCCCGGTACCTATGTGAACACCGAAGGCCGCGTCCAGCGCAGCGACCGGGCGGTGTTCCCACCCGGCGACGCGCGTGAGGATTGGGCGATCCTCCGCGCGATGAGCGACGTACTGGGCCACCGGCTGCCCTTCGACACGCTCGATGCCCTGCGAGCCGCGATGGCGGCCGAGGTGCCGGCGCTGGGAGCCGAAGGGCTCGCCGGCTATGCCTGGCAGCCGCCGAAGCTCGCCACCGTCGCCTCGGGTCCGGTCGGCTACCCGATCAAGGATTTCTACCTGACGAACCCGATCGCGCGCGCCAGCGACACGATGCAACGCTGCTCGGCCGAACTGATCCACGGGCAGAGCTTCGCGGAGGCGGCGGAATGAAGGTGCCGATCGACATTATCTTCCCCTCTCCCCAGCGGGGAGAGGGCAGGGTGAGAGGGAGCGAGGCCGAAGGCCGAGCGTCCAGCCTCATTTGTCGAACACCCTCACCCAACCCTCTCCCTGAGGGAGAGGGCTTTGAGGGAGGGGCCTTATGACGGCGCTCTTCCAGCATTGGGGCCTGCCGTTCGAATGGGCGTGGTTCACCTCGACGATCATCGGCATTCTCGTCATCGCACTGCCGTTGATGCTGGCGGTGGCGATGATCATCTATGCCGATCGCAAGATCTGGGCGGCGATGGCGCTGCGCCGCGGGCCGAACGTCGTCGGTCCGTTCGGTCTGCTGCAGAGCTTTGCCGACGGTCTCAAGGTCTTCCTGCAGGAGACGATCATTCCGGCGGCCGCCAATAAGGGGCTGTTCCTGCTCGCGCCAATCATAACCTTCACGGTCGCGCTGATCGGATGGGCGGTGATCCCGTTCGCGCCGGGCGTGGTGCTGGCGGACATCAATATCGGCCTGCTCTACATCCTCGCCGCATCGTCGATCGGCGTCTATGGCGTGATCATCGCGGGCTGGGCGTCGAATTCCAAATATCCATTCTACTCGGCGCTGCGCGCGGCGGCGCAGATGGTGAGCTATGAGGTCTCGATCGGCTTCGTGCTGGTCTCGGTGGTGCTGTGGACCGGCAGCTTCAACATGTCGGCGATCATCGAGGGCCAGCGGGCCCATGTCCTTGGCTTCATCAACGGCTATGGCTTCAATCCGCTGCTCTTCCCGATGGCCATCGTCTTCCTAATCTCGTCGATGGCCGAGACGGCGCGCGCGCCGTTCGACCTGACCGAGGCCGAGTCCGAGCTCGTCGCCGGCTACCAGACCGAATATTCATCGATGGCGTTCGCGCTCTACTGGCTCGGCGAATATGCCAATGTCATCCTGATGTGCGGGCTCAACGCGATCCTGTTCTGGGGCGGCTGGCTGCCCCCGGTCGATTGGGCACCGCTCTACCTGGTGCCGGGGATCGTCTGGTTCTTCGCCAAGCTGTTCTTCTTCTTCTTCGTCTTCTCCTGGGTGAAGGCGACGGTGCCGCGCTATCGCTACGACCAACTCATGCGCCTCGGCTGGAAGGTCTTCCTGCCGCTGTCGCTGTTCTGGGTGGTCCTTGTCTCGGGGTGGCTGATGCTCACCCGCTATGGAGTCTGAGCCGATGAACCTCGGCCATCTCGTCAAATCCTTCACCCTCTGGGAGTTCGTGAAGGCGCATTGGCTGACCTTGAAATATTTCTTCAAGGCCAAGGCGACGATCAACTATCCGTTCGAGAAGAACCCGCTGTCGCCGCGCTTCCGCGGCGAACATGCGTTGCGCCGCTATCCGAACGGCGAGGAGCGTTGCATCGCGTGCAAGCTGTGCGAGGCGGTGTGTCCCGCCCAGGCGATCACGATCGAGGCCGAGCCCCGCGATGATGGTTCGCGCCGCACGACCCGCTACGACATCGACATGACGAAGTGCATCTTCTGCGGCTTCTGCCAGGAAGCCTGCCCTGTCGATGCGATCGTCGAAGGGCCGAATTTCGAATATTCGACCGAGACGCGCGAAGAGCTCATCTACGACAAGGCCAAGTTGCTTTCGAACGGGGACCGCTGGGAACCCGCTCTCGCCGCGAACCTTGCCGCCGACGCGCCATACCGGTAATGGCGCGCCCGGATACCAAATCCCCGCTCGAGGCCGAGCGGAAAAATATGTTCCAGGGATCGCCCGCTCGATGATCCAGACCATCGCCTTCTACCTGTTTGCCGCGCTGGTGATCCTGTCCGCGACGTCCACGATCCTGGCGCGCAATCCGGTGCACAGCGTGCTCTGGCTGATCCTCGCCTTCTTCAATGCCGCCGGCTTGATGGTGCTGGTCGGTGCCGAGTTCATCGCGATGCTGCTCGTCATCGTCTATGTCGGCGCAGTCGCGGTGCTGTTCCTGTTCGTCGTGATGATGCTCGACATCGATTTCGCCGAACTGCGCGCCGGCTTTGCTCAATATCTGCCCTTTGGCATATTGCTGGTGATCATGCTCGCCGCCGAGATGATCTTCGCGGTCGGCGCGTGGAATGCCGGCGGCATCGACATCGCCTCGAAGGCGGCGCCGACGCCCGCGGAGGTTCCCAATATCGAAGCGATCGGAACGCTGCTCTACACGCGCTATCTCTTCATCTTCGAAGGCGCGGGGCTCGTCCTGCTCGTCGCGCTGATCGGCGCGATCGTGCTGACCCACCGCACCCGTGGCGGGGTCCGGGTGCAGAATGTCACGAGCCAGAATCTGCGCCGGCCCGAAGAGGCCGTGCGCACCGTCAGGCCGGCCGTCGGCGAGGGGGTCGAGCTGTGATCGGGCTTCAGCATTATCTGATCGTGTCGGCGATCCTGTTCGTGATGGGGGTGTTCGGCATCTTCCTCAACCGCAAGAACGTCATCATCATCCTGATGGCGATCGAGCTGATCCTGTTGTCGGTGAACATCAACCTCGTCGCTTTCTCGGCCTATCTGGGGGATCTCGTCGGGCAGGTCTTCGCGATGTTCGTGCTGACCGTCGCTGCCGGCGAGGCGGCGATCGGCCTCGCCATCCTCGTTATCTATTTCCGCGGTCGCGGTACGATTGCGGTCGACGACGTCAACCGGATGAAGGGGTGATCGTTCGGTGATTACGGCAATCGTCTTCCTGCCTTTGCTGGCGGCCATCGTCGCCGGGCTCGGAAACCGCATGATCGGCAATGTGGCGGCCAAGCTCGTCACGACAGGGGCGCTGTTCGCCTCCTGCGCACTGAGCTGGCCGATCTTCATCGGCTTCATGACCGGAGCGATGACGGCGCAGGTTCATCCGGTGCTGACCTTCATCCAATCCGGCGATCTCGCCGTCGACTGGGCGCTGCGCGTCGACACGCTGACCGCGGTGATGCTGGTGGTGGTCACCTCGGTCTCGAGCCTCGTCCATCTCTACAGCTGGGGCTATATGGCGGAGGACGACAGCCAGCCGCGCTTCTTCGCCTATCTGTCGCTGTTCACCTTCGCGATGCTGATGCTGGTGACATCGGACAGCCTGGTCCAAATGTTCTTCGGGTGGGAAGGCGTCGGCCTCGCCTCCTATCTGCTGATCGGGTTCTGGTATCACAAGCCTTCGGCCAATGCCGCCGCTATCAAGGCGTTCGTCGTCAACCGCGTCGGCGATTTCGGCTTCTCGCTCGGCATCTTCGGCACATTTCTGGTATTCGGTACCGTCTCAATTCCCGAGATTCTGGCCGCCGCCCCTGGCTATGCCGACGCATCGATGAGCTTCCTCGGCATGCGCGTCGACCTCATGACGCTACTCTGCCTGCTGCTGTTCGTCGGCGCGATGGGCAAATCGGCCCAGCTCGGCCTTCATACCTGGTTGCCCGACGCGATGGAGGGCCCGACGCCCGTCTCCGCGCTGATCCACGCCGCGACAATGGTCACCGCGGGCGTCTTCATGGTTTGCCGCCTCTCGCCGATGTTCGAGGTCAGCGCGACGGCGATGCACGTCGTCACTTATGTCGGCGCCGCCACCGCTTTCTTCGCGGCGACCGTCGGCACGACGCAGACCGACATCAAGCGCGTCATCGCCTATTCGACCTGCTCGCAGCTCGGCTATATGTTCATGGCGGCGGGCGTGGGCGCCTATGGTGCGGCGATGTTCCACCTTTTCACCCACGCTTTCTTCAAGGCGCTGCTGTTCCTCGGCGCGGGCTCGGTGATCCACGCGATGCACCACGAGCAGGACATGCGCTATTATGGCGGGCTCAGGAAGCACATCCCGTTCACCTTCTGGGCGATGATGGCGGGAACGCTGGCGATCACCGGCGTGGGCATAGCGGGCGTGGCCGGCTTCGCCGGCTTCCACTCCAAGGATGCGATCATCGAGGCGGCCTTCGCCAGCGGATCGGACTCGGGGGATATCGCCTATGCCGTCGCTGTCTTCGCCGCGCTGCTGACCAGCTTCTATTCGTGGCGGCTCGTCTTCCTGACATTCTTCGGCACGCCGCGCTGGGCCGGTTCCGAGCACATCCAGCACGCGGTCCACGCCGCGCATGGCCATGGCGACCATCACGATCAGCAAGCACATCCCGATGCCGAGGATGCGGGCCATGAGCCGCATGCGCATGACGCGCATCATCATGGGCATCCTGTCGAAGGTGAGGCCGGCTACCATCCGCATGAAAGTCCGGCGTCGATGCTGATCCCGCTGGCCGTCCTGTCGCTCGGCGCGATCTTCGCCGGCTTCATCTGGGCGCCCTATTTCCTCGACTCGCATCATGGCGCGGCTTTCTGGGCGGGTAGCATCGCCTTCGACGAGCATTTGATGCACGCGATGCACGCGGTGCCATGGTGGGTGAAATGGTCGGCGACCGTCGTGATGATCGCCGGCTTCCTGATCGCGCTGTGGGCCTATGTCCTCGACCGGACGATCCCGGCGCGCTTTACCGCGCAGTTCCGCGTGCTCTACGACTTCCTTCTGCACAAATGGTATTTCGACGAGCTCTACCATTATATGTTCGTCGTCCCGGCCTTCTGGCTCGGCCGCTTCTTCTGGAAGAAGGGCGACGAGGGCACGATCGATCGCTTTGGCCCGGACGGCATCGCTGCCGTCGTGGCAGGAAGCGGCGCGATCGCGCGGCGCGCGCAGTCGGGCTATCTCTACACTTATGCGCTGGTGATGCTGCTCGGCCTGGCCGCTGCCGCGACCTGGGCGATTGCGGGCTGACGCGATGGGCTTTCCAATCCTTACCCTGATGATCGCGCTGCCGCTTGTGGCGGCACTCGCCTGCCTGTTCGCCTCGGCATCGGGCGCGCGCTGGATCGCGCTCGCCGCGACCCTCATCGATCTGGCGCTCGGCCTGCTGCTCTGGCTGAATTATGATGTCGGCGGTGCGCAATGGCAGTTCGTCGAGCATGTGCCGTTGTTCGGCCGCTTCGCCTGGGCGCTCGGCATCGACGGCATCGCATTGCTCCTCATCGTGCTGTCGGTCTTCCTGATGCCGATCTGCATCGCGGCGTCATGGGAAGCCATCGAGAAGCGTGTGCCCGAATATATGGCCGCCTTCCTGCTGATGGAGACGCTGATGATCGGCGTCTTTGCGGCGCAGGATCTCTATCTTTTCTACATCTTTTTCGAAGCCGGCCTGATCCCGATGTACCTGATCATCGGCATCTGGGGCGGCGCGAACCGGATTTACGCCAGCTATAAATTCTTCCTCTACACGCTGCTCGGCTCGGTGCTGATGCTGATCGCGATGCTCTGGATGGCGAATGAGGCCGGTACCACCGACATTCCGACGTTGATGGCCTATGATTTCCCGCCAGATGCGCAGACCTGGCTGTTCCTCGCCTTTTTCGCTTCGTTCGCGGTCAAGATGCCGATGTGGCCGGTCCACACCTGGCTGCCCGACGCGCATGTCCAGGCGCCAACCGCGGGCTCGGTCATCCTGGCGGGCGTGCTGCTCAAGATGGGAGGCTATGGCTTCGTCCGCTTCTCGCTGCCGATGTTCCCGATCGCGTCGGCCGACCTGATGTGGCTGGTGATGGGCCTGTCGATGGTGGCGGTGGTCGTCACTTCGCTGATCGCGCTCGTCCAGGACGACATGAAGAAGCTGATCGCCTATTCGTCGGTGGCGCACATGGCGTTCGTCACGATCGGCCTGTTCGCGTTCAACCGCCAGGGGCTCGAGGGCGCGCTGATGGTCATGCTCGGCCACGGCCTCGTCTCGGGCGCGCTCTTCCTGTGCGTCGGCGTGATCTACGATCGGCTGCATACGCGCGAGATCAGCCGCTATGGCGGGCTTTCGAACAATATGCCGCGCTATGCGATGCTGTTCCTGCTCTTCACCATGGCGTCGGTCGGCCTACCCGGCACGAGCAACTTCATCGGCGAATTCCTGGCGCTGGTCGGTGCATACGAGATTTCGTCCTGGGTCGGCTTCGTCGCGACGACCGGCGTGATCCTCGGTGCCGCCTACATGCTCTATCTCTACGCGCGGGTTGCCTATGGCACCTCGCGCAACGCCGATGCCGCGGCGATGCCTGATCTCAGCCCGCGGGAGCTTGCCATCCTCGTGCCGCTCGGTCTCGCGGTGCTGTGGATGGGCGTCTATCCCGAAAGCTTCCTCGCGCCGATGCGCCAGGATGTCGGCCATGTCCTCGCACGTCTCGCGCCGGCCGCTCCCGAAAGCGACGCGCGGATCGCCGTCGGAGAACCTGAAACCGTTGCCGCGCACGCGGAGGCGCACCACTAATGCCTTTGACCGCCTCGCTCGCCCTCACATTGCCCGAGCTGATCCTGTCGATCGGCGGGATGGCGCTGCTCATGGTCGCCGCCTTCGGGGGCGACGGCCTATCGCGCGCGATAGGCTGGGGCGCGGTGGTGCTGTTCGCTGCCGCCGGCTTCGCACTCATCGGCCCCGCCGGTAGTGGCGGCCCCGGCTTCGACGGGCTCTATATCGCCGACAGCTTCGGCGCCTTTGCGAAATTGCTGATCTACGTCGCCGCCGCGGTCTGCGTGATGCTGGCGCCGGGTTTCTTCGCACGCGCTGGCGGCTATCGGGCCGAATATCCGATCCTGATCCTGTTCTCGTCGGTGGGAATGGGCATGATGGTGTCGGCGAGCGACCTGCTGACGCTCTATGTCGGCCTCGAATTGCAGTCGTTGTCGGCTTATGTGCTCGCCAGCTTCCAGCGCCGCGACGCACGCTCGGCCGAGGCGGGCCTCAAATATTTCGTGCTGGGCGCGCTCGCCAGCGGCATCCTCCTGTACGGCATCTCGCTGCTTTATGGCTTCACCGGCACGACGCTGTTCGCGGGCATATCGGATTCGCTGTCAAAGGGCATAGGCATCGGTCAGATGTTCGGCATGGTCTTCGTCCTCGCTGGCCTTGCCTTCAAGATTTCGGCGGTGCCGTTCCATATGTGGACCCCCGACGTCTATGAAGGCGCGCCGACTCCGGTCACCGCCTTCTTCGCCTCGGCGCCCAAGGTTGCGGGCATGGCGCTGCTGATGCGCGTGGCGATCGATGCGATGGGAGCCGGCACTGATGCTTGGCGTCAGATCGTGGTCTTCTCGGCGCTTGCCTCCACAATCCTCGGCGGCGTCGCTGCGATCGGGCAGTCGAACATCAAGCGGCTGCTCGCCTATTCGTCGATCAACAATGTCGGTTTCGCGCTGTTCGGCCTCGCCGCGGGCTCCGCCGAAGGTGTCGCGGCCACGCTCACCTATATGGCGGTCTATGTCGCGATGACGCTCGGCAGCTTCCTCTGCGTCCTCCAGATGCGCGATGCCGATGGCGCGCCGGTGGAGGCGATCGCCAGCCTGTCGGGGCTGTCGCGTACCCGTCCCGGCCTCGCCGCCGCCTTCGCGATCTTCATGTTCAGCCTGGCCGGCATACCGCCGCTGTTCGGCTTCTGGCCGAAATTCCTCGTATTCGACGCGCTCGTCGTCGCGGGTTATTGGCCGCTGGCGATGATCGGCATAGCCACTTCGGTGATCGGCGCCTTCTATTATCTGAAGATCGTCAAGACGATCTACTTCGATGAGCCCGCGTCAGACTATGGGCCGCGCACCTCCGCCCTGGAAGGTGGGCTGATCGCCCTTGCCGCGCTCGCTGTTTCGCCGATCGGCTATCTCGCCATTCCCCTGCTCGATCAGACGAGCATGGCGGCGGCGCGGTCATTATTTTAACATGTAGTCCCCTGTCCCGGGGAAGAATAATGATCCACCACCTTCTCGCCACAAGTTCTACCAACGACGACATGGTGGCGCTCGCACGGGACGGCGCTGCCGAGGGTACATGGCTGCGCGCCGACACGCAGAGCGGCGGGCGCGGACGGCAAGGGCGGCTCTGGGTTTCGCCGAAGGGCAATCTCCATGCGAGCACGCTGGTGCGGCGCCGCGTCGGCGATCCGCCCGCGCCGACGCTGGCGATGGTCGCCGCGGTGGCACTCGACGAGCTGCTTCAGGGCTGGATCAGCTCGGAGCGGCTGATGATCAAATGGCCGAACGATCTGCTCGCGGACGGCGCCAAGCTGTCGGGGATCCTCCTGGAAGGGGCCGACACCGCCGTGGTTGTCGGCATCGGCGTCAACTTCGCCCATCATCCCGAGTTTGCGGACCGCCCGGCGACAAGCCTGGCGGCGCTCGGCGCCGTGCCGCCCGATCCCGCCGATTTCGTGGAGGAGCTCGCGACGAGCTTCGCCGGGTGGCTGGCGCGCTGGCGCGGCGAGGGATTGGCTGCGATCCTCACCCGCTGGCAGGCGCGCGCGCATGTCGTCGGCACCGCACTACGCGTCCATGGACCCGACGGAATCCTGGACGGGCTGTTCGACGGCCTCGCCGCCGACGGCGCGCTTCGCCTGCGCTGTGCCGACGGTTCGATCGAGCAGGTGCATGCCGGCGATGTTTTCCTGCTATAGGCGCGGTCATAGCAAGGGATTCGAACCGCAATGCTGCTCGCAATCGACGCCGGCAATACCAACATAGTCTTCGCGCTGGTCGATGGCGGAACCATCAAGGCGCGGTGGCGGATCGCGACCGATCCGCGCCGCACCGCAGACGAGTATGCGGTCTGGCTGCACCAGCTCCTCACGCTCGAAGGTTATGATCATAAGGATGTCGATGCGGTCATCGTCGCCACCGTCGTGCCGCGAGCTCTTCACAATCTCGAGGTGCTGGCGTCCAAATATTTCGGGGTCGATGCGCTGATCGCCGGCCGCGCACCGGTCGAATGGGGTATCACCCTCGATGTTGACGAGCCGCAAAGCGTCGGTGCCGATCGCGCGGTCAACGTGATCGCCGCACACCGGCGGCACCAGGGCGATCTGATCGTGATCGATTTCGGTACCGCGACGACGTTCGACGTCGTTGACTATTCGGGCGCCTATAAGGGTGGTATCATCGCGCCGGGCATCAACCTGTCGCTGGACGCGCTGGTGGCCGCCGCCGCCAAGCTGCCGCGCATCGGCATCGAGGCGCCGGACACGAGCAGCGTGATCGGCCGGACGACGCAGGACCAGATGCTGATCGGCATCTATTTCGGCTATGTCGCGATGATCGAGGGGCTGGTCGCGCGGATGAGGGCGGAGGTCGGTCGACCGGTCAAGATTATTGCCACCGGCGGTCTCGCTCCGCTGTTCGAACGGCATGTGAAGCTGTTCGACAGCATCGAGCCGGATCTGACGATCCAGGGCCTCGGCTTGATTTACGATGATTATCGCGCCCGGCGCTGACCGGGCCAGACCTGCAAGATCGGATATATTCCTCAGTGACAATTCCAGGCAACGAACTGCTCTTCCTCGCCCTCGGCGGCTCGGGAGAGATCGGCATGAACGTCAATCTCTACGGCACCCAGGGCAAATGGGTGATGGTCGATCTGGGCCTCACCTTCGCCGATCCGCACTATCCGGGCGTCGAGCTGATCCTGCCCGATCTCGCCTTCGTCGAGGAGCATCTCGACGATCTGCTCGGCATCGTCCTGACCCACGGCCATGAGGACCATATCGGGGCGATACCCTATCTGGCAGCCGATCTTGGCGTGCCGCTCTACGCGACACCGTTCACGGCCGGGCTGATCCGGGGCAAGCTCGAGGAAGAAGGAGTGGCCGACAAGGTCCAGCTCAACGTCATCGACAAGGAGGGCAGCTTCCGGCTCGGCCCGTTCGGCTTCACCTATGTGCCGCTTGCCCATTCGATTCCGGAGGGCAATGCGCTGCTGATCGAGACGCCCCATGGCCGCATCTTCCACACCGGCGACTGGAAGATCGACGAGGAGCCTTTGCTTGGCCGCCCTTCGACGGCCGAGGAGCTGAGCGCGATCGGCGATCAGGGCGTGCTGGCGCTGGTCTGCGATTCGACGAACGTCTTCAACGACCAGGCGTCGGGCTCGGAAGCCGCCGTGCGCAAAGGACTGGACGAGGTGATCGCCGCCTGCACCGGTCGCGTGCTCGTCACAACCTTCGCCTCCAATGCGGCGCGGCTGCAGACGCTTGGCGAAGTCGCCGAGGATATGGGACGCAAGCTTTGCGTCGCCGGGCGTTCGCTCGACCGCATCATCCGCGTTGCCAAGGCTTCGGGCTATCTCGGCCATTTCCCCCCGCTGATCGATGCCGATGAGGCGATGCGGTTGCCGCCGGGCGAAGTGATGATCATCGCGACCGGCGGACAGGGTGAACCGCGCGCCGCCCTGTCCCGGGTCGCCTTCGACAGCCATCCGATCAAGCTCTCGGCGGGCGACACGGTCATCTTCTCTTCGAAGCAGATCCCCGGCAACGAGATTGCCATCGGGAGAATCCAGAATGCGCTTGCCGCCAAGGGCGTCCAGATGGTCACCGACCGTCAGGCCGAGGTCCATGTGTCGGGCCATCCGGGGCGACCCGAACTCGCGGCGATGTATAACTGGATCCGACCGGAGATCATCCTGCCGGTGCATGGCGAGTTGCGGCACATGGCCGAGCAGGCACGCTTCGCCAGGTCACATGGGATTCCCCGCGGCATCGTCCAGTCCAATGGCACCGTCGTCCGCCTGGCGCCGGATGGGCCGACGGTGGTGGGGCATGAGCGTGCCGGGCGGCTGGTGCTCGACGGCGACGTGATTCTTCCCGCCGACGGCTCGACGATCAACGAGCGTCGGCGGATCGGTCAATATGGCCTGATCGGGGTCACCGTTGCCCTTGGCCGGGACGGCCGCCCTCGCGGCGAGCCCTCGATCCTATTGCAGGGCTTGCCGGTCGAGGAGGATCGCGAGGATTTCCTCGTCGACGCAAGTGACGCGGCGGCCGAGGCAGCATCGGGCGGCGCGCGCGACGAGGCAAAGCTGCGCGAGGCGATCCGGTTGGCCGTTCGCCGTCGCGCGACCGCCTGGACCGGCAAGAAGCCGATCGTCGACGTGTCGCTGATCCGGATATGACGTCCGTTCGATTATGGACGTCCGGCGGGCTTTATCGCCGGGCTCGCGGGAAGGCTGGACTATGAAGCTCTGGTCGGCGCTCGCCATCTATCTGCTGTTCTGGTGGGGCTGCCTGTTCGTCGTGCTGCCTTTTCGGCTACGTATCGATGCGGATGACGACCCGCATGTGCCGGGGCAAATGCATGGCGCGCCCCAGCGCTTCTCGGTCAAGCGGACAGCGCTGTGGACCACAATCGTCTCGGCGCTCGCCTTCGCGCTTTTCTACGTCAATTACGTCAATGGCTGGATCACGGCCGAATTTTTCGATGTCACCTACTGGCGGGCGCCATGACGCCGACAGGGCTGGCCCGGCTTTAAGGCCGCTTCGCCTTTGGAGCCTTCGGCGCGAAGCTGTCGCCGAAGAAATCCTTCTCGTACCAGCGGGGCGCCGCGTCGGCGTCGGCCAGAGCGCGCATGATGCGGTAATTGGCCTCGGCAAAGCGTGCCCCCGCCACCCAGTCGATCTTCTGGTCCAGGTTGTCGCTGACGCTATGATAGGCGCCGCCGAGGAAATCGTGCCAGGCTTGGGCGCCGCCATTGGCATGGCCGGTCGCCAGCATCACGGCAGGCACGCCCTTCCGTACCAGCGCATAATGGTCGGATCGGGTGAATATGCCCTGTTCCGGCATCGGATCGGGCGACAGTTGTAGTCCCATCGAGCGCGCCGCGTTGCCCACCGCGGAACCCATGGTGGAGTGATCGGCGCCGAAAGCGATCAGGTCGGTGAAGCGATAGAGCAGCATCGGCATGTCGAGGCCGACATCGGCGACGAGCGAACCGATCGGAACCGGCGGATGATGGGCGAAATAGTCGGCGCCGCGCAATCCCTTCTCCTCGCCGGTGAAAGCGACGAACAGGATCGAGCGGCGCGGTCGTTCGACGAGGCTTGCCGCGCGCGCTGCTTCGAGCAACGTCGCGACCCCTGCCGCATTGTCGAGGGCGCCGTTGTATATGCGGTCCGCGTCCGGCTTGTCGCCGAACGCCGCCGGCGCGATGCCAAGATGATCGAGATGGGCCGAAAGGACGACATATTCGTCTCGAAGCCTGGGATCGCTGCCCGGCAGCACGCCGATGATGTTCGGGCTCGTCATCGTTGTGGTGGCATTGGCGCTGCGGATGCGGACCGTCGTTCTCAGCGGGAAACCCTTGGGCCGGCCGCCGGCCCGGTCCGCCACCGCGCGGATCGCCGCCAGGCTCCGTGACGCCCCGGCGAAGAGCGCCACGGCGGGCGCATCGGCGAGCGCGGCGCGCACGCGGATTGCCGGCGCCTCGTCATGCGGCTTACCATCCGGGCCGACCCAAGTGAACGCCGGTGTCATTGCGGCACGCTGCGACAAGGCCCACGGCCGCGCCTTGGCCGACTGCAAAGTGTCGACCGTCATCATCCCGACCGCGCCGTGCGCCTCGGCGGTCATCGCCTTGGTCGCGGCCGCGTGCGCGCCTTCCTCGCTCGGCAGGCCCTTCGGATAGCCGCGCAGCGTGACCACGATCTTCCCCTTGACGCCGAGCCCGGCATAATCGTCGATGCCCAGCCGCTTGTTGGCGATGCCGTAGCCGACGAAGATCAGCGGCGCCCGGATGTCGAGGCGGGGCTCGTTCGGGTTCGCCTCGATCAGCACCTCGCCGCCATGCTTCCACTCCCCCGCCCCGCCGGGTCCGCCGATCGTCAACAGCGCTTCGGGGTCGCGCCGGGTCTCCTTAAAGGTGACGCGCTGGTACCAGCCGCCACCATCGCCGCCAGGGGTCAGGCCGATCTCGGCGAAGCGGCTGGCGACATAGCGCGCCGCGATTTCATAGCCGCGGCTGCCCGTGTCGCGGCCTTCGAGTAGATCGTCGGCGAGGAATCGCACCGTTGCTTCGATCCGCGCGGCGGAAAAGTCGGCGACCGGTTCGGCGGGCACGCCTGCGGGGGCTAGCAGCAGGGCGGTGGCAACGAGGAAAGGCAGATATTTCATAGCGGACGAACCCGCCAACGCGGCATCTTGGCGGGCCACGCCCGGAACGACGCGAAGAACGCCGTCATCGTCTCAGCAGAAATACGGCATGTTCGGCGCGCAGATTGGCTGCCGCCTCGCCGCAGCGTCGATCGCCGGTCAGGAACCAGGCCTGTTCGACGATGAGGCCGCGCTCCTTAACGAATGCGCGGAAATCGTCGATCGTCAGCTGGTGGATGTTCTGGGTCTCATACCAGCTGACGGGCAGCGCGGGCGTCACCGGCATCCGTCCTCCCCAGGCGAGACTGAGCCGCACGCGCCAATAGGCGAAATTCGGGAATGAAACGAAGGCGCGGCGTCCGATCCGCATCAGCTCCGACAGCGCCTTGTCGGGCGCCCGCGCGGTCTGCAGCGTCTGGCTGAGAATCGCATAGTCGAAGCTGTTGTCGGGGTAGTTGACGAGGTCGGTGTCGGCGTCGCCCTGGATCACGGACAGGCCGCGTGCCACCGCGAGACTGACGTTGGCGGCGTCGATTTCGATGCCGCGCGCGTCGCACCGCTTCTGCGCCTGGAGCACCTCCATCAGTTCGCCGTCGCCGCATCCGACGTCGAGCACGCGCGATCCGGGCGCGACATGGTCGGCGATAATCGCGAGGTCGGGGCGCAGCTCGCTCATGTCCGTTCGCCCGCGCGAAGGAAGCCGTCGACGACGCGGTTGAGCTCAGGCATGTCGAGCAGGAAGGCATCATGGCCGAAGGGCGAGCTCAGCTCGACGAAGCTGACCGGTGCGCCCGCCGCATTGAGGGCATGGACGATCGCGCGCGATTCGGCGGTCGGATAAAGCCAGTCGGTGTCAAAGCTGACGATGCAGAAGCGTGTGCGCGTCGCCTTGAAGGCATTGGCGAGCAGGCCGCCATGCTCCTCTGCGATGTCATAATAGTCCATCGCGCGCGTGATATAGAGATAGGAGTTGGCGTCGAAACGGTCGACGAAGCTGATCCCCTGGTGGCGCAGATAGGATTCGACCTGGAAATCGGCGTCGAAGCCGAAGCTCTTGGCATCGCGGCTCTGGAGGCGGCGGCCGAACTTCTCGGTGAGCCCCGCCTCGCTGAGATAGGTGATGTGCGCAGCCATGCGCGCGACGGCGAGGCCGGCGGCGGGTGGATCGCCATCCGCGTAATAGTCGCCGCCGCGCCATTTGGGATCGGCCATGATCGCCTGGCGGCCGACTTCGTGAAAGGCGATGTTCTGCGCCGAATGCCGCGCCGTGGCGGCGATCACCAGCGCGGAGCGCACGCGGCCGGGATAGGTTGCCGCCCATTCGAGCACCTGCATCCCGCCCATCGAACCGCCAACCACCGCTGCCAGCGTCGGCACGCCTAGATGATCGAGCAGCATCCCTTGTGCGCGCACCATGTCGCGGATTGTGATGACCGGAAAGCGCATCGCGAAAGGGACGCCCGTCGCCGGATTGATGGTGGCCGGTCCCGAACTGCCTAGGCAGGAGCCCAGCACGTTGGCGCAGATGATGAAGTGCCGTCCCGGATCGATCGGCTTCCCGGCGCCGACCATGCGCGTCCACCAGCCGGGTTTTCCGGTGATCGGATGGGTCGAGGCGACGTGCTGATCACCGGTCAGCGCATGGCAGATCAGGATCGCATTCGAACGATCGGGGTTCAGCACGCCATAGGTCTCATAGGCGATTTCAACCGGTGACAGCGCGCCGCCGCCGTCCAGCTCCAGCGGGCCGGCCAGGGTTACGGTGCGGGCAAGGCCGAAACGACTGTCCTCGGTCATGGGCTGCGGGGAATAGGGGTTTGGCCGGCGAGGGGCAATGCCTGAAACCCCTGTTCCGCCTGGCAAGTGCCGGCAATGGCATTGCGGCACCGCCCTTTGGCCCCTAAAGCGCTCGCCCATGACCGCGACGCTCGCGCCCAAGCCCTGGATCGACGCGATCGCCCCTTATGTGCCGGGGCGGTCCACCACCGATGATGGCCGGAAGGTCGCCAAGCTCTCCTCGAACGAGAATCCGCTCGGCACCAGCGACGAGGCACGCGCCGCCTTCCTGGCCGGAGCGGCCTCGCTCGATCGCTATCCCGACGCCTCGGCCGCGGCGCTGCGCGAGGCGGTCGCCGCGCTGCACGGCCTCGATCCGGCGCGCGTGATGTACGGCACCGGATCCGACGAAATCCTGCACCTTGCCGCTGGCGCGTTCGCCGGACAGGGCGATGAGGTGCTCTATGTCCGCTATGGCTTTTCGGTGTACCCGATCGCGGCACGCCGGGTCGGAGCCGTGCCCGTCGAGGCGCCCGACAAGGACTATGCGACCGATGTCGAAGCGCTGATCGCGTGCATCACGCCGAGGACGCGGGTCATCTTCCTGGCCAATCCGAATAATCCGACCGGCACCTATTCGCCCGCTGCGGACCTCGCCAGGCTCTACGCTGCGACCCCCGCCGATTGCCTGCTCGTGATCGACCAAGCCTATGCCGAATATCTGGTGCCCGAGGATGACGACGGCGCCTTCGCGCTCGCGCAGAGCGCTCCCAACGTGCTGGTCACCCGCACCTTCTCCAAGATTTACGGCCTTGCCGCCGAACGGATCGGCTGGGGCTATGCCGCGCCGATGGTGATCGACGCGATGCACAAGATCCGCGCGCCGTTCAACGTCACGACTGCCGGGCAGATGGCGGCGATCGCCGCGGTCGGCGCGCAGGATTTCGTGACGAAGAGTCGCGAGCATAATCTGCAATGGCTCGCCTGGTTCGAGGAACAGATCGCCTCGCTGGGCAACAAGGGATTGCGCGCCGTTCCCAGCAAGGCCAATTTCTCGCTGGTGCTGTTCGAAGGCAGACTGACCGCCGAGGCCGCGTATAAGGGCTTGATGGACGCCGGCTATATCGTCCGCTGGCTGCCGGGGCAGGGATTGCCGCATGGCCTGCGCATCACGATTGGCACCGAGGAGGAGATCAAGGGCCTCACGGCGGCGCTGCGCAAGCTGGTCGGGGCAGCGGGTTGATGCTTCCCTTCGCGCGCGTCACCATCATCGGGCTTGGGCTGATCGGCTCGTCGATCGCGCGCGCCGTCCAGGCGGAGATGCCGACGGTTCGGATCACCGGGCATGACGCCGATCCGCAGGTGCGCGAGCGCGCGCGCGAGCTCGGCTTCTGCGACGATGTCACCGATACGGCCGGTGCCTCGGTCGTGGATGCCGATCTGGTGATTCTGTGTGTACCGGTCGGCGCGATGGGCACGGTCGGGGCTGAGATCGCCGCCGACTTGCCGGCCGATGCGATCGTCTCCGACGTGGGCTCATCCAAGGCGAGCGTGCTGGCGGCGCTCGCCGGGACCCTGCCCGGCGCCACGATCATCCCTGCCCATCCGGTCGCGGGGACCGAAAATAGCGGTCCCGACGCGGGCTTTTCGAGCTTGTTCAAGGGCCGCTGGTGCATCGTCACCCCCCCCGAGGATGCGGATGCGACCGCGGTGCAGCGGGTCGCGGAATTCTGGCGGCGGCTCGGTGCCGACGTCGAGACGATGGACCCGAAGCACCATGATCTCGTCCTGGCCGTCACCAGCCATCTGCCGCACCTGATCGCCTACACGATCGTTGGCACCGCCTCCGACATGGAGGAGGTGACGCAGAGCGAGGTCATCAAATTTTCGGCCGGCGGCTTCCGCGACTTCACCCGCATCGCCGCGTCGGACCCGACGATGTGGCGCGATGTCTTCCTCAACAACAAGGATGCGGTGCTCGAGATGCTTCAGCGCTTCTCCGAGGATCTGACAGCACTCCAGCGCGCGATCCGCTGGGGCGATGGCGACACGCTGTTCGATCTCTTTACCCGCACCCGCGCCGTTCGCCGCTCGATCATCGAGCAGGGCCAGGACGATGCCGCGCCGGATTTCGGCCGCACGCATTAATGAGAGTGGCGCCCGAGGGCACCGCTTACTGCAGTAGCGCGTCAAGATCGGGTGCGGGCACACCGCGCTGAAGCAGCAGCATATCGAGCGACGGAGGTTCGGCGCCGGTCAGGATGGAAAGGCAGGCATGCGCCTGGCCGCGATGATGGGTCTGGTGGTTGAACATATGAAGCAGGATCTCGCCGATCGGCTGCGATTGCGGCACGCCGGTCGTCGTGTGGAAGTTCAGCACCCGTCCGAAATCGGCGTCGGCATAGCCACCGATCACCGTCAGCAGCCGGCGATCTTCCGCGAGCCGAGCGCGGGCAAGATCGCGCCGGTCGTCATGGAGGATCGTGTCGAGACGGGCCGGCGCATCGCCCTCGCCGGTCAGCCGATGGAGCCAGATCCGGTCGGCGGTCAGCAGATGGTTGAGCGTGCCGCGGAGGCTGCCGAAGAACACGCCTGTCGACCGGCGATAGTCCCGATCCGAAAGCGCCAGCACCGCGGCATAGAGGCGCGCGTTCGCCCAGCGATTGTAGCGCGCGAACTGATCGAAGGTCTGCCTGTTCATGAGATCTCGAGCGCGTTGATAGCGGCATGGACGCGCGCCTCGACCTCCTGGCGGGGCAGGCCGGGCGCGATCGGTTCACCGAAACGGATCGTGACCGTTCCGGCCCGTTTGAGGAAGCTGTTACGCGGCCAGAGCCGGCCGCTGTCCAGCGCGACTGGCACGACCGGCAGGCCGAGCTGCTTGTAGAGGCCGGCAAAGCCCGGCTGAAGGGGGGGGCGCTCGCCGGGGGCGACGCGTGTCCCCTCCGGAAAGATCAGCACCGGCCGACCGGCAGCCTTGGCCTTCTGGGCCGCGCGCATCATCCGGCGAAGCGCCTTGGCGGAACCTGCCCGGTCAACCGGGATCACGCCATAATGGCAGGCGATCCTGCCGAACAATGGAATGTCGGCGAGTTCGCGCTTGAGCACGACCGCCGGGTCGCCGGGAAGGATCGCGAGTAGTTCGAGCGTCTCGTACATCGATTGATGCTTGGCGGCGTAGAAGACCTGCTGCCGGGGAAGCGCGCCTTCGATGCGAAATGTGATCCCGAGCAGCTTTCGCGCGCACCAGCCGTGGAAGGCGACCCAGCGCATCGCGTGCCTGCGGAGTGCGGCATCGCCGAACGGCAGCGTCAGGAAGGCGGTGAGCACGGCCACCACCGTGGACGGGTAGAAGATGATCGCGAACAGGAGCGAGCGGAGCAGTGCGATCATATCCCGATCAGCCCCGCGATCCTTCGCAGCAGATATTTGTTATATTCGCGGACGAGATCGACGAGGCTCGGCTCGGTCGGCACCGCGTCGCTGACGATCGTCAGGCCATTTCCGGCTATCGCCTCGAGATCGTGGCGCGCGCGCAGCATATGCCAGTCGGAGGTCACCAGCCGGATCGAGCGGTAGCGGTTCTGCGATATCCAGCCCGCGGCCTCGACCGCATTGGAACGGGTATCGACCGATTCATGGCCGAGGTCGACGCAGCAGTCGATCAGCCGGTTCGGCGCCCGGAACTGCGCCGCCAGCTCGTGTGGCCGGACGCGCCGGTCGACTCCCGAGACGAGCAGTCGGCGCGCCCGCTTCTGGCCCAGCAGCGACAGGCCACGCTCCACCCGGCCGCGGCCGCCGGTCATCACGACGATGCCGTCGGTGCGGATCCCGTCGGCGGCCGGCTGGGGTAGGAACAGCGCGAAGCCCATGAAGCCGATGATCCACAGCAGCAACAGCGCGGCGACGGTCCGCACGATCATAGCCGCTGCCTCAGGGCGAGGCGGATGCTGGCACGCGCGGCGACCATTGCCAGCAGCGTGCCCGCGATCGGCAGCAGGCCCAGGATGATCCAGCCGGTGGCAGGCAGCTCGACCGAGCCGAGCAGATCCGAGCCGACCTTGCCGATCCGGTCGCCGAGGGCGAGGATGACGAGCGAGGCAAGCAACAGCCCCAGCAAGCTGCCGAACAGCGCATCGGTGGCGATGCGGCGTTGGAAGAGCTGAGCGATCTGGCCGTCGGTCGAACCCAGATGGTGCATCACCTCTATCGTGGTCCTATGGGTATCGAGCGCGGCGCGCGCGGCGAGGACCACGGTGAATGCTGCCGCAGCCGCCATCAGCAGGACGAGGACGCCGGCCAGCCAGCGCAGCGATCCGATCAGGCGGGCGAGCGGCGCCAGCCATTGGGCATGAGCGTCGATCCGGGCGCGCGGGGTGATCGCGCGGACCGTCGCGGCGACGGCGGGGAGGCGCGTTTCTGCTCCCGGTGCGAAAGTCGCGTCGATCAAGGCGGGCACCGGCAGGTCGCTGTCGGCGAAGCCTGCGCCCAGCCACGGCTGGAGCAATTCAGCCATCTCGCGATCATCGATGCGGCGCACCGAGGCGATACCCGGCAGCCGCCTGACCGCGGCGACGATACGCCCGGCGTCGGCGTCGCGCCGTCCCTTGTTGGCGTCGACCACCTGGATACTGATCTGACTGGCGATGTCCGCCCGCAGGCCTTCGGCCGTAAATCCCAGCGCGAGCCCAGCCGCCGTCGTGAGCGCCATCAGGAACATCATGATCGCAATGACCCAGGGCATCGGCCCGGACAGCCAACCCTCCGGCAGCAGCCGGCGGCCCGCCGCGCTGGTCAGCCAGTTGCCCGATCCCTTGCCGAACAGCGGCATCAGGCCCTGCCGCCATAGACCGGTGCGGGCCCGTCGGGTCGCGGCGGATGGCGCAGCGCGCCGGTCGGATCGGCCACCCGCCCTTTGTCGAGCCGGATGATCTGGGCATTGGCGATGCGCGGCACGAGATGGAGGTCGTGGGTCGCCATCAGGATCGTCGTACCGAGCTTGTTGAGCGCCTCGAACAGGTGGAGCAGCCGTGACGCCATATCGGGGTCGACATTGCCGGTCGGCTCATCGGCGACCAGCACCTCGGGTCGGCCGATCACCGCGCGGGCGATGGCGACGCGCTGCTGCTCGCCGCCCGAAAGGGTCGCCGGCTTGGCATAGGCACGGCCGGACAGGCCGACCCACTCGAGCATCTCACGCACCGGGGTGTCGATATCGGTCTCGGCGACGCCGTTGATGCGCAACGGCAGGGCGATATTCTCATAGATCGAGAGGTGCGGGATCAGCCGGAAGTCCTGGAAGACCGTGCCGATCCGGCGGCGGAAGGCGGGCATGCGCTCGCGCGGGAGGGTGACGATATCCTCGCCGAAGATGCGGATGAGGCCGCGGCTCGGCCGTTGCGCGAGATAGACGAGGCGAAGCAATGAGCTTTTCCCGGCGCCCGACGGACCGGTCAGAAAGTAGAAGGCGCCGGTCGCCAGGCTGAGCGTGATGTCGCTCAGCGTTTCGCCGCCGCCGCCGCCGTAGCGCAGCCCGACATTCTCGAAATCGACGATGGTGGCGGTCCCCTGCCTCATCCGATCACAGCCTTCGACATCGCTTCGCCATGACACAGCGGCCGCGCCGCCGCAAATGCTTGCAGCCTGACTCGGCAGTCGGGTAGGAAAGGGCAAGATGATATTGTCCTGCCCTGCCTGCAACACCCGCTATCTCGTGCCGGACACCGCTGTGGGGCCGTCCGGACGGCAGGTACGCTGCGCGAGCTGTCGGCATAGCTGGTTCCAGGAACCGCCCCCGCCGGCCGAGCCCGATGTCGCACCGCTCCCGGTCGGCCCCACTCCTGCGGGGGCTGGCGACGTGGTCGCGCCGGTTACGGCCGAGGCGCCGCCGTTGCCGCGATCCTGGCTCGACCCGGCACCGACTGTGGAGCCGGTGCCGCCGTCGGCGCTTCCCGGTACTGAGCAGCCCGAAGATCAGATCCAGGCGCGCTACGCTTTGGCCGAGGAGACTCCTCCGGCCCTCGATGGTCCCGCCGAACGCGACGAGGGGCGCGATATCGTGCCGCATCGGCCGCGCCGCGGCCTCGGCAGGCTGCTGATGATCATGCTGGCCCTGGCGGCGCTGCTTCTACTGGCGGTCATGGGCGCGATCCTCGCAGTGGGCCCCGACAGGCTGGCCGAACGCCTCGGCCTCGTGCCGGCGCCGGTGCCGCTCATCATCGAGATGGCGCGCAAGCCCGATCGGCGCGAGACCGCGAGCGGCAATGAACTGCTCGCCGTGACCGGCCGCATCACCAACCCGACCGACCAGGTGCAGACGGTCCGCGATATCCGGGCCGAACTGCGCGACACATCGGGCCGCACGGTCTATAGCTGGACGATCACCCGCCCGGTCCCGCAGCTCGCGGCGAAGGCATCGGTCGAGTTCGACAGCGCCGCGGTGGACATTCCGCGTGGGGCGAAGAACCTTCATCTGAGTTTCATCGGCCCGACCGGGAGCTAATCGCCGCGTTGAACGTCCTTTTGGCGCCTCCTGCGCCGATCGGACTGCGCAGGCCGGCATCAACGGCGCAGGCGGCGCATCATCCGACCGGTCTGGCCGGAAGGAACGGGGTTAGGGGCAGGATGGACCAGCGATGCGCATAGGAGTGCTCACCGGCGGCGGCGATGTCCCTGGATTGAACCCCTGCATCCGATCGATCGCGCTGTCGGCGCTCGATCGGGGCTGGCAGGTGATCGGCTTCAGGCGCGGCTGGCAGGGCTTCCTCGAGATCGATCCCGAAAATGCCGAAAGCGTCGCTGCGCACAGCAGCGCACTCGATCGCGAGGCGGTGCGGGGGATCGATCGCGAGGGCGGGACGATCCTCCATACCTCACGAACCGATCCGCGCACGGTTCCGGGTGGCGACCGCACCGCGCATGTGCTTCACGTGCTCGACCGGCTCGGCGTGGATGCGCTGATCACATTGGGCGGCGACGGAACGCTGCGTTTTTCGGCGCATCTTTCCAAGCAGGGCTTTCCGGTCGTCTCGATTCCGAAGACCATGGACAATGACGTGTTCGGCACCGACTATTGCATCGGTTTTTCGACCGCGATCACCCGCTCGGTCGATGCGATCAACGCGCTTCGCACCACGGCCGAGAGCCATGAGCGGATCGCCGTCGTCGAGCTGTTCGGCCGGCGAAGCGGGGAGACCGCCCTGCTCGCGGGCTTTCTGGCGCAGGTCGACCGCACCGTGATCGCCGAGGTGCCCGCCGACCCTGACATTCTGCTGCCGCTGCTCGCCGCCGACCGGCGCAGCCGGCCCGGCGCCTATGCGATGTGCGTGATCTCCGAGGGCGCAAGGCTGCTCGGCGACGAGGCGCGGCGCGAGGAGCGCCAGCTGTCCGCGACCAGGCGGAGCGAAGAGGCGGTCAGCCGGCGGCTCGCCCTGATGATCGAGCAGCAGGCACAGGAGGGGACGATCGTCCAGCAGCTCGCCTATCTGATGCGGTCGGGCGGCCCGGACGCGCTCGATCGGATGGTGGGCTTTGCCTTTGGCGGACTCGCCGTCCAGAAGATCGAGGCACGCGAGACGGGCCGGATGCTCGCGCTGAAGGATGGCAATTACACGCATGTGCCGATCGATACGCTGCTTGGCGGTACCAAAAGCGTCGACGTCGAGATGCTCTACGATTCCGCGCGGTACCGGCCGAAACTCACGCATGTCGAAGGCATGCCGATGTTCCTCTACTGAGGAGGCGAGAGGGCGCTGGATTTAAGCGTTGCGCCCCCGGTATCGCTTTGCTAGTGGCACGCGCCTACCAAGGCCCGGGCTCACCGGGATCCTTCTCGATGTGCGGTCGTGGCGGAACTGGTAGACGCGCAACGTTGAGGTCGTTGTGGCCGAAAGGCCGTGGAAGTTCGAGTCTTCTCGACCGCACCAAACAGTCTGTAAGTCCTTGCAATAACTGGATTTTCCCTTCGGGGCCAGGCCGAAATTGGCGCAATTCTGCGCCGATTTCGACGTCTGAGCGATGCGCCTGAAGCCGGTCTTGTCTCTGATGGTGAACCCGATTTCGGCGCCTTTTCTCCATAGTCTCGCCCCTCGGAAAAACTGACTGCAAGATGCGTCGAGTGCGGTTGGAGATGTGTGGGGAGACTGGGCGCCTAACTTGCAGTCCCTTTCGCCGAGCGGATTGAAAACTGCGGAGCTGAAACGCTTATCGTAACAAGCCCGTACCAATAGCGGTACGGTAGCAAATTCCAGCCTGGAACTCTCCATGGCATTGAATAGAAAGCAATAGATGCCGAAAGATCTCCGCGCTGCGGGGAGGGCGTGGCTGCGCGGCGGGAAGCGCGGAGTGAAACTCCGGCCGATCGTGGACCTCCCGGCCGCGCTATGGCCTCCTAGGAGAAGGCCCGGCTGGTTTCTGGATGCGGTGAGGGATCCGATATCCTCACGCCTGGGTGACGCTCACGCTGACGGCGAGGCTCAGCGCGTCCCCGGGTGAACCGGTATAGCCTCCGGTCACCGGCATGATCTGGCCATTATGGCGTCCTACCGCAACTGGGATGAGGTGAGCGTCTCCGACCCGCTGGTGCGTTGGGTCGAATGCGATCCAGCCCGCACCCGGCAGGTAGATCTCCGCCCAGGCATGAGTGGAGCCCGCTCCGGTAGCCTGTGCGGGATCATGCAGATAACCGGATACTGCCCGAGCGCCAAAGCCGAGCGACCGTGCAGCCTCGATGAATAACGCCGCGATATCGCGGCACGAACCGCTGCCAAGCGCGAGCGTTTCGGCAGGCGATTGCGTTCCCTCCTCGTCGCGTATGCGATAGGCGATGGCCGAGAGCATGCCGGCATTCAAGTCCTTCAGCAGTGACAAGGTGTCCGTGGGCGGGGCAGCTACGAAGGCCTGCGCCCAGTTCGAGATACTATCAGCATCGGCGTCGGCTTTCGGACTGAGCAATGCCCCGAGATCGATGCGGTCGTCCAACCCATATGCAAATGGATATTGATGGGCCTCGACCGCGATGTTGAAGATGGGGAAGGGCGCCGCCTCCTGCTCGATGACGGCCTCCATGAGAATGACCAGATCGTCCGAGGGCGCCGTGAAGCTGACCGTAGCGACGCGGTTCGCAAACACATCGTCTGCCCAGTCCACCGAGGCAGCGGGGCCTGCGTCAAGGTCGAACTCGACGAGACGAAGCTCGTTACCCGCGCGCGGCGTCACGAGCAGCCGATGGGGTTGAAGAACGACCTCGCGGCGAAACGTGTAGTGGGTTTGGTGGCGGATGTGCAGTCGCATGCAATGTCCAACGATCGGGTACGGCGCTTGGCCCCGCTAAATCGCGTCATGAAGTCGTAGTGAAAACTCCAGCGGCAGGCTGCAGCGCGTTCGATCTTGAATGTACCGCGTGCGGACCCCATTTCAAGAAAGTTGGCGGCCGCGAATGTGGATGCCGGATCGCAAATCGGAAGCGCTGGCTCCCCAGTTGTGAAAGCGACGAAACTGTCGCGTCCAGCGTTGGGAGATTCGCATGTATCCTTCAGCGACTTTGTGCAGGGCCCAGGAAGCCTTCCAAAACGATAGAGCTCGCGCCACCACGCTGGAAAATGTTCGCGTTGTGGCGATGAAGGCCGCCAAGGCATGGGGTAAGGAGGCGATCGTGGCGGAGGGGCGCGAGGCCCGCGGTGAGCGCGTCCGCCGCCACAAGCTGCTCCACCTCGCGCTAATTCCGGGCGATGGCGAGATTAGTGAAAATCCCGACCGAGGGCTGGCATCGCTCTGAGCCGGAGGCGCCGCCGCCTTTGCTGCGCGGCGTCAGCTCCGACCTTCAACGAAACCCTACGGGCGCTACGGCTCGGATGATATAAAGGAACGTGGCATGGCCAAGAGTCAGCGCAAGCGCAGCAAGGAAATCCGAAAGCCCAAGAAGGAAGGGCCGCCTAAACAGAATGCGTCGAAGCCATCGCTCAAGGGGCTCGACAGCGGATTGAAGAAATAGCGGTCTATCCTCATCCGCAGGTGAGCATTCCGATGACGCTTCATACGACCCTATCCTCCGTCACTTTTCGAAGTCCTTTCGAGTTCCCGGGGACCGATGGCATTCAGCCACCCGGCGTGTACGATGTCGAGATCGATGAGGAGAGCATCGAAACTATTAGCCGGACCGTATATGTTCGCATGGCCACTCGTTTCTATATTCGCTCGCCCGGCATGGTCCGGACAGTGACGATCGACCCTGACGATCTGAAAGCCGCGGTGGAGCGAGACGCGCGGGAACGCTGATAGGCGAGGCGATATTCACTCAGTGATGATCGCCCAGCCACGTCCGGAGAAGCAGCCTCCATGACGATCAACCTGCGATTGGCGGCCGCCTGGACGAGCGTCCTGATCTTCCTGGCCTTCGGCAACATACTGATGGCTGGCAAGCATCCGTTGGCGACCATAGTCTTGTTCTTCTGGCTGCTCGGCGTCATCCTCTGGTCCGCCTTTGGCGTCGTTCATGAGGCCGAGGAAGTGGCCGAGCGGCTGGGCGAACCCTTTGGCACGCTGGTCCTGACTCTCTCGATCGTGGTGATCGAGGTCGCCTTGATCAGCGCCGTCATGCTCGGTTCGAAAGCTGCCCCCACGCTGGGGCGGGACACGATGTTCGCAGTGCTGATGATCGTGCTCAACGGTGTCGTCGGCCTCTGCCTGCTGACCGGCGGCCTCAAATATCATCTGCAGAGTTTTAACCTGCAGGGCGCCGGGGCCTATCTCGCGCTCATCATTCCTCTCAGCGTCATATCGCTTGTGCTTCCGAACTTCACGACGTCCATGCAGGGTGGGATGCTGTCACCGGCACAAGCCGCCTTCTTCTCGATCTTTACGATAGGGCTCTACGGCCTGTTTCTCTGGCTCCAGACCGGCCGGCACAGCGGTTTTTTCGTTGCCGTTCCCGCAAAGGCGGGAGACGAGCTTGGCCGCCCGATGCCGCATCATGTGGGTGCCCCAGGCAGTACGGCGGTCAGGGTGCTGCTGTTGATCGCCAACATCTTGCCGATCATCATATTGTCGAAGAGCCTCGCGAAGATGCTGGACGAGGGCATAGCCTTGTCCGGTGCTCCGGCGGCGCTCGGCGGCATCGTCATCGCGATGATCGTATTTACCCCGGAGGGCATATCCGCGCTGAAAGCGGTTGCGGCCAATCAACTGACCAGGGCGATCAATCTCTGCCTAGGCGCGGCGACCTCGACCTTGGGACTGACCGTCCCGGCGGTTCTACTGATCGGCCTTCTTTCCCACGAGCCGGTGGTCCTTGGCCTGTCCCCCGCGAATATGGTGCTGCTCGCCGTGACCTTAATCCTCAACACGCTGACCTTCTCGGGCACGCGGACATCAATGCTGGAAGGCGCCACCCACCTATCGCTGTTCTTCGTGTTTCTCGTGCTGGTGTTCAGCCCCTGAAGAGGGAAAATAAGCTGCGAGCGAATGCTGGCGCACGCTTATAAAGCGCGCTCCAAGCGCTTATATCGCCAACATCGCTTCCGCCCTGTTCGAGCATGGTCGCGGCCGAGAGATGATTGCGCTCCCGCTCGTAGAGGAGCCGTATCATGCCCGATACTCCCAACGTCACACTTGCCGAAATGCGAGATCACGCCTGGTCCAGCGCGCGCACCGCCTCCGATCCGTTGATCGCCCGACAATTCTTCGAACTCGCACAATGCTACGACGCTGCGCTCCTTGAGCTGCACGAAACCGGCATAACGATCGTGCCGTCGCATGATTCCGCAACGATATCGTGGCGCTCTGTGCCTTTGTGGACAAGCAACGACCAATGATCCTGGGAGAAAACCGAGCCTAGGTTTGATGCCTGCTCCAGCTGCGTATGGCGCTTGGGAGATCGAGGCCATCGTGTCGCGAGTCCGCTGTTATTGCTCTCCCCTAGCACTAGCAACGACAATAGCCCTAAGCCCGGGCCCGATCCCCGAGCGCAGGCGTTGAAGGGACGCCTAGGGGACATACTCATGATGGATCAGAATTTCGTCGTATTGAGGACGCTCACCCAGCAGCGCCTCGACAGGATAGGTAGCCAATTTCGGACTGCCATCCCTGTCAGCGAGGACGCTGAATTCGACGACCTGCTTGCCGCGATTGACGCGGCCGAGAGTAGGTCAGCTCATCGACGGCTGTAAGCTAGCTCTGCGCTCTCGGACGAACGCCATAGCACCGTCCTGCTGGCAGTTGCGCGCAGGGCCGGAAGATCGCAAAAGCTAGGCATGACCTTCGAACAACCTCTCACTTCGACGCCCAATCGCCGCATTGCCTTGTTGATCGACGCCGACAACGTATCCCACACGAAAATCGCTGCGATCCTGGCTGAGCTCTCCAAATATGGAACGGCCAACATCCGGCGAGCTTATGGCGATTGGGGAAGCGTAGGGTTGAAAGGGTGGAAGGACAAGCTCCATGCTTTCGCAATCCGACCGATCCAGCAATTCAGTTATTCGGCCGGCAAAAATGCTACCGACATCGCATTGGTGATCGATGCAATGGAATTGCTGTACACGCAGAAGCTCGATGCCTTCTGCATTGCGTCGAGCGACGCGGATTTCACGCCGTTGGTGATGCAACTCAAAGCGAACGGGCATGACGTTTATGGCTTCGGGGAGCGGAAAACCCCCGAGCCATTCGTGAACGCGTGCACGACTTTCCTTTACCTGGACAGCCTGGCGGATGCCGAAGCGCCGGTCGCCGCTCGGCGGCGTCCTGAGCGCGATGCAAACAACAAAGCCGACAGGTCCGACGCTGCACAATCCGATCCGGTTACGATATCAAAGCGGTCTCTCGCGCAGGATGCGACGCTGGTTATCGCTCTGCGTGGGGGGATCGAAGCTGCGGAGCGTGACGACGGTTGGGCACTGCTGTCCACTGCGGGCAGCGCGGCCAAACGCCAGGCGCCGATCGACCCGCGCAACTATGGCGTCAAGAACTTTCCGGCCTTGTTCGAAGCGACGGGGCTGTTCGAGATCGTAAAAGCGGAAAATGGCCAGACCTACGTCGCCGATAAGCGCAACAAAGACCGAACCCCACGTCCAACCGGCTAAACGCGGAGCCCCGCCAGGCAGTCGTCAGGCGGACTTGTCTCAGCGCATATTTTTGAAAGTGGATACCTCGCAACGGACGGAAATTGGGCGCTAATTCCGCCAATTTTTGTCTCCTCGACCGCACCAATATGTATCCGGCGATAAAAGATTTCGTGCGCTTATAGCTAAGCCTGAGTCGTCCTGACCGTCCTTGGTCGAATCCTTTGTGGCAGCAATGACTGCAATCGGTTCGGTTTCATCAACCGAGAAGAATTGCACGTCCTGTCGGCGGCGCCGCTGTTGTCGGTGAAGCCCGGGGTGGCCGAATTGTCCGGGCTGCTGGTCAACACAGCATCGAGACCTTCAGGCGATCAGCGTTTTGAAAGCCCTCGTCCGCTCGGACTTTATATCACCATCATATGAGAGTCGATCAAAGTCATATTTGACGTCTATTAGCGCCCAACCATATCAGCCATCGCGAAGATCAAGAGACGGCATAGCCCGTTGGCTGAAAAAGGGAGGAACCATGAGGAAGATCACGAGAGGCTTGTCGTGCACCGTCAGCGCCATTGTTCTTGCGGCGTCCATGGCGCACGCCCAGACCGGCGAAACGACACGTGGTGACACAGTCGCCGAAGCGAGCGCGGTTGGTATAGGCGACATTGTCGTAACGGCGCGCAGGCGCGCGGAATCCCTCCAGGATGTGCCGGTGGCCGTGACCGCCATTTCCGCCACGGAGCTAGAAACGCGTTCCGTGACCCGTCTGGAAGAAGTCGCTCAGATCGCGCCGGGCCTGAATATTGGGCAGAGTTCGCGTGGCGCCTCAACGGCGCTGGTCAGCCTGCGAGGCCAGGAAAATACGCAGAATGCCATCACCAACGATCCAGCGGTCGGCATCTATTTCGACGAGGTCTATATTGGCCGTTCGGCCGGTGCACTGATCTCGGCGCTCGACGACATGGCGGCTGTGCAGATCTTGCGTGGTCCTCAAGGTACATTGTTCGGGCGCAACAATACAGGCGGCGCAATCCTGCTCACCCCAAATCGTCCTGACCTCGACGAGACAAGTGTAGAGGTCGCAGCCACCTTCGGCAGTTATGACCGGTCCGAATATCGCGGCGTCTTGAACTTGCCCGTTGTTGAGGGCGTCCTTGCCGTTCGCGGCTCCTACCGACGCACGCGCCAGGATGGTTACGGTCGGAGCGTGACCACCGGCATCGACAGCTTCGGCAATGTGCACCGGGAGAACGGCCGCATCGCCCTTCGTTTCACCCCATCCGAGATAGCAACATTCGACTTCACCTATGATTTTTCGGACGTCGATGAAACCGGGCCCGCGGTCCAAAGTCTTGGGTCTTTTCCTGGCCTCGATTTCTACGATAACCGGTTGAGCGTCGTTGATCCGATCAACCGAGTACATGTCGACGGCTACACTTTCCGCGCCGAAATCCAGCCGACGGACGATTTGAATATCAAGGCCATCATCGGCCGCCGCTTGATCGATGGCTTGCTACAAAGCGATTTTGATGGAGGGCCGGTCCGGGCCGTTGATTATCAGAACTTTCTGCGACAAAGTCAGTGGACCGCCGAACTGCAAGCCAGCGGCAAGACGTTGCAGAACGCAGCGTCATGGCTGCGCGAAGTCAACTATACTGCCGGATTCTTTTATTTCACGGAATCCGGAATCGATGGCCAAGCTTTGCCAGTACCAGTGCCCGCTGACCGGACATTGGCCGGACGATACCTTTCTAACGACGCGGATAATTCATCTGCCGCCGGATATCTGCAGATAGAGACGAACCATTTCGACCGCTTGTTTGTCACCCTCGGCGGCCGCTACACCAAGGATAAGCGCAGGGTGACGGTGTCCTCTCTCGCCGCGGGCAACTGTGCGCTTCTTGCGCTTCCGCCGGGCACGCCGGCTTCCGTCTGTTTTCAGACTGGCGACGCCTCCTTCGGATACTGGTCCTACTCCTTTGGCGGCCGTTTTCAGTTCACACCGGACCTGAACGTCTATCTCAAATATGACAAGGGCCAGCGCGCCGGTGGGCTGGATGATTCCCCTACGACGATCGATCCCTTCCGGCCGGAAGCTGTCAAAAGCCTTGAGCTGGGAGCGAAGGCAAGTCTTTTCGACCGCCGTTTGCGCGTCAACCTTGCCCTCTATCATTCGAAGATCAACGATCTGCAGCGGTCAGCAACGTTGTCGGATCCCTCAGGCCGCCCCTATGCCAGCGTGTTCAATGCTGCCAAGGCCCGGGTGCGGGGCATCGAACTCGAGGCGACGGCGGTTCCGCTCGACGGCCTGACCCTGTCGGGATCCTATGGTCTCACCGATGCTGACTATCTGGACTTTAAAGACCCTCGTCCCGGCCCGACCCGTGGCGCGGATATCTCATCCCTGCCATTTCCCAACACGCCCCGGACCACCTATGGTCTTTCGGCATCCTATCAGGCAAGCGTCGCCGATCTGGGAGTGCTCAATCTGCGTGTCGACTATTCCCACAAGAGCAGAATCAGCTTCGACACGTTCGGCAATGCTCGCGCGGTCCAGAACCCGTACGGGCTGGTCAACGGGCGCATACAGTTTGACTTCGCGGGAAATCGAACTTGGAAAGGCCTGACAGTGGCCGCCTTTGTGCGGAACCTCACCAACAAGAAATATCACAACTGGGGCGCAGGAGCCACGATACCGGGCATCCCTGATGCTGGTCTCCTGGTCAAAGGAGACCCGCGGATGTTCGGCGTCGAGGGCAAGCTCAGTTTCTAGTTCGGCGGCGCTGTATCCAGCCGCTGTCCAAGGCGGCGGCTGGCTATGAACTGCCATACCGGACTTCGCTATTCCCTATCAGCGCCATATTGATGAACCTTGGCTGCCGTGCTTGATTGCAGTTGAGGAGTGGTCCCTCTGTAGAAGGACCCGAAACCGAAATGCTTGGAACCGCCGCGATCTGATTTTGCTCGAAGCCGATGCACCTGAGCAGTTGATGATCCCGAAGAGATGGGCCGTGATGCTCCATCGCAGCTAGGTCAATGAAAGAAAGAGTATCATGAGCGGTCCTTTGAGCGGAGTGAAGGTCGTCGAAGTCGCGATGTGGGCCTATGTCCCTTCGGCGGGGGGGATGCTGGCCGACCTGGGAGCGCAAGTCATCAAGATCGAACCCCACAGCGGTGATCCGTGCCGTCGACTGACCACGGGAGGTATCGGTCCCAACACCAATGGCTTCACGGCGCAATGGGAGACCTACAATCGCGGAAAACGCAGCATCGCCATGGACTTGCGTATAGAGGGCGCTGATGAGGTACTGCATAAGCTTCTGGAAGACAGTGATGTCTTTCTGACCAGCCTCCTCCCTGCGGCGCGCCGACAGATGAAGATTGATGTCGACGACATCAAGGCGCGTCATCCGAATATCATTTACGCCCTAGGCAGCGGCACGGGCTCCTTGGGCGCCGAAGCAGAGAAAGGCGGCTTCGACATGCTTTCCTTCTGGTCCCGGGGCGGCGTCTGCTCCGGAGTCACGCCAGAGGACGCCGACTATCCGCTGGGAATGCCGTCTGGCGCTTTTGGCGACTGCACTAGCGGCGCGATGCTGGTCGCCGGGATCAATGCAGCTCTTTTTCAGCGTGCTACATCCGGGGAAGCTCCTGTAGTCGACGGTTCCCTTCTTGCCGCGAGCATGTGGGCTATGCAGAGCAAGATCACCACGGTGACTCTCGCGGGCCTGGACGATCTGCCGAAGGTCTCAAGATCCCAGACGAACAACCCGCTCGTCAATTACTTCCGGACGAAGGATGGCAGGTTTGTCGTCCTTTCAATGCTCCAGTCCCAGCGCTACTGGGCCGGCTTGTGTATCGCCATGGGTCGACCGGACCTTGCCGATGACCCCCGCTTCGCGACCGACGAAGCGCGAGCGAGGAACATTCACGAGTGCGTCGCTGTCCTGGACGAAATTTTCGCGATGCGGACGCTGGAGGAGTGGCAGGCCGTCCTCGCGACCCAGGATGGCCAGTGGGACGTGGTCCGCAAGCCAGGTGAGGTCCATTGCGATCCTCAGGTGATTGCCAACCACTATATGCAGGATGTTTCTTATCACGATGGCCGGACGCTCAAGATGGTGAGCGTCCCGCTGCAGTTCGATAGACAGGCGCTGAAGGCGAGCCCTGCCCCAGAATTCGGAGCCGACAGTGATGCCGTTTTGGCCGAAATTGGTTATGATGAAGATGCTATCATAGACCTGAAGGTAGCCGGCATCATTTTTTAGCAACTCGCTCAGCTATATGCTCAAGTCGAGCATTTATGGGAGGTGTCGAGCGCCGTTTGTTGCTGAAGGTAACCAGGCCTTTCTCTGAAAGGGTCCACTAATGCTGCATCAATATTCAGCAGGTCATCGTGCTCTGCCACAAAACGCTTGACCAGTTCGATGAAGTTCCGGGTTGGGAGCGAGATGTGGTTGGGCGACCACACCATTGATATCTCCCATCGCAGTGCATCGGGAATATCGACGACAGGCAGGAACCTGACATTTCTTAATTGCGTATGCGCCGCTGATGCGGCGACGAGAGCATAGCCAAGCGATGCCGAAACAAGACTGAGGGTTGTATTGGTCAATGTCGTACGTTGAGTGATGTTCGGCATCACGCCAACGTTCCTGAAGGCCGATATCACTTGCTGGAAAACACTGGGCGAAGCCGCTTCATCCATGATGATGAAGGGCAATTCGGCGAAATCCTTTAGACTGACCGCAGATGAGGCGGCAATCGGCCAGTCAGCCGGTATGGCGGCAATGAAACGCGACCGCTCAACGATGAGCTGATCGCCACCCTCGAGCAGTTCGCTAGAGGGATGAAGGAAGCCAACATCGAAATCTCCGCGCATTATCCCCTCCATCTGGATGGGGGACGGCCTTTCCGAAAGCCGGACCTCAACCTCCGGATATGCGCTCCGATGCGCCACCAGGATGTTCGGAACGAGCCGGTACAGCGCCGGCCCGATAAGGCCGATATGGATCCGGGCGCTGTCGCTGGCGGCCGCTCGCTTGGTGACGGTTACGGCTAGCTCCGCCTGCATCAGAGTGCGGCGCGCTTCTTCCATCAGAACTCTACCCGCTTCGGTCAGCCAGACGCCGCGCCGCGTCCGGTCGAGCAGCCTTAGCCCAAGTTCGGCTTCGATGCGCTGGATCGATTGGCTGAGTGGAGGTTGGGCCATGCCGAGCCGTTGTGCGGCACGACCAAAATGAAGTTCTTCCGCGACAGCCAGGAACTGCCGCATATGCCTAAGATCCATTTACAAGTTATAGAGCGCCCTCCGGCGAGGCGTCAACATAACTGACGTTGAGAGTATCGAAAATGGCGATCTACATATCATGACGGATAGATCGAAATAGCTTATCCTTCGCAGGACCCTGTTAGCGGCTTTACCAATGACGGTCGCAACATACGGTAACCGCAGAGCCAAACGACAATAAGCAGCGGGGATCGACGCGGCGGAGCCTGTCAACGATGCGATCAGCCGACGTAAATCATATGGCTGGCATATCAAGGAGCCGCCCTTTAATATTAGCTTGCTGCCGCCTACGCTGCTTATGACATCTGGACGCGAAAGGCTGATCAGGCCTGTTATTGTTCAGGAGAGTGGCGTGAGCGGGCTAGCCGATGGTCTCCTCGTCGAAGAAGAAAATGGGGCGGTGCAAAAGCTCCGCGGTGCGACGCGAACTGAACGAAGCCCTGCTCTAAGGTGCCCGCCAGGGAGTATCGGATGATGATGTCGGTCGCAGAGAAAAAGGGCGGGGTTTTCGTCGCTCCTTCGAAACGGAACCTCGATGCCCTGTCGGCATCGCTGCGGCAGTGGTTTTCGTCCCGACTTCCTACGGCAACGAAGATCGACCTGACCAACTTCGAATATCCGTCCGGTTCTGGCCAGTCGCACGAAACCATATTGTTCGACGCCGCCTGGACACAGGACGAAGTCAGGCATGCTCGGGGACTGGTTGTGCGGATCAAGCCCACGACATTTACCGTCTTCATCGACGACATGTTCGTCGAGCAATATCGGATCATGCAGGTGATGCGCGCGAGCGGCCGGGTCCGGATCGCGGAACTGCTCTGGCTGGAAGAGGACTCCACCATCCTGGGATCACCCTTTTTCGTGATGGAGAAACTCGAGGGCCGGGTGCCGGTAAGCATTCCGTCTTATATGGAAACCGGCTGGGTCGTAGATGCCACCGTTCAGGAGAGAGCGAGAATGTGGCGCAACGGAGTACGCCAGTTGGCTGCCATCCAGAGCATTCCCGTGACAGCCGCGCCCTTCCTGAATCGGCCGGAGGAGGGTGATCCGTTCATGCAGGAATGGACCCGCTGGAGCCGATACCTTGACGTTCTGGAGAGGCGCGAGCCTGCGCCATTTCATCGCGAAGTTCATCGCCGGCTGAAGCAGGCATTTCCGGCGAACCGCATGGAAGGCATCGTATGGGGCGACGCGCGGCTCGGCAACATGATGTTCGGGGAGGATATGGAAGTCCTGGCAGTCATGGATTGGGAGCAGCCCGGCCTGGGCGGCGCGCTCCACGACCTGGGATGGTGGGTCTTCAACGACCGCTTGAAGATCATTGCACGCGGGGGCGAGCTGTTGGAAGGTTATGGATCACGCGAAGAGACAATCGCGCTGTGGGCGAGCGAAACCGGCCGGCCGGTCGATGACTTTGATTGGTATGAAGCTTTCGCCGGTTTCAGGATCATGTGCACTTACTGGAATATGCTGCACCTCAGAGGTCAGCCGAAACCCGATGTGGCCCAAGAGGCGATGGGACAAGAAATACTCAAGCTGCTCGAAAGGGTCGAGGGAGGCCGGTGACAGCGGTTGAGACAGGAGAGCTCCTATGAAAGTCTTTGTGAAGCCCGATCTCTGCTGCGGGGCGCAACGGTGCGTGGATGTCGCGGGAGAATTCTACTCTCTCGTCGATGGCTTCAACGCGCTTGTCGGTGCGCGCGAGCCGACGATCGTACCAGAAGAGCTGGAAGAAGCTGCCCGGCGTGGCGCCAAGGCCTGTCCGGAATGCGCAATCATCATAATTGCGGACCAAGGCTGAGGCTGTCCGCGTGCAGTAGAGGATGTTCAAGATGAGTAGATATCAGCAAGTTCTGCGGGACGAGGATCCCCGCATAGCCGCCGTGTTCGACGTGCAAGGTGACCAGGTGCATAGCGGCTATGAAGTCATCGAAGATCCATTTCCCAAGTTGGCGCGTCTGTTGGCCGAGGCGCCCGTGCATAAAGGCAGTTTGGCGGACCTTATGGGATATGATGCGAGCTCAGGCTTTCACTTCTACATCCCTGGCCGGACAACTTACACAACCCTCTCCTTTGAAGCGACCAGCCAGGCATTGCTGAAGAACGAGATATTCTCATCTAAGGTTTATGAAGAGCTTGGCACTGAAAGCGCACAGTTCAACAATACCATTCTCCAGAAAGTCGGCGTGGAACACAGACGGCTTCGCACTCCGCTTCAGCAATATTTCACGCCTCAGATGGCCGCAACCTGGTGGAACGACCTTGTCATCAAAGAAACGGTCGACATTCTGGTGTCGAAAATAGAAGGCAAGGGCAGCGCTGACCTCAATCTCGAACTTTGCGCCCGTATGCCAGTTCACGTCATCTCGGTGGCATTTGGCATTGAGCCAGAGGATATTGTCCCGTTCCGCATCGCGCTTAATGAGGGAGTCAATCAAAACGATGCCATCCGCGCAACTGCTCATGAAACAAGCCGCGTGATCCTCAGAAAGTTGATCCAGGCTCGCCGCAAGGAGCCGCGCGAGGATCTGGTTTCGAAGCTGATAGCGGCTGAGATCGAACTGGAAGGCGGAGGGTCCCGCCCCTTCACCGATGACGAGATCATCAACCATATCCGGCTGATCCTGGCTGCTGGCGGGGCAACTACTTGGCGCCAACTTGGCATCACCCTATATGCCTTGCTGAATCATCCCGACCAGATGGAAGCGGCCAAGGCCGACCGCAGCCTGATACCTGACATGATCCTGGAGTCGGTCCGCTGGCATCCGACCGACCTCGTATTTCCACGACGGGCAGAACAAGACGTCACTCTGTGCGGCGTTGATATCCCGGCCGGCTCCATGGTCCAGCTGTGCCTTGGCGCCGCCAATCGGGATCCTGAGCGCTGGGAACAGCCCGACAAGTTCGACATGTTCCGGCCGGTGCAGCGTTCGCTTGGCTTTGCAGGCGGGCCGCACTCCTGCCTGGGACAGCATGTGTCCCGCCAGGAAATGCTCGTGGCGATAAATGCCGTCTTCGATCGCCTCCCGAACCTGCGTTGGGATAAGTCGAAGCCGGCGTGCCAGATGGTGGGCAGCCTTTTCGCCCGCGGCCCATCGTCACTTCACGTGCTGTTCGATTGAGCGCCATGCATAGGGGCATCCTCTTCCCCTCGCCCGTGCGGTTTCGGCTGACGCCCTGTGAGGTCCTGCAATGAGGGGCCGTTACGCGATCGCCGCCTTGGGCCTGACCGAACAGGGCATAGGCCTCGGGCGGAGCGACCGCGATTTGCGTGGCGATGCTGTGGAGCGGGCGCTTAACGCGGTCGGGCTGGAGCGGGATGCGATAGATGGTTACATTCATTGCTGGGGAGAACGGGAGGACCTGCGTTATCTCGGCCTCTCGCCAAACCTCAACTGGTCACTTTCCTGCGGTGGCGCCACGCCCACCGCGGCGATATTGGGGGCGATCGGCGCGATTGAGACCGGGCAGGCCGAAATGGTGGCGTGCGTCTACGGCATTGCCCCGACCTCAGGCTATATCCCCGGGCTGCGCGATCTGAAATCCATCGGATCGTACAGCTACGGTTACCCCTCGCTCTATGGCATGGTTGGTGCGGCAAGCGCGCACGCCCTTCACGCCCGTCGCCATATGCACCTTTTTGGCACGACGTCCAAGCAGATGGGCGCGGTCGCGGTGCAGCAACGGGCTTATGCAGCGGTCCGCCCCAAAACGCTGGGCTATGGCAAGCCGATCACGATAGAGGATCATCAAGCCTCACCGTTGATCGTTGACCCGTTCCGAAGGCTGGATTGCTGCCGCGACACCGATGGCGGGGTTGCCGTGCTCATATGTGGTGCCGATCGCGCACGCGCCCTAACTCCTCAGCCGATCTATATATTGGGCGCGGGAATGGGGCAAAATGTCGTCAACTGGCACAACGGCACCATCTATCAGCATCATGACAATATCGCTCCAGCCAAGGCCCGCGCTTTCGCCCAGGCTGGCATAACGATCGCGGATATCGACGTTGCCGAACTCTATGACCCGTTCACCATTTCCGTCATCATGCAGCTCGAGGCCTATGGCTTCGCCGCAGAAGGCCAAGGCGGTCCATTCGTTGCGGAGGGCGGAACCGGGCCGGACGGAGTCATTCCCACTAACACTGGGGGCGGGCAGTTGTCTGGCTTCTACGCCACCGGCTTCACCCCCATCATAGAAGCGATCGTCCAGTTGCGCGGAGAGGCCGGGGCGGGCCAGATGAAAAAGGCCGACATCGCGCTGTGCAGTGGGCACGGGCTCAACGCCGGCGTTCAGAACACATGGAATCACGCTACCCTCATCTTGGGAAACCAGCCATGAACGCGGGAGACTCCGGCGACCTGCTCATTCTCAAGCAGCTGGGCGCGGACCATCTGGACCTTCCCTTCTGGGCAGGGACGCGTCGCGAGGAGCTTCTGCTACATCGTTGCGGCCTGTGCGGCCGGCACTATTGGCCGGCGAGCCGTTGCGTTACCCATGGAGCCGCCAACATGGCGTGGACGCCATCATCGGGGCGCGGCACCGTGCACACCTACACGATCCTGCACCACGCCTACACGGCTGAAATGGCGACACAGGTTCCGTATTGCGTCGCCGTCGTCGAACTGGAGGAGGGCCCCTTCTTCCATTCGAATATCGTCGGCTGCCCTATGGATCAAATCCATGTCGGGCTGCCGGTTCAGGTTCGGTTTGTGGTGCAAAAGGCTGGCAGGCTGACATTGCCGGTCTTCACGCCGGTGTCGGGGCACGATGATGACCGGCGAGCAGGAGCGTAGACATATGGAGTTATATGAAGCCGAACTTGAAGCCGCCAGGCGCAGGATTGCCGAACTCGGCCGCAATCCTCATGATTTCAGTTTTTCCATGTCCTTCCTTCCCCCGGATCCTGACGCGGGTGGCATGTATACCGTCCAATATGAGGTCGAAATCAGAAACCAGATCACGGCGAAATCGATGTCAGCAACGGGCGGCATCGGGTGGGACTGGGTGAGCGCAGCGGTGGGCGCAATCAAGGAAGGCAAGCTGGATTAGGGCGGCTGCCTACATATCTTCCAAATATCTACTTGGCCGCCATTGATATTGGACGGGCACTGATGTGACCCGTAATTGTCGGCGCATCGGGAAATTCAGGAGAGATATCATGGCTCGGGACTACCAGATCGTTGACGCCGATGCGCACGTCAATCCGGTGCCTACCTTTTGGGAGGAATATCTGCCTGCCCATCTGCGTGACCTGGCGCCCAAGCTGGAGTCAGCTGAAGACGCGGACTATATTGTCTTCGAGGGCAAGCGGAAAAAGGTCAACCTGATCGGCGCGCAAGCGGGCCGATCGGGCAAGGACTTCAAGATGGAGGGGCGGCTTTCCGACACGCGCGCGGGGGGCTGGATGCCGGGCGCGCGCCTCGCGGATATGGATCGCGACGGCATGGACGCGGCCGTGCTGTTCGGTGGCGGTCCCCTTGGAACCGCCAACCCGGACCTCTACATAGCCAGCTTCTCCGCCTATAATCGCTGGCTCGCCGACTTTTGCAGCTATGCGCCTGACCGGCTCTGTGGCGTCGCCTATCTGCCGATGCGGGACGTCGATGAAACGATCGGCATGATGAAGGAAGCCGCGAGCCTGGGGTTCACCGCGGTCAACATCCCCGCTTTCCCGCAGGGGAAGGAAGAGATTGCCGAAGGCGTTGGCGGTTCAGCTCAGCTCGCGGCGTTGACCGGCGATCCGATGGGTGATCTTCGATATGACAGCCCGGACTTCGACCCCGTCTGGAAGACAGCAGTCGACCTGGGCCTTGCCCTGACGATCCATCTCGGCGCACGCGGCGCACGCTATCAGGACGCCCAGAAATTCCTGCCGGATTTACCCATGACAAAATTGGCGATGGCTGAGCCGATCGCGATCCTGATTTACGGTGGTGTGTTCGACCGATTCCCTGACCTGAAATTTTCGACCATCGAAAGCGGCGTCGGTTGGTTCGCATGGCTCGCCGGCTACATGGATGCGACATGGAAGAAGCAGCGCTTCTGGACCAAAAGCCCGCTGCTTCAGCCGCCCAGCTTCTACATGGACCAGAATATCTACGGATCTTTCATCGACGAGGTGGTGGGGATCCAATGCCGCAACATGCCGGGCGGCAAGAACATCATGTGGTCTTCCGACTATCCACATTCGGAAACGACATTCCCTAATTCCAACGAGGTGATCGAGCGCATTTTCCAGGGTGTGCCGGAGGAAGACAAGGCGCAGATCCTCGGCGGGATCGCCAAGAAACTGTTCCGTGTCGGGGATGGGCGGGCTCGCGCCGACGCCATCAGTCACGCTGCCGAATAACGGCGGGCCAGAAATCAGGCCGTGGCAACGGCCATGATCGCGCAGCTTGCATGGCCTTGCTCATGCGACTGGCGCGATCTCGTTACATCGCCATGAGCGAACGGACCCCCGAATGAGCTTGCACAATCCCGCCCCCATAGAAATCGAGCAGGTTCTTGATCCGCAATGGCTGCAGACGGCCTTATATCCGAAGTATCCCCAAGCCAGGGTCGATTCAGCCGAGGTGGTCTGGACCCTTTCTAACACGGCCACAAAGATCCGCGCCGCGCTTCACGTTGCGAACCCGCCGACAGGTCTTCCCACGCACATCTGCATAAAGGGGATGTTCGGTGAATCGGCGCGCCCGTATCGCGCCAGCGGCGTATCCGGCAGAGAGGTGCAATTCTACCAGCAGTTGCGTCCTATCTTGGCGGAAGCTGGCATGAACCTGCCGCCTTTGCTCTACGGAGCAATCGACGATGCCACGGGGCATGGGCTTTTCATCATGCCCGATCTCGTTGCGGAGGGCTGCCTATTCCTCGATCCGCTCACGCCCTACAGTGTGGAGCAGGCGTTCCTGAGCGTCGAGCAGTTGGCAAGGCTGCACGCGACGGGTTATCGCGACGTCAGCTTAGCTCAGCGGGTCTGGATCGAGCCGATGCTGGGACGCATGGCCGAAAAGCCGTTCGTTACACTCGAACGGCTCGAGGAGTTGCTGCACGACTCGCGCAGTGATGCATTTGTGCCGAGCCTGCGCGACGCGGCGCGCGTCCAAGGAGCGTTGCCGTTGCTGGCCGAACATCTCCGCGCTCAACCCTCTACGCTCGTTCACGGCGACGCACATGCCGGCAACCTCTACCAACTGCCCGGCGCGTCGGGCATTGGCATCATCGACTGGCAACTGATTCAGCGTGGATGCTGGGCTCTGGATATCGCTTATCATCTGGGTGCGGCGCTATCCGTCGAGACCAGACGAAGCCATGAGCGCGATCTGCTCAACGCCTATCTTGACCGGCTGGCATCCTTTGGCGGTCCCCGTATCAGCCGAGAGGATGGCTGGACGCATTATCGCATGGCGATGGTCTATGGCTACTATCTCTGGTCTATCACTCAGCGTGTCGATCGCCCGATAATCCTGGAATTCATGCATCGTCTCGGAAACGCGGTCACCGACCTCGACAGCCAGCAGCTGGTCGAAAGCTGACAGGGCAATGCAGTTGCCCGAGCTTCATGGATTTAGGGTAAGGATCATCAAGGGATGGGCGCATGACTGAGCCTGATTTCCTGATCGTGGGAGGGGGCAGCGCCGGATGCGTTCTGGCCAACCGCCTCTCGGAGGACGGACGAAGCAAGGTGGTTCTCCTGGAAGCAGGCGGCGATGGCGATAGCTACTTCATCCGTATGCCGGCGTTCGCAGCCAAGCTGATCGGCAATCCCGCCTATGACTGGCTATACCAGACCGAACCCGATCCGTCGATCGGCGGTCGCCAGCTATTCTGGTCTTCGGGCAAGATGTTGGGCGGCGGATCGGGCATCAACGGGATGGTCTATATTCGCGGTTCACGCCACGATTATGACGGTTGGGCAGCCATGGGATGCGCTGGCTGGGGATGGAATGACGTTCTTCCCTATTTCAAAAAGTCAGAGGATTTTGACGGCCCGATGTCGGAAAATCATGGCAAGGGCGGGCCGCTGAGCGTGGAGCAGCTTCGCATCAAGCATCCTCTGGCGGACGTCTTCGTGCAGGCTTGCCGGGAAATAGGTCTCAGGGAGGTTGAGGACTATTCCAGCGGCGACGTGGATGGCGCGTTCATCAACTATCTGACACAGACCAGCGGTGAGCGATGCAGTTCCGCCCGTGCCAATCTGAACATGGCTCGCAGAAGAGACAATTTGTGCCTGGTGACAGGCGCTGTTGCAGACAGCATCCTCATCGAACAGGGGCGCGCCGTGGGCGTGCGTTACCGCCACCAGGGCGCCGTGCACGAATTGCGCTGTCGCGGAGAGGTCATATTGTCGGCTGGCGCCATACAGTCCCCCGCCCTCCTCATGCGATCAGGCATCGGACCGGCCGAGCATTTGCAGGGCCTGGGCATCCAAGTGATGCGCGACGTTCCTGAGGCAGGCCGCAACTTGCAGGAACATGCGAGCTTTCCGATCAGCTATTTTGTCGATGTGCCGACCTACAATGCGATGCAGAAACCATGGCAGCTCGCCGACCATCTTGTACGTTATGCAGTGGCACGGCGCGGCATGATGACAACCGCACCCGTGCACGCGATGGCATTTCTGCGATCAAGTCCTGAACTTGCGCACCCCGACATCAAGCTGCAGTTCGGTCCCTATTGCTATGACCTCGAAAAGCGCTCGATGCACGAGCGGCCCGGCGTTTCCGTGTTCACCAATGTCAGTCCGCCACGCAGCAGGGGTGAGATCCGGCTGCGCAGTGCCGATCCGGTCGACGCACCCGTTATCGACCACCGCCTGTTCGGTGATGCCGCGGACATGGCCGCGATCATCAGGGGTTTGAAGGGCGTAGAGCAAATCTTCAAGGCTCCCGCGCTCGCAAGACATGTCAGGGGGCGCAATATCCCGGCAGAAAAGCCGCGCAGCGATGATGAATGGGCTGATCAGGTCCGCGCCTTCGCAGGCGTGGGCTACCATCCGGTGGGGACCTGCCGGATGGGGGGAGATGGAGCGTCGGTCGTCGATCCTGAATTGCGCGTGCGGGGCATATCCGGGCTGCGGGTGATCGATGCATCGATCATGCCGCAAATGCCTGCGGCGAACACCAATGCGCCTTCGATCATGATCGGGGAGAAGGGAGCCGATCTGGTGAGCCGTAATATGAGATCAGGGTAGACGGATCTGCGGTCGGCGGTAGTGCTGGATCGGCCGGCGGGCTGGCTGACCAATTAATTTTTCTTCCTTCCCTCGGTCAATCTGAAGCTCCGCCCGATCGATTTTCCAAACCAAATTGTGAGGCGAATTCAGGGCCTTCAAGCATGAGTCCCAATGTCCATGCGGACATCCATCCGCCATCGACAACGAGTGTGTGTCCAGAGATATAGTTCGCCATGGCAGAGGAGAGGAAGCGCACCGCGTTGCCAATGTCATCCGTCTCACCGTGGCGCTTGAAAGGAACCAGGCTTGCTGCAATCTTCGCCCGAACTTCGGCGGCTGATGGAGCCGCAGCCTGCCGATCGGTGAGGATGGCGCCCGGCGCTACGGAGTTGACCCGGATCTTGTACTCGGCCAGTTCGACGGCCATGGACTTGACCAGGTTGATCAACCCTCCCTTCGCTGCGCCGTAGGCGGCATGATGCGGCGCCGATTGCAGACCGCTTACCGACGAGATCGCCGTGATTGCGCCGGGTTTCCCCCGGCGGATCAACGAACGCGACACAGCCTGAGCCGCGAACGCGAAATATTGCAGGTTGCGATTCAGATCGAGTTCCCACTGCTCGAGCGTTATGTCGAGGAAGTGAACGAACTGGGCTTGGCCCACAATGGCCACCATGATGTCCGGTCCACCAAGCTTCTCCTCGACCTCGGCTACGATGCGCCCGGCTGAAGCAGGATCCAGCACATTGCCCACTATCGGCAGGCTTTTGCGGCCAAGCGCCCTGACCGTATCCGCAACGGCCTCCGCGCGTTCCATGTCGATATCGACGATCGCCACGTCGCACCCTACCTCGGCGAGTAGGCGCGAACTGCTTTCTCCCATCCCAAGGCCGCCGCCAAGCACAAGCGCGACCTTATTCTCTATGCCAAATATACGAGCGGCATCAACCATCAGACCCTCTTCCTTTTACTGCGCCAACTCAGCCATTCGAAAATCATTTATCCAACTGGTGTCATCCCCGACTTCCCTGCGCTGGACTCCGCGGTGAGTTGGTCTTCTTCTTTAGCGGTGGGAGTACCGCTAATGTATTTCCCCGTTCCGCCGCCAAGATAGAAGCACAGCGCCCCTGCGAGTGTCGCGACAGCCGACAGGAGTAGGAAAATGAAAAAGTTTTCAGTGCGATAAAGTACATAGCTCAGCACCAGCGAGCCAAGAGCCGAAGCCAATCCCATGGATGTCATCAGCATCCCGATGACGAAGCTGAAATGATCTAGGTGGAAGTGGCGGGCGGCCAGAACGGCGCCGACATCGGTTTCCGCTCCCTGCGCGAGGCCGACTAGCGCGATCGATCCGGCAAGGATCCATTTGGCGTCATAGGGCGATGCCAACGCTACATAGCCGAGCGCCGGCAAGCCTAGGGCTGCCAGCGCCACTAGATTAGGCGCAATTCGATCGAGTGCATAACCGCTTATCAAGCGCCCTGTAATGGTGGCGACACCATAGACGGACACCATCTCCGCCGCGAACTTCAGGCCAGCGCCGTTTTCCGCGAGCATTATCCCGATCTGGGAGGAAACGAGAACCTGAGGCAAGTTGCACAGGAACATGCCTGCCAGGAGAAGCAGGAATACACGGCTTTGGCAGAGTTCGGAGAACGTGGACCAATCCATCCTCACAGGATCTGCGGACGCCTTTGCCTGCTTGCCCTTCCCCCCTATCAAAATGATTGCCGCCAATCCGCCGCATGCAGACGCTGCGGCCAGCACCTGATAGCCGACCCGCCATCCTTCGGCTTCAATGATCGCGGCGACAGCCGGAACGCCGACGGCTCCCATGACCGGAGGGCCAGATGCCAACAACGCGAGGGCCATCCCCGGTGCCCTCTCAAACCGTTCCACCACCACGCGCGCGAAGACGAGGGTGGAGGTCAGCATGCCAAGCGTACTGCTGATCAGCGTGATCGCGAAGAATTGATAAAGATTTCCTGACATAAAGCTGAATGCCAGAAAGCAGAACGGCACGACCGAAAAGCCGACGACGGCGGCGCGACGCGCTCCGAAGCGATCGGTGAACCTTCCCGCCAGAGGTACCGCCACGAGCGAAACAAACCCAAGTGCGCCGACCAGAGCGAACTGGGACCGGGTCCAGCCGAACTCACGGATCAATATCGGACCAAAGATATTGGTCATATAGAAGTTAATGGCTATTCCAAAGGATAGCCCAAGCGTTGCGCCGATCAACGGCGAGAGGTTTGGTCTGAACTCATGGAGATAGCTCAAATATCACCCTCTCATTTACGTGAGCTGTCCCGGTACTGTCCGCTTAAGCGGACTTTTACTGGCAGCGATATTATAAGTGAGGTGTTGTGGGCTGCTCGCAGCCTTAATAGGCTAATGGCTAAGGACCACGATCAGAGGTGTCAAGTTCAAACAGGGGCGGCTTCGACAAGCAGCGGCGAACGAAGCGCGTGGGAGCATGGTGGAACAAACTGGCGGAGGACGGCCATTGTCGGCTTAGGATCGTGCGCGTCGATGTCCGCAAAATGGGCGGCCATGGCTACTGGTCATGCGGCTTGGCGCAGTGGGTTTTCTAATGGTCCTGGAAGTCAGGCGACGGCCATGGCCGGCTTGAGCTTGCGACGCGAGCGCATCGCCTGGCCGATGCCACCGAGGCCGAGGATCAACATCGCCCAGGTGGATGGCTCGGGCACGGCCGCGATTCCAGTGAAGCGCAGCGTGTCGAGCTCATAGGCCATGTTCCCTGACGCGAAGGTAATCGTCTGGAGCGTCTCGTCGGGGTCGAGAAAGACATAGACCCGACGATTGGCCTCGTCGGAGGTCCAGTCCGCGAAGTTGACGCCGTCCGACACCCCGGCGCCACCAAAGCTGAACATGTAGGGATTTTTCGAGGTGAGCACGATAAGTGTGTTTTCCCGGTCGACCGAGCCCCAGTAAAAGTCGAAGCCCCTGACGGCGCCGATGCCCGCTCCGCCGAAGCTGTAGGCGCCGCTGCTGTCGGCGAAGCTTAGCGTGACCGAATTGTTCGGGCTGCTGGTCGGCGCATCGTCGAGGTTGAGCGGCACCGACAGATAACGGCCATCCGCACCTACGCCTTCAGGCGCGGGTCGCGCGTCGCTACCCATCGGAACCGCATGATAGCTCGATACCCCGTCGGGGCCGATCGCGATCACCCCGTCACCGGAGAGGGTGAGGCCGGTGCCGGACGAGATCGAACCCGGAATCGCCCAGTGGTTGAGGCTGGTGTCGAACGTGCCCGGTGCGAAGGAAAATTCGCTGAACGTGACCGTCGAAAGTTCGGACCCGACGATCGCCGGTCCCGATGCGGCATTCCAGTTGGTCGACGCGATCGTCGCCGCCATCGCCGGGCTGACGGCGAGCGCCCCTGCCATCAGCGCTGCAGATATCCTGAACATCCACACCCCCGCGTGAAAGATAAGAGTAAACAAGCATTAAGGTACGCGAGCAGGCGCGACAAGCGACTTTCCTGACAGATTCCTTACAAATCTGTGCCGGATGGGAACAATCGGCACAGCGGCGAGAGCCCATCCTCCGCTATGGCCTCGGGCGGAAGCGTAGCGCCATGACAGTCAGATCGTCGGTCGGGTCGGTGCCGGCTTCGAAGCGGCGGACCGCGCTTCGGATCGACTCGATCATCGCGGTCGCGCTGCCGGCACCGCGGATCGCGTCGAGCAGCCGCGCATGGCCGAAAAGCGCTCCGGAGCCGTCGAGCGCCTCGTTGACCCCATCCGAGACGATCACGAGCGTTTCGTCCGGCAGGAGCCGCAGTCCCTCGTCGGGATAGGGGAAGGGCGTGATGCAGAAGGGAGGACCGCCTTCCAGGCGATGGATTGCGACGCTGCCATCCGCGCCGACGTGCAGCGGATGCTCGTGCCCTGCGCTCATCAGCCGCACCTCGCCGCTCGACAGGTCGATCACGCCGAGCAGCATCGTCAGGTTCATGTCCTCGCTATTGTCCCGCATCAGCTCCGCGTTGAGGGTCTCCGCCACCCTGGCGAGGTCGGGAAGGCCGCGCAGCACGACGCTCTTCGCCAACGCCTTGGACAAGGCCATGAACAGCGCCGCGGGCACGCCCTTGCCGGTAACGTCGCCGACGAGGAAGGCGATGCGGTCGGCATCGATCCGTACGACATCGTAGAGGTCGCCGCCGATCGACTTCGCCGGCTCCAGCAAGGCATCGAGATCTATGCGGGGATCGAGCTCGGCGAGTTGTTGCCGTGGGGGCAGCATACCGAGCTGGATGTTGCGCGCCGCCTGCAACTCGCCTTCGACCGCCGCGGTTGCGATCCGCTCGCGCACCAGCGTTTCGCGCAGCCGCTGCCGCTCGCGCCACGCCTCGGCCGATATCACGAACAGCAGCCCGGCCAGAGCCGGAGTCGGCGGCAGCCACAGAGTCGCGAAGCGGAGCAGGCCGAAGGTCAGCACCATGATCGTCACAGCCACCGCGACCGTGGCGACGGCAATCCCCCACGGACGGAGCCAGAGGCAGAAGCCGAGCAGCAGCCAGACCGTGCCGAGCCCGGCGACGATCATCAAGGTCGACGAGGCCGGCACGATTGCGTCGCCGCGCAACAATGCGTCGAGCAGATGCGCCTGGATCTCGACCCCCGGCATCTGGCCGGTCGCGCCCGATGTGGGCGTCGGGTAGCTGTCGCCGAGCCCGTCGGCCGTCGCCCCGATCAAAACATGACGTCCGGCGAGGAGTTCCGGCGGTACGCGCCCATCGAGCAAATCGATGAACGATATCGAGGGTATGTGGCCGGTGGTGCCGCCATAGGGGATCAGCACCGGCCGCTTCTGCCAAAAGCCATCGCGCGCCTCTGCCACGCCGCCTTCGGGCCGTGCCCCTGCCATCAGCGCGCCGAGCTGAAGCCAGGACCGGCCACCGCCGCCTTCCTCGAGATAGATCTTCCGGATGACCCGGTCGCCGTCGAAATGAAGGTTCACCTGGGCAAGGCCGGCGGCGGCGGCGGCGATCGGGGCGGCCGGCGTCACGAGATCATAGGCGGCACCGTTGCTGCCCGGCACGTCGATGACGAGCGGCAGATAGGTTCGGTTGCGCGCGACCGCCTCCGCCAGCGCCCGGTCGTCGGGAGTCGGCTCGATAAAGAGCACATCATAGCCCACCGAGCGCGGCTTTGCCTCGGCAAGCCGCTCGAGCAGCTGCGCGTGGATTCGGCGCGGCCAGGGCCAGTGGCCGATCGCTTGAAGGCTGGCATTGTCGATCGCGATGATCGCTATGTCGTCCGGGGGCGCACGTTCGACGGCAGCCAGCGCAGTGTCGTAGACGATATAGTCGAGCCGATCGGTAAGCCGTCCCACCACCAGCGCGATGACCAGAAGCGATGCGACCAGCCCGATCAGGAGCCAGCCCGCGTCCAGCCTCGTCATGGCGCGCGGGTGGCTGACGGCATCCGGACGCAGAGCTTTGGTCATGATCGGCAACGCCCCCCGGGACGGTTGATACCAGAGCGCCGCGGCCGCGCAAACCGCGCCGGGAGCCCTTTTGCCCCGCTTGGTTAAGCGGATTTTTACGCCCCGCGATCATAAGGACGGGGTACCGAGTTAGTAGGAATGGCGATGATCCCGACCGTCGAGCAGCAGCTATCCGACGCCCTTGCCGCCGCGCGCGAGGGGCGGATCGCCGAGGCGGAGCGGGCCTATGGTGACATTCTCGACCGGTTTCCCTTCAATCGCGCGGCGACCGACGCCCTGCGCAGGCTGCAACGGCCCCTCGATGACGATTACGCGCTTGCCGTCCATGCGGTCCTGAACCTTTACGACCAGGGGCGTTTCGCCGACATGATCGAGCGGCTCGCCGGGCTGATCGACCAATATCCGCGCGCGGCCGATCTCCACAACCTGGCCGGTGCCGCCCATAACGGGCTAGGCCAGGCGGACGAAGCACTTGCCAGCTATGAGGCCGCGATCCGGCTCAACCCGCGCGACGGGGACGTGCGCAGCAACCGCGGCATCGTTTTGCTGCGTCAGGGTCGGCATTATGAGGCGCTCGAAAGCTGTCGCGCGGCCACCGAGCTCCAGCCCGACAATGCGGCTGCCCATAGCAATCACGGCATGGTGCTCCGCTATCTCGGGCGGTTGGACGAGGCGCTGGCCTGTTATGATCGTGCGATCCGGCTTCAGCCGCGATCGGCCGATATCCATTATAACCGCGCCAATCTGCTGAGCGATCTCGAGCGTTATGTCGAGGCGATCGCCGCATATGACGCGACGATCGCGCTGCGCGCCGACCATGCCGCCGCGCACTGCAATCGCGGCAGCGCGCTGCGCAAGCTCGACCGGCTCCACGAGGCGCGGGCCGCCTATGAGGCGGCGCTCCAGCTCAGGCCGGATTTCGCGGAGGCGCTGTCCAACCGCGGCACCGTGCTGAAGGATCTCAAGCGGCCCGAGGAAGCTCTGCAAAGCTGCGAGCGCGCGGCCCAGCTGCAACCCGGATCAGCGGAGATACATTATAATCTCGGTACCGTGCTTCAGGAACTGCGCCGGCACAAGGCGGCGCTCGCCAGCTATGTCAGGGCGATCGAACTCAAGCCCGATCATGCGGAGGCCTACGCCAATAGCGGAGCGGCATTGGTCGAACTCGGCCGGCTCGAAGAGGCGCTCGGCTGCTATGCCAAGATGGTCCGGCTCCGGCCCGGGCTGGCCGCCGCCCATTATAACCGCGGCGCGGTCCTCCAGCAGCTCCATCGCCTCGACGAGGCGGTCACCGACTATTCCAGCGCGATCTCGCTGCAGCCCGATTATGCCGAGGCGCTCGGACAACTCGCCTATCAGCGAGCCCGCATGTGCGATTGGGGCGATGGCGGTCCGGCGATCGATATCGGGTCGCTCGGCATCACGACCGACGCGATCCCGCCTTTCGCGTTGATCGCGCTCGACGACAGCGGCGAGCGCCATCTTGCGCGCGCCCGCAAATATGTCGGCCAAAAATATCGCAGCATGGCGATGAGCCCGCCACGGCCGAAACAAGCATCGGCGCCGATCCGCATCGGCTACTTCTCCGCCGACTTTCACAATCACGCGACGATGCATCTGATGAGTCGCATGCTCGAGCTCCACGATCGTGCGCGTTTCGAGATTCACGCATTCTCCTATGGCAGCCGCGAGGACGAAATCAGCCGGCGGACGGCGCACATCGTCGATCATTTTCATGACGTGCGCGGGCTCAGCGATCGTGAGGCCGCCGAGCTGGCCCGCCGGCACCGCATCGACATCGCGGTCGATCTCAAGGGTCACACCCATGAGTCGCGGCTCGGCATCTTCGCGCAGCGGCCCGCCCCGGTGCAGATCGCCTTTCTGGGCTATCCGGGTTCGACGGGCGCGCCGTTCATCGATTATCTGATCGCGGACGAAATCGTGGCGCCCGACGCCCATGCCGGTTTCTTCAGCGAGAAGCTGATCCACCTGCCGTATAGCTATCAGGTCAACGACGATCGCCGGCCGATCTCGGATATCGTCTTCAGCCGCGCGAAGATCGGTTTGCCTGAAAAGGGGTTCGTCTTCGCCAGCTTCAACAGTCTCTACAAGATCCGGCCTGAGGAATTCTCGATCTGGATGCGGCTGCTCGCGAGGATCGAAGGGAGCGTGCTCTGGCTGCTTCGCGAAAACCGCTGGGCCGAGGCGAATCTGCGCCGGGAGGCGGAGGCGCGCGGCGTCGATCCCGCACGGCTGATCTTTTCGGAGCGGCTGTCGCCGGCCGAGCACCTCGCGCGCCATCGATGCGCCGACCTGTTCCTCGACAGCTTCGCGTGCAACGCGCACACGACGGCGAGCGACGCCCTATGGGCGGGGCTCCCCCTGATAACCAGATTGGGCGAGAGCTTCACGGCGCGGGTCGCCGCCAGCCTGCTCCACGCGGTCGGTCTGCCGGAGCTCGTCACCGCCTCCGCCGACGAATATGAGCGGCTCGCGCTCGCATTGGCCACCGATGCGGAGCGGCTCGCCGGCCTTCGCAGCCGCCTCGTGGCCGCCCGCGACACCGCGCCGCTGTTCGACACGCGCCGCTTCACCCGCAATATCGAGCGCGCTTACGAGATCGCTTATCAGCGCCTTTTGAGCGGTGCGGCGCCGATGGCTTTCAAGGTACCGGCGATCGGGGACCATGAGGATCGTGCGGCGGCCTGAGGGCGCGGCTGCAGGACAAAGGCCATCTTGCAAAGGTGCTCCGGCATGCGCCCAGCCGACCGGAGAACGGTCGGCAATGGCGGGCGGGTAGCCGCCGGGGCTTCGATCACTCTCCCCGGGATCGGTTGACGCCGGAACGGCGCCAGCCTCGCGATTGGGGCCCCGGCCTTATGCCGCCTGCGCGATCGGCTCGGGCTTCGACATCAGCGCCATCAGCGACATATGGTTGAAGAACCACATTTTTTCCATCCGCCAGTCGGTATATTTGTCGAGCGTGTTGGCGAAGGTGAACGGGGTGTACCAACAATTGTGATCGGGGTGGACGACCTCGACGAAGGTCTCGGTCTGGCTGCCATATTCGAAGTGCCGCTGCCGGCATTGGAAGGCGTCGGGGACGGTGATCAGGAAGAATCGCGCATCGACGGCGTCGAGCGTGGCGAGGAATTCATCGACGCGGGGGACATGCTCCATCACTTCGGGGACCAGGACGATGTCATATTCGTCGACGATCTCGTCGAAGTGGCTGAACAGCCGGCCGCGCGTGAAGGGTCGGAGCGCGTCGAGCGCCTCTTCATGGATGTCGAAGCCGTCGAGCGCCGCGCAATGCGGCTCCAGCGCGAGGTGGAGCGAGGTGGCCGGATTGGTTATCGGCCAATCGGCGCAGCCGACATGGAGCACCCGCTTGCCCTCGCACAGCGTCCTGAACACGTCGAGCTTGTTGACCCCGACCAGCTCGCCACTGACCTGCACCTTCTGGACGAAATAGGGGTCGTGCAGCGTCTCGATCGAGTTCACGCCCTCAGCCGCGCCGGTTGGGGGGGGCAATGGTGGGGCGGACGGCGCCGCAGCGATCGGGGCGGCATCGTCCGGGATGAACCGTTCCAGATGGATCTGGTCGTAGATGCCGTTGGTACTTCCCCATAGCTGATGGGCATAGATCGGACCCGTTCCGTCATAGGCGACGCCCGTGAAATGGACCGGGATGAAATAGTGACTCGGATAGATTTTGAGGCCGTGATACTGATATTTGCGATAGGCGTCGGTCAGCCGCTGCGGGCCGACGCTTTCCCACGCCATGCGATCGACCACCGTGCTTTCCTGCTGGATGTCGAGGATGATCTGGCCGACAAACGGATTCTCGGCGCAGCTCCCGAAATAGCCGGCGGCGATCAGGCCGGGCCGAACCATCTCATTCTCCCAGCAGGCGAAAGCGCCGCAATCGAGCAGGAAATCGTCGAGCGGTCGCACGCAGACACTGTCGGCATCGAGGACGATGCCGCCCTCCTTATAGAGGATCTCCCAGCGCATCATGTCGGCCACGCCGTTCAGCTCGATGCCGTACATCTCGCTGATGTGATGACCGTTGGTCCATTCGCAGTCACGCAGGTCCTCGTCGCCCCAGACCTTGATCTCCCAGTCGGGATGGAAGGCGCGCCAGGTCGCTATGCAGTTGTCGGGCCGCTTGGACTGGTCGCCAACCCAGATGAAATGGAGCTTCTTGGGAATCATTTCGTGCCACCCGCAGCCTGTCGGAACGCATCCGGGATAAGCGCGATTTCCTAAGAACCCATTAACCATATGTTACAGCTCGGGCGGCTATGGACAGCAATGTGAACGGCCAGATTGCCACATGGCGAACCGACCGATAGCGCTGGGCGTCAGATGCCGGAAAAAGACAAGATCATCGATGCGATCTACGAAGCGGGCGCAATGCCGGAACTGTGGCCGGAAGTGCTCGACATGCTGGCCGCACTGGTCGGCGCGCGAGGCGGGCTCATCCTATATGCGAGGCCGGGCGGGCAGCAGAAGCGCGCCGCTTCCGCCGCCATCGAGCCGCTGTTCGACGATTTCGAGGCGCAGGGCTGGACCGAACGCAATTCGCGGCTCGATCGCTATCTCGAACGTCCGCCCTATGCCGGCTTCCTTACCGATGGCGATCTCCATAGCGAAGAGGAACTGCGCACGCTTCCCATCTATGCGGACTTCCTGAATCCGCGCGGCGCCGGTGCCGGCGCCGCCACCCTGATCCAGGGCGCGATGGACGATATGCTGGCGCTGACGATCGAGGCTTTTCCCGATCATGCAAGTGCTCGCGCGTCGCTCCGCACATTGGACGAGATGCGGCCGCATCTCGGCCGTGCCGCGACGCTCAGCGGGCGGCTTGCGATGGAACAGACCCACGCCGCGGTACGGGCGCTCGAACTGATCGGCACGCCGGCCGCCATGGTGGATCGCAACGGGCGGCTGCTCAGCGCCAATGCGCTGTTCGAGCAGGCGCTCGGCAAGTCGCTGCTCGATATGTCGACGCGGCTGAAGCTGCGCGACGATAGCTCGGATGCAAGGCTCGCGGAGGCGATCGAACGGCTGCGCAGCCGAAGCCAGGGGAGTTCGATCGCGGTGAGTCTCGGCGGCCCCGCACGGGCGGCGTTGCATGTCATACCGGTCCGCGGAGCGGCACGCGATGTCTTCGTGGCCGCATCGGCGCTTGTGATGCTTGCCGACCCGGCGGGAAGCAGGGTTCCCGAACGCGACCTGCTCCAGGCCTTGTTCGATCTCACGCCGACCGAGGCGCGGATCGCGCGCGACATAGCGCGGGGGTCGGGCATCAGCGCTGTCGCGGAAGAGGCCGGCTTGTCGCGCGAAACAATACGCACGCACCTCAAGGCGATTTTCCGGAAGACGAACACCCGCCGACAGAGCGAACTCGCCCTGCTGCTGCCGCAATATAGCCTGCCCGAGCCCGCCGGACCAGGCGAGCCGAGTTGATCCATTTCGGGCCGATTCAGGATCGGGATGTAATTTTTTCAATTTGTTAGGTCGCTTCTACCCCGATCGGGGGATGGTTGACGCGCCGGAAGCCAACTATAGTATCGCAACTGAGGGGGGTGGCGGATCGCCGTGTTTCGATGCGGTGGTCGTCGACCGTGCGGCTGTTCGCCTGGGGAGGTGAACGCCGTGCCGGCCGCATTTCATCAAGCGCCCTCTACGTGCTTTAGAGGGGTGCTGACATGGCCGATTTCATTGGGAACGACGATCCGAACAATCTGGTCGGCGCGGGAACCGATGACTCGGTCGTCGGCAATGGCGGCAACGACACCCTCGACGGCGGCGCGGGCAAGGATACGCTGCGGGGTGGCGCCGGCGACGATCGGCTTGTCATCACGGGCGCGCCAGTTGCCGGAGAGATTTACGACGGCGGGGCGGATGTCGATACGCTGTTCGTCCAGACGTCTCCCGCGACGCTGATCATCCCCGCGCTCAATCTCTATTTCGCCAACTTCCTCACCAACCCCCCCATCACGCTCAGTTCGTTCGAAAAGCTCGCCTTCGGTTCGGCCCCGGGTGAGATACTGATCGTCAACATCGGCCTCAGCCAGATCGGCGCCGGGCTGGCGACAAATGCGACGCTGATCGGCGGCTCGGGCGTCGACCTGCTCAATGTCAACGTGTTCAACGGCGGATCCTTTTCGCTGCCCTCGTCTCTTCAGTTCGATTCCAGCTGGAATGGTGCGACCGATGTGCTCGCCCCCCATGACCAACTGACGCTCGTCGGAAACGGTAATTTCAACTACACGCTGACGGCCAATGACGGTCACGCCGGTATCGAGGGCCTGACCGGCGGCACCGGCAACGACACGCTGATCGGCACCGATGGCGTCGAGGTTCTGAACGGAAATGCCGGGGTCGACGTCATCGATGCTAAGGGCGGTGACGATCTCGTCATCATCGGCCAGCCCGGCATTGCTTCGTCGCCGGTCCTTGCCGGCGAGTCGTTCGATGGCGGCGCGGGGACCGACACCCTGCAGATCGGCGTGGCTGCGCTGGTGGCTCCCGATCCGGATGCCGACGCGCGCGTCGAACTGTTCAATGCGACGCTCACCTCGTTCGAAAAGCTCCAGTTCAATTCGAACGCGGGCCAGGAACTGAACGTCGCCGTGACCACCAGCCAGGTCGGCGCCGGCCTTGCCTCCAACGCGACGCTGATCGGGGGCGCCGGGTCCGACCGCCTGTTCGTCATGGCGACGACGGCGGGGACCTACACGCTCAACGACTATAGCTTCACCAAGCAGAACTGGACCGACTTCGACGGGGAGGGCGAACCGGCCGACGCCGTCGTGCTCATCGCGGCCGGCGACGGCAATTACACGCTCAGTGCTTCCTCCAGCCACACGGGCGTCGAGGCGCTCATCGGCGGTTCGGGCGACGATTCGCTGACGGGCAGCGGGGGCATCGAATTTCTCGTTTCCGGCGGTGGCAAGGACACGATCAACGCCGGCGGTGGCGATGACTTTATTTCGGTCGAAGATCCTTTCACCGCAGGATCGGTTTATAATGGCGGCG